>Ga0315294_10008361_pt1 | contig 11378 bp, 9 predicted proteins | sample YL17G13_40_MG_FD_203626 | JGI IMG/M metagenome (GOLD analysis project Ga0315294, IMG submission 203626) | Sediment microbial communities from Yellowstone Lake, YNP, Wyoming, USA - YL17G13_40 | ecosystem: Environmental > Aquatic > Freshwater > Lake > Sediment | place: USA: Wyoming | collected... | reverse complement strand
ACACAGAAAAAAAGTAACAGGCGGCGCCCGGATTCGAACCGGGGAATAACGGTTTTGCAAACCGTCGCCTTAGGCCTCTTGGCTACGCCGCCAGCCTTGGACAGCTTTGAGTTTACAATCAGTTAATCTGGATTGCAATAAAATTTCACATATAACTTATGCGTTGCCGGATTCTCGTTGTCAAAGCAACAGACCGTGGATCGCATTTCCAGCACATTATCCCAAAAAAGACGAGATTTCTCTTTAAATTGGGGAAATTTATGTTAATATAGAGTCAAGTGGTGCGTCTTAATCTATGGAACGCCGGTAGCATAACCAAGGTGAGTGTTCAGCTTTGGTCAGGCAGCAAGTTGCCAATCGCTTCGGAATTTCATGGTCTGTGAGACCGGAAGGGGGGGAAAGAGCATTTTTGAACTGCTCAGAACGTTACTCACGTAGCCTGTATTCTGATTGGCGCCGTTCGTCGGACAGGCGTGTGAGTGTGGGCTAAGAGAGAGCGATGTGAGCAGGAGGAGAAAAGTTTTATGTTTCGTAGATTTCCGTTTGTGACGTTGATTTGTTGGGTTCTCACAGCCGTCATCGTGTTCGGTATCACCGGTGCGTACAAACCTGGGCGTCAAATAGATGCTCGTGATTTCTCGGTCAACTCTGAAAGAATCCGGGACGAGTTTAGTATCCTGCACCGAGTCGATTCCTTTGACTTTAACAAAATTCGGAGCAAAGTAGTGCATACGATGCCCGAACAACAGCGAGTCGAGGAGCCGGATCGATTAGCTGCCGGAAAATTCGGGGCCGATTGACAGAAGCAGTAAGCATAATTGGCGGCTATAATATGATAGAAGTAAAGAAGACAAGAAGAGACCGTACGAGAGCAGGCGGCAGACCGGCATTTTCGAGACGAATGCTGTTGGTTTTTATTTGCTTGGCTGTTCTTGTCTCCATCGGTGTGTTTGCGCTTTTGAGGAAGAAACCAGGTGATGCAGGCGGTTCGAGTTCAAGCACGGGCCTGTTTGCGGTAAAACGCGGTGATTTGGTTATCAGCGTGACTGAAAGCGGCAGCATTAAGGCAATCAAAACGAAGGACATTAAGTCTGAAGTGGAAGGCAGGGCGACTATAGTCAACATCGTCCCTGAAGGCACCGTTATAACCCCCGAAGATGTAAACAACGGCAAGGTTCTGGTTGAGCTGGATTCTTCGAAATTGAAAGAACAGTTGTCACAGAGGGAAATCGAGTTGACCAGCGCCGAGGCAGGCTATACCGATGCGAACGAGTCGTATCTTATTCAGGTAAAGCAAAATGAAAGTGACATTACCGCTGCTGAATTGAAGATGAAGTTTGCCCTGATGGACCTTCAGAAGTATCTCGGGGAGAGTATCGCGAAAACAGTGTTTGAGCGATCCGGCTCTGATCCGAATTCGGGCTTTGACACGTCATTGCTCCTGAAGGATCCCAACAGCCTGGGAGGCTCGGCCTCCCGGCAGCTCAAAGTATTGAGAAACGACATTCTGCTTGCCCAGGGACAGCTTGAAAAAGCAACGGACGTATTGAAGGGTACGCAAAAGCTTCACGATGCGAATTACGCATCTGATCTGGATTTGATGAGCGCCCAGTTGGATGTGGATCGATTTCGGATTCAAAAGGAAAGCGCCGAGGAAGCTCTGAATCTGTATCAACTCTATGATTTTCCGAAAGAGACCGAGAAGTTCCTCAGCGACTACCAGGAGGCTCAGCGGGAATTGGATAGAACCAAGGCACGTGCCCGTGCACAACTTGCCCAGGCCAAGGCGAAGCTTGCAAGCGCAAGGTCCACGTTCGAAATGCAGGAGCAGCGTCTGAATAAACTGCACAAGCAGATTGAGGCTTGCATGATTCGGGCGCCTGCGGTGGGCCAGGTAGTCTATTGGTCGAGCACGGAACGGTGGGTAAGGACAAAAATCGAGCAGGGAGCGGAGATATCTGAAGGCTATAAGATCATAACAATACCGGATGCGTCCGAAATGAAGGTCGAGGTCAAGATTCACGAGACCTGGATCGACAGGATCGAGCCGAACCAGCCGGCCGATATAACGGTCGAGGCATTTCCGGATAAGACCTTTACGGGCAAAGTGCTAAAGAAGGCACCGCTGGCCGACGCAGAGGACTGGCTGAATCCGGACCTCAAAGTTTACGCAACGGACGTGGGCATTCACGGAACGCACGATTCTCTCAAGACCGGTATGACCGGGAAGGTCACGGTCATTATCGACAAACTGCAAGATGTTCTCTACGTGCCGATACAGTCCGTAGTCACGGTGGAGGACAAGAAGATTTGCTATATTGCCGGAAGCCCCGCCGAGAAGCGCGAGGTTGAAACAGGATTGTTCAACGACAATTTCGTCGAGATTAAAAGCGGTTTGGCTGAGGGCGAGAAGGTGCTGCTCAATCCGCCCAAATGGACAGAGCCGGAGAAAACAGAAGTACAGGCGGAAACTGAGTCAGAGCCGGCGAAAGAACAGGCGGAAGTACAAGCAGTACAATAAGAGTTAATTACTATGCATTGGTCAGGTGCTAAAAGGACGGTAAAGTTAGGCATCAAGAGCCTTTGGATGCACCGGCTGCGGTCCGCGCTAACGACACTCGGCATAGTTTTCGGCGTCTGCTCGGTGATCGCCATGCTCGCGATAGGTGAAGGGGCCAGCCGGGAGGCACAGGAGCTGATAGCGCGGCTCGGGAGCAGAAATCTGATTGTCGAGACGGTCGAGCCGCCCAAAGAGCGAGCCGATACAAGTGAGGCGCGGCGGATGCGGAGCTACGGCTTGACTTACAAGGACGCCGAGTCAATTCGCAACAGCCTGCCGGATGTCGAGGTTGTCGTACCCATCCGCGAAATCGACCAGGAAGCACGATACGGCAGTCGTAAGGTGGCTATCAAAATCGTGGGTACCATTCCGTGGTATACGGCGGTTTCGCCGGTTCACATGGTTCATGGGCGGTTTTTAAGCAGTATCGATCTGCATCAGCAGCAGAGTGTGTGCGTGGTCGATGAGCAGCTTGTGAGCGGTCTGTTCGGATTCGACGAACCGCTCGGCAAGGACATCAGGATAAAGGGCAATTGCTACCGGGTTGTAGGTGTGGCCGGTACACCGTCGGCTGGGGGTAAACAGAAGGATTCCAAAAGCGCTATGGCGGCGGCAACGGGTTCCGATAGTGGGGCCAGTGGTAGTGTATATTTGCCTTTATCAACCGCCAAATCCCGATTCACCGAGTTGAGCGCCAGCTTTACCGGGGGCAGCGAGAGTATAGAAAAAGTACAGCTACAAAAGATCACAGTGAAGGTCAAATCAACTGGTCAGGTGTTACCCATGCGTGATATTCTGGATACTCTGCTGACGCGTCTTCACAAGGATAAGAAGGACTATCGCATAGTTGCACCGCTTGAACTGCTGTACCAGGCGAAACGAACGCAGCGGATTTTCAGTATCGTACTCGGCTCGATCGCCACGATTTCACTTCTGGTCGGTGGCATCGGAATTATGAATATTATGCTGGCTACCGTTAGCGAGCGAACGCGTGAGATCGGCATCCGTCGTGCCCTTGGTGCCACGAAACGCGATATAATCGTTCAGTTCCTCTCGGAAACGCTTATGCTGACATTCATCGGGGGCGTTCTGGGAATTGTCCTGGGTTCTCTTATACCGTTTCTGGTGACTCATTTCGGCCATATGCCCACCGTCATTACGGGACTGTCCCTGGTTTTGGCTTTTGGCATTAGCGCTGCGGTCGGGGTGGTCTTTGGCATGTATCCGGCCTATCGAGCCGCGAATATGGACCCGATTGAATCGCTCCGGCACGAATAAGTTTTCCCATTAATCCGGTGGTTAGCGATAAACTGCCACTAAAAACATGTTGCTCTCGGTGCCCGATTTTTTGGCAATATTATTGTAAGGGGAATCACCTGATCTATTTATTCGAGGTCTATATGAAAGCGGTTTTCCTCTTTTCTTTTATAGGGTTGTATCGTATAATAACGGTAGTTTTGAAGAATGGAGATCGGGTATATGTAATTTGAGGGCCTCGGTGATCTCAGTCAAGTTGTTTCTCATCTCCTGACCGAATTAGCATAAATTATTATTTATAAAGAAGTTACTGTTTGAAAAGGAGCGAAATAATAGAGATTATTCTTTTTCAAAAATCCGGTTTTAGCATAAATATCAGCAAATATGGTATTGGAAAAGTGATCAAAAGTATCGGAGGAGAGTTTTATGCTTCGTAGAATTCGGCCTGTGACGTTTTTATGCCGGGTGCTCGGCATCGCCGTTATTTTCGGTATTACCGGTGCTTGCAGTCCCGAGCAGTACAAAGCAGAGGCCGACAAAGAGGTGTATCAGATAATCGATAACAAATGGCAGGATGATTTCGGCCATAAATCCAATTACATCATCAGCGATAGTAATATTCCTCCATTGCCCGATGACATCCAGATTGAGCGGGCCGTGCCTGCCTCAGGTGTGATCAGTCTTGCCCAGGGGGTCGCTATAGCTACAGCGTATAACAGGGAGTATCAGGGGCGAAAAGAACAGCTTTATCTAAAAGCGCTCGATCTTACACTGGCCCGCCATCAGTTCGCCCGGCAATGGTTTGGAACTGTTGATGCCAAATACAACAGGGATAGCGAGGACGAAAAAGTCGATTCTGGTGCCGGAGTAGGTTTTCGGCAGCTTCTGGCCGACGGAGCAATGATCAGCATAGATATAGCTATGGATTGGACGAGATTTCTTACTGGTGATCCGCGGACTTCGCTGGCCTCGATCCTAAGTGCTGAGGCATCTCAGCCGTTGCTTCGTGGCAGAGGCCGCCAGGTAGTTCAGGAGAATCTGACGCAGGCCGAGCGGGATGTTTTATATCAGATCCGCTCGTTCAACTGCTATCGCAAAGATTTTGTGGTTTCGATTGCGGATGCCTATTATAGCGTTTTGGAGTTGAAAGCCAGTGTTACCAATGCCGAAAACAGCTATTACAGGCTGGTTGAATCACGAAAGCGTCTTGAAATCGAGGTAGAAGCCGGTACGGCAAGGCCGTTCGACGTGGACGAGGCCGATCAGCAGGCCCTGAATGCGGAAAATCGGTGGGTCCAGGCCCAGCAAAGTTACGAGCGGGCTCTTGATGAATTCAAGGTAACGCTGTCTTTACCGCCCGACGCCGAGATTGAGCTGGACGAGAATGAATTGAAGGCCCTGGAAGAGATTGGTATAATCGAGCCCGGTTATATACTGGATGAAGCGGTTGAAACGGCATTTCTTCGGCGTCTGGATTTGGCCAACAGCAAAGATAAGATCGATGATGCGGCAAGGAAAGTTATGCTGGCTGCCGATGGTCTTGGCATAGAACTCAATCTGGTCGGCAGCGCCGGCGTCGGTTCTACACCCGAAACCGACTTCGACAGATTGCAATTTCATCGGGGAAACTATAGTTTAGGTCTCGAATCGAATGATCTGGGTTTGGACCGGAAAGCCGAACGTAATGCTTACCGTGAAGCGCTGATAGCGTTGGAACAGCAGCAACGGCAATATGAGATTGACAGGGACAGAATGGAATTGGATGTGCGTCAGGCCCTTCGGTCGCTGAAAGCGGAAGCCGAACGGTACCGTATTCAAAAAATGGCTTTAGGTTTGGCCGAGCGGCGGCTGGAGACTCAGAAATTACTGATGGAGATCGGGCAGGGAAATGTCCGACTCCTGCTGGAGTCGGAAGGGGCCTTGCTGGGGGCTCAAAATGACGTGACGAGTGCCCTGGTGGCCCATGCAATTGCGAAGCTGGGCTTTTTCAGAGATATCGGTATTCTGCAGGTCAAGCCGGATGGAATGTGGGAGCAGCAGGTACAATGACCGGTAATAAAGACAACACCGTAGAGTTCGAAAAAGATGCGCCGATCCTGGTCATGGAGCGGTTGTGCAAGAGTTACGAGCTCGGCACGATGGAATTGAAGGTCTTGCGCGACATCGAGCTTACAATCAAAAATGGCGATTACGTGGCCATCATGGGGCCGAGCGGATCGGGAAAATCCACGCTGCTCAATATGATCGGCTGCCTCGACCGCCCGACGAGCGGAGACTACTGGCTTGGCGGACAGAATGTCTCTCTGCTTGACGACGACCAGTTGTCCCTGATAAGGGGCGCTCGAATCGGTTTCATATTTCAATCGTTTAATCTAATCAACCAGCTCAACGTCGTCGAGAACATTGAAATCCCGATGTATTACCAGGGCTTCTCCGAACACGAAAGTGCAGAACGCGCCAGAGAGTTAGCCACAATGGTCGGCCTCGCCGAAAGGTTTGATCACCGGCCTTCGGAATTAAGCGGCGGCCAGCAGCAGCGAGTCGCTATCGCCAGGTCACTGGCAAATGATCCACTGATTATTTTAGCCGACGAGCCGACCGGCAATCTGGATTCGGAAAGCGGCTCGGAGATATTGAAGATTCTCGTCGGTTTGCACGAGCGGGGCAAAACACTCATCGTTGTGACACACGATGAAGGTATTGCCGAAACTGCGGGCAGAGTCGTTGAAATTTTCGACGGCCGGATAAGGCGGCAGTGATATAAAGGTAAACTCACGATAAGATTATGTTTTTATTTCGTTTAAAACGCACTGCTAAGCTGGGTATCAAAAGCCTGTGGATGCACAAGCTACGTTCCACCCTGACGACGTTAGGCATTATCTTCGGGGTCTCTTCTGTTATTGCTATGCTGGCTATCGGCGAGGGCGCCAGCCGTCGGGCACAGGAACAAATAGCCCAGCTTGGCAGCCGTAATATTATTGTCAAAACTGTGCCGCCGCCTGAAGATACAGATGTGAGCGGTCAAAACGAAAGCATGCGTGTGTACGGTCTGACATATCTTGATGCCGAGCGTTTTCGCAACAGCTTACCCAACATCGAAGTCGTCGTACCGAGCCGCCGTCTTACCCAGCAGGCATGGTATCGTAATCGTAAAGTAGCCATTGAAATCATCGGGACAGTCCCCTGGTACCCGGAGATATCGCCGGTCCGGGTAAAGTCGGGGCGGTTCCTCAGCAGCATTGATATGCACCACAAGCAGGGCGTTTGTGTTATTGATGAAAATGTGGTCAAGGAGTTGTTTGTCTTTGACGATCCGCTGAATCAGGATGTTAAGATGGCGGGAGATTATTATCGAGTGGTGGGGATTGTCAGTGCTGCCAACCCTGTAGCGGCCGTTAATTCGCTTGAAAATAACACCTCAAAGGCGAAAAGCCAGGGCGCAAATGTCGGGAATATTTATGTCCCATTGACGACAATCAAGAATCGCTTCGGTGAGATCTCGCTGCAGTTTAGCGGGGGTAGCGGACGAAGCATAGAGAGAGTCGAGCTGCAGGAGATTATCGTGAAAGTCGGCTCAATGGAGGATGTGTTGCCGACGCGCAATATTCTGGAGACAATATTGAGTCGGTCCCACAAGAAAAATGACTATCAGGTCGTCGTCCCCCTGGAGCTGCTAAAGCAGGCAAAGCAAACCCAGCGTCTTTTCAGCATTGTTCTGGGTTCTATCGCCGCGATTTCACTGCTGGTCGGCGGCATCGGGATTATGAATATAATGCTGGCCACCGTCAGTGAGCGGACGCGCGAGATCGGCATCCGCCGTGCGCTCGGCGCCAGAAGACGCGATATTATTCTGCAATTCCTGTCGGAAACCCTGCTCCTGACCTTTATTGGCGGCGTCCTGGGGATTAGTTTGGGTTCTCTGGTCCCGTTTCTGGTCACACGTTTCGGCCAGATGCCCACGGTTATTACGGGTACTTCACTTATCCTGGCCTTTGGAATCAGCGGGGCGGTCGGCATAATCTTCGGCATTTATCCGGCCTATCGAGCCGCCAATATGGACCCGATCGAATCGCTCCGGCACGAATAAGTTACAAATGGTTCCGCGTTCGTCGTTACGCGTTCTGCGACGAAGAACGCAGCACACAGTACGCAGAACGATGAGGCCTCAGCAGGAAACTTCCATTAAAAACACGTTGGTCTCGGTGCCCGATTTTCTTCCGAGGACGCCGAACTGTCCACGCGTTTTGGAAGTTGCCAGCAAATCCAGCTCGTCGCCCTCGAAAGCTTCGGACAAATATGTGGCCTGCACGCAGCGGATGTTCTCATTGAGCTTAAATTCTCTTCTCAATGCGTCGATGCCCCATCGCACATATTCAGTGTTATTGACGTGCCCGTTCAAATCGATTGAGCTGCGGGGCACGTGTACCATGTCAACTTTGCGATAGTCACCGTTGGGCTCAAGCCGGTGGATCTCGTCCGGCAGGGCTTTGATCCCCGTTTTAGGCAAATTCAAATCGAGCTTAAACAGGTTTTTCAGCCGGTTTGTTTTTTTATTCAATACCATCCATTCGCTGCCTGCCCGGAACAGCTCGGAACCGTTTTGGTCTTTGCCGATAAACTCCCTTGTAGCTATTGTGCGGCTATACCCGCTCGGCCACGTCCTGAGCGTGACTTCATCTTCCCTTCCGGGAAGCCGGCTGATTTCTATCCTGATATTTGACAGCACCCAGTAGCCGCCCATTTCGCTGAGTTTGTCGAATCCCAGGCCGAGCTGTTCTGCGTGAAGGGCTGCGATTTCCTGAAGGTACTGCATCAGCGAGAATATCTTAATCCTGCCGTCAACGCCGCACTCGTAAGTCCTGATTCTGAATTTTTCTTCTTTAACTTCCACGCCCCGAAAATAATAAATTTATGCTGTTAGAACAATAGCAATTTTGAGAACCGACAATTTAATAAACGGTGTTTTCTCAAGAAAGGCCGTGTGCCTGATAGATTTGTGGCGGATTAGGCCGTGGTTTTCCAGCGATGTTCCAATTTGTTGTTAGTCCAGACTTTTGAATGAAGACATATGTAAGGCAGAATTACGGGTGTTTGCACTTACGACGGTTTTGCAAACGCTTTTCGCTGCTTTAGGTAACTTCGACGGTTTAATGCGTTTACAAGTACCTTTAACAGCCTAAAAACAGCTAAAACACGTCCTGGTCACTTTGCTCAGACCAGCGTAGAAGGGTGGCGGATGTGTAAGTGTTATGCCAAGTAATATCTACGCGATGCGGTATCAGTCTTGTTCGGCACTTGAGCTAATATGTTCTACAATATCTGGCGGGACAGATTGAGAAAGTCTATATTTACGAGATGCTTGGAGTCAAGAAACGTCAGCGACCACATGAAATGAAAATAGGGCTTGACTGTCAATACCACCGTAGTAGAATAGCGCACCATGATTGCTAAATCAACCTTAAAACGACGTACACCAAAACCACCGCCTATTACGACCCATAGGGGAAAGAGGTTGATTCCCTTCGGTTGGTATGGGGGCAAGTTCTCACATCTCTCGTGGCTTCTACCCTTACTGCCTAAATGCCATCACTATTGCGAGCCTTTTGGCGGCTCCGCTGCTGTCTTGTTGAACCGTGAACCTTCCCGCGTTGAAACATATAACGACCTTGACGGAGAAGTAGTCAATTTCTTTCGCGTTCTCCGTACGCGAAGCAATGCTCTAATCAAAGCAATCACGTTGACTCCTTTTTCCCGTGAGGAATTTGCAATTGCTTGTCAATTAGATTCATCCCTTTCCACACTTGAACGAGCGAGACGCTTTTACGTGAGGGCAAGGCAGGTGAGGACGGGACTTGCACAAAGGGCCACCATCGGGCGGTGGGCAAATTGTAAGAATACCAGCAGAGCGGGTATGAGTGGGGTGATAAGCCGTTGGCTTGGTGCTGCTGAACAACTGCCCGCGATTGCGGAACGTCTTTTGCGGGTACAGATTGAGAACAGGCCCGCCATAGATGTTATTCGTTTATATGACTCAACCCAAACGCTTTTCTACTGCGACCCCCCTTATGTCCATAACACACGCGGCGACTCGCAGGCATACGGATATGAAATGACCGACGAGCAACACGTTGAACTTGCGAAAGTTCTTAACTCTGTAAAGGGATTGGTCAGTATATCAAATTATCAATGCTCATTGATGGACGAACTGTACCCGTCTCCAAGGTGGAAGAAGACCGTTAGCGGAGCCAAGACCAATCATTCAACAAAGGGCAAACGTACCGAAGTCTTGTGGACAAATTATGACCCAAGGGAAATCACGGATCGAAACACTACTTATGGCCAATTGTTCGAAGATACTAAATGATTCACTTGTCAGGGCAAGTGCTCAACCTGACCAGTCGTTCATTGATGACGAGCCACTCCGTCAAGCGGTCGAATACGTAAATCTCTGCAACAGCAATCGGGCAGGGGCAAGGTTTCTGCTTGCTTCAACGCTGGCGAAGCTGGACGACCCGACGATAGATATCAGAAAGCCTTTCAAGGAAGCATATTCGGAAGCAAATAGGACTGATGCCTATTCGGGGCGTCATTATGATGAACAATATGTTTTTGCGTTTGTTACTCAACACAACCTGCCTTGCTCAAGCACAACTGCCTTTTTGACGCCTGGTTTCAGAACGAAGAATATCGTACTTACCCCAAAGGAAAATCTCCGAGGGCGGCCCGCAAAACTCTATCAATGTATCCTTGAAATCTTAGATGGTATTGAGACAAGGCGGGTTTCGGCACAAGACATCTTGGATGAAACGGTGCGACTGTTAGTGTTAGAGAGGCAGAACAGACAGGCCCGTCTAAGAAGCCTGCTGAAGAGCTTAAAGCGTGACACAGACGAGTTGCCACTCTCCAGTGAGGATACAGTCAAGTTGGTCGAGCGGCACTTGGGATGTGCCCGCTCGGCAAGATTGCCTGTTCTCGTCGTCGCGTCAGCGTACAAAGCTGCTTCTGAAAGGCTGGGGGAAGGCATTCTACGACTAAATCCTCATAATGCGGCTGACAAACAAACCGGCTCGCTGGGAGATGTGGAAATCACACTCGTGGGCGATGATAAAGTGGTAACGACTTACGAGATGAAAGATAAGACAGTGACGATAGGTGACATAGATATTGCCATTCAGAAGATTGCTGAGAGTTCGCACATTCAGAACTACATTTTTGTTACTACGGAACGTATTGACCCGGACGTGAGAGAATATGCCTCCAAGCAATATCAAGAACTTGGTGGCGTGGAAATAGCAATTCTGGATTGTTTGGGATTCTTGAGGCATTACCTTCATCTCTTCCACAGACTTCGAACGGACTTTCTCGACAACTATCAAGAGCTGGTTCTTTCCGAACCTGATAGTGGGGTGAACCAGTCTCTCAAAGAAGCTTTTCTGGCGCTGCGAAAAGCAGCAGAAATGCCTGAGTAAACCACCCCACCCATAGTTCGGTATGGTGCCGGCTGAGGTTGTCAATTTGAACTGAAATTCTCTAAAATAAAGCTCTCAGTAAAAGCAATTGC
>Ga0315294_10008360_pt1 | contig 11378 bp, 10 predicted proteins | sample YL17G13_40_MG_FD_203626 | JGI IMG/M metagenome (GOLD analysis project Ga0315294, IMG submission 203626) | Sediment microbial communities from Yellowstone Lake, YNP, Wyoming, USA - YL17G13_40 | ecosystem: Environmental > Aquatic > Freshwater > Lake > Sediment | place: USA: Wyoming | collected... | reverse complement strand
GTGGGCGGCGGCGTATCGCTGGGGGTGGGCCTGGCGGCGGCGGTCGTCAGCATCCTCATCGGCACGTTCTGGGGCATCACCAGCGGCTACGCGGGGCGCGGCCTCGACACGGTCATGATGCGCATCGTGGACGTCCTGTACGGCCTGCCGTACATCCTGCTGGTGATCCTCTTGCTGGTGCTCTTTGCCGAGCAGACGACGACGGTGCGGATGGTGGTCCTGTTCATGGCGATCGGCAGCGTGTCGTGGCTGACGATGGCGCGGGTGGTCCGGGGCCAGGTGCTGGCCCTGCGGGAGTCGGAGTTCATCCAGGCCGCGCGGGCCCTCGGCGCGCGGCCGGCCCGCATCATCGTCAAGGAGATGCTGCCGAACCTGACGGGGACGATCCTGGTGTGCGCGACGCTCACGATTCCGCTGGCGATCCTCCAGGAATCGTTCCTGTCGTTCCTGGGGCTGGGCGTGCCGCCGCCGCTGGCGTCGTGGGGCACGCTGGCGTCCGACGCCATCGAGGCCCTGAACGCGGTGGAGACGTACTGGTGGCTGCTGGCGATGCCCTGCTCTTTTCTGGGCATGACGCTCCTGGGGCTGAACTTCGTGGGCGACGGCCTCAGGGACGCCTTCGACCCGCGGGCAAAGTGAGGCCATTGCGAGGTTCTGGCATTAAGTTCATGCCGCATTTCTGCCGATATTCCTGATGCTGGGTATGGTCGGGGCATGTTAGCGCTGTCCGGGGCCCATTCGGGCCGGGCCCCAGAAGGAGACGATGGCCGTGCCCACAAACCTGCTGACGATGCTGAGGCGTCACTTGTCGGCCAACCGCCGCCGGCACCGGCGCAAGTGCCGCAATTATGATATGACAATTACCACTGGGGACGGGAAGACGCTCTTCCGCGGCCGTTCGCTCGACCTGTCAAAGGGCGGCGCCCGAGTAGCAGGCCTGCCGCACAATACGGGCATGGTTGTAGGCCAGGCTGTCCGCGTGGAGTTCACCATCGTTGCGGGCGCCCGCGGAGAAAACCTGCACTGGCTGCGCCTGCCGGGCCGCATCAGCCGTTTCGAGGAACGCAACGGCGAGTTCATCGTCGCGGTGCAGTTTGAGGATCCCCTCCCCCAAGTGCCGAAGTGATTCAGGCCTCCGAGTTCTCCCGCGCGCCCGCACCCTGATGAGCCCACCGAACTTTGCGCGGCGGGTCTCCTGACCCGCTGCTCGACAGGGTTTATGACGCTCAAACGGGCACTTCCTGACGCGGCGGACCACGAAAAGGCGGCTCAGGGTTCGACAGGCGCCGCGGCCGCGGTCCACTCCAGCGGGAGCACAAAAACCCCCTTTCCGCCGTCGCCCTGGAACCGCGAAAGGGCCGTCCCGGCCGGCAGAATCCACGTTTTCTCGGCGGGCTGCTTGCGCGCAAACCGTCCCCGGCCTGGTCCGCAAGGGGGGGACCGGCCGGTCCCGGCGCGCCGGGGCGGGGCCTTTCAGCGCGGCCGGCGCCGGCATGCCCGCGCAAAAAGCGGCCCGCCCGCGAGGGCAGGCCGCCGTCATGGCCGGCAGGGACTGCTCATCTGGAGGGGGTATGCTTGCAACTGAAGCCCGCGGGCTGGTCATTCTTCTTCGCCCGCGCCAGTTCAGCGGCGGCGGCGCGTATCCGTGCCAGGTTCGCCTTGCGCTCCTCGGGCGTGGCGGCCGGGTCATACGCGAACCGCACGCCCATGAGGGCCCCCATGGCGGTGACCTCGGACTGGACGACCTTGGAATCCGGCTCCGCCACGGCCGCATTGGCCAGGACATTGACGTCTTCGACGTTGCCGGTCCGCACCAGGCTCATGGCCGCCACGCTGCGGACTTCGGGGGAGGGGTCGCGGGCAACCGCCTGGCGAATCGCCTCGGCGGCCTGGGCCTCCTTGCGCCGGGCCAGGCTGGCGACCGCCGCCCTGCGCAACTCGGGGCGCTGTTCCGAGGTCATCACGTCCCTCAGGTACTCGCACGCGCGGCCGCTCGACATGCGGCCGAGGGTCTCGATGGCCTGCGTGGCCGTGCGGGTATCCTCGTGTTTAATGAGCGGCGCCACCTGCTCGGCGGCCTTGTCGTCGCCGGCGGCCGCCATCTTCCGCAGCGCCGCTGCGCGCTCACCGGGATCCGATGAAGACAGGCTCTTGGACGAGTCGGAACACCCGGTCCCCAGCACGAGCAGCGCCAGACCCAGACCCATCACGCACTTTAGCATGGACACTCACCCGGCCTGATGCCGCCTCCTGTTGCAGGAAACAAACCCCCGGTTTCACCGGCAACGCAGGAACCGGCGGTCGCCTGGGCGACCACGGTTCATGCCGCCGCCCCCCTCATCCTGCGAGCCGAAATCCCATGAGCCGGCCCTCACGTGCCTGCGAATCGCCACAGCGGGTTGGTGGCCCCGAGGTCTTCCGGCCCGAGCGCTTCGATGTGGCCGTCGCAGAACAGGACGTTCGCCTTCCCGAAATGCCGCAGCGCCTGCACCTCTTCCCACTTCCGGCCTTCCAGGCCGGTCGGCGGCGCCCACTCCTCCGGAGGCGTGGGGTCGATGAAGATCCGGTCCCAGAACGGGGTGTCCGGCATCGTATCGTTGATGGCCGTGTAGTCCGCCACCGCCCTCGGATAATCGAGGATGAAGAACAACTTCGGGTCAGAGCGCGGCACGTAGGTGTTCAGTGCGACCTGGTACGAGCCGCGGCTGATGCCGTAACTGGTCGCCCCAAGGGTGCCCTTGGACGCCGCCAGGATGGTCCAGCACTCGAAGACCTTCTTCCTGAGGAGGGTCTTGGGGGGGAGCGTCCCGTTTTTCTCCATCTCCTTCTGCAGGTCTATGGTCTCGCCAACATGGCCCGCTGCGAACAGGTCGCCGAACACCTGGCCGCCCCAGATGGGCTTGTGGGCGACCCTCATATCGGACCACTTTCCGTAGGCGGTGTTCGCGCTGCCGTCGCAGGGACCGATCGTGACTTTGCTGGGGGCGCTGCCCCGGAACTCCACATCGAATGTAAAGTCATCATCCCCATAAGTACCATCCGCGCGCCTCCAGTAGTTTTGGTCGAGATTTCCTTCGATATGCGTGCGGCCGTCGGGCAGGGGCCAGGACTGGAACCACGACCAGTACGGGCTCGGGGCCAGCGGGATCTCGTAGAGGAGGTTCTTGGAGGCATCCAAGACGCCGATCCCCACGTCGTCGATCGTGATGTCGGGGACCTGGACGATTACTTCATTGGCGCCGACCGCGAACTCATCACTGACCGTGCTGGGAGGCGTGCCCCCCCCGCCCGTGCCCCCGCCGCCCGCGCCGGTCGACAGGATCAGGGCCGACGGGCACCTCAACGTGCTGCCCTTGCCTTCGAGGTACATCTGGAGCGTGCCGGCCCACCCCGCGTTCAGGGTGCCTTCCGAGGTTGCGTCCCGGTCCGCAATCCAACTCATCTGGGCCTTGAAGAGGTCGGCCAGGTTGTTCTGACATTGGGTCATGCGGGCCATGTCCCAGGCCGACGAAACACTCGGCATCAACAGCGCAATCAGGATGCCGATGATCGCCACGACCACCATCAACTCCAGGAGCGTAAATGCCCGTTCGCGCCAGCGTTTCATGGTTCCGTTCCTCCAAGCGCTAAGACCCTGTCAGTTTCTTCGTCCCTTGTAGCGGCAAGAGTTCAGTCCGATCCGCCGTCACCCCTTCACGCCCCCTGCCCGGTTTCCCAAAGGGGCGCACTCAGCGCCTCCACCATCAGTATACCGTCCGCCAGGTGTCCAAACAAGGCCCGAGGGGGAAAAGCCAGGCCCCGGATCACCCCGCCTCGACCTCATCAATCCACGCCGCCAGGTCGCGGAACCAGGCCGACGGGGCGGCCTCGAACTCCAGCGTGTGGCACGCGCCGGGATACTCCGTGATGCGGCGGCGGACGCTGGGCATGGCCTCCACGAGGGCCCGCGTGGCGGCGTTGTCGATGATCCGGTCCTTCCCGGCAAGGGCCAGGAAGACCGGCAGGCGGCCCCCACGGGCCGCGCTGCGGGCAAGGCCGTCCAGGCGGCGGCTCTCGTACATGAACCGGGCCGTCAGGTCGTGCAGGCTCAGCGGGTCCTGGGCAATGAATCGCACGCGCTCGGGATTCTCCGTAAACAGGCGCGGGTCGCCCAGCGGTATCGGGAACCGCGCCAGCGGCCGGCCCACGAGCAGGCACTGCCCCACGCGGACCTTGACGGCCAGCGTCGGGTCCACCCGCGGACAGAGGCCGGGCGCCGCCAGGATGAGGCTGCGGTAGAGGTCCGGCCTGTGGGCGGCACAGACGAGGGCCAGTTTGCCGCCCCACGAAACGCCCAGCAGGTGGACCGACGGAACGCCGGTCTCGCGTCGCGCCAGGTCGGCCGCCGCGGCCACGTCCTGGAGCCAGGTCTCGGCCCGGTCCACGTGGCCGCGCTCGTGCAAGCGGTCGATGCCGCTGCCGCGACGCTCGACCTGATAGACCGCCGCGCCCCGCTCCGCCAGCAGGCGCGACGACGCCTCGTACCAGCCGCTGTGGCTCTGGATGCCGTGCAGGTAGACGACGGCCGCACGCGCCCGCGGGGGTGCCGCTTCGCGGGGTGGCATGCCTAGGCCGCCGTTGCCTGGGCATACCGCCCAGACGCGCATCGGCAGTTCGGTACCATCGATGGTCTTGTACGTGCGGTCCGCAGGCTGAAGCATGCGTGCGAACTTAGCCCCGGCCAAGGGGCGAATCAAGGCAAATGCCCGCGCCGGGTGGCATACCCAGCACGCCGTTTGCTGGGCATGCTCATGCCATTGGCGCCAAGCATGCCCACGCGAAAGGCGGCCCGCCCAGGCGGGCAGGCTGTGGGCATGCCACCCGGTGCTACTCTGCGAAGTAGCGAGCCTACTCCGCCGAAGCAGCCGCTTCGGCTGCGAAGGCCGGATGCCTCTTCGCTACGTAGCACGAGCGAGGGGAACGCCCGCCAAGGTGACGCACTACCCCTCATCCGCCGTAAGGGTTGACGCAGAAGCGACGGCGAGTATGCTGGAGGCCGTCCCTTTTGCCGCAGGAGGCCGCATGAATTCCGTCCCCACGATGCTGATGCGGGTCGCCGCAACCATCCTGCTTGCCGTGAGCGCATCGCACGGCGCCGAATCGCCCGGCGGCGCGGCGGTGATCTTCCGCGACCCGGGGTGCCCGCAGATCGTGTTCGCCGCCGGGGAAGTCCGCGCGGCACTTGCGGGCTGCGGCGTTGTGGCGGCCGAGCGGCCGCTCGATGCCCTGCCCGGCGACGCCGCCGCCGTGCGGATTATCCTCTTGACCCAGGACGCCCCGGCGGCCAAGGCGCGGCTCGCTGCGGCAGGGGGAGCGCCGGCGGCCCTCCAGCCGCAGGGGTTCGCCATCCGCAAGACGGCCGTCGCCGGCGGCACGGAGATCGCCGTCATCGGCGGCGACCCGGCCGGCGCGATGTACGGCGGCCTGGACCTGGCCGAGACCATCCGCCTGGAGAAGGGCCTCGCCGGCGCGGCCGACAAGGCGCAGGCGCCCGCGATCGAGCGCCGCGGCATCAAGTTCAACATCCCCCTGGACGCCCGCACGCCCAGTTACGACGATTCCGGCGACGCAGCCCAAGAGAACATTGTCCATATGTGGGACTTCGAGTTCTGGCGCGAGTTCCTCGACGACATGGCGCGGGCGCGCTACAACGTCCTCACGCTGTGGAACCCGCACCCCTTCCCCTCGATGGTCCGGGCGGCGGAGTACCCCGACCTGGCGCTGGAGGACGTGTGCGTCACCACCTTGAAGCCCTCGTGGAAGCATGGCAGCATCGGCGAGCCCATGGGCGTTTCGCAGGCGGTCCTGGAGAACCTGCGGGTCGTCCGCAAGATGACCCTCGGCGAGAAGATCGAATTCTGGCGGCGCATCATGCGGCACGCCAAGGACCGCGGCATCGACGTTTACTTCATCACCTGGAACGTCCTCACGAACTCCGCCACCGGCAAGCACGGCATCACCAACGACCAGGACAACCCGGCCACAATCGCGTACCTGCGGGCGAGCGTCCGCGAGTTCATCCTGACGTACCCGCTCCTGGCGGGCATCGGCGTGACGGCCGGCGAAAACATGAAGGCCCGCCAGGACGAGTTTGCCAAGGAAAAATGGCTCTGGCGGACGTACGGCGAGGGCGTCCTGGATGCCAAGAAGGCCCAGCCCGGCCGCACCGTGCCCTTCATCCACCGCATCTGGCAGACGAGCGTCGGGGACGTGATGAAAGACTTCGGATCGAAATATCCCGACCCGTTCGACCTGGGCTTCAAGTACGCCCACGCGCGGCTGTACTCGTCGCCCGCGCCGCCGTTTGCCCGGCCGCTGTGCGACGAGATGAAGCCGCTGGGCCTTAAGTGCTGGTGGAACCTGCGGAACGACGACATCTTCGTCTTCCGCTGGGGCGACCCGGAGTACGTGCGGGCGTTCCTTGAGAACCTGCCGCCGAAGGAGTTTACGGCCGGCTACTACGTCGGCTCCGACGGCTACGTCTGGGGCCGCGAGTTCGCCAGCACCGAGCCCGACACGCCGCGACAACTGGAGATCCGCAAGCATTGGTATGTCTTTATGCTCTGGGGGCGGCTGGGGTACGACCTGACGCTGGACCGCGCGTTCTTCGAGAAAACGCTCGCGGCCAGATTCCCGGAAACTGATGCCTTGAAACTCTACACCGTGTGGGCCGAGGCATCGAAGATTATCCCCCGCGTCAACCAGTTCCACTGGCGCGACTGGGACTTCATGTGGTCGGTCGAAGGCTGCCTGGACCAGCGCCAGGGCTTTCACACCGTGCGCGACTTCATCACGTGCCCCACGATGCCCGGCAGCGGCCTGGCGACCATTCCCGCGTTCGTTGCGGCAACGGCGGAAGGCAAACCGTCGGCTGGCCGCGGACCGCTTTTTGATGTGGCCGGTGAACTGGCGGAGCACGCGGCCAGCGCCCTGGTCGGCGTGGCCGCCATCCGGAAGTCCGCTGCCCAGCCGGGCAAGGAACTGCGGCTGACGCTCGGCGACATCGAGGCCATGGCCCACCTGGGCGCCTACTATGCCTGCAAGATTCGCGGGGCCACCTTCCTGGCGCTCTTTGAGAAGCGGGGCGATGAGGATATCCACAAACTGGCCGTCGCGAACCTGGAGTTGGCCGTCGGCCACTGGCAGGCCTACGCCGCCGCCGCCACGCGCCAGTACCGCCCGCAACTGCTGGCCCGCACGCGGGAACTGGACTGGATGAAACTCCTGGAAGACGTGAAGCGCGACGTCGAGATCGCCAGGGCCGCAAAGGGCCGTTGACGCCCCGCGGGCCCCCGCCGCCCGGCCTGCATGCTTGCCGGGCGAGGGCGATTCTGGTACAACGCTCGCCCAGGAGGTGGCTGATGCGCGGCAAGGCACACGTCTTCGGCGACGACGTCAACACCGACGAGATCATACCGGCCCGGTACTTAAACTCCATCGACCCGGCGTTCCTGGCCGGTCATTGCATGGAGGACGCGGACCCGGAGTTCGTCAAGAAGGTCCGGCCGGGCGACATCCTCGTGGGCGGCGAGAACTTCGGTTGCGGTTCCAGCCGCGAGCACGCCCCCATCGCCATCAAGGCGGCGGGCGTGGCCTGCGTCGTGGCCGAAAGTTTCGCCCGCATCTTCTTCCGCAACGCCATCAACATCGCCCTGCCCATCGTCGCCTGCCCCGACGCGGCGGGCGACATAAGCGACGGCGATGAACTGGACATCGACCTGGCGGCCGGGACGCTCAAAAACCTGACCACAGGCAACGCGTTCACCTTCCCGCCGTTCACGAAGGAAATCCAGGCGATCATCCAGGCGGGCGGCCTGATGGCGTTCGTCAAGAGCCAGGTGAAGGGATAGGCGGGTGTGACCGTTTCTCATCACACGCAGCCCACGTTGTCATTCTGAGCGAGCGCAGCGAGCGAAGAATCTCGCCGTGTGGCGCGCCGACAAGGCGAGATTCTTCGTCGCCCGCCGCGGCGGGCTCCTCAGAATGACAAATCAGGGGTTCGGCGTGCCAGAACCTGCGGTCACGCCCGGGTAGCCGGCCCTCCGAATTTCGGTTGAAAACCCGTTTTCGCCGGATATTATGGGGTTCTGTACAAGAGCCAAGAAGGGGATTGTGCGATGCGCAGCCACGTGCTGATTCTCCTGGGCTGTTTCGCCCTGGCCGTAGCAATGGCCTGGACCGCCGGATGCCAGAAGGAGGAGCCGACCGCAAGCCCGTCGACGAAACTCGAGCGACCGCGGTACCTCCAGCCGAAGATTGAGCCGCTCCAGGCCAAAGCGCCTGAACCTGCCGCGCCCGCGGCCGGTACGCCCGCTGCACCTGCGGCCGGGACGCCTGCCGCGCCCGCGGCCGGTACGCCCGCGGCTCCGGCGGCCGGGACGCCCGCTGCACCTGCGGCGGGTACGCCTGCGGCTCCGGCAGCCGGGACTCCTGCCGCGCCTGCTGCCCCTGCGGCCGGTACGCCTGCCGCTCCGGCGGCCGGCACGCCTGCCGCGCCTGTTGCACCTGCGGCGGGTACGCCTGCCGCACCTGCGGCACCCGCGGCCGGTACGCCTGCCGCTCCGGCGGCCGGCACGCCCGCTGCACCTGCGGCACCTGCGGCCGGCACGCCTGCTGCACCTGCGGCACCTGCGGCCGGCACGCCTGCCGCTCCGGCAGCCGGGACTCCTGCCGCGCCTGCGGCACCTGCGGCCGGTACGCCTGCCGCTCCGGCGGCCGGCACGCCTGCCGCGCCTGTTGCACCTGCGGCGGGTACGCCTGCCGCACCTGCGGCACCCGCGCCCGCTGCGCCCGCAGCACCTGCGGCGCCCGAAGGCGGCGCAGCCCCGGCGCCCCCGGCGCCTGCGGCGCCTGCCGCTCCGTAGCGAGGACCTTTGCGGCCGGTCGCCCTTGCGGCGTGCCGCTGCGTGGTTCTTTTTGAGTCCGTCCCGGTGAAGTCCGGCCAGTTCGCGGCCGGAGAAAACATCGCGAGGCATCACCCCGCGGGGCGAGGTGTAAGATGCTGATAAGGAGGGCGGGATAATGAAGATGGCGGAAGTCCGTACCCTGGCCAAGAAAAAGGGCGTCAACCTGTTCGGCAAGACCAAGGAATCGCTGATTCGCGAGATCCAGCGGGCCGAGAGTTGCCGCGACTGCTTCAATCGCGGCCAGAGCGCCTCGTGCGGCCAGACGCACTGCGCCTGGCGCAGCGACTGCAAGTAACCCGCCTTCGCCTTTGAGTGAATCGACCGGGGCATCGCGCAGGGGCCAGACCGATTCCTCAAAGGCTTCGGCGGACATGCCCGCCTCCGGCAACCGACCGAACCAGGAGGCCCGCGTGCCGGCAACTCCCGATACGGCCGTGCACGTCCACAGCGTTCAGGAAGAGTACTTCTACCTGATGGTTCGCCGGTGCGCCTGCGGCGGGCCGTGGCTGACCGAGGGGCAGCAGGTCGAGGAGAACCCCGCGCGGCTCGAACACCGCGTCCAGGCCCAGTGCTTCAAGTGCAAGGCCAGGCGGACCTTCCAGTTCGTCCTGGACTCGCACGGCGGGCCCAAGGGGCCGGTCCGACAGGTCAACCCGACGGCGGAGCCGTCGCGGGCCCTGGACGCCGCAGAGTGGATGGACCTGGCGCAGTTCTACCTGGGCCGCATCGAGCGCCTCCAGAGCGCCGTCGAGCGCGCGCAGTCGCTGCTGGATGCGCGGCAGTGTCTGGAGGAAGCGCTGAAGTTCTACGGTCCGGCGGACGACGGGCCGCCGCCGGACGCCCTCTGGTCCGACGCCAGCCGCGCGAAGGTGGCCGCCCGGCCCGAGGCCTTCCGCCGCGCATCCCTTGCGGCCATGCTGGAGCGAATCCCCTCCACGGAGCGATTGCGCCAGGCGGATCGCATGGACCAGCGCGAGTTTGAGAAGGCCGTCCGGCAACTCGCCCAGCAGCGCGTGGGCCGCCGGTGGTGGGAATTCTGGAAACGCTTCCGACGAACGTAGGGGCAAGCATGTAGGGTGCGTGCTCTGCACGCACGCGGATTGTTCACACGGACAACGCGGGCACGAGCAATCAAGGTGCGTGCAAAGCACGCACCCTACCGCCGAAACAAGGCCTTCGTCCGGTCCATGCCGCGCGCCGCCAGGTGGTCCGCCAGCAGGCGCATGTAGGTCTCGGCGATGACCGGCTCGCCTCCGAGGCCGAGGTCGGCCAGCGTCCGCTGGACCGCCTCTTCCGTGGGCCCTTCGACCTCGGCGAACCACCCCAGGTGGGGGAGTTCATCGAGGACGACCTCGCACTCGCCCAGGCGCCAGGCCGTGCGGCGTTTTTCGAAGCGGAAGGTCTCCACGAGGCCGACCGCCTCCAGGATGGCCACCAGCGCGTCGGCGGCGGCCACGGCGGTCTGGAGTTCCTCGCGGCGCTTGAAGCGGCTCGCCCGCCGGGGGCCCTTGTAGGTGAGAATCGTGCGCAGCGGCGCCCCGTCCTGCGGGCGGCGCTCCTCGCGCACGCGGACGGCGGCGCCCGAACGCCGCAGGCCGCCCTGGGCGTCGTCGAACAGGCGGTTGACCTCCAGCACGGTCCCGCCGCCCACGGCGCCGCGATCCGCCAGCCGCCGGCGCAGCGAGTCCGGGTCGGCGATCTTCACCTTGGCCTCGATCTCTTCCGCCATCGGGCCCTCCGGCCATCCGTTTGACCGCAGAGGACGCAGAGAAGGATGTTCTTATAACAACTATTCCTTCTTAACAGTCCTCCTGTATCTTCCCTCCACCTAAACCCCAAAACAATCTTCCTCTCTCTTTTCTCCCCTCTTCTCCTCCCTCTTTTCTTTTCTCTGCGATCTCTGCGATCTCTGCGGTTAACGTTTCGCCCGGAAACTACTCAAGGCGCAACTCCTGGTCGCGGGCCATCAGGATGTGCCTGCGCCAGTGCTCGTCGTCACGCTCGGGCCAGTCCGACCTGACATGCACGCCGCGCGTCTCGGTCCGCACCAGCGCCGCGTGGGCCATCAGGCGGCCCAGGGCCAGCATGTTCTGGAGTTCCCAGCCGGCGGGCTGGTCGAAGACCTTGTCGAGGACGTAACTCTGCCAGAACTCGATGAGGGCGTCGGCCTCGGCCAGGTCCTCGGCGCCGCGGACGATGCCGACGTTGCGCCACATGAGCGACCGGAGGCTGTTGCGGACGTCCGGAAGGTTCAGTTCGCCGCGCGTCGATCGCGTCACGTCGCTGCGGATGCGTTCGGGCACCTCGCGCGCCGCCGCGGCGGAGGCGGGCGCCGCGGCCGAGAGTTCCTCCACGATGCGCCGGCCGGCCTCGCGGCCGTAGACCAGGCCTTCCAGGAGGCTGTTGGAGCCCAGGCGGTTCGCCCCGTGGAGG
>Ga0315294_10008359_pt1 | contig 11379 bp, 9 predicted proteins | sample YL17G13_40_MG_FD_203626 | JGI IMG/M metagenome (GOLD analysis project Ga0315294, IMG submission 203626) | Sediment microbial communities from Yellowstone Lake, YNP, Wyoming, USA - YL17G13_40 | ecosystem: Environmental > Aquatic > Freshwater > Lake > Sediment | place: USA: Wyoming | collected... | reverse complement strand
TGGGCTCGTCGTGATTCGAACACGAGATCTCCGCCATGTCAAGGCGACGTCATAACCAACTAGACCACGAGCCCGTTGGGAATTTTTCCGGACTACCGGTATGTGATCTCCCCGTATAAAAGATTGCGTGGAGGGATTGTCTCCGTGGGGCAGGGGTCAGATCCGGGCGAACTTGGCCGTGTGAATCCCGACCTTGGTCCGGATCTCCTCCATCACTTTCGGAGGCACCTCGGAGTCGACGTTCAGGACCATGATGGCCTCCTCGCCCTGCCGGATCCGGCCCACCTGCATGCCGGCGATGTTGATGCTGGCCGCCCCCAGGATCGTGGAGGCCCGGCCGATGACCCCCGGCTTGTCCAGGTGGCGTGAGACGATGACGAACCCCTCCGGGATCATGTCCATCGTGTACCCGCCGATGGCAACGATCCGGATCCTGTCCTTTGTGAAGACGGTGCCTGCCATCGTCTCTTCCATCCGGTCGGTCTTCAGCCGGATCGTGATCAGGTTCCGGAACCCCTGGGACTCCTCGGTAAGGGTCTCCCTGACGCTGATCCCCCGCTCCCGGGCAATGAACTCGGCGTTGATGATGTTCGCGGGCACCTGCAGGATGGGATCCATGATCCCCTTCAGGGCGAGGCGTGTGACAAACCGGGTGTTGGGGGCGAGGGTTGCCAGCTCCCCGCCGTAGGTGAACTCCACGGTCTCGACCCTGCCCTCCACGAGCTGCATCAGGAACCGGCCCATCTTCTCGGCAAGGATGGCATAGGGCTCGATCCGTTCCACCAGGTCCGGCGGGATCATGGGAGCGTTCACCGCGTACTTGGCCTGCCCGCCCGAAAGAACCGTGATGACCTGCTTTGCCACCGACAGGGCCACGTTCAGCTGGGCCTCCACCGTCGATGCCCCCAGGTGCGGGGTGACGATGACGTTGTCCAGGTCCAGGAGCGGGGACTTGACCGGGGGCTCCTCCTCGAAGACGTCGAGGGCAGCTCCTGCCACTTTTTCGGATTTCAGGGCATCGTAGAGTGCCTTCTCGTCGATGATCCCGCCCCGGGCGCAGTTGATGATCCGGACACCGTCCTTCATCAGGGCAAACTTCGCGGCATCAATGAGGTGGGTGGTCTCCTTGGTCAGGGGGGTGTGTACCGTGATCACGTCTGCCTGCCGGATGACATCGTCCAGCGCCATCAGCTCCACCCCCATCTGGGCTGCCCGCTCCTTTGTGAGGAAGGGGTCATAGGCGATGCACCGCATCTCCATGGCATTCGCCCGCTTGGCGATCTCCCGGCCGATGCGCCCCAGCCCGACAATGCCCAGGATCTTCTCGTTCAGCTCCACCCCCATGAATTTCGAGCGCTTCCACTCCCGCTGCTTTAATGACACGTTCGCCTGCGGGATGTTGCGGGCAAGGGAGTACATCATGGCCATCGTGTGCTCGGTGGCGGCGAGGGTGTTTCCTTCGGGTGCGTTCACGACGGGGATTCCCTTCTTCGTGGCGGCTTCTACATCGATATTGTCCACGCCAACTCCTGCCCGGCCGATGATCTTCAGGCGGTGGCCGGCCTCGATGATCCGCGCGGTGACGGTGGTCCCGCTGCGGACCACCAGCGCATCGTAGCCCCCGATGATCCGCACCAGCTCGTCTTCGGGAAGGTTGGTCTTCAGGTCCACGCTGTACTTCTCCCGCAGTAGGGCCAGGCCCTCTTCCGCCAGGGGGTCGCTGACCAGTACCTTGAACGTCACGGCAAATCCCATATTCAGTCGGTCTGCCCCCTCTTCATGGTTTTCATGGAAAAAACCGCTGGGACTGCGGAGAATCTGTCGCCGCGCTTCAGCCCCAGGACAGACAGGGAATTGCCATCCTCGGCTGGGAGAGGGTGGTTGGAGGGGACCTGCCCCCTCCCGTTCCCACACCCGATGTGGATATCCGCCCGCGTAAACCATCTTCTTCTCAAGAATTGTCCCCGATGCGGAAGATGCGGGATCTCATGGGGGACGGGTGGTGGCCGAAATCCACAGGAATCCTGTGGCAGGTTCCCCTCTCTCTCCCGGGCCTGCGTACCCGGAAGGGTTTTTCCGTGAGGATCACTCCCCCGGATCGGTGCCGGGAGAAAAGAAGCAAAATATATCTCTTGGGGAGTAAGGTTGTATCACAACCCGCGAGGTGACGGTGTATGAAGAAGACCCCTGACATACTCAGGATTGAGGAGATCCAGAAGGAGGATATCCCCTCGGTGGGGGGGAAGGGTGCATCCCTGGGGGAGATGTTCTCCATCGGGCTTCCGGTCCCGAAGGCATTCGTGGTGACGGCCCAGGCGTTCCGGCGGTTTCTCTCGGAGACCGGCATCGAGGACCGGCTCTTTGCCACCATGGCTGACCTGAACGTGGAGGACTCCTCGGCCCTGGAGGAGGCATCCCGGAAGGCCAAGGAACTGGTGCTCTCGGTGGGGATGGCTGCCTCCCTCCAGAAGCGGATCCGGGAGGCGTACCGGATCATGGGGTCCGAGACGATCGTGGCGGTGCGGTCCAGTGCTACCGCCGAGGACCTGCCGGACGCATCCTTTGCCGGCCAGCAGGAGACCTACCTGAACATCCGTGGGGAGAAGGACCTCCTGGAAGCGGTCCGGCACTGCTGGGCGTCCCTGTACGGCGGCCGGGCCATCTACTACCGGGCAAAGCAGGGATTCGATGACCGGACGGTGAACATTGCGGTCGTGGTACAGGAGCTGGTCCACTCAGAGAAGGCCGGTGTCATGTTCACTTCCCACCCGGTGACCGGGGAGCCCCTCACCATCATCGAGGGGTCCTGGGGCCTGGGGGAGGCCGTGGTATCGGGCACCGTCTCCCCGGACAAGTATGTCTTTGACCAGCGGTCCGGGAAGGTGGTGGACCGGCTCATTGCCCAGAAGATCCAGATGATTGTCCCCGACGGCAGGAAGGGCACGCGCCTCACGGAGGTGCCCGGCCCGCAGCAGGCCAGCACCCTCCTCACGGACGAGGAGGTGGGGAAACTCGCCATGTTCGGGAGGATCGCGGAGCAGCACTACGGGGTCCCCCAGGACCTGGAGTGGGCTATCGTGGGACCCGAGTTCTTCATCCTCCAGTCCCGGCCCATCACCACCATCAAGACCGCGGCCGCGCCCCAGGCCGCTTCCGCTTCCCAGTGCGGGGAGGGTTCTGTTCTCGTGGAGGGTCAGGGCGCCTCGCCGGGGATCGGCAGCGGGCGGGTCGTCATCGTCCACAACGTGAAAGACGTGGGCACGGTGAAGGCGGGGGACATCCTGGTGGCCCGGATGACGAACCCGGACATGGTCCCTGCCATGCGCAGGGTGGCTGCCATCGTCACGGACGAAGGGGGCATGACCTGCCACGCGGCCATCGTCTCCCGGGAGCTGGGCACCCCGGCGGTGGTGGGCACCAAGAAGGCAACGGCCGTGCTCCGGCCGGGACAGATGGTCACCGTGGACGGGGAGAAGGGCCTCGTGTACGACGGGGCCCGGGAGGTCCCGGCCGCCGAGAAGAAGGCGGTATCGGTGGCGGCGGTCGCCGGTGCCCCCCTCATCACCGCCACCGCGGTGAAGGTGAATGTCTCCCTCCCCGAAGCGGCGGCCCGGGCAGCGGCCACCGGCGCAGACGGCGTGGGCCTCCTGCGGATCGAGCACCTGATCCTGGGCCTGAACAAGACCCCGGGCTGGTACGTGAAGCAGGGTAAGCAGGGGGAGTTCATCCGGGAGCTGCACGACGGGATCAAGATCGTGCTGGATGCCTTCCCGGGGAAGCCGGTCTGGGTCCGCACCCTGGATGCCCCCACCGACGAGTTCCGGAACATGCTGGGCGGAGAGGACGAGCCCCACGAGCACAACCCCATGCTGGGCTGGCGGGGGATCCGGCGGGATCTCGCGAGCCCGGACCAGTTCCGGATGCAGGTGGAGACCTTCAAGCTCCTCTGGAAGGAGGGGTACAGCAACCTGGGGATGATGTTCCCCATGGTCTCCCACCCGGACGAATTTGTGAAGGCAAAGCAGCTGATGCAGGGATGGGGGGTGGACGTGGAGACCGCAACGCTGGGGATCATGATCGAGATCCCTTCCAGCGCCCTCCTGATCGAGGACTTCATCCGGGCCGGGATCCGGTTCGCCTCCTTCGGCACCAACGACCTGGTCCAGTACACGCTGGCCATTGACCGGAACAACGAGAACGTGGCGTCGATGTACAACCCCCGGCAGCCGGCGGTGCTCAAACTCATCCACGATGCCATCCAGGTCTGCCGGAAGTACGGTGTTGAGTCCTCCATCTGCGGTCAGGCGGGGTCGGACCCGGCCATGGCCGAGTGGCTGGTGGAGCACGGGATCGCATCCCTCTCGGCCAACATCGATGCCGTTGCCAAGATCCGGGACCGGGTGGCCAGGACCGAGCAGCGGATGATCCTGGAGGCGGCCCGCCGAACCCATGCGTGAGAAGGGGTGTTCCCGGGAAGAACTCCTGGCCTACCTCGGAAGGAAGCGGGGCGAGGACTGCCTCTCCTGCACCATCCTCTCCTCCATGTGCACCGATCCCCACCCGGTGGCACTGGAGGCGGATGCGCTCTTCCGGTGCACGAACCTGGGCGATCCCGGTCTATTTCCCGGAACCGCGGAGATCGAGCGGCTGCTCGTACAGCGGCTGGGGAGCCTGATGCACCACCCCGGTGCAGGAGGGTATGCCACCTCGGGGGGCACCGAGTCCAACATCCAGGCCCTCCGGATCGCCCGGAAAGTGAAACCGGTGGAGCGGCCCAATGCCGTGGTACCTGAATCCGCCCACTTCTCCTTTGACAAGGCCTGCGAGATGCTGGGGATCGAGATGCGCATGGCCCCCCTGGATGGCCGGTTCCGGATGGATGCAGAGGCAGTGGAAGCTCTCGTGGACGAAAATACCATTGCCCTCTCGGGCGTGGCCGGGACCACCGAGTACGGGATGGTGGACCCCATCTCCCGCCTCTCCGAGATCGCCCTGGACCGGGGGATCTTCCTCCACGTGGACGCCGCGTTCGGCGGGATGGTCCTTCCGTTCCTGGACCATCCCCCGGCCTTTGACTTCTCCCTCCCGGGGGTCGCAAGCATCTCGGTGGATCCCCACAAGATGGGGATGTCCACGATCCCGGCCGGCTGCTTCCTGGTCCGGGAGCAGCGGATGCTGGACCTCCTCAACATTCCCACCCCCTACCTGACGGTGAAGCAGGAGTACACCCTTGCCGGCACCCGGCCGGGCGGTCCGGTGGCCGCCGCCTTCGCTGTTCTGGAGTACCTGGGAATAGAGGGGATGCGTGCCATCGTGCAGGGGTGCATGGCCAACACCCGGCGCCTCATCGACGGGCTGGGGGTGCTGGGCATCCCCACCGCCACCACCCCGGACGTGAACGTGGCGGCCTTCGACTGCGACCGGGTACCGGAGCGGTGGCGGCTCTCCCGCACCCGGCGCGGCCACCTGAGGGTGGTCTGTATGCCCCACGTCAGCCGCAGCGTGGTTGAATCCTTCCTCTCCGACATGGAGGAACTGTATGCTTGAGAGACTGATCCGGTCCCTGGAGACCTGTCCGATCGTGAAGCGGGGCGACTACGACTACTTCATCCACCCCATCACTGACGGGGTGCCTGAGGTGGATCCCGCGCTCCTGCGGGAGGTCTGCGCCGCCATGGTGAAAGTGCTGGACCTGGACCGGGTGGACCTGATCGTTGTCGCAGAGGCCATGGGGATCCATATCGGCACCGCGCTCTCCCTGGCCACGGATATCCCGTTCACCATTGTACGGAAACGGAAGTACCAGCTCCCCGGTGAGATTGCCGTCCACCAGGTCACCGGCTACTCGAAGGGGGAGCTGTACCTGAACCGGGTGAAGAAGGGCGACCGGGTGGTGATCATCGACGACGTGATCAGCACCGGCGGCACCATGAGGGCCATGATCCAGGCCGTGGAGACTGCGGGTGCCGAGATCGTGGACATCTGCGTCGTGATCCGGAGGGGGTCTGCCGAAATCGGGCGGCCTTTCACCCGCCTGGTGCAGGTGGAGGTCAGCGGCGGCCGGGTGCATGTGAGTGAGACCGGTCTCTGAACTGGCCCGGGATCTCAGGGAGCGGGGGGCCCGGACCGTGGCCCTCCAGTTCCCGGCAGGGCTGAAGCGGCGGGGATTCGCCATCGCGCAGGAGCTCCGGGCCGCCGGCTTTGCGGTGATCCTCTCCGGGGATCCCTGCTACGGCGCCTGCGACCTGGCGCTGGATGCACTGGACGTGGCAGACGTGCTGGTCCACTTCGGCCATGCACCGGTGGCCCCCCACGAGCGGGTGATCCACGAGCCTGTCTCCATGGATTTTGACCCGGAGATCGTCCGCCGGGTCCTACCCCTGCTCCGGGGTCCCCGGGTCGGCCTCGTCACCACCGTCCAGCACGTCCACCTGCTGGCGGCTGTTGCAGAGGTGCTGCGCGGGGCGGGTTTCGATCCGGTGGTAACGGGGGGCTCCGGCCGTACTCCCCACCCGGGGCAGGTGCTGGGATGCTCATTCCGTGCGGCACGGGAGACCGGTGCCGGCGAGATCCTGTTTGTGGGCACCGGCCTCTTCCATCCCCTCGGGGTGCAGCTGGCCACCGGCGCCCGGGTGGTGGCCCTGGACCCGTACACCGGGGAGGTTTCGGAAGTCTCGGCGGACCGGTTCCTGCGGCAGCGGTTCGGGCTGATCGAGCGGGCCAGGGATGCGGAACGGATCGGTGTGATCGTTTCCTCGAAGAGCGGGCAGCAGCGCCTGGAGCTGGCAAGGCGGCTGGCAGGCCTCTCCGACCGGGCGGTGCTCGTCATGATGCGGGAGGTGACCCCCGAGGGGCTCCTGGACCTGGGGTGCGACGCCTATGTGAACACCGCGTGCCCGCGCCTCGCCTACGACGACCAGGCCCGGTTCCCGGTCCCGGTCCTTACCCCGGCCGAGTTCGAGATCCTCCTCGGGATCCGGTCCTGGGAGAACTACGTGGTGGATGAATGGGGAGAGGGATGAGGCTCCGCCATCTGGAGATGGCATTGGAGCGGCTGGAGGGGTTCCCCGCACCCTCGCCGGCGCTGGAGCAGTACCGCACCCCCGCCGTGGTCGCCGCCCGGCTCCTCCACCATGCCTGGTCAAAGGGGGATATCGAAGGCCTGGTTGTCCTGGACCTGGGGTGCGGTACCGGGATCCTGGCCTGCGGGTCCATGCTGGCCGGAGCCCGGCGGGCCGTGGGAGTGGACGTGGACCCCGCTGCTCTCGCCACCGCCGGGGAGAACTCCCGTCGGCTGGACGTTGCCGTAACCTTCCTCCAGGCAGACATCTCGGATCACGGGAAGATCGGGGAGGCGGGGCCGTATGACACGGTGGTGATGAACCCGCCCTTCGGGGCCCAGAAGCCCCACGCCGACCGGCCCTTCATCGACGCTGCCCTGGCCCTGGCCCCGACTGTGTACGGGATCTTCAATGCCGGGTCCCGGGAGTTCCTGGCATCGTACGTTGCGGGCCGGGCGGAGATCACAGAGGTGGTGGAGGCCCGGTTCCCCCTCCGGCGCACCTTCCGCTTCCACCGGGACGACGTGCGGGAGATCGGTGTGGAGATTGTCAGGTTGGTACGCCAATGACGCTCCCCCAGGCACCCCGCACCGTATGGGTACTCTCGGGAGCCCACCTGGTAGCAGACCTCTACGGCCCGGCCCTCCCCGCCATCATCGCGCTCCTGGTCCTGCAACAGGGCTACTCCTACCTGGCTGCCGGTCTCCTGATCACGGTCTACAACTCGGTCTCCTCCTTTGCCCAGCCGGTGATCGGCTGGATCCACGACCGCCGCGGGATCGGCCTTCCGCTGGGGGTGAGCATCCTGATCTCCGGCCTCTTCGTCCCCCTCATCGGCGTGGCCGGGGACTACCTCCTGATCCTCCTCTGCTGTGCCATCGCGGCACTGGGCCATGCCGCCTTCCACCCGGTGGCACTCGCCACCACCGGGAGACTCTCGGAGGATGCCAACCGGGGCCGGCTCCTCTCTTACTTTGTCGTGGGTGGGAACCTGGGGTTCGCCCTTGGGCCGGTCGCTGCCGGTGCTGCACTGGATGCCTTCGGCCTCCCCGGAACGTTGCTCCTTGCCCTCCCGGCGATCGGGATCGCACTCCTCCTGCGCATCTTCCCCCCTGCGGTGGCCGGGCGGATCCGGAACGCCGCTCCCCATGCCGGTGCAGAGCCCGGCCACATGAAGGAATGGAGAGGGATGGTAGTGCTCCTGTCCGCTTCGTCCCTCAGGGCCGTGGTAATCTTCGGCTCGGTAGCATTCCTGCCTGCCTACCTGGTGGGGCGGGGATACGACCTCCTCACGGCGAACACCCTTGCCACCGCCATGCTGGCCGCCGGGGTGGCAGGCCAGATGGCCGGGGGTGCCCTCTCCGACCGCCGCGGGCGCAAGGAGGTCATTGTTGCCGGCATGGCCATCGCCATCGTGACGCTGGCCGCCTTCCTCTTCACGGGGGGGTGGATGAGCCTCCTCTTCCTCCTCCTCTTCGGCTTTGCCCTCTGGTCCAGCTTCTCGGTGACGCTGGCCATCGCCCACGAGCTGATGCCCGGGGAACTGGGCCTCTCCTCCGGGCTCCTTTTAGGGTTCTCCATGGGCCTGGGGGGCCTGGGGGTTGCTGTCATCGGTTCCCTGGCCGATTCCATCGGCCTTTCCGGGGCCCTCACCGTCCTCCTCTACCCGCTGGCCGCTGCGACCGTGCTGATGGCAGTGCTGCCGTACCGGGGGAAGAGAACTGTCATGAAAACATCGTAATTCCGGCGAATCCTTCCTATGAACCACCTATCCTCCCCGGGGGTGGGGTCGGGAGGGGGCAAGCCTCCTCCCGTCGCCCTCCCCCATGAGGATATTCCCTTCCAACCTGTTTTTCCTGAGGATCGAACATACAACCAGGGAGCAGGGGTGAAGAAATACCCTTTTTTCCCCGGAGACCGTCACCTTCTTATCGGTGCGGGTGAACAGAGAGAGAAATGAGGGGGTGCGGATGGCTACGGATCCCATGTGTTACGGAGAAGTGGAGGAGGAGGGCGCGAAGCACAGGGCCAGTTACAAAGGAGAGGAGTTCTTTTTCTGCACGGCGAGCTGCCGGAAGAAGTTCGAGGAGAACCCGGAACGCTACGCCAAGCTGGCGACGAAGTTCCACATCGATCCCCAGATGTCCTGCTGAAGGGAGAGATACCCGCTCATCCATTCAATATCCGATTTCACTTTCCTTACGGATCCAATTCCCCAGCGCGGTACAGCCCGGGATGTCCTTTCAGCCCGGAACCACTATCTCTTTCTCTCCCGGCGCATGACCTATAGGCAATGGTCACCCGGTTCCGGCGCTACAAGCAGATCGGGGACGTCCTCTGGAAGTACGGGTTCGGTATCGTGCTGGACGAGTTTGTCCCATCCGTCCGGAACTGGCGGTTCGTGCAGCGGCACTTTCCCCAGCAGCTGCCGGTCTACCAGCGCATCCGGCTCGCCATCGAGGAGCTGGGGCCCACGTTCGTGAAGTTCGGGCAGATCGCCTCGACAAGGACCGAGATCCTGCCGCCAGAGCTGATCCAGGAGCTGCACCTGCTCCAGGACAAGGTGGCACCGGTCCCCTTCTCTGACGTGCGCCCGGTCTTCGAGGAGACCTGCGGCGACCTCTCCTGCGTCTTCCGGGAGATCGACGAGAATCCCGTGGGGTCCGCGTCCATTGCCCTCGTATACCGCGCGGTGCTGGCGGACGGGACTCCGGTGGCGCTGAAGGTGCAGCGGCCGGGGATTGCCGCCATCATCGAGAAGGACATCGTGATCCTGAGGTGGATGGCGGCACGGGTGGAGACCCTCTTCCCGGATATGAAGGTGTACAACCCGAAGGGGATGGTGGAGGACTTTGCCACCCAGATCCGGAAGGAACTTGACTTCATCCGCGACGGGAAGAACGCCGAGCGGCTGACCCGCAACATGCGGGGAATCCCCGGTGTCCGGTGCCCGAAGATCTACTGGGAGTACTCCGGCCCCCGGCTGCTGGTCATGGAGTTCATTGAAGGGGTGCGCGTGGATGACGTGGAAGCCATCCGGCGGATAGGGCATAACCCGAAGGAGATCGGGAAGACCGGGTTTTCCGCCTACATGAAGCAGATCTTCGAGGACGGCTTCTTCCACGGTGATCCCCATCCCGGTAACCTGCTGGTCACAGGAAAAGGCGAACTGGTCTTTCTGGACTTCGGGATCGTGGGGATCATCAGGCCGGAGAAGCGGATGGTCTTCATCCAGCTGCTGGCCTCTATTGTCACAATCGACATCGACATGATGCTCAGGTGCTACGAGAAGCTGGGCATCCGGATCCGGCCGGAGGACATGGACAGCCTGCGGGATGACCTGTACATTGCCCTCATGGACTACAGCGAGTTCCAGCTGGGGGAGGTGAACTTCAGCCAGATGGTGAACGAGCTCACCGCTGTCATGCGCCGCTACAGCCTGGACGTGCCGATGAACCTGATGCTGATGTTGAAAGTGGTGATGATGGTCGCCGACATCGGCCTGAAACTGGACCCGGAGTTCAACTTCACCCGCTACGTGGAGCCGTACCTGGAGGATCTCGCCACCCGGAACGTGACCGCGCAGGAGATGGCGAACCAGGTCCGGCGCTCCGCCACCACTGCCCTCGAAGGCCTCATCGAGCTCCCCGGAAACCTGAACAGCATCCTCCGGAGGTTCTCCAGCGGCTCCCTACGGCTGGAGATCGTGGACACCGATCTGCAGAGGCTCCAGCACACAATGGACCGGTCCACGGACAAGATCCTTGTCGGCCTGATCATCTCCGCCCTTGTGATCGGGTCATCGCTGGTCATCTTCGCCTCCCGGGGCGGTGTGGGCCTCGCCGAGCTCTTTGCCACGCTGGTCTATATCTCTGCGGTGGTCATGGGCTTCTATGCCGTGTACCACAGCTTCAGGCAGTGACCGGGTGTTGCCCCTACCCGTGAAAACGCCTGCATCATGGCTGTATCCCATTTCCGGAGCAGATTCATTACTTTTCTCCTTCCGTTGAGGCACCACACGCCGGACCGATAAGGATTTATAGGCCCGAGCGGACCATACTCCGGTTATGATCCCGATGAGGTACGCCCTTCTCGCGCTGCTCCTCGCCGCCATGGTGCTTCCGGCTGCCGCGGCGGCCACCAGCAGCGAGGGCTACCTCAACGTGGACCAGGTGGCCATTACCCTGGACGGGGATGGTGCGAGGATCAGGATGGAGTACAACCTGGCCGGGGGAATGCGGTTTCTCGTTTTCCTGCTGGGGACGGGCGACCTGGAGCAGAAGGTGAAGCGGGTGCTGAACTTTCCCGGTGCCCACGT
>Ga0315294_10008358_pt1 | contig 11380 bp, 9 predicted proteins | sample YL17G13_40_MG_FD_203626 | JGI IMG/M metagenome (GOLD analysis project Ga0315294, IMG submission 203626) | Sediment microbial communities from Yellowstone Lake, YNP, Wyoming, USA - YL17G13_40 | ecosystem: Environmental > Aquatic > Freshwater > Lake > Sediment | place: USA: Wyoming | collected... | reverse complement strand
ACATTGACGGGCTTATCCAGGTGCAGACCAATTCGGACATCGGGCTGACGTTCGCGCGGTGCCTGCGGCACTTCCTGCGTCAGGACCCGGACATCATCCTGATCGGCGAGATGCGCGACCTGGAAACGGCGGAGATCGCGGTCCAGTCGTCGCTTACAGGCCACCTCGTCTTCTCGACGCTTCACACCAACGACGCCCCGTCGTCGGTTGCCCGCCTTCTGGACCTCGGGCTCGAGCCGTTCCTCATCACCGCGACGCTGGAAGGCATCATCGGCCAGCGCCTGGTGCGAACCATCTGCGCGCGGTGCAAGGAGGAGTTCAAGCCTACCGAGGAGATCCTGATCGAGGTGGGCCTGAAGTCCGAGGTCCTCAAGGACAGGACGTTCTTCCACGGTGTCGGCTGCGAGTACTGCCGCGGAACGGGCTACAGCGGGCGGCAGGCGATATTCGAGATCATGCTTCTGGACGATGACATTCGCTCGCTGATCATGAAGCGGGCCAGCACCGGCGTGATTCGCGAGGCCGCCCGCAAGCGCGGCATGCGGACGCTCCGCGAGAGCGGGCTCCTGGCGATATTCGACGGCACGACGACGGTGGAAGAGGTTATTTCCCAGACGATCCAGGAAGAGATATGACGGTGTGCGGCCGGCGGTCGCACACAGAGCGGAAGAAAGTAGAAAGGAGAAAGTAGAAAAAGCGGCTGACGTCCAGTTTGAATGGGCATCGAAAGCAACAGTCAGGACTTCTTCCGCGGCCTGCCTGCCGGCAGGCGGGTCTACTTACTACTTTCTCCTCTCTGACGACGTTTTCAGAGCAAAGCAACCGAGCAGATACAGGAGTAGGCAATGGCAACCTTTCAGTACGAAGCCCTGAATTCCGTGGGCCAGACCGTCAAGGGAACGGTCGACGCGGGCACCAACGAGGAGGCGGCCTCCAAGGTCCGCGCGATGGGCAACTTCCCCACGAAGGTCAAGGAGCGAGCGGTCAAGCGGGGCAAGGGCCCGACCGCGGCTGGGACCGCGACTCAGACCCGCGCCACCCAGCGCCGCAAGGTCGGTTCTGTGCCAACCAGGCTGCTTACCCAGTTCACCCGGCAGTTGGCGACCCTGGTCGACGCCGGGCTGCCTATCCTTCGCAGCCTGCGAATCCTCGAGCAACAGCAGAAGCCCGGCCCGATGCGCATGGCGGTGCGAATGGTGGCCGAGGACGTCGAGTCCGGCGTGACGCTCTCTGACGCGATGGCGCGGCACGCGAAGGTTTTCAGCCCGCTGTACTCGAACATGATCCGCGCCGGCGAACTCGGCGGCGTGCTGGACGTCATCCTGGGCCGGCTCGCCAACTTCCTCGAAAAGAGCCAGGCCCTCAAGAAAAAGGTCCAGGGCGCGATGATCTACCCGATCATGGTCATCAGCTTCGCGATGCTGATCGTCACGGGCATCATGGTTTTCGTCATCCCGGCCTTTGAGAAGATCTTCCGCGACATGGGCCGTAAACTGCCGACCATGACGCAGAGCCTCATCGACGTAAGCCACTGGATCGCAGCCGGCGGCTGGGCCGTCATCGTCCTCTCGCCCGTGCTGCTCTGGATCATCTTCAAGATGGTCAAGACGTCGCCGACCGGACGACTGTTTGTCGACCGGATGAAGCTGATGATCCCGGTGATCGGGCAGATCAACGCCAAGACGGGCGTCGAGCGGTTCTGCCGGACGCTGGGAACCCTGCTGTCCGCGGGCGTGCCGATCCTCGAGGCCCTGAGCATCACCCGCGAAACCTCCGGAAACGAGGTGTTCGCCCGCGCGCTGGGCAAGGTGCGGGAAGGCATCCGCGAGGGCGAAAGCTTCGCCGAGCCGCTGCGCCAGAGCCGCGTCGTCGAGCCGATGGTCGTCAACATGATCGACGTCGGCGAGGAAACCGGCGAGCTGGACAAGATGCTCGAAAAGGTGGCCGACACGTACGCCGAAGAGGTCGGCGTGCTGGTCAGTTCAATGATCGCGCTGCTGGAGCCGCTGATGGTCATCACGCTGGGCACCATCGTCGGCTACATCGTCGTGTCGCTCTTCCTGCCGATGATCGACATGCTCAAGGGCATGCAGGGCCAGTAGCAACCGGCGAACCGGAAAGGACGCGGAAACATGAAAACCCACAGGATCAAAGTCAAACGCATCGACGGCTTCACGCTCATAGAGCTGCTGACGGTGGTGGCCATCATCGGCCTGCTTGTCGGCATGGTCGTGCCGACCATAAAGGCGGTGCTGGATCAAAAGCAGCAGATGCAGTTGGCGGTGCGGATAAGGTCGCTCAGTGCGGGCTGCGACATATACAAGATGTCGGGCACCGGCAACCGCTACTATCCGGGGCAGGACACCACGCAGTCCACCTGGCTCAGCAGCGGAACGTATGCGAACGCCGGCAGCGCCCTGCTGGCACGCTGCCTGTTCTGGATACCGGACAACAACTCCCCCAACGACCTGACCAAAGGGCAGTTTCCGGTCTCGAACTACGGCCAGTTGGAAAGGGACATGCTGGGCACAGTCACGGTCGGGTCTAACACCGTCGCTAACAGCATCATCGACTACGCCAACGAGACAATGGCGATCTTGTACTATCCCTCCCGCCTCGGCCAGAAGGGCGTGGTCGCGCAGTACGTGGTCGCGGACAACTCGAAGTACGTCACCCTCGCCAACTCCGCGCCGTCGACAACCATCCTGACGCAAGTTCTGAAGCAACCGTCGCCGGTGGTGGTGTATCAGGACGGCTTGTTCGTCATCTCGGCGGCGGGCACGAACCGTTTGTACTTCTCCTCGCCGGTCGACAACTTCCATTAACTAGGAGTTAACGGGTGAGCACAGGCACAGACATACCGGCCAATCGCCTCCAGGGGCCGCCAGTCCGCCCGGCGGGGCCGCCGCGGCGGGGCTTCACGCTGGTGGAGCTGCTTACCGTGATCATCATCCTGGGCATGCTCATAGGGCTGGTCGCCCCGTCGGTCCAGTCAGTCCGCAAGATGTTCCTGATCGACCAGACGAAGGGCTACATGCATCAGTTGACGATGGGCGTCGAAAACTACCGAACGGACATCGGCGAGTTGCCGCCGAGTGACGGCAGCTTCCCCGCCCCCGGCGGCAAGCCCTGGCCGACGGTGAGCCCCCAAAAATCCGGCGCCGCCGGCCTGGCGCAGTGCCTTACGGGCTATGGCGACAGCACCAAGGACGGCCTGAGCGGTCCCGGCTTCAGGCTGGTGCGGGCGGGCAAGAAGTACGGTCCGTACGTGTCGCAGAAACTTCCCCTCGCGACCAAGGATGAAAAAGGCATCGACACCGCGCCGGTATTCCAGGATGCCTTCGGCAACACCATCCTTTACTATCTATTTGACCCCGTGGGCAAGACCTACAATTCGGGTGACAACAAGACAACCGCCGCCAAAGGCCCGACCGCGATAGCGTATTTCAAAGACTGGAGCACCGGCAATCCTTACTATCGCGAGGACTACATCCTGCTTTCGCCGGGCCCGGACCGGGTGTGGGCGCCCCCGGTCACCGCGACCACCACAAAGATCGACGACATAGCGAACTTCTCGTTTGACCTCAAGGAGACCATTCCATGAGAACCAAGCATGAAACTCATGCCGCCAGGCCGGCACATCCTTCTCGATGGGGCTTCACGCTGGTCGAGCTGCTGCTGGTGATGTTCATACTGTCGGTGCTGGTGGGGCTTATCGTCGGCGTGAGCTGGTACGTCATCGAGCAGGGACGCAAGCAGGAGACCCTCAGCAACCAGAAGAAGCTCATGGCCGCTATCGACGCCTACCGCAAGGTTACAGGCAACGTGCCCAACGTGGTGTACAAACCCGACCTGACGTCCGCGTCGGACCCGAACCAGGTGATGGGCTTGCTTCTCACAACCCTTTCGACGGGCAGCCCCAACGGCCCGATTGATCGGGCTACGCGCCCGTTCCTTGACGGCGTGTCGACCCTCGACGCCTACGGCAAGTCGATGCTGTACCTGTACGACGGGGGCGTCGGCGGCAAGCCGGTGATAGTCTCCGCCGGGCCGGACGGCGTGTTCGGGTTCGAGAAGGAGCACAAGGGAAACTCCATCTTGCAGAAACAGTACCAGAAGGACAACATCCGCAGCGACATGAACTGATCGCCGCAGTCGCGCGGCGCGAGGAAGAGCATGATGACCAAGACCCTCACAATATCAGGCCGCCGGGCCGCCGGTCCTTGGGACCCCTGGCGGGGGGCGGGGCGGCTGGCGGGGTTCACCCTTCTGGAGATGATGGTTGTCATCGGCCTGGTGGCGCTCATGGCGTCGATGGCATTGCCGAGCATCATCGCCCTGTTCAATTCGGGCGCCGATGCGCAGGCGTACAATCTTATTTCCGCGCAGATCACGGCCGCCCGCGCCAAGGCGGTGCTGTCCAGCACGTACGCCGGCGTTCACGTGCAAATGGCCGATGCACTGAACGATGCGGAGGACGGGCTGCTTCGCCCGGAACTCAAGGAAATGTGTTTCTCGGGCCTGATCGTCTACGATTCCGAGAAGAAATACTTCGATCTCATACCGGGCATGGCGCCCCAGCGCATTCCCGGCAACATCGCTTTCGGCTACGCCAGCGAGGCGGTGACACCGCCTTCGGCGGGCGCCGCGGGCACTCTGGAGGCCACAATTGGCAACAGCGCCTCGTCTCTGTTCGAGGGCGCGGCGGCAGAGAATATGACAAAGTTCACCACTTTCTCGGTGATATTCAACCCGCTCGGGGCGGTAACGCGGTTCGTCAACGGCAATCCGATCAAATTCAACGACCAGAGCCCGATCTTCAATGATGTCGCCACCACTGATGTGGCCCGATTCGGTTCCAAGAGGCTCTGGCGACTTGTCAATATCGACTACGTCCAGGACCGCTACGGCACGACGGCGATAACCATGTTCGACGTCGCCGAGTACTCATCGGCGTCCAACAAGGTGGCCTACCTTAATGAGAACGCCCAGTTGCTGCCCCTGAACGTTCACACGGGTCAGCTTTACAAAAGGGACTAGAACCATGCAAACCGGCGAAACGACAATTCGAGCCAGCCACAGCCTGGTGCAGTGGCACGGGCATCCCCGTAAGGGGCCCTTCGGGCCTGCCCGCGAGTCGCAGGGCCGTCCCGGCCCTGCGCACCACGGCCGAGACGGCCGTGCAACTCATGGGCGAGACGCCCATGCCACCGGCTTCACCCTGACGGAGATCATGATCGCCATGGGTGTGCTGGCGGTCGGCATGGGGATGGTGGCCGGGGCGCTGCACGCGGGAATCCAGGTTCACATCCGGACAATCGACGACATCATGCGCCAGTTGATCGGCGACAACTCCCTGGCGATGGTTCAGGCGCGCGTGCGGCACACGACCGGCGCCAGCAACGGCATCCCGGCAAGCGCCGCCTCGTACAAGTGGCTAAAGACGGGCACCGGCGCCGATTGCTATTTCGGGCCCGGCGACCTGCAATACCCCTGGAACACCGCCGGCACCCCCTATGGCGCAGCGGTCCTCATGAGGCGACGGGTAATTGACGCGACCACGTCCACGTTTGCCAATGACTACGACGTAATCATAGTCCCATACACGATAATCCGCGACACAACGGGCCTTCTGGGCACAGTAAGCCCAACGGATATGTTCTCGTCCACGGTCGCGGCCGGGACGCCCGGCTCGACAGTGACCGTCACCAGCGCCGGCGTCCTGAAGGTGGGCTCGATCGTCATCGACAGCCGCAGCGGGCAGGTATCCATTGTCCAGTCCGTCACAAACACGACTACGGTAGTGCTGCGGGACCCGCTGACCGCCGGCAACGGCACCGGGGTGACGCTGACCACAATGACGGTTTCAAACTCTGCTTCTCCTCTCTACGGGCGGCTGGAGTGCAGCAAACCGGTACAAACCAAGACGGCACTAAGCCCGGCACCACCTGGGTGGGCGCCGGGCCAATAGGCTCACTGCTCGATGAAAGACGAAATCATGACAAGTATTCATGACAATCCGCGAAGCACCCGGCCCGCCGCCGCCAGGCCCGCCGGTATCCGGCGGAGCCCCGGCCGTGGCACGGGCATCCCCGTTAGGGGTCCCAAGGACTTGCCCGTGAGTAGCACGGCCGTCCCGGTCGTGCATCTTGCGGCCGATCACGGGCGAGACGCCCATGCTGCGGTTTTCGTCCCCGGCCTGCCAGGCCGATGGCGCGCCGTCGGCATGACTCTGGTCGAGATGCTCGTGGCCATCAGCGTGCTGGCGGTGATGATCCTGGCGGTCAGTTCGATCCTGGTCCAGACCCAGCGTTTCATCTCTGCCGCCCAGGAGAACCGCCGCAGCCACGCCATGGCCTTCACCATCGCCCGGATCATCCGCCGCGACCTTCGCCGGGTTTCCAAGGACGGCTTCCTGTGCATAAGCAGCGACAACAAGCTGGTTTTCAGCACGGCCGGGCCGGTTGCCGGAATCAGCGAATCGACCAGGGGCGATGGCAGCATAATCTGCTACGGCCAGCAGAGCTGCAAAAGCAGCATCGATACGAACAAGACGCAGACGTACCTGTGGCGGCCGGAGTACATCTGCAACTGCACCACCGGCACCCCATCCCCGACCATCAGCGGCGAGCGGATAAACGTGAACTTCTCCACGCTCCGGCAATGCGCGGCTTCATCCGGCGACGCCAACAGCCCGTTCACGCTTCAGGCCCTGGCCAACCAGGTGGCCTTGACCACTCCAGGCAACAACATGGCGCTTCCACCAACCACCGCGTCTGATCTGAAGAATCTCTGGCAGGTGCTGGTCACGAACATAGACGACTTTAAGGTATCCTGGACGGATGGGACCAAGGGCACCGACGGCAACCTGAAGTGGCAGATCAGTCCCATGTTGTGGTCGCACAAGAATCAGACCGACTGGACGCTTCAGAATACGACCGGCTGGCCCAGGGCCATCCGTATAACGTTCGCGATCACAGATCCGTCAATGCCCAAGGAGATGCAAGGCGCGGGCCATCCGTACGAGGTAATCTGCATTGTAGGAGCATAGCGCTACGGCGCGAAGGAGTGTACCCATGACTTCCATGCACAATCGACGCGGCTCGGTCCTGCTGATGGCGATCGGCATGTTGACCATTCTCGCCATCCTCGCCTCGACGTTCCTTGTAATCTCGAACCTCGACTCCGAAGAGACCGAGAGCCTCACGGTAAGGGCCTACGCCGACCCGATCGTTGACGGCCTGCTGGCCAAGGCGATCGCGCAGATCAGCCAGGACCGGGCGGTCAAGGAAAACACGACATCACCATATTCTGACATGGCGACCGACGCGACGGGACTGGTCCGGTTCATGGACTACCCGCACGCCTACACCACCAACGCCAAAGCCGAGACGGTTGACCCCTGGTTGTCCAGCAGCTACGTCCCGGGCGAGGGAATCTCCGGCCCCGGTCAACTCACCAACCTCGAGGGTCCGACCAACGCGGCCGCATACAAACTCGACTCCGGAATCAAGTTCGCCGAAGCCTCGGCAGGGACATATACCGACGACCAGACCACTGACGGAGTCCACGTCTGCACCGACGGCGACAAATTGCCCGACGCGGTGCTGTACGACACCAAAATCAGCAGTCCGCTGGGCGGTACCGACGCCAACACCAACACCTACTATGTGGCCATGCGGATAGAGGACCTCAGCTCGAAAATGTGTATCAATACCGCCGGGGGCTGGAGCACCACCGACTCGTCGGTGTACGACCGCCCCTTGGGTTCCGGCCCGGACATGGTTGATCTGCGGACCTTCCTCGACAAAAGGTCCGGAACTGCGGCATCGATCCCGATTTATCCGCTGCTGAACGCCGGCGACACAGGCGTAGTCAAGGGCCGCATAGGCGACGCCTCCCCGGCGTCAGGCGGCACTGCCGCCAACCCCGCCCCGGCATCCACAAAGGGCTACGGCCGCTGGTGCGGGTCGTATCTGCTGTCGCCCGGCAAGCCCGCGACGGGCACGGGCGGTTACCAGCCCTTCGGCATCGGCGAGGAGGTCTTCTTCCTCAACGCGTGCAGCTACCTGGACAACATGTCCCAGTTCGGCGGGCGGATCAACCAGATGATCTCCGCGAAGTCCACCACCACCACCACCCCGCTGCTGGACAATATCCGCCGCCAGTTGACCACGATGAACAGCGTCTCCTCCGTGGTCCGCTGGCCCGATACGACAGTGACGCCCAACTTCACCGAGCTGCTGGCTATCAACACCGTGCAGACCCTGGCTGAGTGCCAGGCCGTCTACGATCGCATGAAACTCATGCTCGATGCGACGGGCATCGGCAAGACCAATGATGACAAGGCCACCATGGCCGCCCATTTCGCGGCCAACCTGTGGGCCTACTGCTCCCAGGAAGGAACCGGGGAGCCCTGGAAGTTCACAACCGGTGGGATTACCGTCTACGGCCTCCGGCAGGAACTTGTCATCACCCAGGTCTTCGCACGGCACATTTCAAACTCGAAATTTGATGCTAATGATACCGGAGGGCTCAAGGACGACAGCGCCTGGGGCTACGCAATCGAAGTGTCCAACCCCACCGCGGAATCGAGGACACTCTCTGATTACGAGTTCGAGATCAAGCCGGCAAATGGCAACACGGTCATTGTCCCTCTCCAAGGAGATGGTTCTTCCCTTGCCGGCACGACTAGTACTACCGCCACAACGCCTGCCAAACGCGTGGTTTACGGCTGCGGCTCCGGGCCTGCCCGGCCCTCGACCACTCTCCCGGATCAGGCCAAGATCTTCGGCGAAACACCAGTCAGTACCGTCGCTTCAACGTGGTATCAGAACAACCTTATGGACTTCCGCAAGGCCCCATCCACCTCCATTTCGATCACGCTTTACCACAAGGTCAGCGGCGAGCGGGTGCCGATAGACTTCGTCACCATCGGCAACAACGCCTCTTTCGACCTCCCCTACAACACGAACTTCAAACCAACGGACATCTCCGGCGATTACCCTGCCAAGAAGCCGCCGACCACGACCGACAACCCGTACGTATACATCCGCCGCGACGACCGCCTGAAGACCGCCTCCACCGGCGGCACACGGCTCGCCCGGTTCAACCTGGCAATGTACAAGTGTGACGGCCCCACCGAAAACACGGGCAATCTCACCGGCACCAAGCTGGGGCTGGCCAACGGCTTTACCACTCCGCCCGTATTCGACCGCTGCACCTACAGAACCCCGATATCGGGGATTTACAGTCCAGGCATATACCGCCCTCGCAATGTTACGGCCTTGGCGCCGACCGTCAGGGAGTCCATGCCGCAGGACGCCTACTTCCTGCCCAGCCTGGCAGACCTCGCCAATATCTACTTCGCCGGACCGTTCCGCCAAGGCGATACCGAGAGGCCGTTCACAGTCGGGATTCTCCAGGCCGCCAAGTCCGTGCTGTTCACGGACCGCCCCGACAGCGGCCGAATGCCCACGGTCAACATCGCGGCGCCCGACGTGGCCAACAGCGCCCAGACAATCGGCAAGTATCCCAACATTCCGCAGGGATTCCTGTTCCACGAGTTTTTCGCGCGGACACCCGGACACCAGGCCCGAACCAAAGAGGATGGGACTAAGACTGAGACGAAGCGCATCTACGGGATGATTAACATCAACACGGTGGCGATTCCGGCGAATGTGACCTACAACTGTGCGACCTGGTGGCTACCCTGGCCCAAGATGGGCAGCGCTGCTCCCTATAACCGCCTCGGACTCGGACAGACAGGAATGAACTATTTCATTGGCGGCGCCGACGGCGCCGTTTCCTACATTCGCAAGTACCGAGACCAGGTCGACCGTGCGTGGGTTGGCATCCCCGGACTGCGGCCCGCCCCAAGCAATATCGAGGGGTTCCTCACACCGGGCGAGGTGGGCGTACCCCTGGCCAGGTACGCCGATGAGAAGTTCTTCAGCGCCCCCACAGGCGGCGCCGTGCCCGACGCGAAACTCCAGGACGCCGACTATATCCGCGCGCGAAACTGCCTCTTCGGCTACATCAGCGACTGCATCGCCACCAGGAGCGACGTGTACGCCTGCTACGTCACCGTCCAGCACGGCAAGATCGCCAGCGGAAGAAGGTGGCGGTATGTCGCCGTGATCGACCGCAGCAACGTCATCAATCCCACCGACAAGGCGGCCCTGATCATGCTGACCCAGCTCCGCTGAGCACTGTGCCACATGGATTTCGGGGACAGATCCCAATGGCCCGTAGATAAGCTCAAAGACGTTGTTCTTGGACGAGCCTGAAGGGCTCGCAGCGGCTTGGCTGCACCGCAGGGGCAGTCAAGCCGCGCCGCCCTGGGTGGCGGACATTGTTGAAATGAGCCCTGAAAGGGCGGCACAAACCGTTGCCGCATCCTAAGTTGCGCCCTTTCAGGGCTTGGTCTTTTTTATATGCGCCTGCCACCCAGGGCGGCGCTTCGCTCTGCCCTGGGCTGGGCCGTCCGCCACCCGCCTTACGGCGGGAGCCGGCGGCTTTGAGCCTTTCAGGCTCCGGAAGAAACAGCCCAAAGGCTTATCTACGGGCCATTGGTATCTGTCCCCGAAATCGTGGGTATCTGTCCCCGAAATCGCCCGAAATCGCGGAAATCGCGGGGCCGCACGGTGTATGCTTTTTCGACGCCGCGTCTGATTTTTCCCCCCGAGGCGGCGCTTAGGCCGCCGGAATCCCCCTGAATCGGGCAGATATTCGTTTGGCATGGTTTATGCAATCGTACGGACATGAGTCCTTCTCTGGCATACGCCATGCGCGGCCGGCGGTCGGGGCTGCTACTGCTGGTGGGAGCATTGCTCCTGCTGGCGGTCTGCCTGCAACTGGGCGTCGGCGCGGCCCAGCCGCGGGGCGCGGCGGCATCGGGTCCCGCCGCGGCTTGGCCGAAAGGTGCATCTGGTGCGGCGACGACCCAGCCTGCCCCGTTGGGGCCTGCATCGCCGGGGCCGGCATCGGCTGGGGGCGCGAAGAAGGCAGCCACTTCGGCCGGCTGGAAGGACTTGACCCAGCAAACCCACCGGTTTGGCGACTCCGGCGCGCCAGGTCCGCTTTGGCAGATGTCGGGCATGGTGGTGGTGATTGCAATCCTTGGCGTGGGCGGGCTTTGGATTGTCCGAAGGCTGGTGCCTAAGATACAGCAGCGCCGTGGCCGGAATATCGCCGTGCTCGAAACCGCCTGCCTTGGCCCAAGCAGGAGCGTCCACCTGCTGCGGGTTGGCCAGAGGGAGTTCCTCATCGCCAGCACCCGCGAGCATATCTCCATGCTTGCCGACGTGACCGGTGCCGTCGGCGCGGCGGCCGGCGAGGTTGCGGCACGGGAGGTCGAGCTGTGATGGCCCGGGCCATG
>Ga0315294_10008353_pt1 | contig 11382 bp, 11 predicted proteins | sample YL17G13_40_MG_FD_203626 | JGI IMG/M metagenome (GOLD analysis project Ga0315294, IMG submission 203626) | Sediment microbial communities from Yellowstone Lake, YNP, Wyoming, USA - YL17G13_40 | ecosystem: Environmental > Aquatic > Freshwater > Lake > Sediment | place: USA: Wyoming | collected... | reverse complement strand
CTAGACCAATGGGAATTGCAGCCGGAATTATCGGGACAGGCGTTTTCATCCTTTCACTCCCTTTTACTATTCCCACAAAGAGTGTAGATGAAGCGGCTCAAATGTTTGTCGTTAGGCCATTTAAATTTTCTTTTGTGCGTAAATTCCCGGATGATAATATGTAAGAGCTATCTAACCTTTTTTAAAAATTGAGCGGCATATTTCAAAGGGCTAAATCCAAATTTCGTCATTTGGTAATTCAGGCATTGGGTCATTCAATGACTTAATGACTATATTCTAATTAACAACTCACCAGATTTCCTTCAACTTTTGCTCTTCCTTCAATTTTCGATGACAAAAAGGACAGGGTTTCCCCTCATGAATCAATACCTCTTTCATCATTTCAATTAATTCACTATCTTCTAAAATTTGTTTCACAATATGAGGGTGGGGTTTTCGATCATATTTACGATAAGGAAAGCTACTTTTTCCGCTCATTGCTTTACTCCTTTGAAACATATTATAAGGTTTCTCTATTTGTTTGACAAGAGAATGTAAGAATTGGATCTTATGGGGATTTCAGGAGTAGGAGAGGTGGTAAAAGTTATTCTGAAAGACCTTTTAAAAAATTCTTCAACTTGTTCAAATCATCTGGGGAGATATCGACAAACCTCACCCCGAATCGATAATCCCCCCAGCCCTTCTCCAAATGAATATCCTCCCAAACCACCTCCGTCAGTATTTCGATGATGTTCAAATCAACACCGAAAGATAAAAAAAGTTTCATCTTTAGATATTGACCGATCTTTATCTGCTCTGGAAGGTAAATCAACAACCCTCCTTCACTGGTATTCATCAATCGGCCAGCATGACCGATGGAAGAGTCCGTCTTATAATATTCTATCGGTAAATCGACTTCGAATCTGGGATGCTTTCTTCTTTCAAGATTGACGATCCCAATGTGAGTTTTCATTCCTTTTTCTTCCATTTTAGCTTTCTCTTTTCATCCACCGCGGTCCTCCTTCCCTAAGAAGAAAGGAGTACGTTATTGACAGAAAAGTTTGCTGGAAAACCTTTCTTGTGGCATTCACCACTCTTATCGTCCCCTCATCCCTTTTCCCGAAGGATTAAAGTGAAAATACAACCTCGGGCAGAAGGTTTCAAAAAGACATCCCTCACATCGGGGTTGAGTTGGTAAACAATATCCCCCTTCTTCTTTCCTCCCCACCCATGTCATCGGTTCTTCAATCTTTATAGGATATCGATGAAAGATTGTTTTTGCAAAGGATTGGATCTTAAGATCTCCAATCGAATTTCTGCCTTGATAATAGTCAAAATGGGGGTCCACCACACCTAACCTTGAGGCTACTCTGTAAAGATTTTCCCCTATATTGATGAACGTATTAGAAAAATCGATTTGGATGATATCTGGAATTAATTCATGTATCCACCTGATTGACACCCGACTATTCTTGTCACTCATATGAGGAACGACTCCGATCAACCGTTCTAAATCGATGGCATTCCATTCTTCATCCTTTAAGATATTATTCGCAACCTGTTGGAGCTTCGGAAAAGCCTTATGAAATAGATCTCTCCAATCTTCTCCTGAAAAAAATGGAGTCCCTTCGAGAGGAGGGATCTCTTCAAGTCGCAGATTGGATTGAGTAATGAATCGGATCACTCTTTGAGTATTTTCCAATGCTTTCTCGGAAAGGTTCGCCTGATTGAATCGGGCATGGACCAATATGGTCAAAATGGAATGAAGAGGATGTGCAAATCCACCCTCTCTCTGATAGGCTTCAAACCATATAGAAAAAATATCACGATGTTTTTGGTAATAAATCTCAATAGCATTTCTGAAATCTTTTAACCAAGGATAGGGTTCTTTCTCTTCCTCCATATTCTTTGGAGAAACTTCTATCGATAATTGAGAAGATGCCTCCAATAGAGGTGGGGGTAAATGTGGTGTAACCATTTTAGAGGGTTCGTTTTCTAAGGGTGCCCTCAACTCTTCATCTGGCTGGTATCCATCTTCTCTTGGCATTCCCGACGTTAAATCTGCACTTTCCTCTAAGGGTTCTGGTATATTCTCTCTTGGAACTTCTTCAGGCCTTAATAAAATAGCTTCTCTTGAAACCTGTTCCTCATCTTCTCCTCTCACCTCCTTATTCTCCTCAAATAGTAGAGGTGGAGATTCAGGTTCAGAGGGCTGGGCTTCACCTTCCCAAATGTCTGATGAATCTTTTATGAATAACTCTTCTGATGGTTTGATTCTATCAATGAATTGGGGCTCCTCTCCTTTTTCATCCCTTATTTCCATCCCCAACCATTCCCTTTTTTTTCTTCTATCGACTGCTGGCTCTAGGTGTCCTGAAGCATTTTTGAATGCAATGGAGACTCTTTGAATAGAAAGATCTCCTTCAAAAACCACCTTAAAAGGAAAGGCCTCCCCTGGCGGAATAGGATTGAAGGGAACGGGAGCTTCTTCAAAGGTAAGGAGATCCCCAAAATGATTAAAGGTTTGAATTAAAACCCAGGTATCATTTAGGCTTTCTCCAGAGATATTTTTCGCCCTCCCTACGAGATTCCATTCTCCACTTTGTATCCTGCGGAGGTCGGATGATTCCAACGCCACTCGATGTGGAACCCTATCCTTGAATTCAAGAAAAATGGGTGGAACTTCCTTTTTTTCTTCCACAGAGACAATGGCTCCAAAAGACTTAAGAGTTTTGCCTAATGTTTCAGCCTTGATTAGAGAGAGGTTTTTTTTGAGGACGATGGGGCAGTTGTCAACGATCTTTTTTAAAAGGGGAAGGGAAATACCATAATTTTCAGAAATCTTCTTACAAAATGACTCCTTATTTTCTTCAGTGGTGCCCTCAATGCCAATAAGAACAACCTGATAATTTCCTTCTTCCTGATTCATTCCCTGCATTGACCCCTTTTTCATATCCTTTTTTAATCAAATTTTTGAAGAAATTCAATATATTTTTTATTTGATCCATAGAATTTAGATTTTCTTATATGGAGTTTTAGATATCCGAAACCACCCACTCAAGGGCATCATGTGAAGCATTATTATTTCTAATAAACCTTTCTTTTGGATAAAAAATTTATCTTTCAAAATGAGATATCTTGAGACAAGGGAACAACAAGGGGATAAAAGAATGGGGAGGGGGATTTTAATTTTTAATTTCCAATCTCCTTTAATAAATCGACCAATCTATTGTAATCCTTTTCATCGATATACTGGAACTCCAATCCATATCTATGTTCCCCTTGTATCCCCTTGTTAGCCATATCACTCCAAACCACCTTTCCAATTGTTTCGACCGTACCTAATTCTAAACCCTTCACATAAAAGATTTCAATTTTCAATACAGCCCCAATCTCCATTCTTTCTGGGAGATAAACAAGGATCCCCCCTCCACTTGCATTCGCCACAATTCCCCCAAATAATTCTTTATCATCAACGCGAGAATAACTTAAGGGCAGTTCAACACTAAATCGGGGATGTTTTCTCTTCTCAACAGCGAGAATACCCATTTTAGATTGGGGAGTAGATCGATGATTTTCTTTCAATTTATTCATATAAAATAACCATTTAGTTTTATGTTATTCTAAATCTTTCTTTTTAAAATTTTAACCAAATTTATATATTATTAAATTGGATTATAAAAGAAATTGTGAAGCAAAATTATTACCAATTTTATTCTTCCCCTGATTTTTTCAAAAAATTTTCAAATGATTAAAAAAGTCGCATGTTTTAACGAAATTGGATAAGGGGAAAAGGTTACTTTTTTACTACTGGAAGGCCACCAATTTGGGGAATGAGTTTTCTTAGGTAGATACTTTTTAAAAATTCTATGAAATATTTTCACTGTTTTATCCATTCTGGCTTTGCTTTAAAGATTTCAGCTTCTTCTGGAATCTTTTTTTCCAACATAACCTTAGCTTCTTCCATTTGAGTCTTATAACTATCCATCTCGTTCTTTATCTGGTCCCTTTCCTTCCGAAGATTTATTCTTTCAACCGAACTTTTTGATCCATTAAACCTTTCAGTCAATTCATTATATTTAACTCTTAAATGATTTACCTTTTCCTGAGACACTTTCAATTTCTTACTCCATTCCTCTACTCGACCCTTCCAATAATCCTCGCCCTTTCCAATCCAATCCCGATAGGGATCCTCCCGTGGTCGGGTCTCTTCGACTTTTTTCTTAGATAATGACTCACCTTCTATTTTTGTCTCGACTCTCTCTTCTGATGTTCCCAATCTCTCAACCTTAGGTCGATATTTTTCCGGAATTTGTATGAAATCATCGGTAAAATGAACCACCCCTTTTTCATCCACCCATTTGTAGACCTCTGCAAAAGAAAATTCTGTTGAGAATAAAAATAATAATAATATAAAAAAAATTCTTTTCATCATTTTATACATTTAGCAAATACTATGCCAAAAATAAACATATCTATTGATTTATTTGTCTTTTTGTATTATATTTAATTTGGTCAGTACATCAAACCATATCACCTCCTTGTTTCACCCCCATTTGATGTACTGATTGGGATCAGTTATGACCCTCCTCTAACTGATCCCTTTAAATTTATTAATAAATTACTCCGCCCACAGGGCGGGGCTTTAAAACCCAAATTCTTAAAACCCAAAACCGAGATCCCGAAACAAGTTCGGGATGACAAAAGACGAGAGCCTAACCCAGTTGTCATGCTGAACTCGTTTCAGCATCTGGTTAATGTTTTTTCTGCCTTTGGCAGACACACCTTTCATCCCCGTTCACAGGACGGGGTTTTCAGGTCTGGCCTTAATAATTTTAAAATAGCTTATAGGATTTAAAAAAGAGGAGTCAAGGATTTTTTAAGAGATTTCTGAAAAAGCCCCGATATCTCTATTAAGAGAGCGTGTAGTCGTTTTTCCGGGCTCTCTTTAAAATATTCCTTTCTATCGGTTCTTTCAAAAATCTTAAGAATTTTCCAAAGTCCTATTGGCCTCTATGCATTGGATTAAGGTATTCTCTTATACTGCCCAGAACGATATGGGGAATATCTTCCTTCCGTTTGACCGTAAAGATACTGATATTTTTCTTCTTCTCAACAGCTTTTTCGAACCTGACCGCATGTGGGTTCTCTCCAATGTGCACCGCTGTAATTCGATTTTTTATCTTTCCAAAAAAGTTAATCAATACTTCCAAGTTGGTAATTTTCATATCGGTGATGATGAAAAGATCAAGGCTCTTCCTCCCTTGGATCAACGGGATCAAATCCTCCAACTCTAAGGCCGTCCCACCCCCAAAATATTTACAAAGAACCCGATAAATGTCTTCTCGTTTATCGGTGTAATCCAAGATGTCCTTACCACCCATGGGCGCATCACTAAAATTGTAAACAGCTACTTGTGAATCATTCCGGAGATAAGCATTGGCTGCACAGGCTGCTCCCAGGACTGCATAGGAGAGGTCCTTTCGAGGATTGATCATACTTCCTGAGGAATCGATAGCGATTAAACAATCCGGAGCACTTTCCTTCTTTCCTCTCCCTTTCCCCTCCTTCTTTTTCCAAATCTGAGTTAATCCGGGCATGATCTTACCAAAACTGGTCCAGATATCCACATCTTGAAAAGGCGATCCGATTTCCCAAGGGGAATGAGAGTGTGGATGGAGTGAACCTTTCTTCTCTAAAGGTAATTTCTTCAGAGGGATGGAATAATTCTCCGCCAATTTCATATAGAAAAGGATATCGGCGTCGATCGGTTGGGCTCGACCTCGTCCCATCGCCTCCTCAATGCCATAACCTGACTCTTTTAACTCATCGGAAAAGTCCTCGATGAGTTCTCTAAATTCAGACAAAGCCATTCTTTTTTTAACGTAATCCCTCAATCCCTGATCGATCTCTTCATAGGAATAATGGGTCAGATCATGATCTCCTTGGGGATTGGAATTTCCTTTCCCACCGCTGTTTGCTTCTTCCTCTTGTTCTTCAAAGAAAAGAGGTTTGAGAGAACGGGCAAACTTCTGAATACTCTCCGCCCATCGGGACCGATCTAAGTAAGGAATGCGTGAAAGCCTCCGGACAATCTCATCGTGTCTTTTCCCAACTGTCCGAGGTAGAGGGATTCCCATATCGATCCCCCAAATCTTTTGGTAAAGGGAGGCGATCACTTCCTCAAGCTTTCCTTTTTTCAGGTAACGATGTAATTCAGGGATCTCCGTGGATCTCTTCTTAACGCAATGAGTGTCAGCAATCACATCGATGAAGGTGTTCGCCACTTGTTTGGCCAAGGCTTTATCGCCCATGACCTTCTTCGCTTCGGCATAAAGCGTAAGATGCGTATGAAAATCCCATGGGCAAAAGGTATAATGAGTAATGCCATGATCGAGAAGAGCTTCAACCACCTGTTTTTCTGGCATTTTCTCTTTCATTTGAGAAACAAACGTGGGATTGATCGTCATCTGTTTCTGTTTCATCTCCAACCCCACACCTTCGTTTTGTCCGGTACGTCCCTGAACGGAATCAACGATCTTCCCTGCTTTGGGTATGGGGAGTTCTGGATAGAAGTGCTTCTTCTTCACCCGCGGCCATATTTCCTCAATCATTGCTTGCAAATTCTGCTCTTCCATCTTTAATTCTTTAGGTCCATAAGAATTTTTTCATCTCTCATTTTTAGTAACAAAGATTTGGATGACGGGCTTTCCCTGGGTAAACCATTTTATCCCTCTCGAAGACCTTCCCTTCCACAATATTTCCCAACCCTCTCACTCTTCCCCCAACATAGATCTCTCCTCCCATCATCCATTCACCCGTATGGAGACCAATATTCTTGCTGATCAAAATTTTCCCACTCCTCATTCCTGCCCCAGTCCAGTTCTTTGCATTCCCTTCCACCACCAATTCGCCTCCTTCGAGGCCGATGCCAGTGAAATCTCCCGTATCTCCCTCAATCACGAGTCGTTTTCCTTTGGGAAGTCGAAATCCAAGGAGATTAATCTCTGTTTTCAGTTCGGAGAGTTTTAGGACAATTTCTTCTTCCTTCACATAGTTGCACAATGCAGAAATATAGATCCCTGCGGGTCCGGGAATAAGGTATGGGATCTTTTGGGTGTTCTCAAATGCAAAGCAAAAATCCTCAATATCCTCTGCCGAATAATCGATCTCCTTGATATACTTCTCTGCCACTTCGTAAGCCTTGATGATCGTATTATACTGCACCATCCAGACGAGTTCCTTTGCCTCTTCCTCTAAAAGCTTCTCATATCCCCACCGAATACGACCCATCACCTCCTCGGTGGATTGAACGATCTTATCCAGAGGAAGGTCACTCTTTTCCAAGGTGAAGGCATGAAATTCTTCAAAGGGATTCTTGGTTATCCACCTCATTTTATCTCCTAAGAGTATCGGTTCTTTTTTCTGTTGAAGGGAAGTCTTCATCTTCAGACTCACTCTGTTGAAGATAAGAAAGAGTCCATTCTGAGTTCAGGACCGTCGGACATGGATGTCTTTTCTAATCTCCGCATAGAGAGGATGGTCCCCTTCCAAGGGTTCCAAGGATTCTCCCTGGAAGATCTTCGATCCCGCAGCCAAGGCATCTTTTAAATGCTCGCTCTGTTCTCCATATCTCTGAGAGACCGTTTTCACTGCTTCCTTCACAAGGAAGATGGGAAAGGGATCATCCCTTTTGGAACCTTCTTTTTGGGAAAGAATCTCTTCTTTCCATTGGACACGATGGGCCAGGGTATAGGGGATAATGGATTTGACATGCTCAATATCAATTTCAGAGTCTTCTAATAGCCATGCGATTCCCTGCGCAAATTGTTTGATAGAGATCGGTAGTCGGTTGGAGGCACAATTTTTGATCTCATGGCAGAGATATCCGGTATAGTGACACCCCTCTTCGCAATTTTCTACGATCCGCTTCTGACCATAACGCTCGCAAAAAGAAAATTCAGCAAGAAGCATTCGAGTAAAGGCACTGGCATCGAGATCCATATCTAACTTTTCCATCTCCGTCCGAATCTGTTCACGATCCTTTCTTTGGAGGGGTTTCACGCCTAACACCTCAGCAAGATATTCCCCAAAGGCATTACAGATCTCTTCCATTTTGGGGATCTTCTTTAAATAAGGGGCTTTTGATTTGAGGACGCGATGCAGTTCCCGTTCATATTTGGGATGTCTTAAGATTTGATCCTTGCGCCTGGTTTTCCCAATCAGAAAAGAGAGATTCGCCCCGGGATATCTCGATTCAACCATCACATCAAATCGATCCATCAAGGGGGCGATGATTGTGCTGGTCCCTCCATCCTGATAGTTCGAAGTGGCAAAGAGACAGTATTCATCGTTGATGACCATTTCATTGAGGTATTCCCAATTTCCTCGATCCACTCCATCCAGGATCATGCTCTGTTTGGTTTCTGGAAGGCGATTGATTTCATCCACAATCTTCACCGGGATTTGAGAAAAATTGGTCCACACCACATCCTCTTCCCCTCGGTTCAGTTTCCCCAAATCCGGCCTACCAATAATCTTTTCCTCTGTCTGTTCTGGGTGTCCTGATACTTCACTTCCCCAAATCACGCCCAATGGAAATTGGTAGATCAGCGAACAGACAAACTCTGCAGATGTGGTCTTCCCTAATCCCGGTTCTCCAATGATTAATTCTTTCCCTTTCTGAAGTCCGGTGATCAGGCTGAAGAGGATCGCCGAATTAAATCGCTCCCCTTTAATTTCGATATCTGGCCGGTTGAAGTAAAGATGTTGGCTAATAAATTGGTAGATTTCCATTACTTGTTTCTGATATCCGTTCTTTTCCACGCTTTATGTCCTTTCTATTTCGTCCCATTTTTTCTAAGTGATCTCATTGGAGCCAGTACTCAAAGACCTATCATTATTTATTTATAACAGTAACATGGTCTCTTTTCTGACGCAAGATTTCTCCTTGATCAGTTTTAAACATTCGTCTCAAAAGCTTCTAAGTACCCTTCTGAAGTGAGGGCCTGCTGAGCCGCACGGTTCAGTGCTCGATCGTATCGATGAGTAGAGGTATAGACACGGCAGATGGCGACCTTTGCCGGAATATATTGAAATAATCTTCTGAGAGGTTCCCTTGAGATTCTTTTTGATCCCGGATCGTAGATGAGAAGAGTCATCCCCTCAGATTCATGCCATGGGTTGAGCGATCTGGGATCATTGGTTTTGAACCGAGAAAGATACTGCTCATCAAAGAAATGGCAGAAGGGACCATGCCCAATATCATGCAAGAGTCCGGCGAGTCGAAGGAGTTCTTCGATATAGTAAGGGGAGGGAAGATCCATTTTGTCAATTTTGGCTAAGGTTGGGTAGAGCTGCTCTGCGAAGGCTCCAGCCACATGCATGGTTCCGAGGGAGTGTTGAAAACGGGTATGTTCTGCTGAGGGATAAACCCAGCGAGCGCTCTGGAGTTGGAAGATGCGTCGAAGTCGCTGAACCCAGGGGGTATCGATCACATCCCTTTCCGTCTTCTCCCCTTCCACACGATCGGTCATCAAAATATAGTGGTAGATGGGGTCTGCGATCAATCCAGTTCCCTGAATTTCTTCCACACCTTTCATCCTTCTGAGCCCCTTTTTCAAGGTTCTTTGTCAGAAAGCTCGGTCTGTTTTTCCTTTTTCTTGGGATCAATAAATTTCACTTTTCCGGCGGCCACTTCCCGAAGGGAGTTCACAATGGACCGATTATCTGTCTCGACTAATGGCTTCGCCCCTCTCATGAGCATCTTTGCCCTTCTCGCACCAAGGATGACCAGTTCAAATCGACTTTCCACCTTTTTCAGACAATCCTCAACTGTAATTCTTGCCATGATGCTCCTCCCATTCTCTCTTTTTTTCTTCGAGGATTGAGCCTTTGAGCTTTCGACACCTTTCAGCGATGATAATCGCCTTCAGTTTATCAATCGCATCCTCAATCCTTTCATTGACGATAAGATAATGGTACCAGTGTGCTTCTTCTATATCTCTTCTGGCACTTGCCAAACGGTATCGAATCATTTCGGGTGAATCGAGGCCCCTTTTCACTAATCGTTCGCGAAGGACTTTTAGGGAAGGGGGAAGGATATAAATCAATACCGTCTGGTCCACCTTCTCCATCACTTTCTTCGCTCCCTGGGTGTCGATGTCCAAAATCAGGTCGATCCCTTTAAATGCTAAGGTTTTGATTCTGGCAAAAGCCGTTCCATAAAGATTCCCTAATACCTCTGCCCATTCTAAAAATTCATTTCTCTCAAGCATCTTCTGAAAAAGAGAGGGAGAGACAAAATAGTAGTCCTCGCCCTCCCGTTCGTTGGCCCGGGGGGAACGTGTCGTATAAGAAACAGAGAAGTGAAGGCCTGGTATTAGTTCCATGACCCTCCGCACAAGAGTCGTTTTACCCGCACCTGATGGAGCCGAGATAACAAAAACTAATCCCCTCTCTCCTCTCTCCTGCTCGGATCTCACGGTTCCTCCCCTATGGTTATTGAGTCATTAGGTAATTATTAACAGGAGCATTTAATAGATGACATTCACCAAGTCATACCCCTCACCCTAACCCTCTCCCCAGGCCTTGGGGAGAGGGGAGGGTGAGGGGAACTCGTGTAACCATTTTAATGCTCCAGGTAATAAGTCATTGAGCCATTCAATTATAAACTGTTGTTGTTTTATTAAGACCCCATCTGAAAACCCCGCCCTGTGGATAGGGTTCTTTACTTCCTTTATTCAATATTCTGTACCTGTTCCCGAATCTTTTCAAGTTCGCTCTTGATCTCAACCACTCTCTGAGAGATCTCTGCATCATTGGCTTTCGCGCTGACGGTGTTCACCTCCCGGTGGATCTCTTGAAGTAAAAAATCCATTTTCCGTCCTACAGGTTCTTCCCCTTCCAAGAGGAGGGCAAATTGGGCAAGGTGGCTTTCCATACGGACAATCTCTTCTGTGATGTCGGCCCGTTCCACTAAGAAGGCAACCTCTTGGTGGAAACGATTTGCATCCACTTCGACACCCCCCAGTAAAGAGCGGATTCTCTCATGGAGTCGCTTTTGAAAGGCTTCAAGGTTTGAGGGGAAGAGGTTCTTAATCTCTCCCAACTGTTGATCAATCTTTTGTAATCGAAATTGAAGATCTTTTGCGAGCGTCTCTCCTTCGGATCGCTTCATGTCATCCATCTCTTTGAAGGATTGTTTCAAGATTGGAATCATCTCCTGCCAGTAAGGTTCGATCTCTCCCACTTCTTCCTTCGTCGCGATCAGATCCTTTGCTCCTGCTAACAATGTTAAGGTAATATCGTCTTTAAGTTGAAGTTTCTCTTTCAAGGTCTGGAGCGCCTGGTAATACTGTTTAGCCAGATGGAGGTCTACATTGAGTTGAACCTTTTCTGCTT
>Ga0315294_10008352_pt1 | contig 11382 bp, 7 predicted proteins | sample YL17G13_40_MG_FD_203626 | JGI IMG/M metagenome (GOLD analysis project Ga0315294, IMG submission 203626) | Sediment microbial communities from Yellowstone Lake, YNP, Wyoming, USA - YL17G13_40 | ecosystem: Environmental > Aquatic > Freshwater > Lake > Sediment | place: USA: Wyoming | collected... | reverse complement strand
TACAGCCACGCGTGCGTCATGCGCCGCTGCGTCGAGGACGGGCACCGGACGGTGCACGTGGGCATCCGCAACGCCTGCCGCGAGGAACTCCAGTTCGCCCGGGCAAAGAAACTGCCCATCTTCTGGGGCCGCGACTGTGCCGCCGGCGACAAGGGGATGTCGCGCATCGTCGCGTCGCTTCGCAGCCCGGTGTACGTCTCGTTCGATGTCGACGGCCTGGACCCCGGCGTCATCCGCACCACCGGCACGCCGGAGCCCGGCGGCCTGGCCTGGTGGCCCACGATGCGGCTGCTGGAGGAAGTGTTCCGGCGGCACAAGGTCGTCGGTGCGGACGTGGTGGAACTGGCGGCCGGCGGCGACCCCGCGAGCGACTTCGCCGCCGCGCGCCTCACGGCCAAGATCGCCGCCCTGGCGCTCTACGCCAGGCGCTAGCAGTCTGTCACATTTGAAGATGTGAGTAGCACCCGCGCGGCGGTCCCGCCCAGTCGGGTCTTCGACATTCCTGCCCGCCGCGCCAGAGTTGCGCCCCGTGGCCTCCGCGACGTGGCAGGAGAGGGTCCGATGCGTGCGGGAGTGCTTGACAGGCCTATCCGTCAGGTTATAGTGCCACCATGATTTTCCTTGGACAGAGCACGGCAAAGAAAAGGGCGCTCCCCGGCGGGCGCGCCAAGGCCATTTGTGGAGATGAGAGCACATTATGAAAACGCCCCGGGCCTTGTGGTGCGTGATGATGGCGGCGCTGGTGACATGGCCGAGCCTGGCACAAGCCGCTGTTCTCGATTTCCCCCTGGAGCGGCAGGTGTTCCAGCGGAATGCCGAGGAGGGGGCCAAGATCAAAGTGGCCGGGACGGTCCCGACGGATGCGACCCTGGTCGAGGCGAAGGCGGACCTGGGTGCGGGGCTGCGGGGAAAGGCCGTGAACTGGACCGTTGTGGCTCGGGGCGGGCAGATCAAGGATGGCCGATTCAGCGGCAGCCTCGAACTGGAAACGGGCGGATGGTACACGCTGACCGTGCGCTTCCGGAAATCGGCCGCTGACCCGGCTGTCCTGGCTGAAGCCACCGTGGAACACGTGGGTGTCGGCGATGTCTTTATCACCGCCGGGCAGTCCAATTCCGTCAACTATGGAAATCCGCGTCAGACGTCGAAGGAGACCCTGTCGGTCTATTTTGACGGCAAGCAGTTCACGCCGGCCGCCGACCCGATTCCCGATGCGTGTGGCAATGGCGGCACCCCGTGGCCGATTCTGGGCGACCTGTTGTCCCGGACGACGCGGGCGCCGGTCTGTTTTCGCTCCGCCACGGTCAACTGGTTGCGGGTCCGGGAATGGATCCCGGGCGCCCGTTCAGGAAACATCGAGCGGCTCGTGGAACGTGCGAAATGGTTCGGCCCCGCCGGCGTTCGCGCCGTGCTTTGGGTGCAGGGTGAGGCGGATGCGGGCCGGCCCGATTTCACGCCGGCCGAGCAGTACGCCCGCGAAGCCGCCGCCATGATCAACTTCAGCCGTCAGCAACTGGGCTGGCCGGTCGACTGGTTTGTGGCCGGCACCTGCTACTGCCCGCCCCAGGGAACACAGGACTGGAAGGAGGGCATGACCGCCGTCTTGAAAGCCCAGAAAGCGCTGTGGGACAAGGCCGTTGCCCATCGCGGTCCGGACACGAACGACCTTGTCGGCGGTCCCGACTACCGGCACGACGGCATTCATTTCGGACCGAGAGGACTGCTCGTGCATGCCGAGCGGTGGTATGCCGTCCTCGGCGCCCATTATCGGTGGGCGAATCCGGTCACGCGTCCATCGAAATGAGCGACGCATTGGAACATCGGATTATGAGTATGGGTTTGCCAAACAAGTGAAAGGTGGAAAGTCGAATGCGTAACAGAATGAAAGACGGCCGGTGGGTTGCGGAGTTGTTGATCGCCCTGGTTTTCGTTGCAGGGGCGGTCTTGCGGGCCGGCGGCGCGGAAGCCGCGGACCTGAGCCGCGTGCCTCAGATCCACGAAACGCCCAAACAGCGGGAGGCGCGCATGCAGTGGTGGCGCGACGCGAAGTTCGGCCTGTTCCTGCACTGGGGGCCTGTTTCTCTGAGCGGCAAGGAACTGAGTTGGGGCCGTTATGCCAACCGCCCATGGGACATCAACGGCATCATGACACCCTGCGAACCCGATTACGAATACGACCATCTCTACCAGAAGTTCAACCCCGTGAAGTTCGACGCCGACCAGTGGGTGAAGATCGCCCAGGATGCCGGCATGAAGTACATGGTGATCATCTGCAAGCACCATGACGGCTTCTCGATGTTCGATTCGAAACTGACCCCGTACGACATCATGGCCACGCCCTACGGCAAGGACATCATCAAACAGTTCTCCGCGGCCTGCCGCAAGGCGGGAATGAAACTCGGGTTCTATTATTCCACCCGCGACTGGTATAATCCGGAGTATCTCGTGGGCGACAACGTGAAATATGATAAATGGTACCGCGGCCAGGTCGAGGAATTGCTGAGCCATTACGGCAAGGTGGACGTGATGTGGTTCGACCACGTGGGCGGACAGGACTGGGGCAAGTGGAAGTTCGACGAACTGTTCTCCATGATGTACCGGCTCCAGCCCGGCCTGGTCGTCAACAACCGTGCGGCAAGGTTCTGCGGGCCGAGGACCCGCCAGGACCGGGGGCCGCCGTCCCCGGAAATCAAGAAAATGACGGACGGCGATTTTGGAACTCCGGAGCAGTCCGTGGGCAACATGGATCTGAAGAATGACTGGGAGTCGTGCATGACCCTGGTCGGCGGACAGTGGTCGTGGAAGCCGGGCGGCAAGATGTACACGCTCGATGGAACGCTGAACATCCTCGTGAGTTGCGTGACCGGCGGCGGAAACCTTCTTCTCAACATCGGTCCGATGCCGACGGGTGAAATAGAAGGGCGGCAGATTGAACTGCTCACGCAGGTGGGGGCCTGGGTCAAGCCCCGAGCCAAGGCGATCTACGGCACGCGCGGCGGTCCCTGGGAGAACGGTAAATGGGGCGGATCCACCCATCGCGGCAACACGGTGTACGTTTTTGCCAAGCAGTGGGAGGGCGACAAACTCCGCCTGTATCCGCTGCCCGGAAAAGTCACGGCCGCACGGAACGTGGTTGGGGGTGAAGCGGTTGCCTTCCGGCAGACGGCAAAGGGAATCGATCTCACGCTGGCCGCGGACCGCCGCGATCCGTTCTATACCGTGATCGCGCTTACCCTTGATGCGCCGGTGCCGGACGGGACGCGGATCAAGGCCGTGCGTCCACCCTCTGAGGAACTGTAAACACAATCAACTTAGCGCCTCAGACAGTGGGGAGCAGGGCCTACCCGGCCCAAGAGCACGGCTGCTTCGGGTTCCGTGTCTCCGGGGTTCCTGAGCCAGTTACGATGGCGCCGCTGGCCCTGGGCGGCCTTATGGCGCTCCGTCGCCGCCGCGCGCCTCGCGGCCAAGATCGCCGCCCTGGCGCTCTACGCCAGGCGCTAGTCTGTCACATTTGAAAACGGAATTATCCAACTGACAAAGCAGCCCAAGGATGGGTACACTATAGGCAGGAATGGGAAAGGAAACGCCCATGAAATACATCCCCCCGAAATTCTCCAAACTCTCCGACTTGGCGGCGCTAGACGTTGGACGGTTGACTGAGGATGTGGCCAGGGCTATTCTAGAGGGCATCAGGTGGCCTCACGGTCCAACCTGCCCGCATTGCGGCAGTATGAAAGCGACCAGAATCCAGGCCAAATCCGAGAAGGTGCGTGACGGCGTGATCCGGTGCAACGATTGATGGGGATAGAGTCGTCCGGGCCATCCGGGCAGCGGAAGGCAAGCGGCTGATTTACAGGGAGTCACGGCATGCCAACAAACCGTCAGAAGAACAAGTATTGCTCGCTCGCTAATCTGAAGAATGAAAGTGATGTAGAGCAATTCTTCGTGCTCCCTTTTCTTTTAGAACTTGGTTATGGGCCTGACTACTTGGAGACGAAGGCAACGATTCCGTCTCTCGTGATCGGCAAAGGAAAGCGGAAAAAGCCCTACATTCCCGACTATCTTGTTTATGCAACAAAAGCAAAGAGAAAACCCGTCTTAATTATTGACGCTAAGCACCCCGACGAACCAGCGGAGGCGGGAATTGATGATGCCCAACTCTACGCCTCTGTAATTAGGAGGAAGATGAAGGCACCTAAGCCGGAGCAGTATTGTATTGGTGTTAATGGCCATAAAGTCATCGTGAAGCATTACGATAGCGATACGCGTCTATTTGTGCTGGACTTTGCTGATTTTCAGGATAATAACAGCCTCTTCGCGCAGTTAAAAAAGACGCTATCGCGTGAAGCGTTGGTGGTCACCATGCCGATTCAAAGAGGCGGCGCGAGCGACTTTGAGTTTCGGACAATCTCTCCTGTTGAATTGCCAGCCATTTTCGAGACATGCCATCGCGCGTTATGGAAGTCGGAAAAGCGAAGCCCTGCTTCGGCCTTCTATGAATTTGCGAAGATCATGTACGTTAAGATCAACGAGGACCGACGATTGCGGGAAGAGTTAAGTGCGCGTGGATATGACTTATCGAGTGGTTCAGTTCCCGCAGAACTCGTTCAGTTCTCGACACATTGGATAGAGAAGATGGAGGATACGGTAGACAATCCTGTTGATTTGATCTTATTCGCACAACTCGCCAAACAACTAGAGGCGCAGATTGCAAAGGGCGATAAGAAGAGAATCTTTGAGCAGGGCGAAGGCATCTGCCTTGCTCCAGCCACGGTCAAGGATGCCGTGGCATACTTGGAACACCTAGACCTTTATGCGGTCGATGAAGATTTGAACGGTCGTTTATTTGAGACGTTCCTGACGGCTACCATGCGCGGTGAGGCACTTGGCCAATTCTTCACGCCGCGTACTGTTGTTAAGTTCGCGGTCAAAATGGCAAAACTCAAGGCCACGCCGGAATTTATGGATATTGTCTTAGATGGATGCTGTGGCACTGCTGGATTCTTGATTGAAGCAATGGCCGACATGGCCACCACTATCAAAGAAAACCCAGCCCTGTCTCAACGAGACCGTTCAACGCTTTATCGCAGACTTCGCAAAGAAAACCTTTGGGGCATAGATGCTGGCAAAGACCCACAGATGGCTAGAATTGCTAGACTCAATATGCTCCTACACAAAGACGGCGGAAGCCGCATTTATTTTGCCGATGCCTTAGATAAGCAACTTCGCGCCGAAGCGGGGCTTCCACTCCAGACGAAGATGGAAATTGAGGAGTTGCGGTCCGAACTAGCGACACGACGGTTTTCTTGCGTCCTGAGCAATCCTCCATTTTCGATGACATACGAACGCAAGAAGCCAAATGAACTAGCGGTTCTCCAAGATTACTCGCTCGCAATCGACCAATCTGGAAAGCCTTGTGCGTCGTTGCGATCGTCAGTCATGTTTCTGGAGCGATACTGGGATTTGCTGAGTGAAGATGGGAGACTGATTACAGTGATGGATGAGAGCGTTTTGAATACGCTTACTTCAAGACGATTTCGTCAGTATCTCCTGGACAAATTTTTTCTCAGGGCCGTCATTTCCCTCCCGCGAAATACTTTTGTAAAGGCTCAGGGGTCGGTAAAAACCTCGATTCTTTACCTCCAGAAAAAGGCCGATCCAACCGAGCGGCAACCAGAAGTGTTCATGGCAATTTGTGGAAACGTGGGTCATAGTGACAGCGGAAAAGAACGCCCCCTGCTAAATGAACTTCCTGGTATCCTAGATGCTTTTCAGTTCTACGAGGAGCATGGAAAACTCAAAAAGAAGTCTACCGCGACCATCTTCAAGGTCGGCGACTTAATAACTGGAAACGATACGCTGCGGCTTGACGCGCATTTTTTTGATCCGCGGTACTTTGCGACCATGGACATCTTGGATCAGATTGCCGCCACGAGGAGTTGGAAACTTAAGCCCCTGAGCGTTCTGCTGCGCGCAAAGATTGCGGGAGGAGCAACCCCGCGCGGGGCGTGCTATCCAGACGAAGGACCGAAGTTTATTCGTGTTCAAAATGTCCGGCCTTATCATCTGGCCTGGAGCGAGGAAGACCCGTGCATTGATACTAGAACTCATACAGTTCTATTGAAAAGATCACAACTAAGCAAAGGAGACTTGGTTCTAACAATTACGGGAACCTACGGAATTGCTGCCGTCGTCCCTGAAAAGTTCGGTATGGCGAATATCAATCAACATTCGGTGAAGATTCAAGTAAGCGACGAGTTACTTCCAGAGTACCTTTGCGTTTTTCTAAATTCTGATCTTTGTAGACCGCAATTTGACAGGGCCGTAACTGGCTCATCAAGGCCAGCTTTGGATTACCCGGCAATCAGACGTATCCGAATCTTGTTTCCGCAGGACAAGAAAGAACAGCGCAGGATTGCCGATCAGGTAATGGTGAAATTGCAAGAAGCCTCTAATCTGACAGAGCAGGCAGAGACACTAACAAAGGCACTTCCGAAAGTTCCGTCTGCGGACTTGGGTACAGATAGCAGCAGGTAGATAGCATGAAGAAAACGCCTAAGCCCAAGAAGCACCATCTCAAGCCCATTTCCCTCTACCCTCTTAAACCAGTGGAGGCTTTGGAGAGCCTCATAAAAGTCGATCCTGCGAAGGTTCGCAGAGAAATGCGCAGGTTGTTGCATCAACGGGATAGGGACCGTGCTTTGCCAACCGGATAATTCCGATAAATAGTGCGCCTTTCTGTCCTGTGAGCGTGCGTCCCTCTTTTCCGGTCCCCGGTTGCCGGTTCCCGTTCCCGATTCCCGGCCGTCGGCCGCCGTCTGCCGTTTTGGCAGTTTCCTTCCCCCCGGCCTGCCCGCCTGTGGCCTTTGCGTGAGATCGCCGGCGTTGCCTTTGTTCAGTTTTTCACTCTGCATTCCGCACTCCGCACTCGTAACTCCTGTTCCCGCCTTACTTTACGGCCACGGGTGTCCCCAGGTTTCCGGTTCCCCGGCCTGCCCGCCTCTGGCGGGTTCCCGGCTCGCGATTCCCGCCTTCGCTCCGCGGCACGGGTGTCCCCAGGTTTCCGGCGGCCTGTTCCCGGTTCCCCGTTCCCGGCTTTTGGGAGTTATCCACAACGGCGTATGCCCAACCGTCCATGTAAAAACCGTCAAATTCGGGTCAAAATCGGTCAAAAGGGCGACAGATTCCGATCAAAACCGATCAAAACCGAGCGCATTTCGTCATGCCCATCTTAACATTTGGGGGGGTCACCCCCTCTGGCGCTAGCGCCAGGGCCGTTTTCGCATTCCGGAAGGGTAAAAAAGCGCGTTTTGGAGGCGCAAAATGGCGCCCGGAAAAGTTATCCACAATTTCAGCGCCGAGGCGGCCGGGCCGGCCCGCCACTTTTGCATCCGGCCGGGGTTTAATTAACCTGACGCCTCCCATCCACGCGGGAAAAGGGCCGCATGAGAGATAGCCTGCGCAACCTGGCCGGCGGTGTGGCGGCGATGCTGCTCGCGCTTGCCGCGGCGGCGCCGTGCGCGGCCCGCGGGACGGGCGGGTTCATCCGCGACTGGGTCATCGGCGGCCCCCTGGAGGGCACGCAACTCGACAAGCCCGACCTGGGGGCCGACTTTGCGGCGTACCCGGGCCTCTTCGCCCTGGGCCGCGTGTGGTTGCCGGTGCAGGCCGAGCCGGAGGGCCGGCTGGACATCCGCGCCCTGTACCCCCAGCCGCCCTCCGGCACCGCCCTGCTCCACACGTTCTTCGAGACGGCCGCCGAGGGCACGTACACGCTGCGCATCGGCAGCGACGACGCCGTGCGGGTGGAGATCGACGGCCGCGTGGTCCACTCCAACGATACCCGCCGCGGCTGGACGGCCGACCAGGACCGCGTCAAGGTGCGCCTCGGCAAGGGCTGGCACCGGATGCTCGTCCGCGTAATCGACTACGGCGGGGCGTGGGCCGCCAGCGTGCGCGTGGCCGACGAGAAGGACCAGCCGCTGGACCTGCGGCAGCAGGCGGCCGTGCCGGAGCCGCTGGCCCGGGCGTGCCGGCTGGACGAGGCGCTGACGGTGGGCGATCGGGCCGAGATCGCCTCGCACCTGGCCCGCGAGATCGCCGAGTTGCAGAAGGAACTCGAGGCCGCCTTCTCGCGCATCGCCCAGGCACCCGAGGGGTATGTCACCTTTGCCGAGTACGAGGGCGCCCGGGCACAGGGCCTGCGGTTCTTCGAGGCCATGGCCGCGTTCTGGGAGGAGGCCGGGCGCGACGAGCGGGACCCCGACGCCGTGCGCGAAGCCCAGAAAGGGGCCGTCGAGGCGGCCAGGGGCCTCTCGGAAGTCCTGGCCGAGGAAACGGAGCGGCTGACGGGGACCCTGGCCCGCGGCCACCGCGTCTGGGAGGTCCTGGGCGGCGAGGCGCCGCGACGCCGCGAGGCCGCCGCCGCCGTCATCCAGGTGGCCGGGCTCCTGGCCGAGACGCGGCGCCTGGCCGCCCGCATCGAGAACGAGCGCGTCCTGGCCGCGCGATTCGAGAACGACATCCGCAACTTCCGCCAGCGCGACATGACCCTGCGGGTGGTCGACGCCGAGGGCGCGCCCGTCGAGGCCGCCGACGTGGAGATCGTCCAGACGGCCCACGAGTTCCTGTTCGGCTGCAACCTCTTCGCCTTCCGCCGCTGGGACGACGAGAAGAAGAACGGCCTGTACGAGCGGCGGTTCCGCGACCTGTTTAACCTGGCGGTCGTTCCGGTCTACTGGTCGGTGCTGGAAAAGTACCGCGGGCGTCCGGACTTCGAGCCGCCCGACGCCGCCGCCCGCTGGTGCCGCGAGCGCCGCATCCAGGTGCGCCTGCACCCCCTCGTCTGGAGCGAGACGGTGCCCCGATGGCTCGAGGAACTGCCCGCCGCCGACGTCGCCGGCGCCGTGGAGTTGCACGTGCGGCAGGTGATCGAGCGTTACCGGGAGACGGCGGACCTGTGGGACGTGGTCGAGCGTCCGTCGCCGGCGCCGCGCCTGGCGGGCGTGACGATCGAGCCGGCCGATGCGCTGCGGTGGGCGGCCCAGGCCAAGCCGCGCGGCGGCCTGCTCATCGGCGGCGGCGAGGCGGAGCCGCTGGCCGAGGCCGCGCAGCGGCTCCGCAGCGCGGGCGCCCGCCTGAACGGCGTCGCCGTCGCGGCGGCGCAGTACGACGGCGTGTGGCCAGCGGACCTCATGCGCAAGACGCTCGATGCCGCCGCCGCGGCCGGACTGCCCGTCCACGTGACGCAGGCGGCCATCCTGGGCGGCCCTGAGGACGAGGCCGAGCAGGCCGAGGCCGTGCGCCACTTCTACACGGCGGCTTTTGCGCATCCCAAGGTGGCGAGCATCACGTGGTGGGACCTCTCGGACCGCTTCGCCTGGAAGAACGCCCCGGCCGGCCTGGTGCGGGCCGACCTCTCGCCCAAGCCCGCCTACCGCACGCTGGACCGGCTCCTCAATCACCTCTGGCGGACCGACGCCGCCGGCCGCACGGGCGCCGACGGCCGGATCGCCGTGCGCGGCTTCTTCGGCACCTACCGCGTCACGGTGCACCAGGGCCGGCGCAAGGCGACGGCCGAGGTGCGCCTGGCGCGCGACAGGCCGGGCGAGTTCGAGGTGGTCCTGCCGCCGGGGGCCGGCAAGTAGCCGCTACCGGGGCTGTCGGACGTTCGGCTCAACGGTCGCCCAGGCGACTAAACTCCGGGCGCAGAGAACGCGGAGAAAAACAGAAAGACATTATTTTCCTAATAACAGAAAATCTTTCTCCGCGTCCTCTGCGTTCTGGGCGGTTGAATGCGGCGGCGGCCGGTTCACGCAACCCGCCGCTCCCGCCTTCGCCGAGGCTTCGGCGGACAGGCCCGCGGCGGGTCGGGAAGGTCAAACGTCCTTTTCCGGCGCGACGAGGTCTTCGTACGTGCCGCGGCGGCGGATGAGGCGGGCGGCGGACCCCTCGACCAGCACCTCGGCCGGGCGCGGGAACGAGTTGTACTCGCTCGCCATCGTCATGCCGTAGGCCCCGGCGCTGAAGACGGCCAAGAGGTCCCCCCGCGCCACGGGCGGCAGGTGCCGGTCTCGCGCCAGGAAATCCGTCGACTCGCAGATGGGCCCGACCACGTCCACGAGTTGGACGCCCTGGAACACCTCGTCGCGCGTGCGCTGGCGGGGCTCGAACCTCTCGCCCGGCCGGACCGGCCAGATGTGGTGGTACGACCCGTACAGGGCGGGCCGGATGAGATGATGCATGCCGCTGTCGACGATGACGAACTTCCGGTCGCCGCCCTCCTTGAGGTACTGGACCTGCGTCACCAGGATGGCCGAGTTGCCGGCGATGAAGCGGCCGGGCTCCATGATGATCTCCAGGCCCGCGCCCTCCAGGAGCGGCACGAGGGCCCGCGCGAAGGCGCCGGCGTCGAGGGCGTCGCCGGTCTCGTAGTCTGCGGCAAACCCGCCGCCGATGTCGAGGGCCGACACCGCCAGCCCCGCCGCACGCAGCCTTTTCACCAAGGCAAGGACCTTCGTCACCGCCTGGACGTACGGCTCCACGGTCGTGATCTGCGACCCAATGTGGATGTGGACGGCCGAGAGGTCCACGTGCGTCGCCCCGGGCGAGGCCGCGAACGCGCGGAACACGCGCCCGGCCCGCTCCAGGTCCACGCCGAACTTGGTTTCCTTCTTGCCGGTGGCGACGGAGCGGTGCGTCTGGGAGTCGACGTCGGGATTGACGCGCAGGGCCGCGCGGGGCCGCTTGCCCGCGCGGGCGGCCAGGGCGACGAGGTTTTCCAGTTCCGCCTCGCTCTCGACGTTGAAGAGGCCCAGCCCGGCGTCCAAGGCGAAACCTATCTCGGCGTCGGTCTTGCCGACGCCCGCGTAGCAGCACATGGCCGGGTCGCCCCCGGCCGCGAGGACGCGGTAGAGTTCCCCACCGCTGACGATGTCGAAGCCGCTGCCCTCGCCCACCAGCAGGTGCAGGATGTGGATGTTCGAGCACACCTTCACGGAGTAGCAGATGAGGGGCCTGAGCGGAGCAAACGCCGCCGCCAGCCGGCGGTAGTGCTGCCGCAGGGTCCCCGCGCTGTAGAGGTACAGCGGCGTGCCGAAGCGGCGGGCCACATCGGCCACCGCCACGTCCTCGCAGTAAAGTTGCCCCTGGCGGTACCCGAAAAGGTCCATGGCCGTTTCCTTGGCGCTGAGAAGCGGTGCCGCTGAAGCGGGTAGTCTAGGCGGGCTCGCGGCTGGAGTCAAGCGCGCGAAAGACAGATGTCGCCGCAAAGTGATAATGTCCGGTTTCCGCAAAGTAGAATTGTCCTCTTTTCGGGGCTGCCCCCGAGGGAGGACAAGGAGTGGAACTGCGGATGAGCCGGAAGGAACGGGATCGGTTGAA
>Ga0315294_10008350_pt1 | contig 11385 bp, 12 predicted proteins | sample YL17G13_40_MG_FD_203626 | JGI IMG/M metagenome (GOLD analysis project Ga0315294, IMG submission 203626) | Sediment microbial communities from Yellowstone Lake, YNP, Wyoming, USA - YL17G13_40 | ecosystem: Environmental > Aquatic > Freshwater > Lake > Sediment | place: USA: Wyoming | collected... | reverse complement strand
CGAAGGCAAGGCTATAAAAATCCATCCCTTAGTTTGTGCGGCTTTTAATGCTGATTTTGACGGCGACCAAATGGCTGTGCATGTTCCCCTATCATTAGAATCTCAGATTGAGGCTAAAATTCTCATGCTTTCGATAAACAATATTTTCTCGCCTGCTGACGGAAGGCCCATAGTTACTCCTACTCAGGATATTATTTTAGGTGTTACTTATATTTCTAAAGAAAAGCCTGGGGCAAAAGGAGAGAATAAATTATTCGCTAATCCTGATGAGGTGAGAGTTGCCTATGAAGATAAGGCCGTGGAATTACATGCCAAGATAAAATTAAGAATAGAAAATCTGTTTGATTTAGAAGAGAGAAAAGTTATTACTGGAAAGCAAATTATTACTACCACTGTGGGCAGGGTATTATTTAATGAACTATTACCTCGCGAATTTGGCTTTGTGAATGCAGAATTGAATAAACGCAATGTAGGCGATGTTGTGGTTGAATGTTACAATCGCTTTGGGCATCAGCGGGTTATTCAATTACTCGACGACATTAAAAGATTAGGTTTTGAATCGGCAACCTTAGCTGGTATTTCTATTGGTATAGATGACTTAAAAATTCCCAAAGAAAAAGAGGAAGTTTTAAAAGAAGCCAAAGCTGAAGTAGCCAGGGTTGATGAGCAGTACCGCCGAGGAATCATTACTGATAGGGAACGTTATAATAAAGTTATTGATATCTGGACGCATGCCACCAATAAAGTGGAGGACTTCTTGTTTAAAGGAATGGAACCATTTAATCCAATATTTATGATGGCAGACTCTGGAGCGCGGGGCTCCAGGACTCAGGTAAAACAATTAGCCGGAATGCGCGGTTTAATGGCCAAGCCATCGGGAGAAATTATTGAAAGTCCGATTACCGCAAATTTTAGGGAAGGCCTGACAGTTTTGGAATATTTCATTTCCACACACGGTGCACGTAAGGGTCTGGCTGATACTGCGTTAAAAACTGCTGATGCCGGATATTTAACCCGTAGGCTCGTGGATGTTGCCCAGGAAGTCATTGTTAACGAAGAAGATTGCGGCACGCTTAATGGCATCACGGTTTCAGCAATTATCGAAGGCGATGAAGTGGTGGTAAGCCTGAAGGACCGTATTGTAGGAAGGGTGGCGCTCGACAATATTGTAGATATTATTACTGATGAGGTTATCGTTGAACAGGGCACAGGGATTAGCGAAGAAAAAGCCGAGATGATTGAGCGATTGGGTATTGAGAAAATACGTATACGCAGCGTCCTGACCTGTGAATCAGGTAGAGGAGCCTGCTCCAAATGTTATGGCCAAAACCTGGCAACCGGAAGACTGGTTGAGGTCGGCGAGGCTGTAGGAGTAATTGCCGCGCAGAGTATTGGTGAGCCCGGGACACAGTTGACCATGAGGACATTCCACATTGGAGGAACAGCTTCGCGCGTGGTTGAGCAATCATTTATAAAATCAAAGAACAAAGGAATAGTCAAATACCATAGTTTAAGGGTTACTCCTAAAAATAAAGAATTTGTGGTCTTAAACCGCAATGGTTCGATAAGCATAAATGATAAAGAAGGTAGAGAACTTGAGCGTTACCCTATACCGCAAGGCGCATTTATCAATATTGCTGATGGTGAGGAAGTGGCTAAGGGTGTTGCCTTTGTGCGCTGGGATCCTTATACATTGCCCATCCTGACGGAGGTGGCGGGTAAGGTAAAATTTGAAGATTTGCGCGAAGATGTGACCGTCAGGGAAGAATTAAATCCGGTTACTAAATTAACCGAGCGCGTAGTGGTAGAGCATAAACAGGAATATCATCCCCAAATAGTAATCTTGAACGAAAAGGAAGAGGTATTGGGAATTTATCCTATTCCGATAGGAGCACATATATTAGTTAAGGACAATCAAAGGATAGACGCAGGAGAGCTTTTAGCCAAGATACCGCGTTTAGTAGTTAAAACCCGAGATATCACGGGTGGTCTTCCGCGCGTAGCAGAGTTATTTGAGGCTCGGCATCCCAAAGAACCGGCTATTATCAGCGAAATTGACGGTTTTGTCGAATTCGGGGAGACTAAAAAAGGCCAACGCGTAATTATTGTCAGGTCGCCCACAGGTATGCAGCGAGAATATGTTATTCCTCACGGTAAACATCCTAATGTTTACAAAGGTGATAAGGTTATCGCTGGTCAGCAATTGACCGATGGCCCAGTGGTATTACAGGATATATTGAGAGTCTGCGGCGATAAAGTCTTACAAGAGTATTTAGTCAACGAAGTTCAGGAGGTTTATCGATTACAAGGCGTGCGTATTAATGATAAACACATTGAGTTAATTATTAGACAGATGTTAAAGAAGGTAAGGATTGAGGATCCAGGAGACACAGATTTCTTAGCTACCCAACAGGTGGACAAATGGGTTTTTCAAAAAGAGAATACGCGGGTGATTAAAAAAGGCGGTAAACCTGCGCAGGCTACGCCTTTATTATTAGGTATTACCAAGGCATCTCTCACAACGGAGAGTTTTATTTCGGCAGCCAGTTTCCAAGAGACAACCCGCGTTCTTTCCGATGCTGCAGCTTCAGGAAAGCGCGATGAATTATTTGGATTAAAAGAAAATGTCATTGTCGGTCATTTAATTCCCGCAGGAACGGGATTCCGCGCTCATCGCGATATTGAAATTGTAAAATTAGCCAAAGAAACAGAAAAGACTCAAGAGCAAGCAGAGAAGAAAGAGAAATAATAAATGCCCACGATTACGCAATTAATCAGGTTCGGCAGGATTTCTAAGAGAAAGAAGAGTAAGTCTCCGGCTTTAAAGGGCTGCCCTCAAAGAAGAGGCGTTTGTGTTCAGGTGCGCACCATGACCCCGAAAAAACCCAATTCTGCTTTAAGGAAAATCGCCCGCGTGCGCTTAACTACAGGTATTGAAGTAACAGCTTATATCCCTGGAGAAGGTCATAATCTTCAGGAGCATTCCATAGTCTTGGTAAGGGGTGGCCGGGTGAAAGATTTACCTGGCGTAAGATATCATATTGTGCGGGGTACACTTGATACCGCAGGAGTTAATCAACGTAGAAAGTCGCGCTCCAAGTACGGAGCGAAAAGGCCTAAGTGACGCGGATTACCGCAGATATTAAATCCGCGGATATCCGCGGATTAAATCCGCGACCATCCGCGTAATGAGGAGCGATAGCGACGAATGAGAAGAAGAAAGGCGCAAGAAAGGGATGTACTAGCGGATCCTAAATTTAATAGCAAGGTAGTGGCGAAGTTTATTAACATGTTAATGCTCAAAGGTAAAAAATCTATTGCTGAGAAAATCATCTATGGAGCATTTGAGATAATCAAAAAACAGCTTAATGAACCCGATGCCCTCAAGATTTTCCATAAGGCAATAGATAATGCCAGGCCGCGTCTGGAGGTAAAACCGCGAAGGGTTGGCGGTGCAACTTATCAAGTTCCCATCGAAGTAAGGCAGGCGCGGGGCACTTCTATTGCGCTACGCTGGATAAGAGATTTTGCCAAGACCAAAAAAGGCAAGCCCATGCCAGAAAAGTTAGCCGAAGAAATTATTGCTGCTTATAAAGGCGAAGGCTCGACCATCAAGAAAAGGGATGATACGCATAAGATGGCGGAGTCCAATAAGGCCTTTGCGCATTTTAGATGGTAAGTGAGGCCACAACTTACGGAAACGTTAGTGAACGTAAGTTGTTTGGCCGAACTTATCCCGCCTCGGTGTCGAGTGCCAGTGTTAATCACCTCGGCGCGAGGCGAGTCACAATTAAAATGGTTATAAGTGACGAGGGATATCCCTCGCAGCTGACAGTAAATAGATGGCTGCTGGGGATTGATTAACCTCGAAGGAGACGAGGGTTAATTAATGAGAAAATTTGCATTAGATAAAATCAGGAATATTGGAATTATCGCACACATAGATGCAGGTAAAACTACAACTACCGAGCGTATCCTTTATTTTACCGGTAAGACTTATAAGATTGGCCAGGTCGATGAAGGGACTGCTACTATGGACTGGATGGTTCAGGAGCAAGAAAGGGGTATTACTATTACTGCTGCTTGCACTACTTGCTACTGGGGTGATTTTCGCATTAATATTATTGATACCCCAGGCCATGTAGATTTTACTGTGGAGGTAGAGCGGTCATTAAAGGTTTTGGACGGGGCAGTGGTTATTTTCTGCGGTGTGGGTGGTGTAGAGTCTCAGTCAGAGACAGTCTGGAGACAGGCTGACCGCTATAACGTACCCCGCATTGCCTTGGTGAATAAGCTAGATAGGACAGGTAGTAATTTTTTCGAAGTCATCCACCAGATTCGCAAGAAATTAGGTTCAAATGCCGCAGCGATACAGCTGCCTTATGGTCAAGAAGAGAATTTTGCTGGCATAATTGACTTAATTGAAAATAAATTAATTGTTTATAAGGATGAGTTAGGCAAGGAATTTGAGATTAAAGATATACCTGTCGAATTAGAGGAACAAGTTAAGAAATACCATGTTGAATTACTCGAGAGGCTTGCCGAGGTCGATGAAAAGATAATGGATAAATATGTGCATAGCCGGGGTATCAGTATTACGGAAATCAAAGAAACAGTAAGAAAAGCCGTGATAAAGAATAAATTTGTGCCTGTTTTATGCGGTGCAGCGCTTAAGAATAAAGGCATACAGTTGCTTCTTGATGCAATCTGTGACTATCTGCCTTCTCCTTCAGATTTGCCGCCGATAAAAGGCACAAATCCCGATACCGGAGAGTTTGAGGAAATTGTTGCTTCGGATAAAGCGCCCTTCTGTGCCCTGTGCTTTAAAGTCGCAACTGATCCTTATGTTGGCAGAATTAATTATATCAGGGTTTATTCCGGCACCTTGAAATCAGGAGCCAATATCTATAACGCCGCGAAGAGAGAAAGGGAGCGAGTCTCAAAATTGGTGAGCATGCATGCCAACCGCCAGGAAGTTGTTGATAGCGTGTATACAGGAGACATTGCCGTCGCAGTAGGGTTAAAAGAGACCAAGACCGGGGATACGCTTTGTGATGAAGCCAATCATATTTTGATTGAGGCGATACATTTTCCTGAACCAGTAATTCAACAAGCTATTGAACCCGAGACTAAGCAGGATCAGGAGAAATTAGGTTTTGCCTTGCAAAAGTTAGTAGAAGAAGACCCCACATTTAGAGTGGCCTATAACCATGAGACCGGAGAAACGATTATTTCGGGAATGGGACAGCTGCATTTGGAAATAATCATTGACCGGATATTGCGGGAGTTTAATGTTGAGGCCAAAGTCGGTCTTCCCCAGGTAGCTTACCGCGAAACCATCACCAAAAAGGTTACCTCGGCGGGAAAGTTTATCCAGCAAAGCGGTGGTCACGGTCAATACGGACACGTGGTAATAGAAATGGAGTCCCAGGAGATTCCCGGAAGCGGCAATGACTTTATCGATAAGATTAAAAGCGGGGCGATCCCTAGGGAATTCATACGCTCGGTCAAAGAAGGAATTATGAATTCAGCTAAAAGCGGGGTTTTAGCCGGATATCCGGTAACAGATGTCAAAGTCACATTAGTCGATGGCTCATATCACGAGGTGGATTCTTCCGAGATGGCTTTTCAGATGGCCGCCGGCATTGCCTTTAACGAAGGTCTTAAAAAAGCAAATTGTATTCTATTAGAGCCGGTTATGGATATGGAGATTGTGGTACCTGAGGAATATATGGGAGCGGTAATCGGCGATTTGAATTCCCGGCGGGCTAAGATAGCTTCGCTTGCTCAGAGGGTGAACCTGCGCACGATTAGGGCTTATGTGCCCTTAGCCGAGGTATTCAATTACGCCACAATATCGCGGTCTTTAACCCAAGGCCGCGCATCCTATACAATGGAGCCCTCATTTTATGCTGAGGTGCCTTCACATATAGCAGAGAAGATTATGGCTGGTTTTACATCCGTAGGCGTAAGAAAGAGCTTCTAAGTGAGGACATAAGTTATGGAGATATATATTAAAGATAATGTAAGCGACATAACTTATCAGTCCGAACTTACCCTTGACACGAATGCGATGACATTTAATTTTGAATCTTACGTGTCAAGGGTTAATTCGCCCAGACAACTTACGTTCCGTAAGTTGTGGGCTCATTAACAGGGAGGTGTGTAATGGCTAAAGAAAAATTTGTAAGATCAAAACCACATGTAAACATCGGAACTATCGGCCACATTGACCATGGCAAGACGCTTTTAACTTCCGCTATTACATATGTATTAGCAAAGTTAGGAAAAGCCCAAGCCAGGGAATATGCCGATATTGCCAAGGGCGGAACAGTAAGGGATGAGTCTAAGATTTTAACCATATCCGTTGCCCACGTTGAATATGAGACGGATAAACGCCACTATGCTCATATTGACTGCCCAGGACACGCAGACTATATCAAAAATATGATTACCGGTGCAGCCCAGATGGACGGTGCAATTTTGGTAGTTTCTGCAGCTGATGGTCCTATGCCCCAAACCCGAGAGCATATTCTTTTAGCTCGGCAAGTCAATGTTCCGGCAATGGTCGTGTTTTTAAACAAGATAGATGTGGTTTCGGATAAAGAGCTCATTGACCTGGTGGAAATGGAGGTGCGGGAACTCTTGACCAAGTACGGTTATCCCGGAGACAAGACCCCGATTATTAAAGGCAGCGCCCTCAAGGCAATACAGGCAGCAGGAGATCCGAATAGTCCGGATTGTAAACCCATCTTAGATTTAATGAACGCCGTGGATGATTTTATACCTGTTCCGGTAAGGGATTTGGATAAACCACTACTTATGGCAGTGGAAGATGTGTTCAGTATTGAAGGTAGAGGCACAGTTGGGACAGGGAGAATTGAACGCGGAAAGGTGAAATTGAGTGATGAAGTAGAGATTATCGGTTTGCGTCCTGAGATTAAGAAGTCGGTTGTCACGGGTATCGAAATGTTCAGGAAGATCCTCGATGATGGCCAGGCCGGCGATAACGTAGGCCTGCTTTTAAGAGGCGTGGAAAAAGGCGATTTAGAGCGTGGCATGGTTATCGCTGCCCCTAAATCTATCACCCCGCATACCAAATTCAAAGCCCAAATTTATATCTTGACCAAGGAAGAAGGCGGAAGGCATACGCCGTTCTTTACCGGTTATAGGCCGCAATTTTATTTTCGCACCACGGATGTCACCGGTTCGGTGAAGCTTCCTGAGGGCGTAGAGATGGTTATGCCCGGCGACAACGCTAATCTGGAGATTGAATTAATTATGCCCATCGCTATGGAAAAGGAATCCCGTTTTGCTATCCGCGAAGGCGGCCATACAGTCGGCGCCGGCGTAGTTACAGAAATTATTGTTTAAATTCGCACCTATCCGCCACAGAACTTTGGCGGATGTGCTCATTTACAATGCAAAAAATTCGCATAAAACTAAAGGCGTACGATCACCGTCTTTTGGACCAGGCAGTGGAGGAAATCGTAGAGACTGTCAAGAGGACAGGGGCTAAGATTTCTGGACCAGTGCCGCTTCCGACCAAAAGGGAGATATACACCGTATTGCGTTCGCCGGTCATTGATAAGAAGTCGCGGGAGCAGTTTGATTTGTCTACGCATAAACGACTCATTGATATATTCGAGCCAACATCTAAGACGATCGACGCCTTAAGGAAATTGAATCTGCCCGCGGGAGTGGATGTGGAAATAAAATAGTTAATTGGTGAGTGGTTAATTTGTGAGTAGAAGGCTCCAATTAACCAATTAACCAATTAACCAATTAACCAATATGACAGGATTACTTGGTAAAAAGATAGGGATGACCCAGGTTTTTAGCGAAGACGGTAGGTTAGTTACTGTCACTGCTATTGAAGCAGGGCCCTGCGCTATACTTGCAGTGAAAGAAAAATGCATTCAGTTGGGTTTTGACTTAGCTAAAGAAAAAGGTGTTAAAAAACCGCTCTTAGGGTATTTCAAAAAACTGAATATTGCTCCGCGTAAGTTAATCCGCGAATTCTTTAAAGAGACGAATAAAGAGTATAAGGTCGGTGAAGAGCTAAAAGTCGATTTATTTAAGGCTGGAGATTTTGTCGACCTAACGGGTATTTCTATTGGTAAAGGTTTTCAGGGCGGGATGAAGCGCTGGCATTGGCATGGCGGACCCGAAACGCGTGGTTCGACCTCGCACCGGCGGGTGGGTTCTATGGGCTCAACTACCAGCCCGGGCAGGGTTTGGAAGGGTCACCATTTACCTGGGCATATGGGAGCTCAAAGAGTAACCGTGCAGAATTTGAAAGTAATAAAGGTGGATGCCCAAAACAATATCTTATTAGTCAAAGGCGCTATTCCTGGGCATAAGAATAGTTATGTGATGGTTAGGAAAGCCAAGAAGAAAAATAATATGTTGGTAAGTATTTAAGTGACGGAACTAAAGAACCCGCGAACTAAAGAACACGAGAACTAGAGAACTAAAAATGGAAGCAATAACCTTACCTATATATAATAGTGACGGAAACCAGATAGATACAGTAAAGCTGGATACAGCGGTATTTGACGGAGAAGTAAATACTGATGCCATTTATCAGGCAGTTAATGCTTACCGGGCTAATCAGCGCATGGGCCTGGCTGCAACTAAGACCAGAGGCGAGGTTTCCGGCGGAGGACGTAAACCCTGGAGACAGAAAGGCACTGGCCGGGCAAGGGTTGGCTCCATCCGTTCGCCATTATGGCGCCATGGTGGCGTAATATTTGGGCCGCACCCCAGGGATTTTAGTTATACTCTGCCCCAGAAGATTAAGAGCTTAGCCTTAAAATCAAGTCTTAATGCAAAAGTAAAAGAGAATAATTTCGTGATATTGGAAAATCTTAAGTTAGAAAACCCCAAGACCAAAGAAGCAGCTAAGATATTTTCTCATTTGAAGATTGGCAAGAAAAATCAAAGGCCCGAGCATACGCTGCTCTTGTTGGATAAATGGGATAATAATCTGAAACTGGCTTTACGTAATTTAAGTTTCCTCAAGGTAAACTTAAGCAGGGATACCCATACCTATGAAGTTTTGAGCAATAAGAAGTTAATCATTACCAAAGAGGGGCTGAAAGAATTAACCGATAGATTAAAAAAATGAATTCTTACGACGTAATCAAGGCAATCTTAAGGACTGAGAAATCTACTTTACAAGAACCAGAAGGAAAATATCTTTTTCTGGTTGATAAGGCAAGTAATAAAATTCAAATCAAGCGCGCGGTAGAAGAAATATATAAAGTCAAGGTAAAGGGTGTTAACACCTTTATCTCCAGTGGCAAATTAAAAAGAGTAAGATATCAACTTGGACGCACACCCGATGTTAAGAAAGCAATTGTCACTTTAAAACCAGGACAGAAGATAGAAGCTACATAAAGCAGTTTAATAGCTCATAGCTGATAGCTCTTAGTTGAAACTAAGAACGATGAGCTAAGAGCCAAGAGCTAAATCATGGGCATAAAAAAATTCAAACCCACAACACATTCTCGGCGCTGGATGAGCGGTTCGGATTTTTCCGAGGTCACTAAGTCCAAGCCTGAGAAGTCCTTAGTCATACCGCTTAAGAAAACCGGCGGCAGAAATGTGTATGGCCGCATTACCGTCAGGCACAAGGGCGGCGGACACAAGAGGATGATTAGGATTATCGATTTTAAAAGGGATTTATTCGAGACGCCCGCTAAAGTTATTGCCATTGAATATGACCCTAATCGAAGCAGCCGCCTAGCTTTATTGGAGTATCCGAATAAAGAAAGAAGATATATTTTGGCACCCGCGGATTTAAAGGTAGGTGATGGAGTTATCTCGTCCAATCAGAAAGAGGTAGAGATAAAGACAGGCAATTGTTTTCTTTTAAGGCACATTCCTTCAGGAACCCCGATTCATAATATCGAGTTAAGCAAGGGCCAGGGCGGACAAATCGTAAGAAGCGCAGGTAGCAGCGCCCAGATTATGGCTAAAGAGAATGAGGTTGCCCATGTGCGGCTTCCTTCGGGAGAGGTAAGGCTTATAAGCCTGGATTGTCATGCTACCATTGGTCAGGTAGGTAATATTGAACACGAAACAATTAGCATAGGTAAGGCGGGCAGGGTTCGATGGTTGGGGATAAGGCCGACAGTGAGAGGATCGGCGATGAATCCTGTAGACCATCCTCACGGCGGCGGGGAAGGAAAAGCCGGACAAGGTAATCCCCATCCTGTAACTCCCTGGGGCAAGCCTACCAAAGGTTATAAAACCAGACATAAAGGCAAGTATTCAGATAAATTTATAATCAAGAGGAGAAGGTAAATTTATGCCACGTTCACTTAAAAAAGGCCCTTTTGTAGATGAAAAACTGCTAAAGAAAGTCCAGAATCTTAGAGGCTCGGCTACCCGCCAAGCTATAAAAACCTGGTCGCGGCGCTCAACGATTACGCCTGACTTTGTAGGTTTGACTTTTGCCGTTCATGATGGACACAAACATATACCGGTTTTTATTACGGAAAATATGGTCGGTCATAAGCTCGGCGAATTTGCCCCTTCACGCATATTTAGAAAACACGGTGGAGTAAAGGCCAAGAAAGCGCCGGAGAAGACTTAAAAAGTTAACAGTGAACATGTGTAGCAGTTTACAGCGCCACGCAGTAAACAGTAAACGGTAAACAGTAAACTCCCGAACGCAGTGAGGGTAAATGATAGTAAAAGCCGAAGGAAAATTTTTGAGGATTTCACCCCCTAAGGTAAGGCAGGTTATCGACCTCATCCGGCATAAGGATGCCTTAGAGGCGCAAGCCCTGCTTGCTGCTTTAAATAAACGACCCAAGGAATATTTAATTAAGATATTAAAGCAGGCCCTGGCTAATGCCAAGGTCAAAGGATTTAACCCGGAGCAATTATATATATCCAGGATAATTTGCAATGTCGGGCCAGCCTGGAAAAGATTCAAAGCCGCTGCCTTTGGCCGGGCAGCACCGATAAAGAAAAGGACATCGCATATCAGAATAGAGTTGGATATTAAAAGTTAACAGTGGACATGTTTAGCAGTGTACAGCGCTGCGCTGTTAACTGCTAAACTGTAAACTTTAAACTCCCGAACAAAGTGAGGGAATATGGGACAGAAGGTTCATCCGTTTCTACTAAGAGTGGGTTTTATCAGGACTTGGGATAGCCGCTGGTTTGCCAGAAAAAATGACTATTCTAAATTTATTGAAGAGGATTACAAAATCAGGAAATTCATCAAGGCCAGATTTAAGCAAGCGGCAATTTCTAAGATTATCATCGAAAGATTAACTGAGAGGATTAGAATACGGTTATTAACCGCCAGGCCCGGAATAATCATCGGTCGTCACGGTGCGGATATTGAGCGCTTACGCGAAGATTTAA
>Ga0315294_10008349_pt1 | contig 11385 bp, 7 predicted proteins | sample YL17G13_40_MG_FD_203626 | JGI IMG/M metagenome (GOLD analysis project Ga0315294, IMG submission 203626) | Sediment microbial communities from Yellowstone Lake, YNP, Wyoming, USA - YL17G13_40 | ecosystem: Environmental > Aquatic > Freshwater > Lake > Sediment | place: USA: Wyoming | collected... | reverse complement strand
GGCCGCCGAGATCCGCGCCTTCCGGCCGACCGCCCTGATCCTGTCGGGGAGCCCGGCCAGCATCTACCAGCCGGGCGCGCCCCGGCCCGACCCGGCCATCCTCGACCTCGGCCTGCCGATCCTGGGCATCTGCTACGGGCTGTGCGTCCTGACGGATTTTTGCGCCGGGGCCGTGGCGCGGGCGGCACGGCGGGAGTACGGGCCGGCGGACCTCCTGGTGGACCGCGGCGAAGACCTGTTCGCGGACCTGCCCGCACGCCTCAACGTGTGGATGAGCCACGGGGACCAGGTGACGGGCCTCCCCGAGGCCTTCGAGATCCTGGCCCACACGCAGAACTCGCCCTACGCCGCCTTCCGCCACCGCGAGAAACCCTTCTATGCGGTGCAGTTCCACCCCGAGGTGGTGCACACGCCGCAAGGGAAGGAGATCCTGGCGAACTTCGTGTTCCGGATCGCCAAGTGCCGGCCCGACTGGACGATGCGCTCCTTCGTGGAATCGAGCGTGGCGCGGATCCGCCAGCAGGTGGGGCAGGGCCGCGCGCTCTGCGCCCTTTCCGGCGGGGTGGACTCGTCGGTGGCGGCGGCCCTGGCCCACCGGGCCGTCGGGGACCGCCTGACCTGCGTGTTCGTGGACAATGGGCTGCTCCGCCTGGGCGAGGCCGCCCAGGTGGTGGAGATGTTCGGAGAACACCTCGGCCTCAACCTGGTCGCGGTGGATGCGGCGGATCGGTTCCTCACGAAGCTCGCGGGCGTCATCGATCCCGAGCGCAAGCGAAAGATCATCGGTGAGGAGTTCATCCGCGTCTTCGAGGCGGAGGCCGCCAAGCTGGGCCGGATGGACTTCTTGGTCCAGGGGACGCTCTATCCGGACGTGATCGAGAGCGTGTCGGTCCAGGGGCCCTCGGTCACGATCAAGACGCACCACAACGTGGGCGGCCTGCCCGAGGAGATGGGCTTCACGCTGGTGGAGCCGTTGCGGGAGCTCTTCAAGGACGAGGTCCGCGAGGTGGGGAAGGAGTTGGGCCTGCCGGAGGCGATCCTCTGGCGCCAGCCGTTCCCCGGTCCGGGCCTGGCCGTCCGGCTGATCGGCGAGGTCACCCGGGAGCGGCTCGACCTCCTACGCAAGGCCGACGCGATCGTGGACGAAGAGATCCGGAAGGCCGGGCTGTACCGGGACATCTGGCAGGCCTTCGCGGTGCTGCTCCCCGTCCAGACGGTGGGCGTGATGGGGGACGAGCGCACCTACGAGCACGTGGTCGCCCTGCGCGCCGTCCAGAGCCAGGACGGCATGACGGCGGACTGGGTGCGCCTGCCGTACGAGGTGCTGGCCGCCATCAGCAGCCGCATCGTGAGCGAGGTGAAGGGCGTCAACCGCGTCGTCTACGACGTGAGCAGCAAGCCCCCCAGCACCATCGAGTGGGAATGACGCGGGGCGCTCCGCCCCGCGGCCGCGCTTCAGGCCGCCCATGACCGAGACCAGCCTGCCTCTCGCCGACTTCATCCGGGCACGCGGTTTCCCGGCGGAAATCGTGGAGCCCGGGGTGCCGATGCCGACGGTGGATGCGGCGGCCGCGGCCATGGGTGTCGTGCCCGAGCGGATCTTCAAGTCCATCATGTTTCAGGCCAAGGACGGTCGGTGTGTGATGGTGGTCGCCTGCGGGAACGGCCGGGTGGACGTGAAACGGATCCAGGGGCTCACGGGGCTTCACGGGCTCAAGTTGGCGAAACCGGACGTGGTCCTCGCCAAGACGGGGTATCCGGCGGGCGGGACGCCGCCGGTGGGGCACCGCGAATCGTTCCCGGTGATCGTGGACAGACGGGTGGCCGTCCAGTGGCAATTGGTCATTGGACATTGGTCATTGATTTCCAACTGAAGGATGGCCATGCAACACGCGGACTTTGTGCACCTCCACCTCCATACGCAGTACTCGCTCCTGGATGGGGCCTGCCAGCTCGACCGGCTGATCGCCAAGGCCAAAGAGATGCGGATGCCCGCCCTGGCCATGACCGACCACGGCAACCTCTTCGGCGCCATCGACTTCTACACCACGGCGAGCAAGGAAGGGATCAAGCCCATCATCGGCTGCGAGCTCTACATGGCCCCGGGCAGCCGGTTCGAGCGGACGCCGCAGGACGGGCAGTACGAAGGGGCGAACCACATCACGCTCCTCTGCCGGGACACGACCGGCTACAAGAACCTGATCAAGCTGGTCAGCGCCGGCTACCTGGAGGGCTTCTACTACAAGCCGCGCATCGACCGGGAGCTGTTTGCCGAGCACGGCCAAGGGCTGATCGTGCTGTCCGGCTGCCTGAACAGCGAGCTGGGTCACGCGCTGCTCGATAAGGACGAGGCCAAGGCCGCCCAGATCGCCAAGGACTACATGGACGTGGTGGGGAAGGAGAACTACTACCTGGAGATCCAGGACCACGGCCTCCCGGAGCAGCGCACGATGACCCGGGGGGTCCTGCCCCTCGCCAAGCGGCTGGGCATCCCCGTGGTCGCTACCAACGACGTCCACTACCTGAACGCCGGCGACCACAAGGCCCACGAGGTCCTGCTCTGCGTCCAGACCGGCAAGACCATGAAGGACCCGGATCACTGGCGCTTCAGCTCGCAGCAGTTCTTCCTCAAGTCGCCGGCCGAGATGCGGGCGCTGTTCGGCGAAGTCCCGGATGCGCTCGCCAATACCATAGCCGTGGCGGAGCGCTGCAACCTGGAGCTCACCTTCGGCAAGATCCGCCTGCCCAAGTACGTCGTCCCCGAGGGGCACACGCTGGAATCCTACCTCCGGAAGCTGGCCGAGGAGGGGCTGCGGCGGCGCTTCCCGAACGTGACGCCCGCGGCGGTCCAGCGGCTGGACCGGGAGCTGGACGTCATCCAGAAGATGGGCTTCGCCGGCTACTTCCTGGTGGTGTGGGACTTCATCAGCTACGCCCGGTCGCGGGGCATCCCGGTGGGGCCGGGCCGCGGCTCGGCGGCGGGCTCCCTGGTGGCCTACTGCCTCGGCATCACCAACATCGATCCGCTGCGGTTCAGCCTGCTCTTCGAGCGCTTCCTGAACCCCGAGCGGACCAGCATGCCGGACATGGACATCGACTTCTGCGACGAGCGGCGGGACGAGGTGATCGAGTACGTGACGCAGAAGTACGGGAAGGACAACGTCACCCAGATCATCACCTTCGGGACGCTGGGGGCCAAGGCGGTCATCCGGGACGTGGCCCGGGCCATGGGGATGACCTATGCGGACGGGGACAAGATCGCCAAGATGGTCCCCAACACGCTCAACATCAGCCTGGAGGAGGCCATCAAGGAGTCGGCGCCGCTCCGGCAGACCATCGAGAAGCGGCCCGAGGTGGCGGAGTTGATCGAGACGGCCAAGGTGCTGGAGGGGCTGACGCGCCACGCCTCCACGCACGCCGCCGGCGTGGTGATTTCGAGCGAGCCCCTGACCGAGGATGTCCCGCTGTACAAGGGGGGCAAGGGCGAAATCACGACCCAGTACCCCATGACGGCCATCGAGAAGATCGGCCTCCTCAAGATGGACTTCCTGGGCCTGCGCACGCTCACGGTCATCGCCAACACCATCAAGCTGATCCAGGAGACCCACGGCGTCGCGGTGGACATCGAGCAGATCCCCCAGGACGACGCCACCACGTTCCAGCTTCTGGGCGAGGCCAAAACCTTTGGCGTGTTCCAGCTGGAGTCGGCGGGGATGCGCGACCTCCTCCAGAAGCTCCGCCCCAACCGGATCGAGGACATCATCGCCCTGGTGGCCCTCTACCGCCCGGGCCCCATGCAGCTCATCCCGGACTTCATCGACCGGAAGCACGGCCGGACCAAGGTCGTCTACGACCACCCGCTCATGGAGGCGATCCTGAAGGAGACCTACGGGATCATGGTCTACCAGGAGCAGGTCATGCAGATCGCCTCGGAGCTGGCCGGCTTCAGCATGGGCGAGGCGGACATCCTGCGCCGGGCCATGGGGAAGAAGAGCTCCGATCTGATGGCCGAGCAGCGGAAGATATTCGTGAGCGGGGCGGTGGCCAGGAAGGTCCCCGAGAAGAAGGCGGAGAAGATCTTCAGCCTGATGGAGCAGTTCGCCGGCTACGGCTTCAACAAGTCCCACTCGGCGGCCTACGCCATCATCGCCTACCAGACCGCGTACCTGAAGGCCAACCACCCGGTGGAGTTCATGGCCGCGCTCCTCACCTCGGAAACCTCCGACACCGACAAGATCGTGAAGTACATCGAGGAGTGCCGGGTCATGGGGATCGAGGTCCTGCCGCCGGACGTGAAGGAATCGTCGAGCGACTTCACGGTGGTGGGGGACAAGATCCGCTTCGGCCTGGTGGCCGTGAAGAACGTGGGCGAGACGGCCATCCAGTCCATCCTGGCGGCGCGCAAGGGCGAGGGGAAGTTCCGCGACCTCTACGACTTCTGCGACCGGGTGGACCTCCGCCTCGTCAACAAGCGGGTGGTGGAGAGCCTGATCAAGTGCGGAGCCCTCGACTCCTTCGGGGCGCGACGCGCGCAGCTCATGGCGGCGGTGGACAAGGCCATGGAGGCCGCGGCCGCCGCCCAGCGAGACCGGATGCACGGCCAGGTATCCCTCCTGGACGTGCTGTCCGCATCAGCGGGGGGGCGCCACGAGTCGCCGCCCCTGCCGGACGTGCCGGAGTGGGAGCGGTCGCAGCTCCTGACCGCCGAGAAGGAGACGCTGGGCTTCTACGTGACGGGGCACCCCTTGACCGAGCATCGGGGCCTCCTGGCCAAGCTGGGCGCCAGCACGACGGAAGAGCTGCCGACCCTGCCGGACAAGTCCACCGTGAGGCTGGGGGCGATCGTCAGCGCGGTGAAGGAGATCAGCACCAAGAACGGCGAGCGGATGGCCTTCGCCACGCTGGAGGACCTGACGGGCACGGTGGAGGCGGTGGTGTTTCCCGATGTGTACCGGGGGAGCATGCTCCACCTGGCCAAGGACTCGGCGGTCCTGGTGAAGGGGCAGGTGGACGTGGGGGAGGACAACACGGTGAAGCTCCTGGTGAGCGAGGTGCGGCCGCTCGCCCTCCCGGTGAACGGGGGCACACCGCTCGTGGAGGTGACGCTCCAGGGCGCGGCTGCCACCTCCGACGGCCTCCGCCGTCTGCGCGCGATCCTGCAGAACCATGCGGGCAGCGCGCCCGTGCGGGTGCATCTCTGTCTGCCCGAAGGGGGACGGGTGACCATCGCGCCGGCCCCGTCGCTCAACGTGGCGCCCAACGAGGGGCTCCGCCGGGATCTCGAAGAGGCCTTCGGGGTGGGCTGCGTCGCCATCAGTTGAGGGCGCGCGGCATAGTGACCAATGACCAATGACAAATGGCCAATGGCCAATGGTGGTGCCTGCATTGGTCATTGGGAATTCGCGAGGAAGAGCGCGAGATGGCGACGTACACGCTGGAGTTCGAGCGACCGATCCTCGAGCTGCAGACCAAGATTCAGGAGCTGAAGCAGCTGGCCCGGGATGGGCGGGCGGACTTCACCGCCGAGATCGTGCGACTGGAGCGGAAGGTGGCGCGGCTCCAGGACGAGGTCTTCGCCAATCTTACCCCGTGGCAGCGGACGCAGATCGCCCGCCACCCCAGCCGCCCGTACGCCCTGGACTACATCCGGCTGATGCTCACCGACTTCGTCGAACTGCACGGCGACCGGGCCTACGCGGACGATCGCGCCATCGTGGGCGGGCCGGCGCGGCTGGACGGGATGCCGCTCTTGGTCATCGGCCAGCAGAAGGGGCGGGACACCAAGGAGAAGATCGCCCGCAACTTCGCCATGGCGCACCCGGAGGGCTATCGGAAGGCCCTGCGGCTGATGCAACTGGCGGAGAAGTTCCGGCGCCCGGTCCTCACCCTGGTGGATACCCCGGGGGCCTATCCCGGGATCGGGGCCGAAGAGCGCGGGCAGGCCGAGGCCATCGCCAGGAATCTGCGGGAGATGGCGGGCCTCACGACGCCCATCGTCTGCGCGATCGTCGGGGAGGGGGGCTCCGGCGGGGCCCTGGGGATCGCGGTGGGGGACGTCGTCCTCATGCTGGAGTATGCCATCTACTCCGTGATCTCCCCCGAGGGCTGCGCGTCCATCCTGTGGCGCGATCCGGCGAAGGCGCCCGAGGCCGCCGCCGCCATGGGAATCACGGCAGAGACCCTCCAGGGCCTCGGCCTGATCGACGGCATCGTGCCCGAGCCGGTCGGGGGGGCCCACCGGAACCACGCCGCCGCCGCCGCCACGCTGAAGGCGCGTCTGGTCGAGGCCTTCCGTGGCTTGTGCGAGCTCCCCGCGGAGGCGCTGCTTCTGGCCCGCTATCAGAAGTTCCGCCGGATGGGGGTTTTCGAGGAAGGTTGAGGAGAAGGAGACGACGTCTCATGCCGACACTGCGGCCCGAACCGCTCGAACAGCTCGCTCGCGACGTCTTTCAGGGGATCGGCGTCCCGCCCGCCGGCGCGGCCTGGATGGCCACGCTCCTCGTCCGGGCCAATCTCCGCGGCCACGACTCGCACGGGGTCATCCGGGTCCCTCAGTACGTGGCCTCGTGGAAGAAAGGGGAGTCCGACCCGAAGGCCGAACCGATCGTCGTGCAGGCGGGGCCGGCCACGGCCCTGGTGGACGGGAAGAAGGGCTTCGGCCAGATCGTGGCCAAGCGCGCCATGGAGGTCGCGATGGAGAAGGCGGCCGCCATCGGCATCGCGGGCGTCGGGGTGTACAACAGCAATCACATCGGCCGGCTGGCGGACTACACCGAGATGGCCCAGGAGCGGGACATGCTGGCCATGCTCTTCGTGAACGCCGGTGGGGCGGGCCAGCGGATGGCCCCCTGGGGCGGGCGGGAGCCGCGGCTCAGCACGAACCCGCTGGCCTTCGCCTGTCCGACCAGCGGACCCGTGCCGATCAGCTTCGACGTGGCCACCACGGTGGCCGCGGAAGGCAAGGTGCGGGTCAAGCGGAACCGGAAGGAGCAGACGCCGCCCGGCTGGCTTCTGGATGCGGAAGGCAAGCCGACCACCGATCCGAACGCCCTTTATGGGAAACCGCAGGGCAGCATCCTGCCGGTGGGCGGCCACAAGGGCTACGCCCTGGCTCTCATGATCGAGGTCCTGGGGGGGATCCTCGGCCGCGGAGGCTACTCGCGACCGAACCCGGGCCCCGTCCTGAACGGGATCTTCATGGTGGTCGTGGACATCGCCCGCTTCGTCGCGCCGGAGAACTTCCGCGCGGAGGTGGACGCCCTGGTCGGGTATCTGAAGACGTCCCCGCCCGTGCCGGGCGGCGGGGCCATCATGGTTCCGGGAGAGCCGGAGGCCAAGACCGAGGCGGAGCGCCGCCGGTCGGGCATCTTCGTCGAGGACGCAACCTGGCAGCAGATCGTCCAGGCGGCGACGGATCTGGGCGTGTCCGTCCCCGCCGCGTAGTGAATGACCGAGGTGCCCGGGTTTCCAGGAGGGGTGCCATGACGCGGCGCGGCGTACTGATTCTGGCGCTGCTCGTGCTGACCGGGTGTGTCCGCTACGTGCCGATGACGCCGCGGTTCCCCGTCCGGGTGGAGATGGAAGGTCTGGGGCCGCTCACTGCGGCGGTTGTGAACACGACGAAGCGGCCCCTCACCGCCGCGGAGTTGCCGGAGTACCACCGGGTGGGGACGCGCTGGGACTACACCGTGCGCTTCACGAATCCCGGCCGCGTGGGCGTGCGCCTCGCCGAGGTGCTGATCACCCTGCGCAGCCTCAGCTGGGCGGAGACCGTCGAGCGGGTGTCCTTGCCCAGCCGGGTGGAGCCGGACGGGGTCACGCCGATCGCCATTCGCGCCGCCCTCTCCACCTCGGAGCCGGACAATCCCGCGAATCTCACCGGGGTGCAGGAGCTCACCTTCCGTGGGTGGGCCGACGACGGATCGCCTCTCCGCATCGTGATCCGCGTCCCCCTCGAATGACCCGCCCCCGAAGCATCCGCAGATTACGCAGATTCGCGCCGATTCAGGATCCGAGGCCGAACCCTTCCGTGAAATCTGCGTAATCTGCGGAATCTGCGGATCGGTTATGTCTTGGCGAAGGCGTAGAGGCGGAGCTTCCGATAGAGGGTGCGCTCGGCGAGCCCGAGCATCTTGGCGGCGCCGGCGCGGTTGCCGTGACAGTGGTCGAGCGTGCGCAGGATCATCTCGCGCTCGAGGTCGGCCAGGGTCATCCCGATGGGCAGCCGCAGGCCCTCCCGGCGGGAGATGGAGCGGACGGCCGGGGGCAGTTCCGCCGCGGTGATGACCGGCCCCTTGCACAGGACGACGGCGCGCTCGATGCAGTTCTCCAGCTCCCGGACGTTTCCCGGCCATGGGTAATCCATGAGGGGCGCCATGGCGTCCTCGCCGATCCGCTCCACCGGCTTCCGCAGCTTCTTCGTGAACCAATCCAGGAAGTGGTTGGCCAGCAGGGGGATGTCCTCGGTCCGCTCGTTGAGGTCGGGCAGCGCGATGGTGATGACGTTGACCCGGTAGTACAGGTCCTCGCGGAACGTCCCGTCGTCGACCGCCTTCAAGAGGTCGCGGTTGGTTGCCGCGACGAAGCGCACGTTCACCTTCGCCGTCTGGTTCGAGCCGACCGGCTTGATCTCGCCCTCCTGGATGGTCCGCAGGAGCTTCACCTGCATGGGGAGGGGCATGTTCCCGATTTCGTCCAGGAAGATCGTGCCGCCGTCTGCCTCCTGAAACACGCCGGGCTTGTTGCTGATGGCTCCCGTGAAGGCCCCCTTGACGTGCCCGAACAGCTCGCTCTCCAGGAGGGTCTCGGAGAGGCCGCCGCAGTTCAGCGCCACGAAGCGCCGGTCCCGGCGCGGGCTCTCGGAGTGGATGGCGCGCGCCACCAGCTCCTTCCCCGTCCCGCTCTTCCCCTGGACGAGCACGTTGCTCTCGGTGCCGGAGAGGCTCTCCAGGAGCTGGAAGACCTCCTGCATGCGGGAGCTCTTCCCGATGAGGTCCTTGTAGGTGTAGCGCCGTTCCAGCTCGCGCCGCAGGGCTTCGTTCTCCTGGCGGAGACGGATCTCCTCCAGGGCCTTGCGGGTGAGGTGGAGGAGCCGGTCGCGGGCGAGAGGTTTGGTGATGTAGCAAAGGGCACCGCGCTTGACGGCCTTGACGGCGTCGTCGATATTCTCGTAGGCGGTGATGAAGATGACCCCGGGGGGCTCGGGGAGGTTGCGGGTGGCCTCCAGGAAGGTGAGGCCGTTCATGTCGGACAGGAGCGAGTCGGTGAAGAGGAGGTCCACCGGCTCCTGCTGGAGGGCCAGCAGCGCCGCCTCCCCCTTCTCGACCGCGTGCACCAGGAAGCGGTCCGCCCGCAGGGTATCGAGCAGAAGGTTGCGTGAGTCGCTGTCCCCACCCACGACCAGGGTGCGAGCCTGCTTGGCCATGCGCTTATCCCGTAGCCGATCCGGACCGTTCGCCCCGTGCCGTGCCGCCACCGCGGGCCTCCGCGGCGGCGATTCCCGCTCTGTCCCGCCTTCTCGCGAGCGTCACTGGCCGGGCGCCAGGATCTTGGACACCCGGGGCGCCCGGAGCCGCTGCGCCGACTGCAGCCCCGACCCCATGAGGGGCCGGCAGTAGTAGCGGAAGGCGTCGGTCACGTGGTTGCCCTCGGGGTTGATGAACTCGTCGGGCATGTGCCGCGTCTTGCCCGCCACCTCGGGCAGCGGGACCAGCCGGTAGTCCACCGAGTAGTCGCCGGTGCGCTGGATCGTGATGGAGCCGTCCAGGTTGTGCCAGATGGCGAACTGGGCCGCCTTCTCGCCCACCTCGCGCGCCTCGTGCTGATCCACGTCGGAGACACAGCCGAAGAAGGAGCGCTGCAGGTAGCCAAACGTGTCCGCCCGCACCCGTTTGATCTTCAGCCTCTGGCGCACCACATCCGCCAGGAGATCCCCCAGGGCCCCCGTGCCGGAGAGCTGGACGTTGCCGTGGGCGTCCTTCTCCAGGGTCTCCAGCGACTTGGTCAGGATGGGCGTTCCCTGGGCATCCTGGATCCCCTCGGAGGCCGCCACCACGCAGCGGCCGAACTGGTCGCAGTTCTTCTTGACGTCGACCAGGAACTTCTCCATGTCGAAGGGCCGCTCCGGCAGGTAGATGAGGTGCGGCCCGTCGTCCGGGTACTTCCGGGCGATGGAGGAGGCGGCCGTGAGGAAGCCGGCGTGCCGCCCCATGATGATCGCGATGTAGACGCCGGGCAGCGCGCGGTTGTCCAGGTTCGCCCCGATGAAGGCCTGGGCCACGAACCGCGCCGCCGAGCCGTAGCCGGGGGTGTGGTCGTTCATGGTGAGGTCGTTGTCGATGGTCTTGGGGATGTGGATGGCCCGGAACTCGTAATTCGACTGCTCGGCCTGCTCGTTGACGATGTTGACGGTATCCGCCGAATCGTTCCCGCCGATGTAGAAGAAGTACCGCACGTCGTGGGCCTTCAGGACCCGGAAGATCTCCTGGCAGTACTTCACGTCCGGCTTGTCGCGGGTGGAAAGCAGGGCCGAAGACGGGGTGATGGCCACCTGCTCCAGGTTATGGGTGGTTTCCTGCGTGAGGTCGAGGAAGTCCTCGTTGATGATCCCGCGCACGCCGTGGATGGCGCCGTAGACGCTGGTCACCTGGGTGAACTTGCGGGACTCCAGGACTACCCCGGCCAGGGACTGGTTGATGACGGCAGTGGGGCCGCCGCCTTGGGCGACCACGACCTTTCCGACGAGCGCCATGATCTCAGCCTCCTCAGCAAGAATCGACGCAGCATGATGGCGGGGGAGCGGCCCTGCGCAACCCGCGACAACGCGAGTATTCTTATCATACCGGGAGATTGTGCGTAAAGGGGAAAGCCCCGAGGTGCGAACCGCCACCGCGCCAAACAAGAGGGGGCCCTTGTCCGCCGGCGGATTGGCGGTTGAATCGTGTTCTAGGATTTCGTGCGGAGGAAGGGGAACTCCAACCGCGGCGGGCCCGGCAGGCCGCGGGGGACGACCAGGAGGCGCAGGGATCGCGCGGAATGTGGCGGCGGCGGGAAGTAGAGGAACCCCCGGACTTCCGCGCGGGGCAGGATCGGTCCCTCGGGGAGCGCGGTGAGGATGACGTCCCGGGCGTCGGTCCCGCCCATGTCGATGCCCAGGCCGATCTCGAAGTCCGGCCGGTCCGCCGAGGATCCGGAGACGGCCACCGAGGGGACGAGGCGGGGACCGGGTTGTCGGTTCGCGAGCAGAAGGACGACCTCGCCCGGCGCGAGGGGAAGATACTGCCGGCTCGTGTCGTCCAGCAGCAGGAAGTCCTGCCGGGTGATGGTGACCGCCTCGGGGCCGGCGTTTCGCACGCGCACCAGGAATGGGAGGACGACCTCCGGCAG
>Ga0315294_10008348_pt1 | contig 11385 bp, 3 predicted proteins | sample YL17G13_40_MG_FD_203626 | JGI IMG/M metagenome (GOLD analysis project Ga0315294, IMG submission 203626) | Sediment microbial communities from Yellowstone Lake, YNP, Wyoming, USA - YL17G13_40 | ecosystem: Environmental > Aquatic > Freshwater > Lake > Sediment | place: USA: Wyoming | collected... | reverse complement strand
CTCGCATGGCCGCCTCCCTGCTGGTCCGTTACCAGCAAGGTCGGCCATAGGCGGCGGGCTTAACCAGTAATTCCGCCCCCAACTTCTGGGGCGAGGTACTAAGAGTTTAGCTGGCCAAGCGACTCTTACGCTTTTCAGGGGCCGCATGGCATTCTTGTCCTCGAAATCCCCGAGCCCTGGCCCGCCGGGCGAAAGCTCTAAATGGCTAGCCGAGTCTCACATGAGGCGCCTTTTACAGCTTTTAGGGGCGAGGACTAGCTTTTTCGTGACTCGGCCGACAGGCTTAAGCGGCTATGCGTGCCAGGGCAAGGACTGGGAGACGGCACTCCGGCAGCGGGCGAAGGAAGACGGCGAGTCCCGCCGCTCACCGACCAGCGCGGTCTCGTCTGCCGTCACTGCCGCTGCAGGTACTTCCGCGTCATCTACAGCCGGCCCACCTGGGGTGGCCGTATCCAGCGCCGCCGCGAGTGTCGCCATTGCGGCAAGCGCGTAAGCGCGTGGGAGAGAAGCGGAGGCTGATCTACTTGCCCCCACGTTCTGGTCTACCTCGTAGGCACTTAGAGTGCTGGCAGAAGGAGCAGGCCCTCCAACCCGCCGTCGGGCGACAACACGCCGTCGGGGGGCGACGAAACCTCCTCCGCGGTGCTCCAGGCAAGAGGTGTGCTCGTTGCCGTCAGGAAGAGCAGCGGCGGGTCATCTGCCGCCAACGTGTCGCTGCTCGCCAAGAAGGCTGATGCCCCGGAAGAAGCGGCCTGTGGCGCCATCACCAAGACGCCCGTTGCCGCCGGCAGGGGTGTCGGGTAATCGCCCAAGACAGGCGCCGCGAAAGGCCTCCCGTTAGGTGCGAGGGGAGTTGTGGGCTCCAGGGCTGGCGCGGGGGCATCATTCGGGACCTCAGGGCTGAACGCGATAAGAACCGGCTCCGGGGCACCCTCCCTCTGCGGCCCGAAGTCGGGCAGGGGATCGAGATGCCTTCCTTCCGCCACGGCCGCATTGTATGCCGCGATGAACCCGTCGATGTCCACCGGGGTGATCTGACCATCGGGGCTGCTGGCGTCGAAGCCCTCGCCGCGGAAGTCCGCCTCCGAGTCGGCTGCCAGCCACAACGCAACGAAGCCGTCAACATCATCATCAGCAATAGCGCCGTCCCCGGTGAAATCCCCGCGCAGGCTGCCCATATAGAATACCGCGTCGCCGCCGGGGAGGCCGTCGCCGGTCGGCAGGTCCACCGCGGCCTGGTGGAGGTACCCCATGCCGCTGGAGTTCGTCCGCGGTTCGCCGTCCAGGGGTGTGCCCGTGTCGGCGGCCGTGATGCCTGCCGCGCTCAGCCGGACCTTCACCCACGTGTCAACGGTGGAGAGGGTGGCACACTCGATTTGCATCGTCGCGGTACCCGCGCCCGAGACGTTCAGGGGCGACAGTTCCTCCGGCGCCGGGACCTCGGTGGTGCCGTCGAAGGTCACCTTGCGGATTTCCACATCGGTGTTCGCGAAATCAACGGCCGTGCTGAAGACGATCTGGATCGTCACGATGCCCAGGCCGCCGGGCTCGATGCCGCCGACAGTCCGGTACGTTCGGGTCTGGCCGGGTCCGGCCGGGTTCAGGACGACCTCGACGATCCTGACGAGCGGGTCGACGTTGTTCCGCGCTCCGGGTGTGCCGCCCGTGGCCGCGCTCGGGTGCCAGTTCACCACGTCGTTGGCGTACGCCCACGACGCAACGCGCGAGAGCGACGGGCCGAGGCCGTCGGCTTCCAGTGGCCAGGGGGCCTTGTTGTTGTACGTGATCTTTTCGACCAGGATGTAGGGCACGAAACCGTCGGCCTCCGGGTCGCCCGGCCTCGACAGGACGATCGTCTCGCCCGCGTTATCCAAGGCGAACGGGGTGTATGGGCCGTAGATGGGCACCTCGGCGGGGATGCCGTTGGCCGTGCGGAAGATCGCCGGATTGCCCTTCACCACGAGGGCGTAGCCGTTTGCCGGAACGTAGGCGCCGGCCGGGAACTCGAACTCGATGCCGTCGCTGAATTCCCACGGGTTCGCCGCGGGCTGGGAATCGTGCAGCGGCACGTCCTGGTCCGTGAGGTTCCTGAGCTCGATGAACTCCTCGCCCGTGAGCGGGTGATACAGGATCTCGTTGATGACAACGGGGCCGGCCCGCGGCGGGGCGTTGGGCGCGCCGTAGGTCGGGGCGGCGAGCGCGACGAAGTCCTTGCCGCCGGAGGGTTTCTCGAAGCGGCCGAGCGTGACGTTGCGATCGGAGGCGCCGAAGTGCTCATCCTCGCGGTACCCGCCGGGCGTGCCGTTGGGGGCGCGGCTCGTCAGGTAGAGGTCGTCGCCCAGTTCGCTCAGGGCGAAGGCGCTGCCGAAGTGGTTCAACTCATTGAAGACGGCATACGCGCCCGGGCCGAGGATCGTCGTGGGCAGGGCGTACTTGTTCAGCGGGTCGGACGCGTCGCTGAGGAACCAGCCGGTGAGGTCGAAGGTCTGGTTGGCCGTCATGTTCCTCAGTTCCACCCAGTCGCCGACGCCCTCGTCGGAGTGGGCGAGGAGTTCGTTGATGACAACGTCGCCGGGGTTGAGCGGGCTCGGGTCCGCCGCCGCGGGGTTGCCGCCGGACTGCCAACTGGCGCGCCAGCCGTCCTCGGAGTCCCACAGGGCGCGGCCTTGGAGTGGGCTGCGGGCGACCAGCGAGAAGCCCGTGCCGTCGGTCTGGTCGAACCAGCCGTCGCGGTATTCGAAATCCTGAATCGCCCGGCCCAAGAGGGTCCCCACGCCGACGCGTTCACCGGCGTTGTCGAGGAGGGTGGAGTGGCTGAACTCGCCCGCCACCCGGCCGGCCGGCACCGACGGGTAGCGCAGCGCAAACGCGCGGGCATCGTTGACCACCAGGACGTAGGCCCCCGGCGCGAGGTCGAACGACGGGAAGGCGAAGTCCACGCCGTTGGCCATGCGGACGCCCGCCAGGTTGATCGCCTGGGCGCCGACGTTCTGGAACTCGATGAACTCGAAGGCGTTGGCATCCGTGAATCCCGCCGCAATCTCCGCCGCCGTCGGCGGGGCCGGGTGGTACATGATCTCGGTCACCACCAGGTCCGGCAGCGTGGTGAGCACGAAGGTGGCCTCTTCCAGGGCGCTCCACGCGCCGCCGGCGTCCTGGACCCGGGCCTTGACGATGGTGTTCCTGGTCAGCGTGATGGGCGCTGCGGGGACGTACTGGACGGCGCCAGGCAAGCGGGCGCCGCCCGCGAGGCGGGGGTCCGTGCCGTCGAGGGTGTACCAGATCGTTCCGGCCGGGGCGCCCAGGGTCAGGCTGAAGCCCGAGGCGATCTCGCCGCCGCGCTGGTTGAAGGTCGGGGCGGTGAGCGTTGTGTACAGGCTGGCGGCAACGAGTTGCCCCAGGACGATGCCGGTGCGCTGGGGGAGATACGTGTAGAGGATCCAGTCGCGTCCGGCGTGCGACCGGTCGGCATCGTACCAGTCGGCCTGGGTCAGCGGCGGGTGATAGTACAAGTCGCCCCAGCGGGCCGACTCGGCGACCATGGCCCATTCGACCTGGGCGGCCAAGGCGGTGTAGCGGGGGATCAGCGACTCCGGCGTCAGGACGCCGCCGTTGAAGAAATACCGCTGGACGCGGTCGGCGAAGAGCATCCGGTACTCCGCGTTCAGTTTCAGGGACTGATGCGGGACACCCGCGCCGGTGAAACTGTTGTTAAGGGCATTCTTGTTGAGCGGCGAGCGGTCGAGGCTATTGCCCATCGTGTTTTCGTAGTCCCAGCAGTGGAACGTGAAGCCGGTGCTGTCGGCCGACCGGTCCCGCGCGGCATACCAGTTCTTCCAGGGCCAGTCCCAGTTGCCTCCCCAGACGTTGACGATCAGGTAGTCGATGTAGTTCGCGACGTCCAACAGGACGGGGTACGCGGGGTTGCGGGTGCCGTCGGGATTCTTTCCCTGGAGTTGCATGTAGGCCGCCTGGGACGTGCCGGCCTGATTGGCCAAGGCGATCATCTGGTTCCAGGCGGTGGTGTTGCCGGCGATGGCCTCGCCGTCGTGGATGGCGTCCCAGTTTTCCTTCTCGCCGCCGTAGTAACTGGCCGCGAAGGCGTCGTCCGGCCGCTCGACGGGGTTGTAGAGGCCCCAGTAGACCCCGTTGATGTAAAGGTGCACGAAGGTTCCGTGCGGCGCCACGTTGCCGGTGGCCTCCTGGAGGCTGCGGCCAAACTGGTCGCGGATGTACTGCTCGGTGTACCGGGCGCCGTTCCACGCGTAGCCGTCGTTGGCCCCGGCCCGCAGGGTGATGGTGTCGAACTGGGTGGCGGCATCCTCGCCGAACCACGCGTAGTTCAACTTGGCTGCGCCGTAGATGTCCTTGAACAGCAGCCGCAGGGAGTGTTTCTTGACGTCGGTCCCCCGGAACCATCCGCCCTGGATGCGGATGCCGCAGTCGACCTGGAATCCCTCGGTGCCGTCCGGGTAGATGAGTTCGGCGGAGGTTGCGCGTTCCCAGGCCACCCCCTGCTGACCCGGATTGGAGTAGATCCCGCTCGCGCCGAACATGTCGCTGGTGTTCATCACGATGGAGAGCGTGGGGAGCGACTTCAGGTCGTTGCGGATGGTGGCGGCGTAGAGGCCGCCGTAGAGGTCGCCGCCCAGGGGGTTCCCGTTGGCGTCGAACGTGCCGATGACGTCGGGGTCCAGGCCGTAGTCCGCCGCCGTGCCGCCCCAACTGGCCGGGAATCCCGCGTTCAGCGTCCACTGGTAGGTCTGGCTGACCACGTCGTTGACGAAGAGGTAGGTGTGCGTGTCGATGTTGGTGGCGAGGTAGCCGGGCTTGTGGGCCATGGCCCGGAGGGCCGTCGTCTTGCTGATGTGGATGGGCCCCGTGTACGGGTGCGCGGTGGGGGCGGTCGGGCCGGGCTTGGTCCCGTCGGTGGTGTAGTAGATGGTGGCGCCGGCCGTGTCGGTGGTGATCGCCACGTCGAACGGCGTGTCGTAGAGGCCGCGATCGACGCTGAACGTCGTGTCCGCCACAATCCCCAGGGCGCCCACGAGGTTGTCCGCCCCGGGCGTGGGCGTGGTCATGTATTGCGGGTCGCCGAGCGCCCGGATCCCGACCAGTTCCGGTAGGACCAGGAAATCGGCATCGGCGACCGCCACGTTCAGGCCGTGAATCGCCAGGACGTTCGTGCCGGCCTGGAGCGACACGAGATAATCGCTGACATCGATGTCCTCAAAGACGACCGCCAGGGCGTCCGGCTGCATGGCCGTGGCGGTGGAGTTCCACTCGAGCGTGTCGGGGGCGTAGCGCCGGGCCACCTCCACGCCGTTCAGGTAGGCCACGAAGCCGTCATCGTACTTCATCCGCAGCGTCAGGCCGTCGAACGTCGCCGGGTCGCCCGCCTCAAACTCGATCCGCGTCCACAGCGAGGCGTTGACGCCCTTCATCGCGCCGCCGACGTCGGTGCGGATGTTCGCGGCATAGGCCGGCTGCTGGTTGCTGAACCCGAGGCCCGTGGCCGCCGCCACGGTGCCGGCAAACGGCAGCACCAGACCCGGATTGGCCGCACCCTTGCTCGAGGCGCGAACCCGGCCGAAGTCGTCGGCCCGGTTGCTGTCGTGGTTGCCCGTCCGCTGGAGCCAGGAAAGCGGCGCGGCAGTCGGAATCGCCCTGAGGCGCATGCCGGTCAGGGCATAGCCCTTGCTCCCGTTCGCGGTTCCCGTGCCGACGCCAGGCGTGGCGCCGGTGTACTGCGTCGAGACGACCGAGAACGCGCCGTCCGAACCCGGGTCGATGCCCGTCCAGGCCGCGACGAACCCCTGGCCCGGCCCGCTGTTGTATCCCGTCCAGATGGCCACCTGGGTCGGGCTGATAACGACCACGCCATTGCCCGTGCTGTGGGCGGGCGTTTCGGCGTTGGCCCCCTGGAGCGTCACCAGCGTCCAACGGTCGGCATAACTGCTGATGCCCCGGAGGGTGGTGCCGGCAAAGTCATAGGTGAAGGCATCGCCGGTGTCGAGGCCCGTGAAGGCGAGGGTGTAATCGGCGGACCCGCTGACCTGGATGCTGGCGCCCGGGAAGTCCACGAAGCCGTTGAAAATGTTGTAGGCGTCCGTGCCGGAGGCCGGCGCGGCCCCGTCGCCGTAGTAGGCCACGCCGTGCTGCGACGTCGTCAGCGTGACGCCCGTGCCGGCCCCCGTGTCGATGTTCTTCAGGATCCCCGAGGCGGTGCCGTTGGCCGCATACCTGGTCGTGTTGACATGTGTGCCTGTGCCGGCCACGTGGTCGTTGAAGGCGACGAACGCGGGGTTGCCCCCGCCGCCCGGCGCGGTGGTGCCCACCGGCGCGCCGTCGCCGGCCCACTGGTCGCCCACCGTGATGTTCGCAAAGCCGCCGTAGGTGATGCGGAGCGAGGCGATCTGAGCCGCCGTGTAGCCCCACGCGACGTAGTCCCTGACGAGGCCGCCGCTGTCCAGGATCATCGCCCAGCCGGGGCCCTCGGCGTTCCAGTGGATGGCGCTGCCCCAGTAGTTGTCCGCGGCGTTGTCCGTCCGGTAGAGCACCGCGGCGGCGGACACCGAGGCCGGCAGCGTCCACGCCACCGCGCTCACGGCGTTGATGTTGCCGGACGATGCATCGTTCACGAGGACCGACCAGCCCGCCGTGTCCACCGTATGGTCCGCCACGTTCTGGATCTCGACGAACCGCGTGGCGCCGGTGCAAATCTCGGTGATGGCTATGCCGACCGGGTCCAGGGCCGTGGACCCGGGCCAGGCGCTGTCGTCGAACGTCGGGCCGGCCCAGGCTGTCACGTCCTCGCCCGCGGACGGCACGTGGTACGTGGTTGCCGCGGCCGAAGCAACCAGTTCCGTCACCACCCCGATCCCGGGCGGAAGGCCGTACGAGATGCCCTCCAACTGCACCGGGTACGTGGGGTAATAATCGTAGACGACGTCCTCCTGCCAGGCGCGCGGCTTGACGAGGGCAAGGTACTCCGGGTCGCTGGCGCCGAGTTTGAAGCTGGCGTGCAGGTCGGCGGGGTGGGCGGGGTCGCCGTCCTTCAGGCCCGACGCAAAGACGACTTTATATGTGTCCGGCGCCAGGACCACCCCCGCCGGGAACGTCCACTTGTCCAAATTGCCGCGGTCGTCCGTCAGGTGCCAGCCTTCAAGGTTGACGGCCTCCGCGGTGGGGTTGTAGACCTCGATCCAGTCCCAGTTGGAGTCGGGATTCGTTGGGTACCAGGGCGTGCCGTTGGACGCCAGGAACTCGGTGATGAGCGGGCCGCCGTCCAGAAGCAGCCTCGCCTCAAGCGGTTCCAGGACAGGGCAGACCGGAGACTTCTTGTGCCGCGTGTTCATTGCCGCCCCTGCGGGTGCAACCGCTCCGCTGCCGGGACTGTACACCGACCAGTCCCTCCGTGATCAGCGGCAAGCCTTCAAAACCACAAAGGGATTATACGACAGAAATGGCCTTTTGCAAACGCAGTCCAGGGGGTACGGATGACGGATGACGCCGCTACGGAGTTGGCGGTTCAGCGTATCAATTGCCGACTGCTGGAGCGGGTAGCGGTAGACTTCCTCCAGGGCTTTGGGCAACTCCTGCGTCTCAAAGAGCGTGCCCTTGACCTGCTCGGCGTAGCGCTTCAGGCGCTCGTAGGTGCGGAACCGCGCCCCCGACGGGCGCCCCAACTGGCCGCCGACGGACTTTTCCTCCTCGACGATGAGTTCCACGCCCTTGCGGACCAGGGCGTGATGATTACCCAGCCGCGCGAGGGCGGGCGTATCGGGCTTGCACGCGGCGGCCTTCAGGATGGCGAACTGCGACTCGGTGACACTGCGGCCCTCGGCGTCCACCCAGGCCAGGGCGTCGTTGCCCTCGGCCGTGCGGACGTACACCAGGACACCCGGCGGCTGGCCCTCGGCCGGCTGGTGCGGCCGCGTGGAATAGACCACCGGCGGCAGGTCCTCGATCGTCCTCTTGAGGGCCGGGTCGGCGTCGGTGGCGTTCTTCCAGATTTGGTAGGCGTAGGAGGCCAGGTCCACCTCGGTGTCGGCCTCGCCGTCGAGAATGCCCGACTTCTCGGTGAAGAGGTCGCGGATGGCCTGGTCGTTGCGGTCGTCCTCAAAGAACTCCTCGTCGGTGCCGACGATCTCGGCGTTCGTCTTGAGGCGAGAGCGGACACGCGAACGCAGGTGGATGATACGCTCCACGCCGTCGGCGGGCAGGAAGGAGTAGCATCGGATCGTCTCGGCCTTCTGGCCGATGCGGTCCACGCGGCCGGCCCGCTGGACCAGGCGGATGATGGCCCAGGGGAGGTCGTAGTTGACTACGATCGCGCAGTCCTGGAGGTTCTGGCCTTCGCTGAGCACGTCGGTGGCGACGAGGGCGCGGAGTTCCTGCTCGGCGCTGATCTTGTCTCGCTTTTCGTTGCTCTCCGGGCTGAGGCGCCACGCCAGGGCCGTGGGGTCGGGCGAGCCGCCCGTCACGCCCTCAATCTTCGTGACCCCGCGGGTCTTGAGTTGCGAGGTCAGGTACTCGACCGTGTCGGCAAACTGCGTGAAGACGATGACCTTGTCGCCGGGGTGCTTCTTCGTGAGCAGGCGGTGGAGGGCGTCGAGTTTCGCGTCCTTGGCCGGGTCCCACTCGCCGCACGATGTGAGGACGCCCAGGAGGTCATCGGCATCCGTCTGAAGGTCCTTGGCCAAGGTCTTTACGAAGAGGGATGGCCTGAGCCACCGGAAGCGTCTCTGGTACTGGGCGGAGAACTCCGCGTAGACCTGGGCGGCCTTCCGTCGGAAGTCGTCCGGTGTGCGCAAGTCGCTGAGCGGCGGCGCGGCGCAGGTCTCGTTGCTGTCCTCGTCCTCGTCGAATATGGCGGCCGTCGCGCAGATGTCCTCGGCGTCATCATCGTAGAGGCGGTCGTCGAGCATGGCCGCGTCCTGCGTGCCGATAGGGAACGGCTGGTCGTTCTCGATTGCGTGCAGGCAGATGTAGTTCCGCAGGATGTGCCGCTTGAGCGACTGAACGAAGGCGGCGCCACTGCTTTCGAGACGCTTGAACAGGCCAGTGCGGCAGAAGCCCTTGAGCCGCTTGCCGGCCCGCGACAGGTCCTGGATGATCTTGGCCTCCGCCTGCGTGGGTGGCACGTGAGGCGAAGCCGCGACGTAGTTGCCCAGACCGTAGCGAGGGAGGTTGAGCGCGTTGATCGTGTCCACGACCGGCGGTGCGTAGAGTCGCGCATACTGGTCGGCTGCGTTAGAGTCGTCGATCCTGAACTTCACCGTCTTGGGGACGCGACCCGGGAAGTAAGACCGCGTGCCGTCCTCAAAGGTCAGGTACTTGCGGCCGGTCTGAGGGTCGGTGGCCGCGTAGTTGTCCTTGATGAAACCGCGCGTGCGCCGCACCAGGTACAGGCGCATCAGTTCGCGCCAGTCGTCGGCGTGCTCGCTCTTCTCAAAGGCCGCCAGGGACCTTAAGGGACACTGGTGCTGGCGGATGAACTCCGTCTCGCCCAGTTCACGCAGACGGACTTCGGGACGGATGCCGAGGTCCTTGTCTTCGGGCACGAAGAGACGCAACTGGTTGGAGAGGTCGAGATACGTCTTGTTATAGGGCGTGGCCGAGAGCAGGATGCACCGGCTCTCGTTCTCGCGGACGTACTCCTGGATGGCCCGGTAGCGTTTGCCCTCGCGGTTGCGAAGGTTGTGGCTCTCGTCGATGAGCACGACGCGGTAGCGCCGCAACTTCGGGAGTTCCTTGGTGGCCCTGCTGATGGACAGGACGCGGGCGCGAACTCTGCCACGTAGTACTCGCCGGTGATGCGGAACCCGAGCTGCTCGTAACACCGCTGCGCCGCGAGGTTGCCGAGGCCCGTGAAGACCACGCAGGACTTGGCCCCTTGGCTGTGCATCGTCCGCATCAGGGCGGCACAGACGGCGCTCGCGTAGCCCTGGCGCCGGGCTTCGGGCAACGTGGCCACACCCAGGATCTGAAACGCGGCGAGGCCCAGGCCGTTGGTGCTGGCCGTCGAGACGATCTTCCCGCAGTCCTCCAGAACGTGCCTCAGCGGGTTCATGACGGCCCGAGCGATCTCGTCCTCGGAGACGGGCGAGTCATCCGAGGGACGCGAGATGTACCGCCCGAGCCGCGCGACCGCCGGGCGAAAGCCTTAAAAGGTTAGCCGAGCCCCGACCACAGCGAGGTGCCTTTTACATCTTTCAGGGGCGAGGACTAACTTTTTCGTGGCTCGGCCGACAGGCTTAAGCGGCTAGCTGAGCCTCCTCGACGGGCGAAGTGCCCCTTATGCCTTTCGGCCAAATCCTCGCCTGGTCCCGCGGCATAGCCGCCAGGGACGAGGCGGCATTCTTGCCGGTCGCAACCGGCACCTCCGCCGAAAGACACGCGCGGAAGTCTGCGATCATGAGACTTCGCGCCGTGTGTTTCAGTCGGCCCTTCCCCGTTCGCCTCGCCCGCAGAAACGAAAGATTTATAAACCCCACCCACCTTCCGGTGCCACTGGAGAATGACACCATGAACCCCTACGAACTCAACAGACTGCAGGAGCTCTATGCAAGCAGCAGCGCCTATGCCCAACGATGGAAGGACCCGCCGGCGGATTTCGTCGTCAAGTGGCCCCGCGATGCCTACGGCGGGCTCTTCTGGAAAGACACGGTGCTCTGCCAGGAGTCACTCGCCCGCCCGACCCCGAAAGCCGACGAAGACCTCGCCTCCCGTGTGTTCGGTAACCAGTTAAGGCTGAAGAAGATCTCGGTCCAGCACCAGGCCAATCTCCTCCATGAACGCGCGCAGCTCTATGCCAGGCACGTGGCCGACATCAACTCCCGGCACATTCAGGTCCAGGAGGAGCTGTTCCGAGAAAAACTCCTGTCTCCTCAGCAAGCGAGCCGGCGCCAGGTGGCCCTCGAAGGCCTTCTTGTGCAACTCGAGAAGGACCGCCGCCAGGAGGAGAGCGACTTCTGGAAAGACACTCGTGATATCCGGGAAACTCTTTTCGAAGACGCCACCGAGTACCAGGCTGCAAGCCACCGATCCTCGCTCTTAGGTTCGCTGGGAGGAACCAATGAGGGAGACTAGCGGCCGATTGGAGCAGATTCGCCAGATGTGCCGCAGGCTTCGCGCTCGGACACGGATGACGCAGGACTTCAAGGCTGAGCAAGGAGAGCCTCATAATCCCAGGGTCGCGGGTACAAATCTCGGGCCCGCTATGTACCCCTTCACATCAGGGCGGCATTCTGGCAGAGGTTCGGAGTCGCTGCGTAGAAGTCGAATAGTCCCCTGAAGGCACTTGATCTGCCTCAATCGCGTCACTTGTGGATGATTGGTGCCCGTCACGCCGGGACGCTTGGCCCGGTCTGCCTGCCCCTA
>Ga0315294_10008347_pt1 | contig 11386 bp, 9 predicted proteins | sample YL17G13_40_MG_FD_203626 | JGI IMG/M metagenome (GOLD analysis project Ga0315294, IMG submission 203626) | Sediment microbial communities from Yellowstone Lake, YNP, Wyoming, USA - YL17G13_40 | ecosystem: Environmental > Aquatic > Freshwater > Lake > Sediment | place: USA: Wyoming | collected... | reverse complement strand
TTGGCGCCGAAAATACAATTATCGCAATTAAAACCACAGAAAGGTAACTCTATGGAAATGATAAAAACAACCTGGACTAAAGAGCAGGTTCAGGAAATGATTGATCGCGAAAAACTGGCTTATCAGAAAATTGATTTGCCTTACGGCCTGAGTACCGGACAAGGCAATGACCGTTCCATAACAAGCGAAAAAATATTTGCAGACAGTATTAAAGGAAAAAGCGTTCTCGACATAGGCTGTTCTTTAGGCTTTTTTTGTCAGGAAGCTGTGCGCCAGGGGGCAAGCCGCGTAATCGGCGTAGATGCTGACGATGAGCGTCTTCGAAAGGCCGCTCTGATTGCCGATTGCGTTGGTATGGCACGCAACATTGAATTCAGGCAGCTCGACATCAACACCGAGGACCTTACCGAGCAATACGATATTATACTTTTGTTAAATGTCCTGCATCACATTCGTAACCCCATCGCTGTGCTCGATAAGCTCATCGCTCATACAAAGCAGCGTCTCATACTGGAAGTTGTGAGTCCCTCAAGTCCAAAACTAAAAAATACGCTTAAATCAATGGGAGTTTCCTGGTGGACGCGGCGAAAATTTGAAAAAATGCCTTTAATTTTCGTCAAAAAAGGCGGCGCAGCCGCGAAAACCAACGAAGAAATTTTCCATTTTACCGCACCAGCTGTAAATGAGCTTCTAATGGAACATCGAGGTTGCTTTGCGAGACTCGATCTTCTCAAATCATTCAAAAACCACTATATTGCAATCGCATGGAAAAGGCAGGTCGATAATCTCGTTATAATAGGCGGCACTGCTTCCAGCGGCAAAACAACGTTTATCGACAGCATCAAAAGAGGCGAGCTTTCTGAAATCGCCTCGCAAATCGGCATTAATATTAAAGACAACTGGACTTATACAGATGCCGAAGATATCAAGTCTATTAAGAAAGAAAAAATCCAAAATGTGGTATACCATTACGACATTTTGCGAACCTTTGACTCCACTTCTTACCGTTATTCGATAGAACAGGGAATGGATATTGTCGATTGTGCTTCCCGGCGTAAAGTTGTTACGCTCTGGTGTGACCCCCAGGTTCTGCGCCAAAGACTGCCGTCCACAGCTAATAATGATCAGCGCCATTGGCGTCAGCTTCGAATAAGCAATGTCATGGAATTGTATCAGAACGAAAAACTCCTGGCCCAGCAGTACCAGAAATGGCTCGATTTCTGTCAGCAAAAAGGTGTACAGCTTTTCTTTGTTGACTGCACGTCCCGGCCGCGATTGATGTCGCATTCCGAATGGGACCAGAAAATAAAAGACCTAATGGAAAGAGTATAACCGCGATGTCGCCATAAGACGGCTTGAAAAAATATATGAAGAAAGGAAACTTGGCTAATGATAACGACAAGCTGGACAAAAGAGCAGGTTCAGGAGCTTATCAATCGTGAAGAACTGGCTTATCAGGAAATCGACTTGCCCTACGGCCTGTCAACAGGAGGCAGGGACCGGCGTCAAACAAGCGAAAGGATATTTGCCGACAGCATTAAAGGAAAAAGCGTTCTCGATATAGGCTGTTTTTTAGGCTATTTTTGTCACGAAGCCGTTCGCTGCCAAGCTGGCCGTGTAGTTGGCATAGATATTGATGAAGACCGCCTTCGCCAAGCCCGGCTGGTTGCTGATTGTGTAGGAATGGCCAAGGATATTGAATTCAAATTATTGGATATAGAAACAAACGACCTTGCCGAGCATTTCGATGTTATCCTTATGTTAAACGTCCTGCATCATTTGCGAAACCCAATTTCTGTGCTTGATAAAGTTATCACTCATACTAAAGAACGGCTTATATTGGAAGTGGCTTCTCCCGCGAGTCTAAGGCCTAAAAAACTGCTTAAATCGATGGGGACCTGGTGGTGGACTCGCCGAAAACTTGAAAAACTACCGTTAGTCCTTATTGGAAGAAACGGCGCGGTCAGCAACAATGAGCAAAAATTTTTCTTTACCCCCTTGGCGATGACGAATTTACTGATGGAGCAGCGAGGGCCGTTTGCCAGACTGGAGATTGACAGCTCTAATTTCAAAAACCGCTACATCGCAATCGCATGGAAAAGACAGGTCGGCAGACTGGTTATAATAGGCGGAGTTACTTCTTCAGGTAAAACCACATTTATCGACAATCTCAAAAATGGGGAGCTTGCCGAAATTGCTTCGCAAATCGGCGTTGATATTAAAGACAACTGGACTTATACGGATGCCGCCAATATCAAAGCTATTAAAGACCAAAGAATTGAAAATGCTATATTCCATTACGATATTTTGCGGGCTTTTGGCGGCGACGCTCGCTATTATTCACAGGAACAGGGGATTGAGGTTCTTGATAGCGCAGCCGTCCGCAAGGTCATAACAATCTGGTGCGACCCTAAAATTTTATGTCAAAGGCAGCAGCTTAAGCTCAGAAAAGATGCTCAGCATTGGCGTCAAAGGCGGGTTAGAAGCGTCCTCGGATTGTATCAGAACGAAAAACGACTGGCTCAGCAGTACCAGAAATGGATTGATTATTGTCGGCAAAAAGGAACGCAGCTTTTCTTTGTCGATTGCACTTCTCGGCCGCGTTTGATGCCGCATTCCGAATGGGACCAGAAAATAAAAGACCTGTTATCTTAGCCGTCTGCAAACAACAATGGGGCTTTCTGAGTAATTTTGCAGGCAATTGAATTTTGCCGCGACATTATCGATAGCATGATTCACAAAACCGGGCAAAGTAATTCCGCGAATCGGCAGAAAACCTATCGGATAAATCCTGACTATTTCAAGCCCCGCCGCCCCTACCATCTCGCTCATTTGGGCCATAGACATAAAATTTCTTTTCTTGCGCCGTCTGTACGCGAACCGAACCAATGGCGAGGTGCTGTTCCTGTGGTTATTAAAGACAAGAAATCCATTTTCATCGAGCAGCCCAACAAGCGTTTCCAGCACCGCTTTGCGAAGCGCCGATTCTGCGTTCAGAAAAAATCGAAATGCCGTAATAAGATTAAATTTTCGGTCTTTAAGGACATTGTCTTTCGTAATATCCGCGCAGATTAGCTCCGTTCGCGTCAATTTTTGCCTTGCTTCGTTCAGCATTGATTCTGACACATCGACGCCGGTTGCCTGCGAAACACGATTTTCCAGAAATCCGGCGATACGCCCCGTCCCGCAGGCGAAATCGAGCAAGTTAATTTCCTGATTCTTAAAAAACTCATCCAGCAGCTTAGTCATCGCAAGCTGCTCGCGATGCCAGAGAAATCGCCGCCACGGGGCTTCATCGTAATGCTTATCATAAGTTACACCTTTGTCTGCCTTTTTATGTGAATCAACGTAACTGGCCGTCATAATCTATTTTCAACCTTAATTATGGATGAAATGAAACTATAAATCTGCGAAACTTTATATGGCTTGGAATTAGCAATAATCGTCTCTTGAAATGAATCACTTTTTTCCTTGCGTGTAAAAACATTTCCATATAATCGACCATTTCCTGATGATTAAAACTATAATCGCCGGCTCCGAAATACCCGCACAGAAAATCCTGCGCCAAAGGAGCTGCTCCTACGGCGGCCTTATAACGCTCCCTGCCCAGCGGCCTGTGAAACAGATTATATACGAACCACATTATATCGAAATATCTCATCCCGTAAGTCGGCTGCTCACCGAGCTTTCTGGCTGTCATCCAGTCTAGTATAACTATTTGAGAATTGCTCGTATCTACACAGACATTACCAGGCCCTAAATCGCCGTGAAGAAATACCTCGCCGCCAGCCTGGCTGTAATCTTTTGCAAGAGGCACAATCATATCGTCAGGCAGCTTTAAATTCTTATGAATAATCGCCAGGCTCTGCCCAAGCCTTTCCATAAAAGACTCCGGCGGCCTCCCGCAGGCGATAACTTCCCTCAATGTTTTAATATTATGTATGAATTCGAATTTAGCTGTTCCGCTCATTTTGTCATATTCAAGCACCCCAGGCACACGAAAAAGACCGCATTGCTTGGAGATTTTATGCGCCTGCCGCGTTTTTTCTACCTCTATGCGCATCGCCTCCGCCGCCCCTGTCTTGATCACAATATCACCGCAAATTGTAACTGTATTGCTGCTTATTGTTCAATCTTTCAACAGAAACAACTCCAAAAATTTACGACCTTGAGAACTAATAATAATAGCAATCATTCTTAACCACTGCAATACGTAAATTGGGTCTTGACAATAAGCAGCGGACTATATAATTATACCAAGCACACCAAGAAGCTTTACAACAAAGAACTTGCAAGGACGATATAATGAAGATATGTCTTTTTACGACCTCGTTTTTACCTGAAATCGGCGGAATGGAGGTAGTAATCGACCAGCTTGCACGCCAGTTCAGCGATATGGGCCACGAGCCGACCGTTATCGCCCAGAAACCTCGTTACAACGTGCAACCGCTCGAACCGCTCAGCAAGCCATACGAAGTCATTTACTATTCGAGGCCTCGTTCCGCCGTGTGGCTGCTGGGGCACGTTAAACGCCTGCTGCTTAACGAGCACCGCCGGTATCGCTTCGATATCATTCATGCTCATATGGCATACCCAACCGGCTATATTGCGGTCAAACTAAAGAATCGCATCAATGTCCCAGTCGTTATAACGTCGCACGGCGGCGACATCAGACCAAAAAGCCGCTATCGGCGGCGATTTATCACTCGTCAGCGTTTGTGCTGGGCGATGAAAAAAGCTGATGCGGTAACCAGCGTCAGCGAAGGTTTGAAAAATATCATCGATGAGCTTACGCAGGGTAAGGCCAACTCAATAGCAATACCTAACGGCGTAACAATACCGGATGAAACACCGGGTATTATGCCGGAGGCGTGCAAAGCTATAGCAGGCAGGCCGTTTATGCTCACGCTGGGTCGCCTGCATCGATACAAAGGACTTGACATGCTGTTAGATGCGATGGGTATTCTCCGCCGGCAGGATGCAAATATCCCCTGCCTCGTTATAGCCGGCGACGGAAGGGAGTTTGACAACCTGCAAAAACAGGCTGTAAAACTGAATATCGAATCGCAGGTTTTTTTCGCCGGTGCGGTATTCGGACCCCAAAAGCACTGGCTGCTGCGTAACTGCGTTTTTCTCCTTCAGCCGTCGCACATGGAGGGAACGCCCCTGACGGTGCTGGAGGCGTTTGCCCATGATAAGCCGGTTATAGGCACTAAAATAAGCGGAATCGACGAATTGGTAGCGCCCGGGCGAACAGGATGGCTTTTTGAACCAGGCGACAGCCAATCATTGGCCAATACGATACTCCAAGCCTTGGCGAGTCCCACTTCCGGTCAAATGGGGGCGGGGGCTGCGCGTTTTGCCTCGACGAAAACTTGGCCTGTTGTCGCGGTAAGATATATTGAGTTGTTCAATAGTGTCCGCTAAACAAGCTTCTTTTCAGCGAGGAACGTATAAAGGTCGTCCGCGTTCGATGACGGCGGCAGCGAAACCATATAACACGATGCGGAGGAGAAAGCCTTGCTGTAAATATCCGCTATTTCCCCATAGACCTGCGATATGTCAGGTATGATTGAGGATGCCGGTGCGCAAGCACTATTGGCTGCTATGGCTATATCCGCCAAGCCGTTTATCTCATCCATTATTGTGCTTGCCATAACCTTGGCTAAATCGACTGGCTTGATAGTCTCAACGCGGAAGTTCGCAAGCCCCTTGACGCGGTGAAGATGAATGACCTTGCCGATAGCGCCGCTCTCGCAAAGCAAATCCCGCCCAAATACTTTGTCAGGCCCAACCCATCTCACAAGCGCATCCGGCTTTTTAAGCAGGGACAGTCCTCGCCAGAGAATTCGGTCTGTTAATCGTCCATTTTCGAGCATCCTGGCCACGAGCTGACCGCCTTGTTTCTCGTGGTATTTGTAGATGTGCATCGGCAAAGGGTGCATAAAAGCAGTCCCATCGTCGCGGATAATGCAGGAATCGTCGGAAATGAATCGCCACCCCTCGTCCATGTATCTGCTCATTATGCTGGTTTTGCCGACCCCGCCCCAGGCTGGAAAGAGGATTGCCCTGCCGTTTTTCTCGATTGCACTGCAATGAGCGAGTGTCGCACCCCGGCGCAGCAAAGCAAGCTGCATCATCGGCATATAAACGTAATACACAAACCTCCTGACGTAGTATATCGCTGGAGTCCTGCCATGAACGTGGAAATATCGCCAGGTTCTCCTGATAGTATTATACATCCTGTGGAAAGTTCCCTCCCGTGCCGGTGTTACCATAATGTGAAAGGGTTTTTCCATCGGGGCCGCTTCATAAACGAATACCCTGTCGGCAACGCGAATGCGGTCGGATGCGATATCGAAGTTATCGATAGACACAAACTCCCTGCCGACCCAGCAAGGTAATCGGCCTGCGAACTCGAAGACTATGTCGCTGGTTTGCTCATCGCAACGTGCAAATGATAAGGCGTTCTCAAAACTTGTTACCATCGAGGGCTCGCCGCAGACTGTGCAAACCAGATGTCCTACGGAAAAATTCATATCGATATCCCAAAAACTACAAACCAGTGTATTTTAACAGGTATTTATAAAAAAACCACCCCCCTGCCTGCCTGTAAAAATGCGGCCTCAAAATCCTGCAATATTTTGCTTCGGGTCTACACAAATTTATCCGGACAGCTTCTTTCCGTAACCAATCAGGTTACTATCAATTGTGTTTCATACAGACTTTTATATAACGTACAGTCTTTGACAAGTTCTTCATGAGTGCCCTGTGCGACTATCCTGCCGTTATTCATAACCACAATTCTGTCGGCCGATATTACCGTGCTGAATCTGTGCGCTATTATAAAACACGTCCTGTTATGCATAATCTCCTCTATAGCCTTGTGAATTTTAGATTCGCTGTTGGCATCAACCTGGCTTGTGGCCTCATCGAAAATCAGGACAGCCGGATTCTTCAGTATCGCCCTGGCTATAATAATTCTCTGCAGCTGCCCGCCGCTGAGACCGCAGCCCTGTTCACCGATTACTGTATCATAACCGTCTGGCATGGGAACAATAAATTCATCTGCAAAAGCGTGTTTTGCAGCTTCGACGATTTCGTCTCTTGATGCTTGTGGTTTGCCATAAGCGATATTTGCTACAATGGTGTCATTAAATGTTACCACATTTTGCGTTACCATACCAATTTGGTCCCTAAGGCTTTTTAGGGTAACATCGCGCACGTCTTGTCCGTCAATCAGAACCGAACCGCTGCCAACGTCATAGAATCTTGGAATCAGGTTTGCCAAAGTCGTCTTTCCTGAGCCATTAGGGCCAACAATCGCGATATTCTGACCTGCTTTTACTGTCAGATTAACACCGTTTAGTACAGGTCTATCACTGCCCGGATAGGTAAAAACCACATCCCTGAACTCGATTTTATTCTTCAATGGCGTTAGCTCCACAGCATTCTGTTTTTCAAATTCAACAGGTTCATCCATAAGGGAAAATACCCTTTCCGCTGCGGCATTTGCCTCCTGAATTTTGTTCCAGATATCGCTTGTTTTTCGCACTGCCTCAGCGGCAGAGCCTAACAAAATCAAAATTGCAAAAAACTCGGTGGCATCTAATCGGCCTTTGTTTATCCAGCTGGTGCCAAACACTATCGCGGCTAAGCCTGCCGCCATTCCAATTATTTCCAATGTGGGCATTGTTGCTGCATCGATCCTGGAGCTTTTCAGTAACTGCTTCAGTAATCTTTTATTTATAGCCCCAAAAGCGTTTCTCTCGTAATTCTGCTGATTATAAACTTTCACAATCTTCAGCCCCACCACCGTTTCCTGCAGCTTTGCGAGCATCTGCGACCAGCTCACCAGCGTTTTTCTTGTTGCTCGCTTCATTTTCTTGCCCAGTAAAGCGGTCAGCCATAGTGTTACTGGGGCGCCGCCTAAAAACACAAGGGTCAATTGCCAGTTTAAAAGCATAGCAGCGGCTAAAAAGAAGGTGGCGTTGAGAGGTTCACGCAATGCCTTGCCAAGAAGAATTTTGATGCCAGTGCCCATAGCACCGCTGTCTCTGATGAGCCTGCTGACGGTATCGCTTGGCTGTTCATTGACGAAATACTTTATTGGCATATTCATCACATGCCCAAAAGCATCCTGCCGCAAATTGTTTATCGCAACCTGCACTACCTTCTGCGCTAAATAATCCTGGTAAAACTTCGCTATGCAGCGAATCAGCGTTATCACAAAAATCACGATTATGATAAAAGTAACCGCCTTGGTTTTTCCCTCATTCGTCTTTTCTCTCGGAAGTAAGCGCATCACTTTCTGTGCTTTTTCAAAAATCAATTTTTCCAGGTTCCACTTGATACGCTGGACAGTGCCCCACTTTGCCGAATCCATAAACGAACTGCTCACTGTCGTTTCGACCTGAATTTGGTTGACTTCAGATGTATTGTTGATTTGCTGCAATTGGATAGTTAACCGGTCTTTTGTTGTGGTAGCCATTTCCTGCACCAGCCTGGCGGAAGAAACCTTCTCAGCCTGCGGCCCAACCAGAAAATCGCCTGTGCCAACAATTCTGTCATCCCGCTGTAGTCCTGCCGCCATGCCCAGTCCGTCTTTTTTTACCCTCGTTATAATGAGACAGTTCATAACGTCCCGGTCGTTTTTGTTGGTTAAATCAGCCATATCCGGCACATAAAAATCTACACCGTAGCGCCAGTTGCAGGTTTTTCTGTCCACCCAGCCGTGCAGTCCCTCTTCTCCCATCATGACTTTCAGCAATGGAATAATTGTCATAAAGCTCAATGACAAAAGCACTGAAGTGACAAATGCGCCGAAAATGACTACAACGATTCTGGGCCACTGCGGCCAGATATATTTAAATATTCGACTGAATGCATTCATCCCGCATCTTCTTTCATCTCAATCTTCTTTACATCCTGCACCATTGTGCAAATAGGTGAGGGATTCATCTTATATTAACGTCCATATATATACACAGTTGGACACGATAACAGAATGGATAGATTTGGTCAAGAAATCAAAAATAATCCGAAAGCCCCCAAGTTCATCTTGGGGGTTCAGAGCCCTAAGCGTAATCGCCGGGTCGGTTAGCCCTGTCATCACGGAGCTTACCCTCGCGCAGGCGGGGGACAGGGTTATTATTTTGTTGGTTAGCCCTGCCATCTTATCCGCCGAAGACTTTGGCGACCTGTCCTCCGTAGTCCATCTTGGCGGACGAAGGATGGAAGGCGGATGGCAAGTTATCTCATCGGGGTCATTGCGAGGCTGCAGGCCGCGGCAATCTTTTTTACTTTTTGTCTTTTTCTTCTGTTCTCCGTCTTCTTCTGTCTTTCTGCTTCCTGATTTTTCCTGATTTTTTCGCTTTTGGGCTTTCTTTTCCCAGTAATTTATTTTCCAGCAGTTCACACATTTGCTTTCTCGCATAATAACGGTTCAGTCCCTGGCTGCGGCTCTTTTGAACCTTGACAGCCAACCCGCTGGGAATATGCTTTAAATAGACACAGGTGGAACTTTTATTGACTTTCTGTCCTCCGGCTCCACTGCTTCGAACGAATTTTTCTTCAATATCATTCTCGAGCAGATTGCAGTTATGCATACGCTGCTGGAGCTCTTGTTTCTTTTGCTGTGTTATCCCAAAGTTTATCATATAACCTGCCTGCCCCTGAAATTTATCCTTGTGAAGTTTACCCCGTGGGATGTTTACCCCGTGAGGTGTCGCAACTACCTCATCGGGGCTCGATGTTTATCCGCCTCCGGCAGATTTGCACGCCGTTGCTTCTTCATTAAATTCAGGTCTCGGCCTTTTGTCGACTGATAACTGATAACCGATAACTGCATTTCTGTCTTCGCCTAAATTCTATCTCCTTTATTTTCTACCGGCCGGCTCTTTTTGTCAAAACTTATTTCGCCCTAAAAAATCCGTGTAACTTGTCCGCTCGCAGCACGAATGTGCGAAGACGGATAGTTTTTGAAAAGCTCGAAGTATAGTTTTTCGCCTGCCCTGAGCTATTTGTCTCTATCCATGGTATTTGCCATTTCGGGGTTGACTCAATTTTGCCGGAGCCGATGCAGGCGACTGTCTGGGCGTTGTTGAAATAACCGATAAGTTCTCCCAGTTCTCAGGCGTTGTGTTTGTAAAATATAATATTTTCCACTTAACCAAATGGATGTTTTATTGATATGGCCTGTAGCCCATATGCCAAAGATGCTCTACGAGTCCTTCAGGCGTATTTATATCTATGGCCAAAAAGGCATTCAAATCGCCGTTAAACCCGATGTAGGTGTCCTCATTGTTGGCCTTTTTTGTCCATCCCATATCCAATTTTATATAAACACTGCCCAGGGCATAGTAATCAAGATTGTTCTTGTTTTTCTCAAATACCCCGCTGCCCTTAAATATCTTCACGGCATTCTTCTGGATAGACTGGCCTGTCAGGCGTTTTCCGATATTGACATCCTCGATAATGTAACCTAACAGTTTCGCATCAATCCAGCGATTCGGGCCAACCATGCTTGCTATTATAAATGAGACTGAATTAGGTACTTCATGGTTAGGCTCCGATACACCGTTAAAAGCAGTATAAGACCAGTCTGGCTCTGTAACGGCTGCAATCTCATACTTTTTGTGTTGATTCTCGTCCTTGTAATAATCTATAATTACAAGATTCTGAATATAATCATCGACATCGTTTACATCTATTAATAAGTAGAATTTTTCCGAGCCATTGTCTTTCAATTGGTAACCGGTTGTTTGGCTGCCGCTCAAAGCTCTATAGAATCGCATTTTTGAATTATATTTGAGTATGTACGCATCGGCGGGCAGATTCAACCCCATTACAAATAATATCAGAACTAACTTTTTCATTATGACTGTTCTCGCGATAATTCGCATCTTAAAATACCAATCTTTGTTTACGGCTTTCCCTGCCTTGGTCGAACTTTCCTCATTATATAATCAACTATATGCAAAACAGTTGTGATTTTCAAGCAAAAAATCTGTTTCTTTAACAACTTATGGATAAAACCAGCATTAAATCTTGTATAATTGCTTTTTCCGTGTATATAAATTTGCTTCTATATTTATAATATCGGCAAAAATAGCCTGGATATCGAGCATGAAACCTATACAAAAATATTTAGTCGGTTTTACCGTTTTGGTACTGGTTGTACTTATTTTTATCGGGCTTTTAGGTATATTGGTAAAAAAGGGATCAATTAAAAATTCCTCAGTCACTATGCTTGTATGCAGTATACTGTAATGCAGTATAGTGACAAAGTTTATTTGCTTTAGGCCTGCCCTCGCGGAAGCGGTGGGGCATAACCGTGTTTTGTTTCAACAAGGCTGATTTTGCTTTAAGGCTTATTGCGCAGCAG
>Ga0315294_10008344_pt1 | contig 11390 bp, 9 predicted proteins | sample YL17G13_40_MG_FD_203626 | JGI IMG/M metagenome (GOLD analysis project Ga0315294, IMG submission 203626) | Sediment microbial communities from Yellowstone Lake, YNP, Wyoming, USA - YL17G13_40 | ecosystem: Environmental > Aquatic > Freshwater > Lake > Sediment | place: USA: Wyoming | collected... | reverse complement strand
ATGCAAATCCAGAGAGTCAGGAAAAATGGAGAAAAAAGATGATGACTAAATTCAAAGGCAAAGCCTGGGTGGCTGGAGATGACATCGACACAGATCAGATCTATCACGGGCAGTATCTTCCTCTGACTGATCCAAAGGAAATGAAAAAGCATGCGATGGAGTTTGTGCCGGGTTTCGAGAAATTCAGTCAGGAAGTCAGACCCGGAGATATAATTGTAGCTGGCAAGAACTTCGGCACCGGATCGTCCAGGGAGCATGCGGTTGTCTGCCTAAAGGAAAATGGAGTGAGTTGTGTAGTAGCAGATTCCTTTGCCCGGATTTTTTACCGGAATGCTATAAATTTAGGGTTTCCTCTTTTAGAATGCCCGGGCATATCCAAAATCGTCAAGACCGGAGATGTGCTGGAAATAGATATCCTCTCCGGTGAAGTCAAGAATCTATCCACAAGTAAAAGCATAACCGGTCATCCTCTTTCCGGATTGGAATTAGAGATAACTGAAAAGGGAGGTCTGTTAAATTATCTAAAAGGAGCGAAGGCAGTTTGAGAAATAACAGTAGGACTCTTTTTCAGGGTTATTGCAGGAAGTCCCTGTTGCGAATAGAATGAGGAATGGAATTTGTAGGGGCGGGGTTACCCCGCCCCATTTCATCAGAGTAAAGGGCGAGTCCGCCTTCGGCGGATCGTCCCTACAAATTCGAGAAAAATCTAAATAGTTTTCTATGTTGCTAAAGAAAGGAGATATTGTTGAAGTTTCAGTCACGGATTTAGCCTATGGTGGCAAAGGGGTGGGCAAATTGGACGGGTTGGTAGTTCTGGTAAGAGGGGGTCTTCCCGGAGATACTCTTAAAGTCAAAATCGAAAAGAAAAAAAGGAACTTTGCTGAAGCGAAAGTAGTTGAAATTCTGAAAAGCTCAGAAAAACGAATTGCACCAGTCTGCTCTCATTTTGGTTTGTGCGGGGGATGCACCTGGCAAAATCTTGATTATGAGGCTCAGCTTATCTACAAAGAAAAAACAGTCAGGGAGTCGCTCAGACATCTGGGCGGCTTTTCAGATTTCGAGACTGAAAAGATAATCCGTTCAGATGAGATATATTTTTACCGCAATAAAATGGAGTTTTCCTTTGGCAAAGACCTTGAGGGAAAACCTATCCTCGGTTTACATCCCTATGAAGATTTTAAAAGGGTATTTAACCTTCAAAAGTGTCATCTTCAATCCGAGCTTTCAAACCAGATAGTCTGGTGGGTAAGGGATTTTTGCGCAAAAGAGGAGCTTATTCCTTACGACCCTAAAGAGCATACCGGCTTTTTGAGATATTTAGCCATCAGGGAAGGAAAAAGCAAAACCGAGCTGATGGTCAATCTGGTTACTTATTCTGGCCAGTTTCCGCAGGCAAAAAGGTTCGCTTCAGGACTTATGGAAGACTTCCCTCAGATTAAAACAGTCGTCCGGAACATAAACACCAAATTCGCTGATATCGCTTTTGGAGAGGAAGAAGAAGTCTTATCGGGAAAAGGGACTATTCACGAAAAATTAGGCAGGTTCCATTTTGAAATCTCAGCCAACTCTTTTTTTCAAACCAATACCAAACAGGCAGAGAAGCTATTTGACATAGTCACCGATTATGCGGAATTAGAAGGCTCAGAGGAAGTTTTAGATTTATACTCAGGTACTGGCGCTATTTCATTTTTCCTGGCTCAAAAGGGAAAGCGGGTTACCGGGATAGAGTCAGTCAAAGATTCAGTGGAAAATGCGTTTAGAAATGCAGAGCTTAATTCCGTAAAGAACTGCCGGTTTCTTCTGGGCGAAGCGAAAGAGGTGTTATTGTCACTGGTTCAGGAGAGCTTCTCACCGCAGGTCATCGTGGTCGACCCGCCTAGGGGTGGAATGCATAAGAAGGTAATCTCTTCAATGCTTGAAATCAAACCTAAAAAAATCGTATATGTCTCCTGCAATCCAACCACCTTAGCCCGTGACCTTCAGGTTTTAGCTGAAAAAGATTATATTCTGGAAAAAGTCCAGCCGGTGGATATGTTTCCGCAGACTTATCACATTGAAGCGGTGGCGAAATTAAGAAGGAAATAGGGTTAAAGGGATAAAGGGTTCAAGGGGAAAACAATTTTCTAGTAGGCATAGACTTTAGTCTGAGCTTTTAAACTCATCCCCTGACCCCTTCTCCCCGCCTTTGGCGGGATCTTCGACTTATGAAGAGAAGGGGAGTAAATCCCTCTCTTTCTAAGAGAGGGATTTAGGGTGAGTTCCGTTTACAACGGTCCTCATAATCATTTTTTATCCTTACTAGGCTTATACTTGGACCTGCCATTTTTTGGAATGACAGGGACATGAACCTGTCCCTACAACCTACCACCTATAACCTATGACCTATCAGGCGAGGAAACCTCGCCCCTACCTCTGAAAAAATCTTAAACAATTTCTCCTTTTCAGCCGATAAGATTAACTGGAGTTCTCGGTAAAACTATACCTTCTTAACAAGAGAAAATGATTAAAATCTTACATACAGCAGACATACACTTAGGGGCTAAGTTCTCAGGTTTGGGCAGGAGTGGTGACCGGGTCAGGGCACAACTTAAGAAAACTTTTATGAAGGTCATAGACTTAGCCCTGGAGAAAAATGTTGATTTGCTCCTCGTAGCAGGTGACCTCTTCAATTCCAATCAAATCTCCAGAGCTACCTTCGGATTTATCCTGGGTGAGTTCGCCAGATTGGGCAAAACCCATGTATGTCTGATCCCGGGGACCCATGACTGCTATGACAATAGCTCCATTTACCGGAATATCGAGCCGAGCCTGGTTCCTCCTAATTTCCATCTTCTGGTGGACGAGGAAAACCCTTTTGTCTTTTTTGAGGATTTAGGAGTAACCGTATACGGCAAACCTAACCGCTCTAACCGGAGTGGTGAAAAGCCTCTTCCGGTTTTAAATCAGAAATTCAATTCAAAAATTAATATCGCCCTGGCTCACGGTTCATTCCAAATACCCTCAAAAAGCCAGGAGGATGATTTTCCCATTACTTTAGAAGAACTGGAGAAAAGCGGGTTCGATTATGTCGCTTTGGGGCACTGGCATTCAACTCAAGAGGTCTGCAAGAAACCTTTGACTTACTATTCCGGCTCTCCGGAACAGATTAAATTCGGGGAAAAGGATTCTGGAAATGTATTATTGGTTGAGTTGAATGAAGGTCAACCCCGGGTTGAGAAGATCAGAACTGGAGAGTTAAAGTGGCAGGAGATGGAACTTGAATTAGATAAATTCAAAAATCCATCCGAGCTTTTAAGAGAGATCGAAAAATATGAGGGTGAGCAGAATATCCTAAAAGTCAGGTTCAAGGAAAACCTGGGATTAAAGGGGTTCTCCGAGCCTGGATCAGGAGAGCAGGATTTCTCCAGATTAAAAGAAGTTTTAGATGACCAATTTCTGCACCTGGAATTGGAACAGATGCCTCAGCCGCTTAACTCAGATATCTCGAGCAAAAATCTCCCTCAGCATACTGTCACCGGACAATTTTTAAAGATTATGGAGGAGAAGATAAGTTCGGCCAATGAAGAGAACAGGGAGAAATATCAGCAGGCGAAGGTTTTAGGGTATCTTTACTTGAGCGGCAAAGAAGGGATTTAAGAGATGAAAGTCGAAAAGTTAGGTTTAAAACGATTTGGCAAATTTGACAAGTTCGAGATCAGGTTAAGTAAGGGGATTAACCTGATCAAAGGGGATAACGAGGCTGGTAAATCGACACTGGTTGAAGCTTTGACCTGTGCCCTGTATGATGATCCCAAATCTACAAAGAAAGAGCTGAAGGACAAGACCTCCTGGGGCTTCCAGAAAGATTTTGAGATGAAGCTGGATTTCGAGGCAGAGGGGGACTCTTATTCACTGGAAAAGGATTTTGACACTGGTTTTCTTAAACTTTCCAAGACTCCAAGCGGAGAGAGCTGGGAGGACAAAAAAAGTATTGAGGAGATTATAAACCAGAAAATAGGGATTCCGACTAAAGAGGTTTTTTTAGCTACTGCCTGCGTGCAGCAGGATGAGATCTCCCGTCTGGATTCAAGCGTAGAAGCCATCAAGGATAAGTTAGAAAGCCTGGTAACCGGGGGAGAGGAGAAGGTAAAAGCCTCCAAGATCATAGAGCACATAAAGGAAAAAATGGGGGAGCTTAAGAAAGTCGGGACCAAGAACTTGGGAATAATTCAGAAATACGAGAAGGACAGGGAAGAGCTAACTTACGAGTTGGAAAAAGTCAGGAATCAGAACAAGAAGATGAGGGAAAGCCAGAGCGAGTTAACGGAAAGCTCCTCCGAACTTGAAAAAATAAGCAAAGAGTCAGAGGTTAAAAAAGAGCTATTAGAAAAAGCGGAAGCTGCCTCAGGATTAGAGGAGAAACAAAGAGAATTAGAAGAAAGATTTCACGACTTAAATACCCGTATAAAGCAGACCCAGAATTCTGAAAGGGTGGTGCGCAAACTAAGGGAGGAGGCTTCAAAATATATTGCAGTAAGCAAGGAGGATAAGGACAAAATCGATGAATTAGAAGCGAAACTTGCTTTCCTGGAAGAAAAAAAGAATGAATGGGTGAGAGAGGAAGAGGAGCTTAAAAGCGTGCTTATGGCTTCCTCCAATAATCAGACTCTAAAAATATTAGCTTTGTCTGCTCTGGGCTTGACCCTTTTATTCGGATTTCTGGCTTATTTCCTGAAGCCTGTGTTGTGGGGAGGGGCTGGCTTTACTTTCATTCTGCTACTGGTCTCCGTATTTAGGCTCCTTGCCCAGAAAAGCGAAAGACATTTCTACTCCCAGCAGATAGAACAGAAGAGAAACCGGCTTCAGGAGCTGGAAAGAGATTCTTATGAACTGACGACCTCAGCCAAGAATATTTTGAGCGAATATAATCTGGTCTCCTCTCAGGTCTTGAGAGAAAATTATGACCATTACCGGGACATTGAGCGGGAGATAAAAAATGAGCTCTCCAGATATGAGGGCTGGTTAGGTGGAAGAAATGCCCGGGACCTGGAAAGCGAGCTCAAAGATGTGACCAGGGAATTAGCTTTATGGGATGAGAAGACCAGGGATTTAAAGCCATTCATCCTGAAAAGGGAAGAGCTAATACAGCTCCAGAATGAAGTCAGGGAGATAGAGGAGAAGAAGAAAAACTTAGAAATAAAAACTATTGCTCTGAAAAAAGAGCTGGAGATGGCTGAATGCGGGGCGGAGTTAGAGGCAAGCTTGGAGGAAAGGTTAGATTATACTCATAAGAGCTTGATGGAGCTCCAGAAAGGGCTGGAAATATACGAGATTATTCAGGGGACCCTGGAAGAGGCAAGGAGAAAAGTGATAGATACCTGTGTCGGCACTCTGGAGGAGGAAACCTCTAAGCTCTTACAGGAGATGACTGCCGGGAAATATAACCAGGTCAGGTTTGACAAGGAAAGTTTCAGATTTGAGGTCTTTTCAGATAAACTGAAAGATTGGGTCGACCCGCAGAAATTCCTTTCCCGTGGAACCTTAGACCAGATCTACCTTGCCTGCAGGCTAGCTTTGTTGAATCTGATCTCCGAAGATAAAAATCCGGTGGTGATCATGGATGATCCTTTTGTTACTTTTGACAAACATAGAAGGAAAAATGCGCTGAAGCTTTTAAAGTCTCTTTCCAAAAAATACCAGATTCTCCTTTTGACCTGCCATGATTTCTACGATGGATACGAAGACCAGTTGATAGAACTGCCGGAATAGGTTAGAAACTTCCGTAGCGTCCTCACTCCGGTGAGGACGATCTTCCGATGCTGCCCGCATAATTCGACTGAAAAACAGTAGATAGTAGGTAGTAGACAGGGTTGGTAAGCCTCTTGGCTTGCCTGATTTTTTGTAGGGGCAAGACATTTCCTGCTCCAGCTTTTAAGGCTGGTGGAACAGACATCTTGTCTGTTCATCTTCCGTAGGGGCAATTTCCAGATGGATCCAAACGGACATGAATTACCACTGCTTTTTTCTCAATTGACAATCAGGAAACTTCTTACTTTATCAAGGGCAAAATTAAAGGTCTTGCGTAAATGGCTGGGGAAGTGATAGGTAGCCGCAAGCTTCAGCTTGCGGATGAATGATAACATTACGCAGATTAAGGTCTGTGGTTACAGGACCAAGATATGATAGGCAAGATGATCGTAAATTCGAACTCACCCTGAATCCCTCTCTTAAGAAGAGAGGGACTAATGTCCTCCTTCTTTTCTTAAGAGAAGGGGTTAGGGGATGAGTTTATAACGCAGGCTGAAGTCCGGCAATCGGATCCGTAGGACCTGAGGTTATCTCAGCTTACCTGTAGTCCCGCCTTGCCCTCAAGGCGGGTCAAATATTTTTTTGTGGGTCGGGGTTACCCCGCCCCTACAGTTTATTCTCTTCTTGACAAAAACTGCGCTTTAGATTAATTGTCATAATTAACATGGCTATAAAAATCGATGGAAGTTATGGTGAGGGTGGCGGGCAGATTCTTAGGACTGCTTTAGCCTTATCCTGCGTTCTGCAAAAAGAGATCGAAATCTACAATATTCGTAAGCGAAGAAAAATTCCGGGGCTGCAAGCCCAGCATCTTACCTGCGTCAAAGCAGCAAAAGCTATCTCTGAGGCTGAAGTAGAAGGTGATAGCCTTAAATCTCAGGTGCTGAGATTTTATCCGAAGAAAATAAGAGGAGGTAATCTTTTTTTCGATGTGGGGACTGCCGGTTCAGTCTGCCTGGTTCTTCAGTCGATACTTTTACCTCTGAGCTTTGCTCTGGTTTCCTCTGAACTCCGATTAAGAGGAGGTACTCATGTGCCGTTCAGCCCTCCGGCGACCTATTTTCAAAGAGTTCTTTTTCCAATGCTTAGCAAATTAGGTCTGAGCCTTTCTTTAGGGATAGGAAAATGGGGCTGGTATCCTAAGGGTGGAGGCGAGGTCGTATGTAATATAACACCAGTTGAGAAAATAAAACCGCTGAATTTAATGGAGAGGGGAAAACTATCGAGTCTTTCAGGTCTATCTGTGGTCTCGAACTTACCGCTCTCTATAGCTCGAAGGCAGGAACAGGAAGCGGAAAAAATGTTGGGAGAGAATAATTTCGATTTAAAGATTGAAGTCCTTGAAGCACCGTCCATAGGTAAAGGGACTTTCTTTTTTATTTTAGCCTCTTACGAGAATTCGTTAGCTGGTTTTAGCTCCTTAGGAGAAATTGGAAAAAAGGCTGAACAGGTTTCAGATGAAGCCTGTAAGGGTTTTCTGGATTATATGAAAACCTCAGGTGCAGTTGAAGAACATTTAGCAGACCAGCTTGTTCCATTTCTGGCATTGGCTCAAAGGGAATCTAATTTCACGGTCTCGAGGATAAGCCGGCATCTTCTCACCAATATCTGGGTGGTGCGGCAATTTCTGCAGGTGAGAATAGAAGTGGACGGAGAAGAAAATCGGCCGGGAAAAGTCAAGATTATCCCTTAAAAGAATCATCCCCTCATCGGTGACAACGTTAGATTACTCAGGCTAAAAAATGTGAAGGAAGGTTTCAGCCTCCCGTTCTTTGTTGAAGATTTTTTTAAAAAAAGTGCTTGACAAAACAAGTCATATGATTTATTTTGTTATATAGATAAATGTAAATATGTAGATATGTTATAAAGTTCATAATGATTAGACTCAAGATATGAAAGACCTGGGCCAATTATTCAAAGCCTTCTCTGACCCTACCCGAAGGGAGATTCTGGACTTGCTCAAGCAAAGGGACCTGACCCCTTCGGAGATACTGGTGAAAATCGAGGTCAGCCAGCCTACCCTTTCCCATCACCTGGACATACTGAAGAGGGCAAATCTGATCACCGGGGAGAGAGAAGGACAATTCATAAAATATTCGCTTAATATGAGCGTTTTCCAGATGGCGATAGAATATATGACTAAATTTATCAAGAGGAGGTAGGATTATGAGATGGAACGTAAAGAGAGAGATTTTTCCCTTTGTCATCATTGCACTGTTTGTAACCCTGTCGATCTATTTTTACCCGATTTTGCAGGAAAGAATTCCTTCACATTTTAATCTCAATGGGATACCGGATAAGTACTCCCCAAAATCGCACGTGGTCTGGCTTAATTTAAGCTTAGCGGCATTCATTTACCTGCTCTTAACCTTTATCCCTTTCATCGATCCTTTTTGGAAAAGGATTCAGAACAAGTATAATGTCTTCCTGATGTTTCGAGATTTTGCCCTACTTTTTTTCCTGTTTTTCTACCTGCTGGAACTTTTTTCCGCTAAGGAGGGCAGGCTGGAAAGAAGCGTCTATGGGATTGGTTTTGGACTTTTGTTCATATTCCTGGGGAATTACCTTCCAAAACTTCCCAGAAATTTCTTTTTTGGTATTCGCTCTCCGTGGACCTTATCCTCGGAGGTAGTCTGGAGGAAGACCCATATACTTTCGGGCTGGCTTTTTGTTCTGGCGGGGATAATCATAATCATCCTTTCTCTTTTAAAAGTAAACCTGTTCTTTACTCTGATTGTAATTCTTGTTCCGGTTGTCTTGTACACCAGTGTAATTTATCCATTGTACCTTTACAAAAAACTTCAAAAGGGTGAGAATAAGAACGTTCCCGAATTGTAAAAGTCAGAGATCGTTCTGCCGATCATAACGTATTATCTTTATGGCTGGAACTCATCCCCTACCCCTTCTCCCCGCCTTTGGCGGGATCTTCGACTTGAAAAGAGAAGGGGGAAAAAGTTCCTCTCTTTTTAAGAGAGGAATTCAGGGTGAGTTCCCAATGCAAAACAGTTTCTCGAAATGGCTGGAGCAAGGCATTTACCTCGCCTCAGCCTTTTTTACAGTCATTGCGAGCCTCAAGGGCGAAGCAATCCCTTTAATTTGACTGTGAGGAGATTGCTTCGTCGCTTAAATGACCTCCTCGCAATGACAGTCCATTCACTTTCCCTTCGGTCATTTTACTCTCGAAAAAATAAACTAAAATCTTCTTGATTTTTTCCACAGATTAGGTGATATTTGAACCCGAAAGATAATTTGTTTTTCCTTTAATTGTTTTATTTTTTTAACTATAAACTATGAACCATTAACCATAAACCGATTTTCAATTGGGGCAGTAGCTCAGCTGGGAGAGCGTCTCGTTCGCAACGAGAAGGTCGGCGGTTCGAATCCGCTCTGCTCCAGCGAATCCCCGTAGGGGATTCGCTGGTGGTTGGTTCATAGTGGATAGTGGGTAGTAAAGAAAACAAATGAATAATGAGGAGAAGTTCGGGTTTGAGAGGTTGAGGGTTTATCAAGACTCTTTGAGTTTTTCAAAGCAGGTTTATAAGGTGTCAAAGAGTTTCCCGAAAGATGAGCTTTTCAGTATAACTTCTCAATTAAGAAGAGCAGCTTTGTCTATCTGTTTAAATATTGCAGAAGGGAGTAGTTTGACTAAAACTGAGTTTAAGAACTTCTTAAGAAGATCCAGAGGTTCAGTTTACGAATGCGTGCCTATACTTTCTCTGGCCTTTGACAACAGATATATTTCTGAAAATCAATTTGAGGTATTAAATAATAGTTGCTTAAAGTTAGCAAAGTCTATCAGTGCTTTAATCAATTCGATTAAGTAGTTTTTACTATGAACCATGAACTATTAACTAATAACCAGGGGTTCTCATCCGCTTCGCGGATGAGAACCCCTTTTCCCGTGCTAGATGGGGAGTTAGCGGTGCCCTGTAACCCGGAACCCGCTTTACCGGGGTCGAATCCCCGCCTGAGGTCTTCTCCTCCGGGAAAGGGGAGGGGTAAGAGGCGATGAAGGTCAGGTCTTGCGCAACTCAAGCTCACCTAACCCCGTCAGGACCGGAAGGTAGCAGCGGTAAGTGAATACCTGAGTGTGCCGTAGGGAAGCCTGGCTGGAGCTTGACTGCATCCGAACCTCCTTGGAGTGAGGGATCAAAGGTGGGTGCACGGGAGAAGAATTCGCCGCAGGCGGATTCTGGTGGGTGGTTAATGGTAAATGGTTCATAGTAAGAAAAGAAAAAGGGAAAAGGAAGAAGGAAAAAAGGAAAAACGATGAGCTATCTGGTAATGGCAAGAAAATACAGGCCCATGGGGTTTGGGGAAGTGGTGGACCAGAAACATGTTGTCACCACTCTGGTCAATGCCATAAACTCAAAAAGGATTGCTCATGCTTATCTGTTTTCCGGGCCCAGGGGAACAGGTAAAACCACAGTTGCCAGGATCTTAGCCAAGGCTTTGAACTGCGAAAAAGGTCCAACCTCAGAGCCGTGCAACCAGTGTTCTGCCTGTCAGGAGATAAATGTCGGCAGAAGCATAGACGTCTTTGAAATGGATGCCGCCTCCAAGAGCAAGGTAGAAGATATCAGAGGTCTGATAATCGAAGGGGTTAAATATGCGCCGGTAAGGGGCAAATATAAAGTCTATATAATCGATGAAGTGCAGATGCTCTCAGACTCTGCTTTTGATGCTCTGCTGAAAACGATCGAGGAGCCGCCAGCCAATGTGGTCTTCATCTTCGCTACCACAGAACCTCAGAAAGTCCCTGCCACCATACTCTCTCGCTGTCAGAGATTTGAGTTCAAGAGGATTCCGTTCAACGATCTGGTCGAGACCATCTCGAACATTGCTCAGAAAGAAGGATTGGAAATGGAAAAAGAAGCCATCTATACCTTAGCCCGCAAAGCTGATGGAAGTCTCAGGGATTCCCTTTCCCTTCTGGACCAGATGATAGCTTTCGGTGGTAAAAAGATTACCAAAAAGATAGTTGACCAAACCCTGGGTCTGGTCGAGCAGGAGGTTTACTTTGATCTCACTAAAGTCGTTTTAGAAAAAGACAGCAAAAAAGGGTTAGAGCTTCTTGAAAGCCTGATCGATTCAGGTGTGGACCTGCAAGAGTTTGTAGCCGGGCTTTTAGAACATCTGAGGAACCTTTTGGTAGCTAAAATCGGAGGAGAGTCAGAGCGGCTTTTTGACCTTTCAAAACATTATATCGAGCGATATAAAAAGGAAGCAGAGAGTTTTTCGGAAACGGACCTTCTGAGGATGATAAAAATAATTATCGATCTCAATTATACCTTGAAGAAGACAAGTGAGCCAAGGATACATTTAGAGGTCTCTCTATTAAAGCTGATCAAAATGGATTCATCCGTGTCTATTGAGACTCTTCTGGAAAGATTAGGACAGGCAGGTTCAGAAGGCGGAGGAACAGAGTATAAACTTCCCCAGAAAAAAGAAATCTCCCAGATAAAGGATTCGCAGCTAGAGGAAAATTCTGTACCAGAGGAAAATCTTAAGCCCCCGGATCAAAACAGTCTCTCCTTGAATCTGGAAACCTTGAAATCCAGCTGGCCACAGGTGTTAAACAAAGTAAAAGAAAGAAAAGCCTC
>Ga0315294_10008343_pt1 | contig 11390 bp, 14 predicted proteins | sample YL17G13_40_MG_FD_203626 | JGI IMG/M metagenome (GOLD analysis project Ga0315294, IMG submission 203626) | Sediment microbial communities from Yellowstone Lake, YNP, Wyoming, USA - YL17G13_40 | ecosystem: Environmental > Aquatic > Freshwater > Lake > Sediment | place: USA: Wyoming | collected... | reverse complement strand
AAGAACTACTTAAGGCAAAAAGACATAAACGCATACTCATGAGGTTAAGCGGCACAGAAACAAGACCCCGTTTGGTTGTGCGTCGTTCTCTGAAGAATCTTTCTGCGCTCTTTGTGGATGACCAAACAAAGAAAACCATGTTCTCCCTATCTACGATGCATAAAGAAATAAAGCAGAAGTTTCCCTCTTCGGGCAATATCAAGGCAGCGGAGTTTTTTGGACAGGTTTTGGCAGGGAAGGCCAAAGAAAAAGGGATTACAAAGATTATCTTTGACCGTGCCGGTTATCTGTATCACGGCAGGATAAAGGCCTTTGCAGACGCACTAAGAAAAGGTGGATTGGAGTTCTAAACTATGCGCGAATTAAATATCGAACAACAGCCGGAATTAATCGAAAAAATAATTACCATTAACCGTGTATGCAAAGTAACCAAGGGTGGCAAAAAACTTCATTTTAGTGCCTTGGTCGTGGTGGGAGATACCAAGGGCAGGGTGGGCTTTGCCCTGGATAAGGCAAACGAAGTTGCCGATGCTATACGTAAGGCTCTGACAAAAGCAAAAAAAGGGCTTTTTACCGTGCCGCTTGAAGGTTCTACCATACCCCATGAGATTATCGGTAAGTTCGGAGCTGCAAAGGTTCTTCTGAAGCCCGCATCAGAAGGAACGGGCGTCATAGCAGCCGGACCTGTCAGGGCAATATGTGAAGCCGCGGGCATAAAAGATATCCTGACTAAGTGTCTCAGATCCAATAATCCCATAAATGTTATCAAGGCCACGGTAGAAGGCCTGAAGAATTTAAAGGTATCTTAAAGAATGAATAAGAAAATAATCAAAACAAAGACAGCTCCCAAAAAAGAACTAAAGATAGAGAAGCCCATTAAGAAACGCTCCTCTATTAAACAGAAACAGAAAACAGCTACGGTTCAGACTTTCGGATTGCATAATCTAAAGGCTCCCAGGGGTTCTCATAAACCCAGGAAGATTTTAGGTAGAGGTTCCAGTTCCGGGCATGGAAAAACCTCAACCAGAGGCAGCAAAGGACAGACCTCGCGGGCAGGGCGTCATTTTTATGCGGGATTTGAAGGCGGACAGACTCCTTTGATACGCAGGATGCCCAAGAGGGGCTTTACTAATATTTTTAAGAAAGAGTTCCAGATTGTAAATTTAGATGACCTGAACAGAATAAAAGAAACTACGATAAATCCCGCACTATTAGAAGAAAAAGGCTTGATTAAGGATAAAGAAAAACCAGTGAAGATTTTAGCCGACGGTAAGATTAAAAATGCCGTTACCGTAAAGGCGCACGCATTTTCTAAAAAGGCCTGCCAGGAGATTTCCAGTGCTGGCGGTAAGATAGAAATAATCAATGTTTAGCGCATTACTGAATTCCTTTAAGATTCCTGATTTAAAGAGGCGGCTTATCATAACCGGCTCGCTTATTGCCATCTATCGCGTAGGTTGCTATATCCCCACGCCTGGCATTGATGGAACTGCATTAGCAGAGTTCTTTAATAGGATAGCCAAAACCCAGGGCGGCACTATCTTCGGCATTATCAATATGTTTTCAGGCGGTGCCATGGAGAGGCTCACTATCTTTGCCTTGGGGATTATGCCTTATATTTCCTCTTCGATTATCCTGCAGCTTTTAACCGCGGTTATCCCAGCATTGGAAAAGCTGGCTAAAGAGGGGAAAGAGGGTTACGAAAGAATAAATCAATATACGCGTTATGGGACAGTGGGACTGGCGATAATCCAGTCGTTTTTCATCTCAATGTGGCTGGAGAATCCGGCCCGCTTTGAAGGCCTAAAGATAGTAATGTATCCGGGGTGGGGCTTCAGAATACTTACCGTGCTTACCTTGACCACAGGGACAATATTTATTATGTGGCTGGGAGAACAGATACAGGAAAGAGGTATTGGTAACGGCATCTCCCTAGTCATCACTGCCGGTATTATTTCAAGAATCCCTGCTGCCATACACCAATTATTTATTCTGATCTCTCCGTTTTCTCCTACTCGTCGGCAAATACAGCCTTTTACCCTGATAATCATGGCAGCGCTCTTGGTAGGCGTGGTCTTTGCGGTGATTATGATTACGCAGGGACAGAGGAAGATTCCGGTTCAGTATGCGCGCAGGATCGTAGGAAGAAAAATTTACGGAGGACAATCTACCTATATTCCCTTAAAGGTGGATACCTCAGGAGTAATTGCTATTATTTTTGCCCAATCGATAATCCTGTTTCCAGCAACCCTTGCTTCGTTTATCCAGAATCCTGCCTTTCAAAGGCTGGCGCAGGGATTAATCAGAGGGCATTTACTTTATACCGTATTCTACGCGTTGCTCATAATATTCTTCTGCTATTTTTATACTGCCATCGTATTCAACCCTAATGACCTGGCTGAAAATATGAAGAAATACGGAGGCTTTATACCGGGAATTCGTCCGGGCACCTCTACCGCTGAATTTTTAGAACACATCATGAACAGAATCACCCTGGCAGGCGCTGTCTTTATTGCCGTCATTGCCATATTTCCTGATTTTATTATGGCCTGGCTTTCAATCCCCTATCTCGTAGCTTCCTTTTTTGGAGGCACAGGCATATTAATCGTGGTGGGAGTGATGCTGGATACTCTTAAACAAATCGAATCGCATCTTCTTACCCATCATTATGAAGGTTTTATGAAATCCGGGCACATCAGGGGAAGAAGATAATGAGAATGGTGCTGTTAGGTCCGCCGGGAGCTGGAAAGGGCACGCAGGCAAATAGACTGGCGGAAAAACTTAAGTTACCGCATATATCCACAGGAGACCTGCTTCGTCAGAATGTAAAGGCTGCCACCTCCCTCGGTAAAGAGGCCAGTGATTTTATGGACAAGGGGCTGTTGGTGCCGGATGAGCTGGTAGCCAGGATGCTTATGCAGCGGTTTGAGCACGCTGACACCAAGCGAGGTTTTATACTGGATGGTTACCCCCGCAATCTAAAACAGGCAGAAACATTAGACGAAATCCTAAAGGCAAGGGTATTAGATTTAGACATTGTGATTTATCTGGACACCAGCGAAGCGGTAATTATTCAGCGTTTAGGCGGTCGCCTTGCCTGCAGCTCATGCGGTGCTAATTTTCATATCAAGAATATGCCGCCTAGAGAATCGGGTATCTGCGATAATTGCGGCGGAAAATTGTATCAACGCACAGATGACCAGGAAGAGACAATAAAGAAGCGTCTTGAGGTTTATAAAAAAGAGGTTTATTCCTTAATAAAATATTATGAGGCAAGAAAAAAACTATATCGTCTATCTGCAGATGAAGACGCAGAGATAGTTTTGGAAAAAATTATTCACCTGGCACAGGAGCTCGATGATTCCCCTAAAGTCTGAAAAAGATTTAGAGACGCTAAGACGATCGGGCGCCATTTTAGCTAAAATAATGAAAAGATTGCACGGGCTTATAAAATCAGGGATATCGACCGCTGAAATTGATAGCCTTGCTGAGAAGTTAGTGGCGCAGGAAAACGCTATACCTGCCTTTAAGGGTTATAGGGGTTTTCCGGCAACTGTCTGCGCCTCGATAAATGAAGAGATAGTACACGGCATACCCGGGGAAAGAAGACTTAAGGAAGGCGATATCATCAGTCTGGATTTAGGTATAAATTACCAGGGTTATTTTTCAGACGCAGCTTTTACCTTGGGAGTGGGAAAGATCGATCCTAAAATAAAAAAATTAATCGAGGTTACCAGAAAGGCATTATCGGAAGGAATAAAAGAGGCGAAGGCCGAAAATAATCTATCGGATATTTCTTACCGTATTCAAAATTATGTAGAAAAAAACGGCTTTTCTGTGGTTAGGCAGTTTGTAGGACACGGGATAGGGCGCAGCTTACATGAGGAACCAGAGATACCCAATTTTGGCAGACCACACGAAGGCCCTGTGCTGCAAAAAGGCATGGTATTTGCAATTGAACCAATGGTCAACATGGGAACCTGGGAATCCGAAATTATGGATAATGGTTGGACAGCGGTTACAAAGGATAGGCTTCCTTCTGCACACTTTGAGCATACGGTCGCAATTACGGACCGTGGCCCGGAAATCCTTACGAACTGATATGTCTAAAGAAGAACTGATTGAGACTGAGGGTCGGATAATCGAAGCGTTACCCAATGCCATGTTTAAAGTTGAACTGGAAAATGGGCACGTGGTATTAGCCCATGTATCAGGCAAGATGCGCATGAATTTTATCAGGATACTTCCGGGAGATAAAGTAAAGCTTGAGCTTTCTCCTTATGATTTAAGCAGGGGAAGGATTACCTTTAGGGTTAAATGAAGCTCCGGCGGCTAAAGCCAGCGGTTTCCTGGAGCGAAATACTGAGCAGCCGTGCTCCATCCCTGCCTGCCGGCAGGTAGGCGTACCCTAAAAGGATGCGGTTTTGTGGCTGCGAATGTATAAACGGAGGCAGGAAGCAGTGAAAGTAAAAGCATCAATTAGAAAAATCTGTGACAAGTGCAAAATTATCAAACGCAGAGGTGTTCTCCGTGTAATCTGTTCTAATCCCAAACATAAGCAGAGACAGGGATAGTTTTAAGTTAAAAGTTAAAAGGAAAAAGTAAGAAGAATAAGAAAGTAAAAGGAGGATTAAAGTGCCAAGGATTTTGGGAGTAGATATTCCTAAGGAAAAAAGAATAGAGATTGCGTTAATGTATTTATACGGCGTAGGCAGGTCATTGTCCAATAAAATACTTAAAGAAGCACAGGTTAGTCCTGATAAACGTGCCAAGGATTTAAGCGAAGAGGAAGTTTCGCGCATTACCAGTATCATTCAGAAAAGTGGATTCAAGGCGGAGGGAGATTTACGCCGCGATATTGCCCAGAATATAAAAAGGCTGATGGACATCGGTTCCTGGAGAGGCATGCGGCATAAAAAAGGCCTGCCTGTCAGGGGCCAGCGCACGCGGACAAATGCAAGAACGCGCAAAGGCCCGCGCCGCAGGGGCGGTATGGCAATCAAGAAGGAGACAGAGGTAAAGAAAGCCGCGCCACCAGCAGCTGCAGCCAAACCAAAAGGAGGATAGCGCTTAATGGCAACTAAAGACAAGGCAAAGAAAAAAAAGATTGCCAAGGGTATAACCTCAGGCATTGCTCATATACAGGCAAGTTTTAATAACACCATAATTACCATAACCGATAAACAGGGAAATGTGCTGGTCTGGTCTGCGCCCGGCATTGTCGGTTATAGCGGTTCGAAAAAATCCACTCCTTTTGCTGCTCAGATAGCTGCTACAGATGCAGCCAGAAAGGCCAAGGAAATCGGATTAAAAGAGGTGGATGTCTACGTGAAGGGCCCAGGTTTCGGCAGAGAGTCGGCAATCAGGGCTCTGCAGGCCGCCGGACTGGTAATAACTTCCATAAGGGATGTAACTCCTATTCCTCATAACGGATGTCGTCCTAAGAAGAAAAGGAGAGTATAACAAATGGCTCGATATATTGATGCGGTTTGCAGGTTGTGCCGTAGAGAAGGGGAAAAATTATTCTTAAAAGGCACAAAGTGTTCGACTGACAAATGCCCGGCTGCCAAAAGGGCATATGCTCCCGGCCAACACGGAGAGTCCAGAAGGAGAAAACTCTCCAACTACGGTCTTCAGCTGAGGGAAAAACAAAAAGTCAAAAGGATATACGGCGTTTTAGAGAAGCAATTCCGTAGATATTTTTATATCGCTTCAAAAAAAAAGGGCGTAACAGGCAAGGTGCTGCTGCAATTACTGGAGAGGAGGCTGGATAACGTGGTATTCCGCATGGGACTGGCGATTTCAAGGTCCCAGGCCAGGCAAATAGTGCGCCATAATCAAATTTCTGTAAATTCTGTACGCGTGAATATCCCTTCATACCTGGTAGATATAAACGATGTTATTCAGGTAAAGACAAAGGATAAGGCAAAAAATAAGATTAAAGAAAATATGGAGCTTTCCAAGGATAGGACAGTGTCTTCGTGGCTGGAATTCAATGCAGCTGAATTAAGCGCGAAGGTGCTCAGGCTTCCGGAGAAGGAAGATATCCAGCAGCAGATTCAGGAACAGTTAATTGTAGAATTGTATTCAAAGTAGACTTACCGTATTCTGACATTCGGATTTATTCGTATAATATAAGAGGAGGAATATAGATGGGTATAAAATGGAGAGATTTTCAGTTACCAAAAAGACTGGAGTGCGACGAAGCTAGCTATACCGATACCTATGGTAAATTCTCCGCCGCTCCTTTTGAAAGAGGATACGGCGTAACTCTAGGTAATTCTCTAAGGCGGGTTTTGTTTTCCTCTATAGAGGGTAGCGCGGTAACAGCGATTAAGATAGCCGGAGTACAGCATGAGTTCTCGGCAATCCCGGGCGTATTGGAAGACGTGCCGGAGATAACCTTAAATATAAAAAGCCTGGTATTGAATTCACACTCCAAGATACCCAAGACTATATACATAAAAAAAGACACCAGGGGAGAAATCAAGGCAAAGGACATCAATGTTGACGAAACTATAGAGATTGTCAATCCTAATTTACACATCGCAACGTTAAACAAAGATACTAAATTTGCCATGGAATTGGAGGTAGCCAGGGGCAGAGGTTATGTCACCGCTGAATTAAATAAAAAAGAGGATAGGGCCGCTGGAGTTATCCCTATAGATTCAATTTTCACCCCCATCACAAAAGTAAATTTTTACGTAGAGAATACGCGCGTGGGGCAGAGGACGGATTACGACAAGCTGATTATGGAGATTTGGACAAACGGTTCAATAAGCCCGAAGGACGCGCTACTTTATGCCTCTAATATTTTACAGAGACATTTAGATATATTCGTCAACTTCGGACAATTACCGGAAGACGTATCTGAGGAAGAGCCTGAAATGAGCAAGGAGGAAAACGCCCTTTACGAGAAATTAAGACTTCCCATATCCGAACTGGAATTATCGGTGAGAAGCTCAAATTGCCTGAGAGAGGCTAATATTAAAACCATCGCTGAACTGGTTAAGAAGGCTGAGGACGAAATGCTAGGTTTCAAGAACTTCGGCAAGAAATCCCTGAATGAAATAAAGGAACTTCTTACCAGTATGGGTTTAACCTTAGGCATGCAGGTAGACCCTAAGAAATTAAAGAAGGCTTAAAAAGAATGAGACATAGAAAGGCAAAATCACTATTAAACCGTTTTACAAGTTGGCGCAAGGCTACCTTACTAAGTCTGGCAAGAAATGTATTGATAAACCAGAGCATCAGGACCACAAGGCATAATGCCAAAGTAGTAAGGCCGCTGGTAGAAAAGCTTATTTCTCTGGGTAAAAGCAACACCCTGACTGCCAAAAGACAAGCAGCCAGGCTGCTGGGTAATGACCATACGCTGGTAAATCTGCTTTTTAAGGAACTCGCACCCCGCTTTTCAAACAGGCAGGGAGGTTATACCAGAATTATTAACCTGGGCCAAAGACGGGGCGATAATGCACAGATTGTAATCTTAGAGCTCACCGAGATTAAAAAGAAGGAAAAAAAGGCTCGCAAAAAAGAAAAGGAAGCTAAAACGCAGGAAGTAAAAGAAACAGGGGCAGAAGTAATTAAAGAGAGGCCCGTTGAAGGAAAAAAACCGGATTCAGAGGTTGCGGTCAAAGAGAAGCCCCCGATTACTAAAAAACCTTCCAAGAAATTCCTGGGAGGTATAAGGAATATCTTTAAAAAGGAAAGAAGGGATTCTCTATAATACTACGATATCTCGATGCCAATAGTTGCGAGACTAGCAGAACGTTTAAAGAAAATAAATCCTTCCTCAACTCTCGCTATAACCTCAAAGGCTAAAAAACTAAAAGCAGAAGGCAAGGATGTCATTAGTCTTGCCGCCGGTGAACCTGATTTTGACACCCCTGATTTTATAAAAGCAGCTGCAATAGAGGCAATAAAATCCGGCTTCACCAAATATACTCCTACCACTGGAATTCCTGAATTAAAGAAATTGATCAGCGAGAAGTTTAAGAGGGAAAACTCCTTAGAGTATGCCCCCGAACAAATAGTAGCCTCCTGCGGGGCAAAGCACAGCATATTCAATACTCTTATGGTCCTGGTGGACCGCGGAGACGAGGTGATTATACCTTCTCCTTATTGGGTCAGTTATCCTGAAATGGTTAATCTCTGCGAAGGAGTACCTTGTTTTATACCGGCATTACCGGAAAATAATTTTAAGATAACCGCGAGGGACCTGGAAAAGCATATCGGCAGAAAGACAAAACTGCTCATATTAAATAGCCCTTCTAATCCTACCGGATGCGTATATAATCTAGAGGAGTTAAAGGGAATTGCCGAAATATGCATCGCTAAAAATATTTATGTTATCAGCGATGAAATATATGAAAAAATTATCTACGATAACCTCAGCCACATATCCATTGCCGGTTTAGATAAAAATATCCGTGATTTGACTATTACGGTGAACGGCCTATCCAAGAGTTATTCCATGACCGGCTGGCGTCTCGGTTATCTGGGCGCTCCCGTTGACATCGCAGATGCTATATCTAAATTACAGGACCATTCTACCTCAAATCCTAGCTCTATTACCCAAAAGGCAGCGCTTGCGGCATTAAGCGCTCCGGATGAGTTTGCCAAGAATATGTGTCAGGAATTTAAAAAGAGAAGAGACTTTATAGCAGATAGATTGAGCAAGATTAAAAAGATAAGTTTTGTCCTTCCACAAGGAGCATTCTATATATTCTGCGATATCTCCAAAACCAAACTCACTTCTTTAAACTTTGCTACCCGTCTTCTTGATGAAGCTTCTGTCGCGATAATACCCGGCGACGGATTTGGGCGCGATGATTACGTGCGTATGAGTTTTGCAAGCAGCATCGAGCAGATAGGCAAGGCAATGGATAGACTGGAAGCTTGGCTGGGCAAGCTATGAAACCAAAGACAATTGCGGAAAAGATACTGAGCATGCATGCCGGTCGCGAGCTAAAAGCCGGGGATTTTTCAGTATGTAAAATAGATTTTACCTTCGGCCAGGACGGAACATCCTCTATCATAATCGATAGGATTAAAGAACTAGGCATAAGTCAGTTAAAAACCAGATTCTGTATGGTTCTTGACCACAGTGTGCCCTCTCCCAATGAAGGCGTTTCCCGCGTGCATAAAAAAATGCGTAGTTTTAGCCAGGCATACAAAGCCCAGCTTTATGATGTCGGCTGCGGCGTATGTCATCAGGTTATACCGGAATCAGGACAGATACTCCCCGGGGATCTAATTTTGGGCGCTGACTCGCATACCTGTACCTACGGCGCATTAGGCGTATTTGCAACCGGAGTAGGCTCTACGGATTTAGCCATTGCCCTGGCCACGGGGAAAAACTGGTTTAAGGTGCCGGGAACGATTAAAATAATAATAAGTGGGAAAATACCCAGGGGAATATTTGCCAAAGATATCATACTACATATTATTAAGGAAATAAAATCCGATGGCGCAACCTATAAAGCGCTGGAATTCTGCGGTCCGGTAGTTGATAAATTAGATATTGACGGACGCTTTACTATGTGTAATATGGTTGTAGAGATGGGAGCGAAAGCCGGCTTTATGCCGCAGGATAAAAAGACAATTGATTGGTTAAAACCAAGGGTTTCTAAAAAAACAAAGATAAAAACTGTGGCTGCGGATAAAGAGGCGCCCTATGAAAAAACTTTAGCATTCGATATTTCAAAGCTCAAGCCTCAAGTTTCTCTGCCGCATGCCGTGGATCAAGTAGAATCCGCAGAAGGGCTGAACAATATCAGGATTAACGAGGCGTTTTTAGGAACCTGCACTAATGGCAGGCTTACAGATTTTAAAGTGGCAGCCTCAATACTGAAGTCAAGAAAAGTTGCCCCTGGAGTAAAACTTATTATTGCACCCAGCTCGCGGACGGTATTTTTGGAGGCATTGAAACTTGGGCTGGTTGATATCTTTATTAAAGCTGGTGCGGTAATTGTTGCCCCGGGATGCGGTCCCTGTGTGGGCACGCATAACGGTATTCCTGCTGACGGTGAAATAGTAATATCCACCGCCAATAGGAATTTTAAGGGTAGAATGGGAAATCCCAATGCTTTTATTTATCTTGCTTCGCCTGCAACGGTAGTTGCTTCGGCGGTTAAAGGACGTATTACTGACCCAAGAGAATACTTATAGCTTAAGGAGGAAGTCATGGAAATACAGGAATTACTTTTATTATGCGTTGAAAAGTCCGCTTCTGACCTGCACCTCTCTGAGAATGAACCTCCGATACTGCGCATCGACGGAAAGATACACCGCACAAATCTGGCAGTTTTAAACAGGCACGATTTAAAAAGGATGATTTACAGTGTCCTTACCAATCCGCAAAAGGAATCTTTTGAACGGGAATTGGAGTTGGATTTTTCTCTGGCGCTTCCGAATTTAGATAGATTCCGCGTTAACGTGCATATGCAGAAAGGCGCAGTGGAAGCAGCCTTCAGGCGCGTACCCCTGGAGATACCAAGTATGGAGGATCTAGGCTTACCGCCTGTGGTTATAGACCTAGCGCGCAAACCAAACGGACTGGTATTGGTTACCGGGCCAACTGGCATGGGAAAGACCACTACTCTAGCGGCGATGATCAACCTTATTAATAATGAGAGAGAAAGTATTATTATCTGTATTGAAGACCCTATAGAATTTATACACACCAATAAAAAGAGTATTATCAAACAGAGGGAAATTTATGCGGATACACATTCTTTTTCCGCATCACTGAGGCATGCCCTTCGTCAGGACCCCAATGTTATTGTTGTCGGAGAGATGAGGGACCTGGAAACCATATCCACAACCCTTACCGCAGCAGAAACCGGACACCTTGTCTTGGCAACCCTGCATACGCCCGACGCTCCGCAGACCATAGAAAGGATTATAGATGTATTTCCGCCCCATCAACAGCAACAGGTAAAGTTACAGCTGGCAGATTGCCTGCAGGGCGTTATTTCGCAATTGCTGCTTCCTTCTTCTTCAGGCAAGGGACGGTTGCTTGCCACGGAAATAATGTTAGGAACCCCGGGAGTGAGAAATCTTATCCGTGAACAGGAAATTGAACAGATACCCACTCTTATGCAGACAGGAAGCCAATACGGCATGAAAACAATGGATAAATCACTGAAAGAACTTACCCAGAAAGGAATGATTACTCTAGATGTTGCCTTATCCAAGGTTAAGAATCCGGATGAATTCAAACAGCTATGAGATTCAGCGGCGAGTCGATAAGATTAGGAGATAATATAAATACGGATTTTATTATTTCCGGAAGATACAAATTCGCCATTACTGACATGAAGGAATTATCCAAGCATATAATGGAAGACATCGATCCTGATTTCCCTAAAAAAATAATCCCCGGA
>Ga0315294_10008342_pt1 | contig 11391 bp, 5 predicted proteins | sample YL17G13_40_MG_FD_203626 | JGI IMG/M metagenome (GOLD analysis project Ga0315294, IMG submission 203626) | Sediment microbial communities from Yellowstone Lake, YNP, Wyoming, USA - YL17G13_40 | ecosystem: Environmental > Aquatic > Freshwater > Lake > Sediment | place: USA: Wyoming | collected... | reverse complement strand
ACTTTGATTCGATGAGGCTTCCGAGATTAGCGTCGCGGCGCGCTTAACCAGCCGAACCGCCGTGTACGGACCCGTACGCACGGTGGTGTGACAGGGAAAGCCCGCGAGGGTCTACCTATGTCAATTATGGGAAGAAGGATGCGGATTCTGTCGAAGCTTATTAAAGCTGATCGAAATCCCGTTTGAGATGGCATAATTTGCGTCCTTGACTTCGCCCCAAGGCGGGCGTTACATTTCTAACATGAAACGATCCACAGCCGCTTTTTTGTTTGGTGCTTTATTCGTCACCATCGGGAAGGCTCAAACCCACGGGACAATAAAAGGGATCCGGTGGGAAGCGCATGCGAAACCGATCTATTCCGATTTGGATGATGACTTTGCCAAAGATCCCTCCATTGTCCAGGCCGATGGGCAGTTCTATATGTTTTATACGGGAGCGGCCCCGGGTTTCCAGGGCGGGACACCGCCGTGGCGAATCGAATACGCCACCTCACCGGACGGACTGAATTGGACGAAACAGGGGACGGCTTTCACGGCGGACGACGACACTTGGGAGGCCGGCCGGGTGCAGGCGCCGAGCCGTCCGATTTGGCACAAAGGGCAATATTACATGTTTTATGCGGGGGGGCCGCGGCAACCCGTGAATAGGGTGTATACGGGTTTTGTTACGTCTAAAGATCTTATTCATTGGACAAAGCATCCCCAGATCATACGGCATGATAATAAAGCCAACGACCCTTTTCTCTTTAAGGAGGGCGGCACGTTCTATCTGTTTTACACGACCTATGCCGAAGGAGAGCCTGTTTTTTGCCGGACCTCCACGGACCTTATGACTTGGTCGGATCCGGTTAAGACGGATGCCGAAGGAGAGGGTGTTGTCGTCTGGAAGGCAAACGGGGGGGGATATTATTTGATCGCCTGCATCGGCTATTCAGGCAAAGGCGAATTTTATAAACTCTATTACTCCGAAAAGTTGACCGGTTTTAAAGACCTCGGCAAAATCGATATGAACGTGCCATCCTGGGCTTCAGACGCTTTCGGGCATGGCGACGTGATTCGCAAAGGTGATGAAGACTGGCTGTATTTTCAGGGTACCCACGACGGCGGGAAAACCTTTCAAATCGGCCTGGCGAAGCATAGGATCGACCGCCTATCCCGCGATAAATAAGTTGAAGCCCTGCTTTTGGGAGTTGGGCATCTCCTTCAGCCAGATGATGTGATTGAAAACAATCGATCCTTTGGGAGTCGAACTCCCCCGGAGCGGAAATCTAATCGCGCTTCTCTACCACCTCGTGTCCTTTAGAAATTCCAGTCTTTCGAGATAGGGCTTTCCGTCAGGGACAAGGGTGATGGCTTCGCCCGATTTTGTGGCAAACGACAACCGATCCCCCTCCTGTGTTTCGGATTTTTTTCCTGGCCATGGAGAGCAAGACGTCCGGATCATATCCCACCCGCGCGGCTCCGATGAAAAGCGTTTGAAAGGCGTTTCCGTGATAAAGCCAGGTCTTCTCGTCGATTCCCTCCAAGTCATTCCTGATCATGGCGAGGTCTTTCGCCTTGGAGTTCAAGCCGATATTGGGCGCCGGAAAAACAAGCCCGTGCAACATGACCCAATCGACACCAATTTTATTGAGTCCGCGGCCATGTCCTCCTTCACAGGCGCGGAACCGCGTCCTCCCGTTCGCTTCATGAACCGGGAATTCAATTAAGTTGGCCAGAATATGTTCCCATTTATCCTGCCTGTCAATATCCGCCTGGATATCCCGGCTGATTTCGATCATGGCCTTAAAAAATACTTTTAGAAAACCGAGGGACGTGATGGGATTGATGTCTCCGTATCCTTCTCTCCATTGATTCCCATTCCAGGGGCCGACCTCGTAAACGCAGTCGTCGGGAATGACATACCTGTTTCGCTCAAACTTGAGATAATCTTCCCAAAAGTCCGCCACGGCGATGAGGTACGGATAAACCTTCCTGATATAGTCTTGGTCGTAGGTATAATGATACCTCAGGATCATGTTCATGCTGGCAAATACGGCATGGCTTTTCATGCCGCAAAACATGGGCTGACCTGCGATATCATCGAAAGGGTCGCCATCGATCTTGCCCTTATATTGCCGGCGCAATCCCGGTTTGTCCTTGTACCGCAGGGCCAGGGTCGCTTCCGTCGGAAACATGAGGTCATCCGTTTTGAATTTTCGGGATACCCAAAAAAGATCGCCGTCCCTTCCTTCCGCGGTCTCGGATCCGTATCCGTCCTTCACCCACAGGCGAAGATCGACCGTGACGGATTCTTTGTCCGTTCTGAGCTCCCAGACGACGACATTATCCCCGGCCATCACCCGGGCATCCATAAACACGGTATTTTTCTTGGACGAGAACTTCGAGGAGATGACCGGCTCATACAGCATCTGTTCGATGTGATACGACGCATCCGCAAGGTCGGAGATACCGACATCCACCCCTCCGATCAGGCTCGGACCGCATTGTTGAAAGTCAGGACCCGACTTCCAGAAATCATTTTTCGATATCCAGTACCGCTGCATGTCAGGCCGTCCGCTGACCGTCAGCCCGATATCGCCGTTTCCCGTTATCGGACTATCCACTATCTTTGAGGAGGGGACATGCGTGGGGGGGGCGGTGAAAACCGCCTTATACCCTGAAATGATCTCCCCCGTTTTTGGTAGGACGGGGTCTTCCCGAGCGACGCCCTGGCACGAAGCCAAACAGATGGCCAGGAAACCTATCATCAAGGTAGGAATGCGTGTTCTTTGCATGCTTTCATTTTATTTTAAAACCGCCGCCGGATTCCACTTTTTAGTCCGCGCCTTGAGGTGCTAGTCTTGACGATGAAAAACAATTTCGACATAATTCAACCGTGCGCAGCGCGAGTCGGAGTTATGGGGGGCACCTCCTACTTCCCTCGCGACGGAACGCATCATCAGGGGATCTGTCTCCCGAGGAAAAGGTTGCCCGGGCCCGAGTCTGAGCGACGGGTACGGAAAATTCCGGCGGGAGGCCGAAGACTAAAATCTTAACAGGAGATGAACCATGGATGAACGTCAAACAGGAATGGATCGCCGGAGTCTCTTCAAGAGAATCGCGGGTGGCGGACTCATGCTTGCGGCGGGAAAGGCCGCCTGGGCGGCGGAATCGGGCACTCCGGTTTCCGGACAGCCCGCCAGGGAGGCCAAAAGCCTGGGCTTGAAGATTAAAAGCGTGGAAACGATTCCGACCGGCGGCGATGTCTTTGTCAGAATTGAAACCGACGCGGGCCTTGTGGGGTACGGCGATGCGACAAACAATTTTCTGCCCTACGGTGCGGAGGGGACGATCAAGGACCTGATCCCGTACCTGATCGGCGAAGATCCGGAGCGGATCGAGTATCTCTGGCAATCCTGTTTCCGCCGGCGTTTCATGCGCGGTGGCCCGGCCACCGGAACCGCGATCAGCGGCATCGACCAGGCGCTTTGGGACATCAAGGGGAAAGCTTATGGCGTGCCCGTTTACCAATTGCTCGGCGGCCTGGCCCGGACCAAAGTGCGCGTTTACGGGCACGTCAGCGGGAACACGGCCGAAGAGGCCGCCCGGCAAGCCAGAGAGCGCGTGGCCAAGGGAATCACCGCCATCCGATTCCGCGCATTCCACAGCTACGACGCCATGAATATGCACGACCACAAGCTCGCCGTCGCCCAACAGATCGAGTACCTGGCGGCGATCCGGGGAGCCGTGGGTCAGGACGTCGACCTGATTCTCGAGTGCCACGGACGCTATGATCCGCAGTGGGCGGTCGAGCTGGCCAAGCGGGCGGAGCCTTACCATCCCTTCCTCATCGAGGACCCGATTCGCCATGAAAACCCGGAAGCCATGGCCCGGGTCCGGGCCATGACCCACATCCCGCTGGCCATCGGCGAGCGCTACCACAACAAGTGGGAGTTCCGCGAAACGATCGTGAACCGATACGTGGACTACCTGAGGCCGGACGTCTGTCACTGCGGCGGCATCAGTGAGATGAAAAAGATCGCCGCGTTCGGCGAGGCTTTTTACCTGAACCTGATCCTCCACAACAACGCTGGCCCGCTCGGCACGGCGGCGACGCTGCACGCCGCGCTGGCCATCCCCAATGTCGAGATGATCGAGGCGCCGTGGGTGAATGACGACGGCAAAACCGACGTCGTCTCGCCGTATCCGAAGGTGGAGAAAGGTTTTGCCTTGCCGTTGGAGGGCCCCGGCCTGGGCGTCACGTTCGATGAAGCGCTCGCCCGTTCGCGTCCGTTCAAGAAGCCCGGCCTGACTCCGCGATTGAACGCGCCGGACGGCTCGGTCCGCGACTATTAAGTCGGCGAAGCCGATGGTTTGGCGGACGTCCGCTCGCTGCCGGCCCCAAAGGCAAATCCTTTCCTCAGAGCCCTGCGATGTGGCATGGGGCAGCGGGGAGGCGGCGGAGAATCTCTTCCCGGGAACCCGAGCGGTTCAAGATCCTGGCCCCCAAGCTCGAAAAGCTCCGGGCGTACATGCGGGCGGAGGCTCCGCCCGGAAGAACTGGAAATCAACGACGGCGGCGAATTCGTCCTCGCCAAAATTTGGCAGAGACAGGATAGAGTTCTCCGAGGAGGTTTGATGTGAAAATGAGGCGGATCATGATGGCGGCTCTCGTCGGGATGCTGCTTTGGACCGCCGGGTGCGGGCTCGATCCCATAGAGAGGAGCACGCTATCCTTGGCGGGGAGATGGAATTTCAGGCTCGATCCTGGCAATAAAGGTGAAGCCGAGGGATGGTTCTCTTCGCCTTTCGAAGATCAGATTATGCTGCCGGGGACGACGGACGAGAACAAAAAAGGAACGAAAGTCGACGAGCGGCGTGAAGACCGCCTTTCCCGGGTCTATGATTTCAAGGGTCCTGCCTGGTATCAGCGCCGGATCTCCATTCCCGGTTCGTGGCGGGATCGGAGAATCATGCTTTACCTTGAACGGACGAAATACACCCGCGTCTGGGTCGACACGACCGATTGCGGAACTCAAGACGGGCTCAGCGCGCCTCAGGTCTACGACCTCACAACATCCCTGACGCCCGGCGAACATACGTTGACGATCCTGGTGAACAACGCGAAGGTGCCTCCGGTCGGACCGGCCCATGCCCTGGACGAGCGGACTCAGACAAACTGGAACGGCATCATCGGACGTCTGGAATTGCAGGCTTCGGCCCCTGTTTGGCTGGACGACATTCAAGTCTATTCCGATATTGAAAAAAAAGCGGCCAGGGTGCATATCATTCTTGGAAACAACCTGGGACAGCCCGTCCAGGCCGATCTCACGATTCACGCTGAAAGCCGGAACACGGACACGCGGACTCGATTTTCCGCCAAGACCGTTACAGCAGAGACGGGAGGCCCGCGGAGTCCCGTTGAGATCGAATATTCTTTTGGGCCAGAGGTCCCTTTGTGGGATGAATTTCATCCGGCTCTGATCCAAATGACCGTTTCCCTCCAAGCTCACATGAAGGGCCGTTTTTTCAGAGACAGCCGGACGGTTGAAACCGGCCTGAGAGAGTTCAAGGCCCGGGGAACGCAGTTTGCCGTCAACGGCCGGACAACCTTCCTTCGGGGAAAACACGATGCCTGCATCTTTCCCCTCACCGGGTATCCGCCGATGGACAAGGCAGGCTGGCGGCGAGTCTTCACGATCGCCAAATCCTACGGCATCAATCATTACCGTTTTCACTCCTGGTGTCCACCCGAAGCGGCTTTTCAAGCTGCCGATGAGCTGGGAATTTTCATGCAGCCGGAGCTGCCGAACAAGGTGTCTTTTGAAAAGATCGAGCATGACACCTATCTGCGTCTCGAGGGCCGACGGATCCTTCAGGCCTTCGGCAATCATCCCTCGATGGTGATGCTGACTCTGGGAAACGAATTGGGCGGACGTCGGGACATCATGTCGGATATCCTCAACGATTTCCGCCGGGTCGATCCGCGTCACCTCTATGCCCAGGGCTCGAACAACTATCATTGGGACCCGTCCTTGGCCGCGGGAGACGATTTCTGGGTCACCTGCAAAACCGGCCGGGATCGGCCTGTCCGAGGCTCCTTTTTTCAGGGCGATTTCGCGGGCGCGTATATTGAAACTCTGCCCGCTTCGACGATGCGCGACTTTCAATCCTCAATCGCCGATGTCCTCGTTCCCGTCGTGGGACATGAGACGGGGCAGTTTCAGATCTATCCCAATTTCGACGAAATCCCTAAATATACCGGTGTTCTTCGCGCCAGAAACCTCGAAATCTTTCGCGACAGGCTGGCCGCCCGCTATATGCTCGACCAGTCCCGTGACTTTGTCCGGGCCTCCGGAGCCTTGTCCATCCTCTGCTATCGCGAGGATATCGAACTGGCCCTGCGAACGCCTGGATTCGGAGGATTCCAGCTCCTGGACTTGCAGGATTTTCCCGGGCAGGGGACCGCTCTCGTAGGAGTTCTGGATGCCTTCATGGATTCCAAAGGTCTGATCGCGCCCGAGGCGTGGCGGAAGTTTTGCTCTGAAACGGTTCCTCTCTTGAGATTCGCGAAATACACCTGGACTTCGGATGAAACCTTCAGCGGACGGATTCAGGTGGCTCACTATGGCGCAAGCGACCTTTCGCGAACTTCGATCGGTTGGACCGTCAAGGATGAAAAGAGGCGAACCGTCGCCTCCGGCAAGTTCGCTCCCCCGGTCATACGGCAGGGACAAATCAGCGAAATCGGTACGATCCGCGTTCCCCTTGCCGGGGCGATTTCTCCCAATAAGCTGACGGTGGAGATTTCTCTCGAAGGAACGGCATATGCGAATTCCTACAACATCTGGATCTATCCGCCTCATGCGGATACTTCTATCCCCTCGGGCGTCAAGGTGACCAATCGGCTCGACGCGTCAGTTTTGAAATCACTACGGGAGGGCGGCGCATTCCTTCTTTTCCCCAGGCTCGAGAAGATCCCGCACAGCGTGGCCGGCGCTTTTCAGACGGATTTCTGGTGCTTTCCGATGTTCCGCCGGGCGGCTGAAAATAGAGGAATTGCCGTCGCCCCCGGCACTCTGGGAATCCTGTGTGATCCGGGCCATCCGTCCCTGACCGGCTTTCCAACCGAATTCCACAGCAACTGGCAATGGTGGCACCTTGTCAAAAACGCTCGCCCGGTCATACTCGATGAAACGCCTCCCTCCTATCGGCCCACGGTCCAGGTGATCGACAACTTCGAGCGCAACCATAAGCTGGGGTTGATTTTCGAAACACGCTTGGGGAAAGGCCGACTCCTGATCTGCACGATGGACCTGCCCGGTCTGCAGGGCAAGCCCGAAGCCCGGCAGCTGCTCCGCAGCCTGCTCCGCTATGCCGGTTCCGATCGGTTCGCCCCCCGGGACGAACTTCCGGTCGAACTGCTCAAAAAGCTGTTTCCCTACGACTAGAGGGTATCGCGGGCCAGGAGGCCGGAGCGACAAAGACCAGCGCAAGGGCCGCTTCTATTCCTTCCCAAGGCCGAGCCGACCCGATTTTATTTCAATTCGCCGAGGGCCCATTCGGCCGCCCTCTTCATGATGCCCGAAGGCGACTCCATGCCCGCCGCTTTTCGGAGAAAAGGAACGGCCGAGCGGTCGCCCGTTTTCCCGATCGCGACGAGGACCGCCGCCTGTGCCCCGTAGCTCTCGTCCTCAGCGAATTTTTTGGTCAGGAAGGGGATCTGCTCCGGGTCCTTGAGGTTGCCGATCGCCCAAAAGGCCGCGGCCCGGACCTTGGGATTGGCGTCGCCGGTCCGTTCTCTGAGGAAACCCGCGAGTCCGCCGGTCAGGAATTTCCCGGGCTTGAAGCCTTCGTTCAAACGGGTCCACGGTATATTGGTCCGCTCGTCCATATCGATGGAGCCCTCGAATCCGCCGAGGATATAGAGGACGTCCCTCCGGACGGCCCAGAACGGATCGCTGCGGGCGCTTTGGAGAAGAGCCGGCGCGACGCGCGCGTCGTCCGCGTGCCGTCCGAGCTGGCCGGCCGCCCACATCCGGCCGAGCACGTCGTCGTGGGAGAGCTGGTAGATGAGCTCATCGACGGGGCGTTCAAACGACCACTCCTTCAGGAGAAAGTCGCCATCTTCGAAACGGACCATCAAGGGTTTCTGAGCGCAGTCGAAGGTGAAGACGCTGTCCCTGTCCGCGATCCACACCTTTTCCGATCTCCGGCCGGCGGGCGTGACGGCGCTCAAGACGACCGGCGTCTTGAAAATGGGGACGCCGCCGGTCGTGTCCTGGGTTTGGACGATCCGCCAGGTCAGTTTTTTCGTTTTTTCGCTCCAATCGGCCCGGACGTCGAAGACGGGATGCCCGGGGCGGAGGAGCCACTCGTCGAAGAACCAATCGAGGTTCTGCCCGGTGGCTTCCTTGATCGCGGTCAAAACGTCGTTCGTATCCGCCGGCTGGTAGGCGTGTTTGTGGAGGAAGTGCGAGAGCATATTGAGGAAGGGCTTCTCGCCCAGAATCCAACGCATCATGTGGACGACGGCCGCGCCTTTCTGGTAGGTATGGCGGTCGAAATTCTGCCCCGGCTCCTCCCAGCGGTGAAAAACGATGGGACGCATGTAGCGGGTGTGGGCTTCCTGGATATACCTGTTTTTCTTTCCCAACAGGTCCACGGCGGCCTCGTCCCGGCCGGACTCGAACTCGGCGTACTGGACCTCGGAATAGGTCCCGAAGCTCTCGTTGATCCAGGTGTGACCCCAGTCCCGGCAGGTCACCAGGTCCCCCCACCACTGGTGGGCCGCTTCATGGGTGATCAGCCAGCGGTGGACGGAAAAGTCCTTCTCGGCCTTGAGATCATGGACGATGCTCTGGGTCAGCATGGTAGCCGACGTCGTCTCCGTCCCGCCGCCGCCGGGGACGATGATCTGGTCGTATTTGTCCCAGGGAAAGTCGTATCCGTAGGTCTTGGCAAGGAAGCCGATGATCTCCGGCGTGCGCTGGAAGGAGATCAAGGCGTCCTTCCTGTCTTTCTCGTAATACCAGTAATTGATCGGGAGCGGTCCGAGCGAATTCTCGGTCACGACATAAGGGCCGGCGATCAGGGCAGACAGATAAGTGGAATGGGGCTTGTCCTGGGACCAGTGGTAGGTCTTGGTCCCCCGTTCGGGATTTTCCGAGACGCCGACCAGCCGTCCGTTGGAGAGGGCGCGGTACTCGCGGGGCAAGGTGGCGAGGATCTCCTGGGTCACCTTTCCGTTCGGATGATCGTAGCAGGGGAACCAGTGCCGGGCGCCGTCCGGGAACGAGCGGGCCACGATGAGCGCGGGGTTCGCCGGCGCCGCGTCCACGAAATTGAGGCCCTTCTTCCGTCCCTGCGTGTCCGCCAGGCCCTCGGCGTGATAGAAAACCGTGAAGATGACCTTGTCTCCGATGCCGCAAGGCCGTGGGAACTCAATGTTCAGGCGACCCTCCGCTTGCCGAAAGGCCAGCGGCGTCCCGTCGGCCAGGCGGACCGCGGTGACAGCGAAGGTCTCGGCGTCGAGGGCGATCGACGTCAATCCCTCGCGGAAGGGGGTCATCGTGACCGTGTTCTCTCCCGTAAAGGCTTTTTTCGCGACGTCGAGATCGAGGGCAATCCGGTAATGCAGGGCCTGGTAGTCTCGGCTCGGCTCGGTCCGCAGGGGACGGCTGTAGACGTCGATCTTCTGGGCGAAGGAAACCGTCCCCAGCAACGCCAAAACCGCGCCCACGATTACGGCAAGGACTTTTCGTTTCATGCGATACATCTCCCGCCCCGATTCCGATGGCCCGGGGCATCGACCATCCCCTGCCCGGTCCAAGCCGGGCGGTTCCGGTCCGGCGGTCCTTCGGGATGTAAGGATTCCGGCCAGCCGATTTATATTTCCTTTTGACCGGGAGTGTCAAGTGGCAAAATTCGAGAAGTCCCCCCGGGAATATTATGACGACGGATTCGATCGTTCCCCGGTTTCGGGAACAGGGGAGGAAAACTGACCGGGACGGCCTCTTCTCGGCCGCCGCCCCAGCCCCCGCCCTTGCAGCCCCTTATTCGATGATCTTGAAATACTTGAATATCGGATAGACCACGCTCCGCTTATCGGCACCCGCGGATTTCAAATATCCGTCCAGAAGGCTCCATCCCACGAAACCGTCGGCCGCCTGCGGCTCCAGGCAATAAAACGCTAGGTTCGCCAGCGGTTGGGCCATATCGACGCGGAGCGTTCCGGCCGGGAATTCCTTGACCTGCGACCGGGCAAAGCCGCCTTCGAGCGAGGTCATGTTGAACCCTCCCCGCCTCGTCTTGACCAGCCTGTCGACGACGAACTCTTCGCCCGAGGCTTTAACCGGTTCGGCCAGCACGTCGACCTTGACGTTGTGGGTCCGAAGCTTTTCGGCGATGAAGTCCAGGTCGGCCGGAATTAGATAGCCGCGAGGCACCGTGGCCTCGGCCGTTCCGACCGTCTTAGTCATATCCTCGACGTCCCGGACGAGGACGGGCGGTCCGAGCAGGGAGGCCGGGATCCTGGCGCGGACGCTCGTTCCCGGGATGTAGCCGGGTTCGTTCTTTTCCCGGTACGCCAAGATGTCGATCCGGCCTCGGGACTCATAGCGGCCGGCCGTGAAATTCTTGAGCTCCCCTCGCTCGGCTTTGGCCAACACGGCGTCCACGACCTCCCGGTCCGCGTTCCGGCATATCTCCTGCATTTCCCGGCCGTGCCGATGGGCGTATTCAAGGATCCCGGCGATAAGTGCATATTGGGCGTAGATCTTGCGCCGGAACGACAAGTGGATCGGCGTCTCGGCCAAGATGGACATCCGGTTCCGAAGACCGTAGGCGCCGGCGACGAACTTCGCCTCGTTCGTCCAGATGGCCGCGTTGTGGCTCCAGAGCGTCGGCGGCCAGCGGTCGTCGATCCCGCAATGAGTAAATGTCTCCAGCCCGAAGTTTTTCCGCGTTTCTTGGCGGACCTCCGGGAAAAGCTTGTCCCAGACATAGGTGCGGGGGCCGGGGTGGGCCGCCGGAACGGAGCACGTGGCATAGGCAATGGCATAACCGTGCTGGACGCGCTCCATGGCGTGGCCGTCGTAAATCAAAATCGGGTCCCAGCGGTTGAAAACGGTCCGATAGAGCGCATTGACCTCAAGCGTTTCCAACTTGACCGCGTCGCGGTTGAGATTGAATCCCAGGGCGTTCGTCCCGCCGCTCAAGATATGGGGCGTGCCGTCATTGAGGCTCCAGGTGTCGTTCCCGTCCATGTTGAAGCTCGGGCAAACGATGACGATCAGACGCTCGAGGAGGTGAGTCATCCGGCCGAGAAGAATCTCGCGCGTCAGCATCAGGAGCGCCTCCTTCGCTTCGGCTTCGTAGGGATGGATATTTCCCTCGAGGTAGACCACG
>Ga0315294_10008341_pt1 | contig 11392 bp, 11 predicted proteins | sample YL17G13_40_MG_FD_203626 | JGI IMG/M metagenome (GOLD analysis project Ga0315294, IMG submission 203626) | Sediment microbial communities from Yellowstone Lake, YNP, Wyoming, USA - YL17G13_40 | ecosystem: Environmental > Aquatic > Freshwater > Lake > Sediment | place: USA: Wyoming | collected... | reverse complement strand
TCGTCAATCTCATCCGGCACGCCAAACGCATCGTCGCAGGCATTTGCAAAAATACTCCGGTTAGAGACCTTACGATACTTGAACTGCCGGGGCAGCGTAATGACATGCTCAACCACAGGTGCCGTCGAATCCACCGGACCGTCAGCAACTATGCAGCTCAGCCTTTCATCGCTAACGACCGATGCGGTTATTCTGAACTTCAGTACGCCTTTCAGCGCCGCAACCCAGGTATCAAAATCAAGCTGGTCGCTGCTTAGCCAAATCCCGCACTCATCAAGCAAATTATTGAAAGCATAAAGGTACTGCCGCCAGCTTGAACCGTTATCAAACGACACCTGAAGAAAATAACCCATGGACCTGCCCTGGTTATCGGTTGTTAGACATGGCTGGAATCGCCTGTGACGACAGGCAAAATTACTGCTCTCGAAAATCTTTGAAAAGTCAAACGCATCTCCCTGATTGTATGGCGCGCCGCTGTAGTTGCCTGCTTCATTAAGACACCATTTGCGGTATACGTTCTTCACCTTATAAAAATCGCTGTTGGTCGAAGGCGAGAAATCATCATAATTTGTACTCTCGCCGGCCGGGTCCCATGCTTTTACCAGGTCAAACGTCGCTTCATAAACCTTAAAGTCCCCCTGCCCGATATATTTGTGCGTCACCGGCCAGAAATTCCTCCTGCTGTGTACGGATAGGACGTTTGTCTTTGAGATGCTAAACTGTTCACGCCGCGGCTGGCAATTCAACTCGACCACCCTGCCCATGCCGCTTTTATAAAACACAATCGCCTGTACAGGACCGGTCGCCACAGGCCGCGGAACAAACTTAAACCTCAAACCGATTCTCTCACAACAGCGACGCAAGGCTCCTGTCAGGCTCAGTCCCGTAACATCAAGGTCGCGAACTACCTGGTCCTCTGTCAAGGTTCGCAGTTGCTCAATGCTGGGAGTTTGCAGTTGGCCATTCGGCAAATGCCTGCAGAATAGATAATTAATGACCTCGGCATAGCTCCAGGGCTTACCTGCTGTTGGCTCCGCGGAAAACAGCGTTAAAGTGTTGCCGTTATCCTCAACCGGCTCAATCGCAGCGTTCGGTTTTCCATCATCGTTGAAAATGGTATCGGAACCGGACAAAAACAAAGCTGAGCCGTCAAAATCGCTTACCCACCGCCCATAGATGGTGACACGCTCCAGATTTGCGCTAAAATCCCTGGCTACGACTTCAACCTTTTCGCCATCAGGACCAATTTTTGTCTCAATTGCCTCTATTTGGCCGGCGAATACGGGAAAACTACAAACCGAAACATCTGGGGCGATACCGTTATAAACCTGCTGAATACAAATAGATTTGCCCGCAGAAAGTTCGGCATCGACATCTTCTGCAGCAACCAGGCCGTCTCTAATGTGTCCATCCGGGTTATAAACGAGCCGGGCCAAACTAAACTCAGGCCAATCGCTACGGACAATCTCTAGCACCTCAAGATAAGGATACAACACACCATCAAGTAAAACTGTGACACTGCCCGAAGGCAGCGCAAGTTGCATCTGAGCTGACTGGAAAAAATCGACTCGGTTAGACATGAAAAACCTCGAAGTTGTTAGACGGGCCCGGCACTTAAAATATCGACCGCGTTAGGACATTCGGCACCAAGCTGGACCTCTATTTGCGCAAAAGATTCATTTTCTGTGCCGGCAGCATCCTTAGCCCTTATAGAAAACAAGTATCTGCCTGTACTGAGTGTATTGGTTGTGTAGCTGTAAAATCGCCGGCCAGTGTAGGAAATCACAGCGAGGGGATTTTCATAGTCGACTTGCCCTGTTCCGCCATCATAATAAACTTTGAAACTCGCCGGCTCTGATTCTTGTTCGAGAGGACAATAATGCCAAACAAGCAGCACCTTACTGTCAGCAGCTTGTTTGGCGCCTGCGCGGAAGATATTGTTCGATTGCCGTGGAGCTAAGTTGCCATCGGCATCTATTAACACCTTGACCGAGGCATTTAAACTATATTCCTGATCGCCGCAATTATTGGCACGACGAATAACATAAAAATATACAGCAGCTTCCTCGTGCTGAATATAACAGGGCGGCGAGATCTCGTCGGCGTCCGGCTCGGCTACGGACAATATCCTCGCAAAGTCTATCGCCTCCATACTGCAGCCGCGGTAAAGCACCGAACAGCCAGAAACTCGAGACCAGAACCAACCCATGTTCAACACTGTGCCAAGCTTGAACCCATTACAGGTCATACCTCCAAACAGTGCTTCTCTTAACCACATTGTCTCCATCAGCTCGGCGTCCTTGTAATAATTGATTCTTCATCGCTCGGAGTGTGAGTTAGAATGACCGTTTGACCATCGTCATCATAATAATTGACTGCGCCGGTGTTTTTGTTTTGAACGGCTTTGTTGGTAAGCACCTTTGCCGCTTTCTGGAAGAATGAAACGCTTGTAACCAAACCGGCTACTGCACTGTCAAGGCCAGTAATATTTTCAGCTATGTCGTCCATGATAGCATCGAAAGCGGTTATCAAGCTGTCTACATCATCAATTGAAGCCGCATCCATCTTAAAAAATACAAAAGAATCTGCAGCACCAGCAACTGTAATTTTAATAAAAACCTCATCATGGTTCATCTCAGCAGCAGTAAGACTTAACTTATAAACACCAGTACTGCCAATCTCTGCAAAAGTATCTGTAATAGCCAAAGCCGTCCAATTGCCATCCCCATCCTTGTAATAAGCTGTGTCTACCGGCGATAGACCAGTCTTGAAATTGGCAGGAGTTCCCGAATCTACCATCGGTATTGCCAAGGGGAAAGCTGTATTTTTCTTGTGTTTAATTATCATTCAATGCTCCTATTGATAATACCAAGTTAGCCATCTAATATAGGTTGACCCTGGGTCTCCTTTGCCGGATTCTCCAACGTTCCAGGTCAGTTTGATTCCGCCTATATGATATGGAGCCTTCCATAACGGAAAAGCCCTCCACATGCCTGTGATGTATTCGGAAGCAGATAAAACACTTAGGGCCTCATCGTTTTCTGCAAATTCACCTTCGGCATAAAAGAATGATGAATGATAAAAATCCTCCGTGCCGGAGCTTTCATATGATGCCGTGCCGCTTTGGTTGTAATATATCTTGTAGTTGCCTTCCTGATAAAGCCAGTTGTCACCTCCGCCTGCTGCTATGTCATTTCTGCACCAGTGGAAAAGTCCTGCAAGAATAGTTGGCACTGCCTGGTCAAGCAAAGTCACTTCAGAGTAATGTGTCTTATTGCCGGCCAGTCCATAGCCATAGGTGTGCATTACCATGTTCGCTTTGAAACCCAAAGCCAACAATCCATCCTCTGTAATAGGCATTCGGTCTATCATTGCCCAGTAATGCATATGGCCGGAAGCTTCTGCATTGTAAATTTGTATCTTTACCGATGAATGGTACGGCATTAAAAGCTTCAAATAGCCGCTGAAAATAGTATCGTATCCTCTGCTCACTCCAACGTAAGGAGTCCTGAACGTTCTGGTATTCTCATAACCCAGAGCGAATATATCGCCCGTCTCTCCTATGACCTGTGGGCTCTCTGCCCCATCAAAATAAATTCGGATCGGTAGCTTCCTGGCCATCAACAGACCCGTATTTACCGCTATCCAAAGATTTGTTATTATCGCAGGGCCGTCACTAACATCAAGTATAGTTGCCCACTCTCCCGCTGTTAATTCAACATATTCTCTTTTGTCGCATTTAAGTACGCCGGGCTCGGGATACGCAACATCGCCAGCTATTTCTCTTATAAGCATTATCCTGTACCTCTCATTACGCCTCTATTTGCACCTGGTGTCCCACGCTCGTAATCCAAAATTGTCTGTCCTGCTTCCGGCGTTCCAAAATCCGCTTCTATGAAATAACCTATATCAGGAATCTCCTCACCCGGTTCTCCTTCCCAATCTGCATTCCTAAGTCTGGCACGCATTTGTGTGACGCTATATATGCCACCTAAAGCATACTCTGCAAAGTGGTTTGGACTCCAATCTCCGTCAACTGGGTCATATACATGATTCCATGTACCGTTGTAATATGCTTGAATTTCTATAAAACGAATACCGACCCTTTCATGACTAGCCCATATTCGAACCTTGTCGCAATTCAGTGCAGTATGTCCCCAAGTATACCAATCAGTCCAGTTGTCTCCAGGTTCAACCTCGTCAGACGCTGCATAATCCCCTTCGTTGTCGTTCCACGCCCATGTAGGATTTGCCGGCCAACCGCTTCCACTCGTAGGTGTTACCCAAGCCATTTAGTTATACTTCCATCGTACAATTCAAATGTTTTTCTTACGCCTCTTCTGTCCATGTTCCATTCTTGGCTATAGTCGCCCAGTTGCCGTTAGAATCAGCCGCAACCGATAAACATGCGCCGATGGCATTTGCCATCTTGTATTTATCAGCAGTTTGACCACTGTTGTCTCTAATGGCCGCCGTGCCAGGATCGACTCGAAGTTCTTGCGCCGCCTGCACTGTAAACTTAAATGCCGTCCCAACCGGCGCCGATGCAGGCAACGTAAGCGTAACCACCCCTGTAGCGCCGAGATTGCTGTGAACGCTGCCGGATTCTGCTGCTGTCAGCACGTCATTGCTTGTATGAGCCTCAACAGTGTCTCTAAGTCCACCCGCACCATATGGCATCATAACATTATGGCCTGCACGGCAATCAATTATGGAATCGATGTCGCCATTGGACGTAGTCACAGTTGCCAGGCGGATATGGGGCGTAGCTGCCATGTTTGGGAAAGCGTTGTATTCGCTGATAATGAGGTTGCCTGCTGAATCAAGGTACAGATAAATTGCTTCTTTATTATCCGCAAGGGTATTACCAGATGAGCCGTTATAACTAACTAGCGTGGTTCCCAACCAGAATTTGCCGCTTTTTACCCCAACGTCCAATCCTCCCTCGTCGTAGACTCTAAAATCATTCGAACGCTTCACCGCAAGAAGCAACCTGTAAAGCAGCTTTCTAAATTGCAGATAATAAGGTGATTGTCCCGTCGGTATATATTCAACACCGGTTTCACTGTCAGCCTGCATATTTAACAACTCATTATCAGATGGATACGCTTCACCCATAATCTTCTACTCCTTGCTAAGAAACACTTAAGACCAGCTTATTGGTCTGCTTATCGAACAAAGATACAGCTACATGCTCGGCAGGCCTTGCTGGTGCTGTCACCGTAACTTGGCGAGTCTCACTGCTTGAGCTTTGATTGCCAACTTCATCAGTAACCTTCATCGCAAACTTATACACACCAGACCTCATCGAGCAGCTTATCCACTCAATTGCTTCAGCATCGAGGCCAATCTGGCCTTGACCAAAGTCGCCTTTTCCAAACCCAACCGCTGCCGCAGAATCATAACCAAAATCACCAATGCCAAATTTGCTCATTCCAAGCCCAGCTTTATCCTGCCAAGCTGGCCAGACCCGTATCGGCCTGTCCGTAAGCGGATTACCGTAATCAATTTCACCGCTGCCATTATCCCAGTAAATCTGAACAGTCGAGCCCACTGACAAATTCTGGCTTCTCAAAAAACTTATTCTCACCCGAGCACTCTGGCAAATCGGCAAACCAATCTGATTACCAAAATCAGTATCCGCTTCGTCGGCTTCTACCGCAAAAACCTCGATCCGAACCGGGGATTCCAAAGAGGCAGGTATCTGAACTATCGTCTGCCGCTGGTCACTAGTAACCGTTACGCCCGCAAATTGACCGTTGACATATACCTGATAAAACTTATCAGTCCAGCAGGACCGCCACCTCACCAAAGCCAATCTCGGCATCTCAACGTTTCTTCCGTCTGCCCAAAAGCCGGCCGGCATTTCAAATGCCCTGACATTTTCTATCCCACTGCTGATAATCGCCATAACCGCTAAACTACTAACTGCGTATAAATGATTTCATAATCACAGCAAAGGCCGCTGCCGCTTGTCCGCTCTTTGCTCACCCTAAAAACATCCATCCGAACACCGTCAAACTCCTTGTCGTCGGCTACCAGTGTATGCATATCACCATCCATACATGCCGACATTGCGCTGATTCTCCTGTTCATTTGCGACCGGCTTTGGGCCCGCAAAACACCAGACTGTTTTATCTTTCTACCACGTGCGCCTAAATCGATGCTGAGCACACCGTCCAATCCTGACACAGTCCTCTCAATTGAGCCCCGCCCCATACTTCCCAACTCAATCTTCAGCTCCTGCTCATCAAATACGATTTCTCCGTCCAAAGTGGCACTCATTTGTTTTTTCCTTCACAAATTAATCCCTCGCCAATCTTATAGATCCACCAACTATGGTGACATCTGCCACCCCGTCGGAACCAACATCGATACTGAGCCGACACCGCTCGCGCGCCTTTTCAAAAAGCCTCTGATAGTACAAACTCCTCTTCCAGAAATTCTCGCCATCGGCTTTGCTCGCCAACATTGCGTAGACTGTCGAGATCACCGCAAAAACCGACGCTGGCTTTAATACATCACTTTGTAGAATATCCTCAGCGGCTGCGTCACTCGCGGGATTACCCGGCCTAATACCAAAGTATTCAGTTAGCCGAAAGCCAACCTCACTTGCCTGTGGCCCGAAGGTACTAACACGGTAAGATACACTGGTAGCTTCGGGTGGTGCCGTGGGAACACTGCTTGGGTCCGACCTGATGACTGAAATGGTAAGCTGTGTTGCCGAATCAACCGAAACTATCTCATACGCCCCATCTAGTGACCCATCTGCGGATTGTAGATAAATGACTCCGCCTGCTGTCACCGAAGTATTTACAAAATCGGCACCACTTGCAGTAAAAGTTGTTCCACTAAGCTCCCCGTTGCCCCCCGCCGTCAACACCTGCCCAGGCAGGTGTAACTCTCCAAACAGTATCGGCTCATACTTTAGAATATCTGCATCGTTTGAAAAAGTAACCATTCCTTTTCATCCCCATTCTGTCTGGCTGGCGGATTCAGGTGTCCAAAGAAACAGTTATTCTTTGGACACCTCCGCCAAGACTCTTTGAATTACGTCTAGTATAGCCCCCCAACTACTAGCTGGTGGACAAGTCACGAATAAGCCCATGCGCCGCTTCGTTCTTCAACTCTAGCACATATTCACCAATTAGTTCACCGCATTCATAGTCACCACCACTTGCTAGAGGCTTGAAATAAAAGCTGCGCCCCGCCAATGGCAGTACGCTAATCCTGGATGAATCCAGCAGCAACGCCGCATCTTTTGGCATCCATCGCGAGGTAATAATCCTGCAGACACCAAAGTCGCTTTCATAGATACTGATCATATTGGTGAAAGTCGTATCGTTGGCCGCATAGTTGCGACTGTCGGCGGTAAAGCTATTTATCTTGCGCTTTTGAAAACCCCCAACAACAATCAAATCTACATTGCCGTTACTGTTTTCCCAAATCTGCCTGAGCACGTAATTAATCTTAGCCTCGTCAAGGTCGTTACCCGCGGGAAAACCACTGTCACCGGCGTGAAAAACGCCGGTCGAAAGATGCTGAATAACACCCTTCATCGACCTTCGTACTGAACCGCTGCCTTCGGGGTTGCTCGCAGGCTTGCCGCCGTTGACAACAGTATTTTCAAGGTCCCGAATCAGTTCCCGCAGCCGTTCCTGCTTCTGATAATCCATCTCGTCGGCTAGGCCTAGCTGACTGGCAGCCATGTCAGTACCGCTGACCTCCACCGTAGCGGTGAATATCTGTGTGTGGTTGCCACACCTGGTACGATTGGCAAATCTGGCACTGGGCTTGTCTGCCCCTTCTAAGGCCGCGTTTCCGAGAATGTTGATTACCTGATTGTCAGCCAAATCTTCTGCGGTAGTCCCTGCATAACCTCGAACCACCGTCAGAGTATTGCTGTCAATGCCTGTTACCAGCATCAACTCCTCCGACCCCTCTATCTGAATCTGGTCTCCCACGCGAAATCTGCTGCTGTGATCGACCATAAAAGTGGTGTCAACGTCTGGGTCAGTGAAGGTGTTGTCATTAACAGCATCCTTATTGGGTAAAAGTTCATCTTCAAGCCATTCATGGTGCGTGCTGGTCGCCTCTCTTATTGGATCTCCCAAAGCATCCAACAGAGGCGTCTCATAAGGCGAAATTATTCCTATCAAATCCGATACGTCCTCTGCTAACTCAGGCAGAGTCGTACCTGCTGAATAAGTTGCTTTTCCTGTAAAAGCCATTTATCAATCCTCCTTTTTGATTCGCATTTCCAATAATTAATTAACAAAGTTTCTTCGCAGTTTAAGATATTCCTGCAGGTCCGTTCTATTCCCCGTCGTCGCCGCCTTTTTAGCGGTTCTTTCAAGTAATACCTGCGTACTCTGCATACGTTCCTTAGCGCCCGCAGTCTTCTTGGCTGTTACAGACCCAGCATTACTGCTAGCGAACAGATACTGCTTTTCTCTTTTCAACTGCTCAATCACGCCGTCCATATCCGCCTGGGTTTTCCCTTCCATTCTTACCTTGGCAATTAACATGGCCGCTTCTAAATCAGCAGCTCCAGCGGCTGCTAACTTCCACATCAGCCTTCGCTCCGTTTGGATATCGCTCAATTGCTCAGTCATTCTTGCTGCCTCAGACTTTGCCTCCATTAACTGCTCCGCCAAAGCTTCATTTAATTTCTCAGCACTCTGTGCCCTCTTTCGATAGCGGATCGACTCGGCTACCGGAACAAGTTTCAAGCCCTCGTTGCTATCCTGTCCCGCTGTGTCTTCTGACAAAATATTACCTTCTGTGTCAATTTGACTCATTTTGAGCTTGCCTCCTGTATCACTGCCTCATAGCCCAATTCTCTGAGCACCTGCCCAGTCGGTACGCCTAGTTCTTTTTTGATCTGAGCCTCCCTTAGCCTCTCCATCATATTTTCAGGCAAAGGACTGGAAAAAATAATATCGACTTCTCTGTCTTCCTCGCCGGTTTGGTAAATCCCGGCCCCAGCAAGTATCGCCAGAACCATCCTGCAAATCTTCCTCAGCCCTTCACTGTACGTAAATTTTTTCCTCTCTGTCCTGGATAACATCCCCATAAGCGTCAATTTAAGAGCAACTGCACTGGTAAGGTTGCCAAGTTTGCTCTTTAGCACGCCCGCTACAATAGGTGTTACCCCGCTGGTTTTATCCATCGCTTCTCTAATCTCGGCAATGTGCATATCCTCACTCGGCGTTGCTGCGTCCCCACCGAACTCTTCGATTGTCGCATCCGGGTTATCGGTGTACCACATCCTGCCTGGCGACACAGGCCTATCCTCAAAGCCCTCTATACCCTTGCCCAGATACATCTTAAATGACTGGAATGTTATCCTGTTTGCCCTATCGCTCAATCGGGTATTTAGCTCATCCTGTAGCGGAATGAGCGGTTCGACATCACTTAACCCCTCATAATAATACGGTTGGTCTACGTTTTGTACGTGCACCACCGGCAGAAACCCCCATGATAGTTCACCTTCCGATACCAGTCGCTTGTCCTCATACCTTTGCCACGCATTGGCTGAGATAATCTCTGTCACCGCAACCCCCGCCCGCCGGAACTGACTATCGCCACCGTGCTTCCTTGGCCAGAGCAGTCTAGACAAAAAAGAGTCTTTCCTGCTCACAGCATTCCTCTTTTGGTAAAAGTGCTGAACATAGTACTTTATTTTCTTGTAATCGTTCTCTTCCAGAACAGGCAGTGCTCTTTGTGCTTCAACCAGTTCTAGGCCGATCGTTTGTGCTAATTGCAGCACATCTTCAAGTGAGCGGGTTTGGGAGGAGGAAATGAATTGCTCTAAAATCTCGTCGCCAGGCCTGACCAGACAATCGACAAAACCGTAAACACTTCCGAGCACTGCCATATCCTGAAAAAATCCTATAGCGCCGTTAGCCGCAAACACTGCCTTCAATATCGTTTCAATTTCTGCACGTTTTTGGCTATCCGGCGATTTGGAAACAAAACTTATTGGTTTTCCAAACAAAAAATCCACCCCAGCATTTACCCGCCAAGCAATGTCATTTTCAATCACCACTTCTTTCCGCTGTACATCTTTGACAGGCCTCGCACCAAAGACCCCTGCAGCCCCCGAGTGCACAAAACCGGTTATCCTTGTAGGCAGCCCATGCTCCTGCGCTTGTAGATAGCACCGCCCAGATTCGCTCACTTTTCTATCGGAAGCACCACACCCGCTGACATCGTACATCCGGTTTGTGTAATATTCCCACAGTTTTGCAAAGTGCATCTGGATCTCAATCGAGCGCTCATCTACAAGCCAGTCAATGTAATCTGCTTCTAACTGCGGGTCGTTAAAAATCCAAAGGTCAAACCCCATATGCATCTCTCCCATCATGCCGATGGCTGTTACCCACGCTTCCAAGCCCCCTGCACCACAAGTAACAGCTCAAAAAATGTCGCTTTCTACAATTAGAGCAACCTACATATTTGATGTGAGAATAACCCCTAACTTAACAATTGAATATTTCTCTAAAGACTTGTAACAAAAGCAGTAAAAAATTTTTGGCTTTTTTCTGATTTTATCCCATTCCTACCCGCGCGTTTGATTGAAATCACGCCATTCGGTTAAAACATATCCAATCCGCCAACCCCAAATATTAAATGCTATTATTGACGAAACGGCCCCATTCGAATATCCTAAGTGCCGAGAATTTCTTTTATCTGGCCGTTTATTCAAAATCTTTTTAGAGAGATCTTCGCAATGATCAAGAGAACACATAATTGTGGCCAGCTTCGGCCCAGCGACGCCGGCAAAAAGGTGACTTTGGCCGGATGGGTCCATTCATACAGGCATCACGGCAATGTCATGTTTGTCGACCTGCGAGACAAGGAAGGCCTGACCCAACTAGTCTTCAATCCCGACATGCATCCCCAAACTTATGAACTGGCTAAAAACGTTAGATGCGAGTGGGTCATCGCCGCACAGGGCGTGGTCCAGCCGCGCAGCGAGGAAAACCCCAAGCTGCCAACAGGCCAGATTGAGGTCCTTGTACAGCAACTGGAAATCCTTAACGCCTCCAAGACGCCGCCGTTCGAACTCAATGACGCCGAAAAAACAAGCGAGGAACTTCGCCTCACCTACCGATACATTGACCTGCGTCGGCCCGAATTGCAACACAGACTTCACATTCGACACCAGGTCACAACGCTCGCCAGAGATTACTTCGACCAGTTAGGTTTTTGGGAAATTGAGACGCCGATACTGGCAAAAAGCACGCCAGAAGGTGCAAGGGATTTTCTCGTCCCCAGCAGGCTTGTCCCAAACACATTTTATGCCCTGCCGCAATCACCACAATTGTTCAAACAAATCCTGATGGTAAGCGGCGTCGATAAATATTTCCAGATAGTGCGATGTTTC
>Ga0315294_10008340_pt1 | contig 11393 bp, 16 predicted proteins | sample YL17G13_40_MG_FD_203626 | JGI IMG/M metagenome (GOLD analysis project Ga0315294, IMG submission 203626) | Sediment microbial communities from Yellowstone Lake, YNP, Wyoming, USA - YL17G13_40 | ecosystem: Environmental > Aquatic > Freshwater > Lake > Sediment | place: USA: Wyoming | collected... | reverse complement strand
AGCATGTTTTCTTTATTTGCAGTAATTTTGGTTAAGGGATAGTTGCTCACTACCATACTCAAATCATCGTAACCGATAGTCAAAACTTCGTTGCCCCTTTTCCCAATACCGATAGGGCCGAAATTACGCTCCTGCTTAGTCTCAATAACGCAGTAAATATATTTTCCTTCTTTTTCCATATTAGGCCATTGTCGTAACCAGCACCGCGTTCTTTTCGAAAGCTTGCTCATTGAGGTAGCAGCCTTCATCGTGTTCATCTTGATTAGACGCTCGGTAGTAATCCAGAAGTATCCTGTAAGCCCTGGTCATCTCATCAAATCTCTGCTCTATATTCGGCGTGTCCGGGTTTTTATCAGGGTGGCAAGTCAAGGCCGATCTATAATGGGCCTTTTTGATTTCAATAGCGGTTATAAAATCCTTTTCAAGTCCTAATTTTTTCTTTGCCCAATCTATTTCTTCAAACCGTGGTCTTTTTACCTCAAGGGTATAGAAGCTGTATGGCGGAAGCGGGCCTACACATCTAAAGTTCAATTTTTCTTCAAATTTATTATTAATCTCTTCTACTTTTCGCTCGAAATCCTTCTGCCTATTGCGGTTTAAGAGGAACGCTGTATTTAGCACCATTTTGTCGTCCATAAGGTCATGAGCTTTAAAACTATCGCAAACTATACTTAAAGCTGCTTGTATCTGGTCAGCATAACCGGCTTTACTTTTGTCCAGATGCCTTTTGACCAATACACCAACCTTCATCTGGTCATCTATGGCAACACCACCTTTTTTATCTAAGAGCGATTGCTTGAGCTGTTTTATTTCCTCTTCCTGCGAAATTTCCTGCAGGAAAGAACCAAAATCACTTAACGTTGCCACCACATCAATCTCTATACTATTCTTTGCCTTTTCGAAAATGTCTTTAATGGTCCTGTATCCTTTGGATAAAATCATACTTACTTCTTCATCGCTTTGAGCAAAAGTTCCCAGCCTCATAGGGATAATGGTATGTTTGGCCATCACCTTTTCTATCAATTGCTGATGGCTGACAAGCAATCTGCCCAAGGTGTCGTTGGGCATATGGCTGCAATCAACTATTTCCGAGTCACTTACCACAGCGGCTATACCCTCAAAGCAAATGGTATATGCTGCAACCTCGCCCATATCAAAAAATTCTTCGGTGTCGGAGTTTATGACACCGTAAATATATTTGCCTGTTTTACTCATGACAAACCCTTTCATTCTCCGGGAAGGGTTTGCCGGTCCCTTCCCTAAGACCCATTTTATTGCTTACTTGCCATTTTGCTCTTTTAGCATTTTAAGAGCCTGGTCAAAATGTTCTTTTGAAACTTTAAGTTCTCCGTCTGCACTTATTTCCTTTTTCGCTGAATTGCGCTCGATATATTCTCTGACTGCGAACATCGCGGCCTTTCTACAAACAAACTCAATATCAGAACCGGTTCTACCCTCGATATCTTTAGCCAATTTCTTCAAATCAACGTCTTTATCGAGCGGCTTATTCTTTGTATGTATCTTGAAAATCTCTTCCCGAGTTTTCTCATCAGGTACAGGCAGTTCAAATAACAGGTCGAATCTGCCGCTTCGTAGTATTGCAGGATCAACCAAATCCAACCTGTTTGTCGCAGCTAAAACCATGACCCCTTTAAGTTCTTCAATCCCATCCATCTCGGTCAGGAATTGACTTATTACTCTTTCGGTTACATGGGCATCGGTAGAGCCTGAGCCTCTTTTGGGCACTAAGCTGTCTATTTCATCAAGGAAAAGTATTGTTGGAGCGGCATGTTTTGCTGTCTTGAATGTTTCCCTTACTCCCCGTTCCGATTCTCCGACATACCGGCTGATAAGCTGCGGACCTTTGATAGAAATAAAATTGACGCCGCTTTCATTAGCTACCGCCTTGGCTAAAAGGGTTTTGCCGGTTCCGGGTTTGCCGTAAAGCAAAATCCCCTTAGATGGATTGGTACCGGCCTTCTTGAATACGTCCGGATATTTAAGAGGCCATTCCACGGCCTCTTTGAGTTCCTGTTTTATATTCTCAAGGCCGCCCACGTCAGACCACTTTACATCCGGGACTTCAACAAACACTTCCCTTATCGCTGATGGTTCGATTTCCTTCATAGCCTCGAGAAAGTTGTCCATCGATATTTCTAATTCGAGCAGGGTTTCATAAGGAATGTCTGACAATTCGAAATCTATTTTCGGCAGTATTTTCCGCAGAGCCGACATTGCCGCTTCTCTGGCTAAAGCCTGCAAATCCGCCCCTACAAATCCGTGGGTGATTTCGGCCAATTTCTCCACGTCAACATCTTTAGCCAAAGGCATGCCTCTTGTATGAATTTCCAAGATTTCTAACCGTCCATTTTTATCAGGGATGGGGATAGAAATCTCCCTATCAAATCGGCCCGGCCGTCTCAGAGCGGGGTCGATGGTATTGGGAATATTCGTCGCCCCGATGACTATGACGTGGCCCCGCGATTCCAGGCCATCCATCAGCGCCAGAAGCTGAGAGACGACGCGTCTTTCAACCTGCTTTTCACTTCCCATATCCTCTCGCTTGGGAGCGATGGCATCTATCTCATCAATAAAAATTATGGCAGGTGCATGTTTCTGGGCATCTTCGAAGATACTTCGTAAGCGAGCCTCAGATTCGCCGTAAAATTTGCCCATAATCTCAGGGCCGCTTATACTGATAAAATAAGCATCGGTTTCATTTGCCACGGCTCGGGCGGTCAATGTCTTTCCTGTGCCGGGCGGGCCATACATAAAGACCCCTTTAGGTGCTTCAATACCAAGCCTGTTAAAAACTTCGGGGTACTTCAGAGGCAGTTCAATCATCTCTCTTATTCTTTGAACCTGGGTGTCAAGTCCCCCGATATCTTCATAAGATACTTTGGCTTTCTCAAGTTTACCCTCTTTTGATTTTACTCTTATTAATGTGGTCGGACTAACAGATACCACGCCATCCGGCACTGTGTCTTCCACTATAAAATCACAGGTCTTAGTGCCAAACAATCTCGCCCTTATTTTATCACCGCTGGTTAAGGGCAAACCTTCTATGAGAGAGCTGATGTATTTAGCATCTTTATCCTTTTGAAGCACCCCTCCATCATCCGTCAAAGGGGTAAGCGTGATTTTCTTGGCAGGTCTGCTTTCGCCTCTTTCGATTGTTACCTTTTCATCAAGACCAACTTTGGCGTTCTCTCTTGTAATGCCATCTATCTGAATTATCTTTTTCCCTCTGTCCTCAGCATAGCAGGGCATTGCCTTGGCAGCGGTTTTTCTTTTGCCTTCTATCTCTACTATCTGGCCCACCTCCAGCCCTAAATTTTTCATGTCTTCAGGGTCGATCCTGGCGATAGCTCTTCCCACATCTTTAGGTAAAGCCTCCTTTACTTTAAATTGCTTCATACCACCTGGCCTTTCTTCCATTTCTAATTGAACAGCTGGTTTTTAAAATCTGCCAATGTTTTTAGCCCTTTAATTTCGTGGGAACAGGCGGGAACAATTGTTGCTTTTAACCCATTAAATTTTCCTCTTATGAGGTTTATATACCTATCTTGTTCTTTTCTTTTTTCCCTGCAAAACTTACAGCCATCTGATTCCAGGACGTTGTTTATCACCAACTGTCTAACCTTAATGCCGTATTTGCCCAAATTGCTTATCAATCTTTCCGTTTCCAAAATCGCCATATCCTCCGGGATTGTAACCGCTATAAATTCACACCTGTTTGTGTCACGAAGCAAATCCTCTATTTTTTTTACGGTTTTCTTCATAGAAAGAAGAAAATCGTCACCTTTATCTGGTTCATACTTACCAGCAAATCTCTCAATCATATATCTGTACTTCCATCTCATTTTTGCCATCACCTTAACCCAGTCATCCAATAGCTTTGGTGATGTTAAAAGCCTTAAAGCATGGCCTGTAGGTGCAGTATCTACTATGTATTTATCGAATTTTGCCTCATCTATCAGGTCAATCATTGTCTTAAAACCCATTACCTCATCCATCCCGGGTATAGGTAAGGCAAAGACCGAATCGATGTCTTCTGCATCCAGGTTAGTACCAGTTTCGACAATTTTCTTAATCTCGTCTTCGTGTTCAGTTTTGAATTTTGAAAGAGCCTTTTCTGCGTTTACTTCAAGGGCACTTAAATTCTTAATTCCATTCACCTCTCTTGGCTTGTCGTCGAGCTTCTGCTCTAAACTATCGGCAAGCGAATGGGCCGGGTCGGTTGAAAAAATCAACGTCTTAAAATCTTGGGCCAGATATAGTGCCGCAGCACATGCACACGTTGTCTTTCCTACGCCGCCTTTGCCTCCGAATAAAATCATCTTCAACGATGCTTCTTTCAGTCCTCTTAATCCCATTCACTTTTTCACCTTGATCTCCAGGATACCGTTGTTATAAGAAGAGCTCATCGTGTCTGCCTGTACCTTGGAAGGCAGTAAAACTTCCTTATGATACTTCCTGTCTCCTGTTTGTGCTGAGATATCGAGAATATCCTCTTTTAGGTCCAACTTTATATCCTTCTCGTTGACCCCCGGCATCTCGGCATAGATACGAATCTCTTGGTCTTCGTCAAAAATGTCGGTAATCGGTTCTCTTTCTTCTTCGACCGTAGGACCCTGAGGAGTCTTTTTGACATTTCCGAATGACTCAACAACAGGTTTGCCTCCAACCGCTGTCTTTATGGAAACCCCAAACACCCCTTTCATACCTTTTTTAAGGTGACTGAAGTCAATTTCGCCTTCTTTATTGATTTCACCGCCAGCATCTTTCAACTTAGCAGCTAAATCAACCAGGTTGCCTATACCATCTAATAGACCTCCCAGTCCAATACCCAGTTTACCTATGCCAAAGTCAATGTTGAGGCCTTTATTTTCTTTATCTTTTTTCTTTTTATCCTTAGTCATTGACGAATCTCCTTTTCTTAGACCATGCTTTTTCGTTTTACAGTTATCCTGCAACTCTTTCGACTGCATATTCTTTTCTTGTTATCTTATCTTTGCTTCTACTCGCTCTAATCTGCTCTTCAAGATTTTATTTTCTTTTTCTAACCTTCCCTCTTTTGCATTCGAGGAAAGATAAGGGTCCTGCTGCCACCAGTTTATCCCCATTTCCATAGCTTTATCCACAGAGGCAATCAAAAGCCTTATTTTGATGTTGAGAAGGTCAACATCACAAAGTTGAATCTTTATATCTCCGGCAATAACAATTCCCTTATCCAATACCCTCTCGAGAATATCAGCAAGATTGGTGGCCTGGGTGGCATGCATCATTTTTTGTTCAGCCATTCTTTAATGCCTCTTGTTTTTATGGTTCGACTTCGCTCACCATTAACCCTGAGCAGAGTCGAAGGGTTTATTCTGCTGTTGCGACTTCATGCTTTCGTGTATAAGAAGTCACTTCCAGGGTATCGGTCAGTTTAATCTCATAAGTGTTTCTATCCTGCACTCTGCTGGGTAGGCCTAAAGATTTAATAAATGAACTCTCCTCATAAATCTCGGCTTCACCTACCCAGCCGTTCTCGGATTTCGTTATCTTTATTACTTTCGCGTCCGTACCAAAAGTCTTCACAAAAAAGTCTTTGATTGCTTCACGTACTTGGTCTATTTTCATAATACTGCTCCTGTTATCTGTTTTGTGACCACACCCTTGCCTCTACATATTAAACAGGGAAGGCCGCTGTTGCATTCTTTGCCCGTTCCTTTGCATGCTGTGCAGTTCTGAATTTCTTTACACTCTATTGTCACAACACCCTTGCCCTTACAAACACTACAGCTAATATCCCTATTCAAATTGGCTCTGCCCTCTCCATTACAATAAGCACAGATAACAGCCGGTGCTGCAACTCTTACGGTTCCATCACCTAAACAAATAGGACACCTTGCATTTCCTTTAGAAGATATAAATCCGGCACCTTTGCAAAATCCACATCTATAAACCACCTTATCAAGGATCTCGCCTTTTTGGCCGACCTTTTGGCTTTTCCAGTCAAAAGTTTTCCATTCCATCCTGATCTACCTTATGCATCCATTAATAATTTATAGCCATTGTCCTGAGCGGTTTTGTAGGTACACTTCTGTAGGTTTTAATTTTTTCCTTCTCGTGGGTTTCTTTTCGCAAATTTTCAATTCGCTTGTTGATGCTGTCTAATTGTCTTTTGGCCGTGCTTCTTCTTTTGTTCAACATGTGAATTTCTTTTTCTAATCTATCCTTCTCTCTCTCAAGCATATATAAATCCAGATAACTTGAGCGTTGTACCTTCGGGATAGACCTCGCACCTATAGAACGGATGCTTTTTATGTTCCCAATACCCTGGGTTTGCATTATTCCCTTCATTTGATAGGTCTCCTTATCTTTTTATCTTGCACCAACCAGACTTTCTATCTCTTCCTGACTTGGAACAGCATCCCCTTGTCCGGCTTTTGGAGAAAAACTGATGTTTTTTTGTGTCCCAAGCTCTTTTGCGACAAGCTCCCTTACAATTTCCTTGACCCTATCCTGATTTGTCTTCGAGCCGACCCGGCTTGTTTCCGATGCCAGAATATCCTGGCACATCTGCGTAAACGCATTATTTGCCCTGGAAGGTGTTAACTTTTGAACCTTCAGGGTCTTGGCAATCATAATGCAGCCGCGAACAGTTGGTGCAAACTCACATTTCCCGGATTCCCTCAAGCCCCTTACGATATTGACTATCATTTCTACATCGGGCTTTGAAAGTTTGGATTTTGCCTGCGTGACCGCCACTTCGGTGTCATAGTCAAAATGGTCCAAATCCAGGGTTATCATCCTGTCCCTCAAAGCATCCTGACTGCGGTGGACGCCCGCATATTCTTCCGGATTTGATGTGAAAATAGCAGTAAAGTCAGGGTCAACCCTTAAATACGGCTGCTCGCCACCACGACCAACCGGCAAATCCATCATTTTCTCCTGTAGAATAGACAGGAGGATATTATTTGCCTCGGGGCGGGAGCGCGTAAATTCGTCGTATATCAAGGTAAATCCGTATTTGCAGGCAACGGTCAGACGGTTATCTACCCATCGCTTCACCATATCCTCTTCTGTTTTTAAGACCCTTGAAATAAAGCGGTCCACTACCTTTCGGATTCTATAGCCATGCTCGCCGCCAACCAGGTCCGATGTAGTGAACTCTTCGTCTCCGTGAATCATTACCACCGGCCTTTCAATCTTACTCGCCAGGTGCATAGCCAGCGTTGTCTTGCCGGTACCAGAAGGCCCCCTAAAGTGAACCGGAAAACCAGCCTTAATGTAGGAAAGAGCCCTGTTGGTAATATCTTTTATGTACTTTGTCTCCACAAAATCTGACATTGGAGTCGGCTCCAATACTGTTGTCATCTCATCAATCATTTTGATAGACCTCCTGTCTTTTAAATTCTTATTGTTTTCTTCAGGGCAGCGAACCCCACCATTTGAATCTTTCGCCTAACTTTTTCCAGATTTTGCCCGCTTTTTCCAACTCTGCTCTTATCTTCTTTTCTTTGTTCCTAAAGTTTTGTCTGATGGACTTAAATTTAGTCATGGCTTCAGTCCTCTTTCTCGCCGGGGCGAAGGCCCCCGCCGCAGCCCGGTTGGTAAAGTCTACTCTGGGTAAATTTAATTTACTCATTTCACTGAAACGACTCCTTTGCCTTTACACTCAAGACAGGGCATTGCACTATCTATTGTTGCACCTGTACCTTCACATTCAGGGCACCGTTCTGTTGGGCTTTGAGGAGCTGTAACCATACCTTTGCCGTTACATACGGTGCAGGTAATCCGGGTATTGTGATAGACGCCTATGCCTTTACAAAAGGCGCATTTAATCGCCGGCTCTTTGACCTCAACTTTGCCTGCCCCGCCGCAGACCTGGCAGGTGGCTTGTTCACTCAACAAGTCGAAGGGGTCTTTACCCTTACCTTTACAAAAAGCGCACGTTACCTGGCTTATAGCAGATGTTATCTGGCTCATAATTTAATACCTCCCTGAATTTATATTTACCCGCCTGACTTCGGCGAGCTCAGTCGAGCCGCGGCGGGTTCGCACTTCCCTGGCCTTTACTGCAGCCAACAATTCGGCACGAGTCTCAATTCTCGTTAGACGCCGGCTTCAACTTCTTGCCTGCTGCCTTCGCTCTTCGGTGAGGTTTTCTTTTTGCCCTGGGCCTTGCGTGCTGCCTGACTGACTGTGGTTACCTTTTTTCCAGTATCAATCTTAAAACCGGCTTTTCTTGCCTTGGCCATAGTAGCAGACATGCTTTGCCAGGCTTTCCTTGCTTGTGCCATATTAGAGCCGCACTCCTTCAAGAACCCTCTGGTTTCCTTAACGATACCTTCCACATACTTAGCCAGGTCTTTTTTGAGCTCCTCGCTCATATCAGCATGGGCCTTGTTGAATTCTTTAAGCTTGTTTGCAACGAAAGTCTCGATTTCCTTCACTTCTTTAGCAAGCCTGTCTTTGAGTTCTTCCGACATCTCGTTCCGGGCTTTCTGGAAACCATTTAGCATTGATTCTACGTCTTCAGTAAGATTCACAACAAAATCGTTCAGACTTTTTGCTTGTTCCTTGCTCATCTGTTTGTGGTCCTTTTGGAACTTGCCGAGAAAACTTTGCACATCCTTTGATAACCCATTTACAAAACCAGCCAGGTCCTTGGCTTGCTCAACAGCCATCTTCTTTCTATCCATAGAAAACCCTTTTAAGGTCTCATGGGTATCTGCCACTATCTGCCCCACCGCCTTTATCCGAACATCGTGCGATGCCACGATGTCCTCCGCCAGTTTTTTCATGTCTTCAGCTATTGCCATTACCATTTTGATTCTCCTTTCGAAAAAATTTTTAATTTTTTAAACTTTTTGAAGACAATTTGAGTTTACATTATTAAACGTTAGCACTTCTTTAATTTCCAACAATGGAACTCTTTCTGGTTTTGTGCTTTCTCCAAGAGGTGTTATTAGACCTTCAATTTGGGCTATTTCACCCCTGTCATTAAAAACAGGCCCACCCTTATCATTGACATATCGGACCGAATTATCTTTGTGGACGATTCGGTACCCTATATTAAAAGGCATACCTTCATTTTTACATCTGGCAAAAACTGCAAATACTCGCTTGCGGTCATCAGGGTGAATCATTTTTCCCCAATGTTCTCTATCAGCCAGGATTTCATTGACATCATAGCCGGTTAATTCCTTGATTTTCCCTGCAAAGCAAATAACCCCCGGCTTTTCCGAGGGCAGGGCAACATAAGGTACTTCACCGATGGTGTCGATAAATCGATGAAGCTCTTTACCTAAATGGCTTAAAACAGTTTGAATTTCTACCTCGTTCATTTCTCTTATGTTCCTGAATATGTTTTATATTTTGATTTAACGTTCCTGTGCTTTGCTGAGGTTCCACTTAAGCTGTAAATAATATTTTCCGCGTGCTCATCAGGAGAGCTCGCAATCGGAGTGGAAATTTCCTCTTTATTGTTATATGGCAGTTCCTCAGGCTGTTTTGCATGCGTGACTTGTTTTGACCTTAGAATACTAAAACCGCTATCCGTAAAAAATTTCCATACAGCTCTTGACAGAGTATCAGCATGTTTGCTTAAACGAGTCACCAAGGTATCAGGCGTTCCCTCCAGAATTTCGTCAAATCTTTTTAATTGGGCTTTTATATGGGCTTCCAACTCTTTAATGTCTCTGTCGACCTTTTCCGCAAATGTTGAGCTTTTTTGAAAATACTCCAATACAAACCCCACTTTTTTTGTCAGAGACTTGACAAAGTTGGCAAAATCAGCCAGAGCATTTACCTGGTCCCGCGTCATCTCTTTATGCTGTCTATTCTTACGCTCTTTAAGCCAGTAAAACTTCGTTACCATATCCTTCAATTCCATAGTCAAATCCTTTACGAAGTTCTCAACTCTTTCTGCCTGCTCATTGGCTTTTCTTTCTTTTTCCGATTCGTCTAAGGCCTTCTGGGTATTAGTTATCAAGACATCCAAGGTTTTTGTTTCAGTATCATAAAAATTTATAATGTTATTTATGATGCCCTTCATAATTATGAGTTATCTGTATTTTATGCCTCCCTCGGCTCAGCAAAACGCTCTTGCTCTACCTCTGCGCGTTTGGCCTTGAATTCACTGAGCATATCTTTAACTTCCCGACGTCTTCGCTCCTGACAGGCTATACGTTCCTTTCGCTGCCTTTTGAACTCACCAAGCGTCGCCTTAAAATCCCTTATTCTCAGTTTCTCTCCCTTGGCTAAAAGGTCTTTAAGCATTTCTGATGTTTGCTGCTGCCCTTGTTGGAACTCTTTTAGCTTCGAAGTAACCTCGATTTTACTTTCATCCTGCCTGGAGAGGATTTCTTTAATTACTATTTGCAGTTCCTTGACTTTTTGGGCATGGCCTTCGGTCAGGGCGTCTTTAAAGTTTCTCAAGCCTTCCCTTAGTTGCTGTACCAGTTTTGTTTGTTCACGAAGATATTTTTGGGACAGCCCCCTTACTTCCTGTTCACTTTCGTCTAAATGTGAAGAGATAACACTCATCATCCGGTCAAAATCCTTCTTTCGCAAAGATCCGTTTTGGGCAAGGTTTTCTCTCAGTTGGTTATTGATTTTTTCCCGTTCCTGCCTTGTACTAAGAAGAGATTCCTGAAAGCCCTGGAAGATTTGACCTGTGGTCTCGAAAAATGCTTCAACACTTTGTATCCTGGCTTCATAAGAAGATATTATGTTCTCAAGAACATTTTCTTTTTCAGTGGCTAGAAGCATTGTCTTAATTCCCCTTTTGAGATTGCCAAAGTTAAGAAGAGGTTTTTCTTGGCGAGTCATGCTTTCAGCTCCCCCTTAGCGGTGCATAAGGATGACTCGGCAAGAATCCTCTGTTAGGTTGGGATTTTATTCCCTACCGTTCCTTACGCCGCTGTTGCTGTCAAACCGATAGCCTCGGCATATTTCAGATAGGTCTCGACAGAAGCGACTACAATTCTGGCCTCGATGGCAAGTATTTCAATACCCACCAAAGAAACTCTCACCCAGGCATCAACTACGACGCCCTTGTCCAGGATTCGGTCAATCACTTCAACCAGACTGCTGGAACCAATTGCTTTTTCGACTGCCATGTTAATACTCCTTTCGTTCCCCTTAGGGGAAACAATAAAAAATAGAAATTAAAGAACGCACGTTACACACGTGCGTCCATCGTTTAGCTTTATCATCAACATCCCAAGCCGAAGCTGAAATGCCTTTGCCTTCATTAGCTATTGCCGCTTCTTCGGAGGCCAGAAAAGCATTATGACAAGCGTAAGGTTGAGTCATTGGAGTAACCTCCCGCTTGACTTTTGATAGGTGCAATGAAGAAGGGACGGTGAAATTGACGTAAGTCTTTGTGGGATAAG
>Ga0315294_10008338_pt1 | contig 11394 bp, 11 predicted proteins | sample YL17G13_40_MG_FD_203626 | JGI IMG/M metagenome (GOLD analysis project Ga0315294, IMG submission 203626) | Sediment microbial communities from Yellowstone Lake, YNP, Wyoming, USA - YL17G13_40 | ecosystem: Environmental > Aquatic > Freshwater > Lake > Sediment | place: USA: Wyoming | collected... | reverse complement strand
CGAGCGCCGAAGGGGGGCTTGCCCCCCTAGCGGAAATTGCCGGAGGCAATTTAGGGTGGGTGGGTGGGGTAAAATAAAAAATCTTAGCTTTTTGGGGCTTGTGGAGGTTTCGGAAAAGGCCACTACGGATAGTTGCCTGACGGAAATCTTCAAAAATCTTCGGTTCGAAAAACGGGGGATCGGGTGCTAAGCGCGTGAATACGGCGTGAGTATCGCGTGAATACCTCGGAAACCCCTTGGGATTTCGTAGGCCTTTCGGCCCTCCTCTCTCAGCGCCTGTCCAGACGAAGGTCGGGATAACTGCGCGTTGTCGGCCCTGCTTATGCGAAAAAATGGAAAATGGGCCCTCATTCGGGGTCACTTAAAAGGGTCAGTGTCTTGGGGTTGTTACGATGGAACATGCTAACTGTCTTTGTCTCCCCATCTTCTTGTCCCCTTGTCTGCATTCTCCCCCTTGCGAAACGCCTTGCGTTTGTTGTATACTTTGGTTCTTGAAAATGATTGTAAAATACGTGTAAAATGAAGATCCAGGCGCGGTTAATCATCTTTTCTACTCTCTACTCTCTACTCTCTACTTTTCTTCTCGCAGGCTGCTTCTTCGATACCCGGAACCCGGCTCAGCCCTCCGGGGGCGGGAGCGAATGGCAGTTGCCGACCACGCCGGATGTGGTCTTCGCCAACTTCAGGAGCGCCTACGATGCGAAGAACCTGACGAACTATATGCGTTCCTTCACCTCCGACTTCCTGTTTCAGGCCGACCCCCGGGACACCCTGCTGGCGCCCAGGGGGAAGTACGCCAACTGGGACGCGGGCGTGGAGTCCCAGGTGACCGGCTCAATCTTCAACCAGGGCCCGGTGGCCCTGAGCTTCGCCAACCCCCAGGGCTCCACAGGGGAGAACACGGCGGACTGGTATCAGGACTACGAGCTCAGGGTCTCGGGCACGGCTTCGCTCTACGCCCGGGGCAAGGGCCACTTCCTTTTCAGGAAAGACAACGACGGGTTCTGGGCGATCTACCGCTGGGAGGACGTCAAGACGGACACCACCGACTGGGGCCAGATCAAGGGCAATTATCGCTAAGGAGAGGACTTCATGACAGCGATCGTCGAACTCAAGGCACGTGAGATTTTGGACTCACGGGGCAACCCTACCATCGAGGTGGACTGCACTCTGGCCTGCGGGGCTCATGGTCGGGCCGCGGTGCCCTCGGGAGCTTCCACGGGAGAGCACGAAGCCCTGGAGCTCCGGGACGGAGACAAAAGCCGCTACCGGGGCAAGGGGGTCTTAAAGGCCGTGAGGAACGTGAGCGAGGTGATTGCCCCGGCTCTCAGGGGTTTCGACGCCCTGGATCAGCCCGGTCTTGACCGGGAGATGATCGGGCTGGACGGCACGCCCTCCAAGAAGAAACTGGGCGCCAATGCCATCCTCGGAGTCTCCCTGGCCTGCACAAAAGCCGCAGCCAAGGCCCTGGATTTGCCCCTCTTCCGCTATATGGGGGGGGTGAACGCCAAAACCCTGCCGGTGCCGATGATGAATGTGATGAACGGCGGCAAGCACGCCGGCTGGAACACGGACATCCAGGAGTACATGATCGTGCCCGCGGGCGTCCCCTGCTTCCGGGAGGCGCTGCGGGCCGGGGCCGAGATCTTCCATGCCCTGGCCGGGCTCATCGAGGAGCGGGGCGGCCTGACCACGGTGGGCGACGAGGGCGGGTTTGCGCCCAGCCTCAAGTCCAATGAGGAGGCCCTGGCCCTGATCATGAAGGGCATCGAGAAGGCGGGCTACAAGCCCGGAGTCCAGGTCTTCCTGGCCCTGGACCCGGCTGCGAGCGAGTTCTTCCTCGACGGGAAATACGTGCTCAAAGCCGAAGGCAGGAAATTGCCGGCCACTCAGATGATCGACGTTTACGAGAAGTGGGTGAAGAAATATCCCATCGTCTCCATCGAGGACGGCCTGGCCCAGGACGACTGGAAGGGCTGGAAGGAGATGACCGTCCGCATGGGCAAGAAGATCCAGCTCGTGGGCGATGACCTGTTCGTGACCAACGTGGAGCGGCTCTCGCGGGGCATCCAGGAGGGAATCACTAATGCCATCCTGATCAAGCTGAACCAGATCGGAACCCTTACCGAGACCCTGGATGCGATCGAGCTCGCCAAGCGGAACGCCTTCGGAACGGTCATCTCGCACCGGTCGGGGGAGACCGAGGACGCGATCATCGCCGACCTGGCCGTGGCCACGAATGCGGGCCAGATCAAATCCGGCTCCCTCTCCCGCACGGACCGTCTGGCGAAGTACAACCAACTCCTGCGCATCGAAGAGGCCCTGGGGGACGATGCCGCCTTCCTCGGGCGCAAGGCCTTTGCCCTGAGCAAGTAGCATGGCGGGAGCACGGCCGAGGGGGCGCGGGGAGGGCGGGATCGGGTTCAAGGTCTTCTTCATCCTGGCCTTGGCCGTCCTCGTCTGGCTGTGTTATGTGTTCATCGGGGGGAAATACGGGGTTCTCAGGATACAGGCCCTGGAAAGGGAGCAGATCCGGATCGCCCGGGAGGCTGCCCTCTTCAAGCTGGAGCGGGAAGCCCTGCTGAAGGAAAGACGGCTGGCCCTGGCCAAGGATTCCCTCCTGTTCGAGCGCAAGGCCCGCGAGGAGCTGGGCATGATCAAGGATCACGAGCGGGTCATCCGCTTTCCCCCTAAGAGCCCTTAGAAGCTTGACAATGTTTCCGATCCGTGATATAATATTCATCCCTTTGACGCGGGGTGGAGCAGCCTGGTAGCTCGTTGGGCTCATAACCCAAAGGTCGTAGGTTCAAATCCTACCCCCGCTACCAAACACGGAGAGGACTCCGACGAATGTCGGAGTCCTCTCTTCGTTAGCAGCGGCGGGTGATGGGTGACCCGTCACGAGTCACGAATTACGATTCTTAAGGCGTTTCCCCGAACGGCGCCACGATGTAGGTCCGGCTTTTGGGGTCGCGCTTGATGTCCACGACCTTGTGCTTGGCCGCGTCTTCCAGGAGCTTGGAGAAGGTCTTGTATCCGTAGTAGCTCTCGTTGAACGAGGGCTTCTTGCGCATGATGGTCTGCTTGACCAGGGAGCTCCAGAAGACCTCGTGGCCCTCGCGCTGCATGGCATCCAGGGAGTCGGTCAGGAGGCCGAAGGCCTCGGCCAGCTTCTCGGGGAGGTGCGGGGCCGGCACGGCCTTCTTGGCGGCGCGGATCAGGTCCTCGTAGTAGATGAACTCGTCGCAGTTGTCCACCAAGAGCTCGGAGGAGGAATTCTTGACGCCCACGCCGATCACGTAGCGGTTGTTCTCGCGGAGCTTGGAGACCAGGGGCGAGAAGTCGGAGTCCCCGGAGACCAGCACGAAGGTGTCGATGTGGGCCCGGGTGTAGCAGAGGTCCAGGGCGTCCACGACCATGCGCACGTCCGCGGAGTTCTTGCCCGAGATGCGGTGCTGGGGGATGTCCACGAGCTCGATCGCGGCCTCGTGGAACGGGCGTTTGTATTCGGTATAGCGGCCCCAGTCGGCGTAGGCCCGCTTGAACATGATCTTGCCCTTCTCCACCAGGCGCTCCAGGACCAGGCCGATCTCGAAGGACTTATGCTTGGCCTCCCGGGACCCGATAGCGATGTTCTCGAAGTCGATGAACAGGGCTAATTTCTTCTCCTCGGCCATGGGCCGTTCTCCTAATCTGGGGGTTGATGAAGTGCCAATACGCTTACATTATAAGCCCTTACGAAAAGTTTGTCAAGAGGGAGGGTTCTAAAGGGGTAACCCTCTTGACCCCTGGCCCTTGAGCGTGGTAGAATAGACCTGCTATGGGCCTTTCCAAGAAGCTCAGGCGCGAACTCCAGTATGCCCTGGTGCGGTTCCTGGTCGGAGGCATGAAACTCCTGTCCCCGGAGGCGGGGTATTCCGCTGCCTGTTTCCTCGGGGGATGCGCCTACGTCCTCATTCCCAAGGCCAGGGAGCAGGTTATTAGGAATCTTTCTCTGGCCTTTCCCGAAAAGGGAAGAGGGGAAGTGGCCATCTTGGGCAGAGCGTCCTTTCGGGAGCTGGGCCGGAACGCCTGGGATGCCCTGAGGATGGATTCGGCCGGGGGGAGTTTTTTAAAAGAAAACGTCCGCTTCTCCGGCCTGGAACTCTTCGACCAGGCCATGAAGCTCAACAGGGGCGTGGTGGTGGTGACCGGGCACATCGGGTGCTGGGAGCTGGTTCCAGCCGCCTTTGCCTCTCTGGGCTATCCCATCAATGTCATCGGCCGGCGGGCTTATGACGACCGGCTGAACGAGTTGCTGGTCGGGTTGAGAAGCCGCCACGGGATCAACACGATCGACCGCGATACCGGAGCCAAGGAGGCCTTGCGTTGTCTCAGGCGCGGCGAGGCCCTGGGGGTTCTGATCGACCAGGACACCCGGGTCAAGGGTGTGTTCGTGCCTTTTTTTGGCCAGCTGGCTTACACCCCGACCGGGGCCGTGGAATTTGCCCTGCGGACCGGCGCGGCCCTGGTTCCGATGGCCATCCACCGCAACGGAGACGGCAAGCACACCATTGAGGTCCTGGAGTCCTTTCCCTTGCTGTCCACGGGCAACGAAGAGCAGGATTTAACCCTCCATACCCAGAGATGCACCGAGATATTAGAAGGCTTCATCCGAAAGCACCCCGACCAGTGGGTCTGGATGCACGAGCGCTGGAGAACGAAACCGAATCATGAGAATTCTCACGGCTAACGTCTTACCTCTCACCCTTGGTCTGTTTTTTGTGGGATGCGGGCAAAAAGCCCCTCCACCCTCGGGCGATGTGCCCCAGGGCCTGGTTCCGGACCAGATCATCGAGGGCTTCTCCCTTATGGAGACCGAGAACGGCAAGAAACAGTGGGTCCTGACCTCCCCCAAGGCATCTAACTACGAGAAGCAGAAGACCGTGCAGATCGAAGGAGTGAAGATCGACTTCTACCGGGTGAACGAGGAGCTTTACTCAACGCTCACCGCGGATCGGGGCACGGTGAACACGACGTCCAACGACATGGTAGCCCAGGGACACGTCCTGGTGGTCTCCAAGGACGGGGCGAAGCTGGAGACGAACCTCCTGCGCTGGGACAACGCCCGGCAGAAGATCATGTCCGATGACTCCGTGCGCATCACCCGGGGCAAGACCGTGATGACCGGCATCGGCTTGGAATCCGACCCCAGTCTGGAGCACGTGGTGATCAAGGAGAAGTTCAAGGCCCATGCCGTGCCGGAGAAGAAGGGGAATAAGTGAAAAAGGGGCAAGGGGTGAAGGGTTGAAATCCGAAATCCAAAATCCAAAATCTAAAATTACAAGACGTGGAGGATTTCTCCTTACGATTCTTGGGCTCCTTATCCTCTCTCCGGAGATACAAGGACAAGGGAAAAAAGACGAATTCTCTGACTTGGGCGATGAGCCCTTCACGATCACGGCCAACCACGTGGAGCTCATCAATACGACCCAGGGGCGGATGACGGTTCTGGATTCCAGTGTGGTCATCGTTCACGGCACAGCCACGATCACGAGCGACCACGGCGAGGCCTATGAGATGGACGAGCGGGCCGTGCTCACCGGGCGCGTCAAGATGGTGGACAAGGGCCGCACCCTGACCTCGGACATGGCGACCTATTTCAAGAAGGACAAGCGGGCGGAGATGATGGGGAACGTGGTCCTCGTGGACAGCGGCCAGACCCTGAACTCGGACCGGCTGGCCTATTTCCGGGAAGACGAGCGGGCCGAGGCCGATGGCCGGGTGAGGCTGGAGAGCAAGGACGGGAAGACGGTCGTGACCGGGTCACATGGGGTCTACGAGGAGAAGACGAAATACGGCTTAATGGTCGGGATGCCCCGGCTCCTCCTCAGAGACGACAAGCGGGATACGACTCTCATCATCGACAGCGAGAAGATGGAGGTCTTCAACCAGGAGGATCGGGCCCTTGCCCAGGGCCATGTCGTGATGACCCGCAAGGGGAACAAGGCCCGCTGCGACCGGCTGGAGTACTTCCGCAAAGAGGAGCGGGCTCTGCTCACCGGGAAGCCTGTGGCCGAGGAGGGTGAGAACACGCTCTCCGGAAAGGAAATGGAGATTTTCTTCAAGGACAATAAGATATCCAAAGTGGTCGTGAAAGAGAATGCCCTGGCCAGGGAGACGCCCAAGGATACGGCCGCGGCCCGGGGCGGCAGCGAAGTCCGGGGGGACACGCTGACGATGTTCGTCGTGAACGACACCCTGGAGCACACCGAGGTTCGGGGCCGGGCCTACAGCGTGTATTATCCCAGGGAGAAGGACAAGGGAAAGGAGGGGAAAAACGTGTCCCGGGGGGACTCGATCAACATCTACTTCGGGGAGGGAAAGATCAAGCGGGTGGAGATCGCAGGCGGGGCCAAGGGGGTCTATTTCATCCCCAAGAAGAAAACCGGAACCTGATCCGATCGACGGGACCATCAGGATTAAGGAAGTTGAAAATGATTGGGGGAAGGGAAACGGTAGATCGCTATTTCTCCGTATATCTCGGTTACCCAGTCTCCCAAGTAAAGCCGGGGGAAGTTGTTCCGGTTTCCTGCAAACGGAGGCTGAAGCCGGAGGTGGGATGGGGATACACTGTAGCGATATGGGCTCAGATCTTTAGGGGGAGAGCCGTTATCTCGGTCCGCCCCGATCTTGTTAGAGCACTGAAGGGGTTGCTTGCTGAGCGCCCGACGCCGCGCAAATTGTGCACAGTGAAATGGTGCAATAAAGTGGGTTCCCTTGCAGGGAGGGAAGGCATCGGGAGAATGGAAAGGGTCCTTTATTGTGACCTCGAACATCATCACCCTTTTGAGATTCCAGAATGCCGCCGGCTTCGGGTTTCCGATGTTGGGCGCTTCGTCGAGATGAAGCTCCATCTAAATCCGAACTGTGATCCCGATGCTCTGGCGAGGGATATTAAACGAAACATAACCGATGGCATCGCATTCGGCGTTTTCCTTAAGGGGGATCTGGTTTCTGTATCCGACGCTCCGGCCATTGGCCCTATGCAGGACGAGATCGAAGAGGTGGGCGTTGAGACCTCTCCCAACTGCCTAAGAAGGGGCTACGGCAATGCGGTGCTCTCCTCGATGACCCAGGCCATCCTGGGTATCGGTCGAATTCCGGTTTGCCGGTGCGGGGTTAATAATGAGGCCTCTCTTCGTTTGGCGAGGGCGGTCGGGTACGTGAAATACGCCGATATCATCCAATTCAGATCCAACTAATGCTTGCTACGGTGAGCGGTAATTCTAGTCCATCTTGGCTTATGATTTTCACCCTCTCCCATCGGGAGAGGGGTTAGGGGAGAGGTTAACCTTGGGATTCATATTCATGGGTTTTATTCCTTATGGGGCGGGTGGGCGGGATAAATAAAGATGTAAACCATGCTCACTTTGCTTACTAACATCCTTTGATGAAAGCGATCTCATGCTTTATCCTAATGGCCCTTATGCTGACACTTCCGATGAAGTCTGAAGCGAAACGGCGTCCCCGGGCGAGCCAGGGCCCCAAGATCACCATCGTCTACCCTCGGGAGGGACAGGAGATCCCACCGGTCTCGCGGTCCTTCGTCCTGGGCTCGGTAATTCCCCGGGCCAGGCTCTATGTGAACGGTCAGCGGGTCAGGGTCTGGCCTAACGGGGCGTTCGTGGCCATGATCCCGTACCGTTCCGGAGACTTTGAGATCACCTGCACGGCTGTCGGGAAAAGGGGAAGGAACACGGCCAAGCGGAAGGTTCATGTGGGCGAGGTTCTAAAGACAAGCTACAGGGACACCCTGCTCATCGAGGCCCGGAAATGTTTGCCTGCGGACACGGTGGAAGTGCTCCCGGGCGACCTGCTGGACCTCTCCTGCAAGGGCACGCCGGAGTGTAAAGCCGTGGCCAAGCTTGATAGTTTGAAACAAGTTGTAACTCTTGTTGAGGTCCCGGGTGAGGTCGGAGGGATCTACCGGGCCGGTTATATCATCCAGCCCAAGGATTCCCTGAAGCGGACCACTGTGACGTTTACCGTGACGGATTCCTCAGGGAAGTCGGTCTCGGCCAAGGCTCCGGGCCAGGTCTTCGTCCTGGACCCCCGCAGGATTCGGGTGGCTGAGACCTTGGAGGACAACGTAAAGCTCAGGTATGCGCCGAACGGGGTGTTTCAGAGCACGGTGCCTCCGGGGATTCGGTTTGTGGTCACGGGCCGGGTGGGGGAGGAGTACCGGGTAAGGCTTTCAAGCACGGAGAGCGCCTGGGTTCACCAGGATCTTCTCCGGTTCCTGCCGGACGGAACCCCGGTGCCGAGAGGGAAGGTCTCAAGCGTCGAGGTTAAGGAAGACGAGCGCTGGGTTCGGTTCGTCATGGCGGGCGTGTCTGGGCTTCCCTTCAAGGCCGAGCATATTCCGGAGGCTTCGCTTGTAAGGCTTACGCTTTACAGTGCCGCGGTGGATACCTATGCGCTGAGGCAGCCTTCCGATACCAGCGTGGTGAGGCGTCTTTCCTGGAAGCAGAAGGAACCCGAGGTCTGTGTCCTTGAGGCTCAGCTGGCTCCGGGGCAGGTGTGGGGCTATGACGTATCTTTTACCGACTCCGGGCTTCTCTTCTCCATCAGGAAGCCCCCGCAAATCCCGGAAAGAGGCTCCCCGTTCAGGGGAGTCACCATCTGCTTGGACCCGGGACATTCGGCTGATCCCGGGGCCATCGGGTGCCTTGGGACCTTGGAGAAAGACATCAACTGGAAGGTCGCCAAAAAGCTGGAGGCGATGCTCAAAGAGGCCGGGGCAAAGGTGGTCCTTACCCGTGAGAAGGACGAGGACGTGCCTCTCTACGAGCGTCCCAAGCGGACCTTCGCGTTAGGCGCAGACCTTTTCCTGGGCATCCACAACAATGCAGTGCCGGACGGGACGGACCCGAGCAAGGCCCGGGGGTTCGGGGTCTATTACTATACGCCCCAGAGCGAGAGCCTGGCCAGGTTCATTCATCAGGCCTACCGCAAGTATGTCAGGGTCCCGGATGACGGGGTGATCCAGCAGAACCTCGCGGTCTGCCGCCCGTCCCAGTACCCGGCCGTGCTCACGGAGTCGGCGTTTATCATCAATCCCCGCGAGGAGGCCCTCCTGCGCACGGCCCGCTTCCAGGCCCGCTGCGCGAGGGCGATGTTCGAGGGGCTTAAGTCGTTCCTTGTGGCACAGAGGGAGAAAGCCTCGTTTTTAAACTGAAATGCAAGATAATGCTATCACGAATATCATTGATAATTCCTGCCTATAACGAAGGAAAGTATATAGGTAGAACCCTTGAATCCGTAAGGAAAGCGATAGAATCCTATAACGCACCACATGAAGTTGAAATCATAGTGGTTGACAATTGTTCTTCTGACGATACGGTGTCGGTCGCGCGAAGATACGGCGCAAAGGTTGTTACAGAAAGAGAAAGGCGTATTGCCACTGTTCGGAATAAAGGAGCCAAGGAGTCAAAAGGTGAAATTATCGGCTTCTTGGACGCAGATAGTTCGGTTACTCCGAACATTTTAAATTCAATTGATGGGGCGATGTCCTCTGGGCTCTATATCGGCGGAGGAACCGACATCAAGATTGACAGAGCATCATTGGGTATTTATTGTACTTATCTCGTGACTACAATACCAGCCAGGATACTACTCGGAATTGCGGGAGGTCTTATCTTTACTGCGAGAGCTGCGTTTGAGGCAATCGGGGGGTTCGATGAATCTCTCTATTGTGCGGAGGACAGCAAATTTGTGTTGGCGCTTAAGAAGTACGGCAAACTGCAGGGCAAAAGATTTAAAGTCCTTACCGAGGATAGCGTCATCACCTCTTCCAGGGCATTTGATAAGTTTGGAGACTGGTATTATTTTAAGAATTTACCCCGCTTTATATTTCGCATGGATCGAATGTTTCGTGATCGAAGGTTCAGTGAGACGTTTTGGTATTACGATGCGCGATGATATTTTGTATAAGATTTCAAATGCTAAATGTTCAACGAGTAATTAATGGACCTTTTCGGCAAAGACCCTGAAGAACGCAGCGATAAGCGTCCTGCCCGTCAGCCTCTCGCGGACCGGATAAGGCCCCGGACCCTGGAGGAGCTGGTCGGGCAGGACCACATCCTGGGCCCGGGCAAGGTCTTGAAGGAGACGATCGAGCGGGACGAGATCGGCTCCCTCATCTTCTGGGGCCCCCCGGGGAGCGGGAAGACGACCCTGGCCCGCATCATCGCCAGCCACACCGGCGCGGCCTTCGTGGAGTTCTCGGCCGTGACCTCGGGCATCAAGGAGATCCGGGAGGTCATCGCCCAGGCCGGGAAGGAGAAGGCGCTCTACGGGAAGCGCACGATCCTGTTCATCGACGAGATCCACCGCTTCAACAAGGCCCAGCAGGACGCCTTCCTGCCGCACGTGGAGAAGGGCACGGTCGTCCTGATCGGCGCGACCACCGAGAACCCCTCCTTCGAGGTGATCTCCGCCCTTTTGTCCCGTTGCCGGGTCTTCACCCTGAACCCCCTGGCCCCGGAGCACATCCGGGTCATCGTGGAGCGGGCGGTCCAGGATGAAGCGTTGGGCCTGGGGCAGATGAAGCCCGTGCTCACCGAAGAGGCGATGGCGGTTCTGACGAACATCGCGAACGGGGATGCCAGGGTGGCCCTGAATACGTTGGAGATGGCCACTCTGGCCACGAAGCCGGACGGGAAGGGGGAGCGGCACCTCTCCAAAGAGATCATCCTGGATGCGATGCAGAAGCGGACGATGCTCTACGACAAATCCGGGGAGGAGCATTACAACCTGATCTCGGCCCTGCACAAGTCCATCCGGGGCGGGGATGCGGATGCGGCCCTGTACTGGCTGGCCCGGATGCTGGCCTCGGGCGAGGACCCGCTGTATCTGGCGAGAAGGCTGATCAGGATGGCGGTGGAGGACATCGGGAACGCCGACCCGCAGGCCTTGCCGCTGGCGGTGGCGGCCAAGGACACCTATCACTTCATCGGCTCCCCTGAGGGGGAGCTGGCCCTCGCCCAGGTGGCCGTTTACCTGGCTCTTGCTCCCAAGAGCAACGCGGTCTATACGGCTTATTCCCGGGCGATGCGGGACGTCCAGGAACAGCCGAACCTGCCGGTTCCTCTGCACATCCGCAACGCGCCCACGGAGCTGATGAAGGATGTTGGCTACGGCGAAGGCTACAAGTACGCCCACAATTACCAGGACGCCATCGTAGAGCAGGAGTATCTGCCCGATAACCTCAAGGGCCGCCGCTACTACGAGCCCACGGATCGGGGAATGGAGGCGGAGATCGGAAAGCGCTTGGAGGAGTGGCGGAAGCGGATGAAGCGTTAATGGGTAGGCCGGAATGGGTAGGACGGGATCTTTGGATCCCGTCCTGAG
>Ga0315294_10008337_pt1 | contig 11394 bp, 12 predicted proteins | sample YL17G13_40_MG_FD_203626 | JGI IMG/M metagenome (GOLD analysis project Ga0315294, IMG submission 203626) | Sediment microbial communities from Yellowstone Lake, YNP, Wyoming, USA - YL17G13_40 | ecosystem: Environmental > Aquatic > Freshwater > Lake > Sediment | place: USA: Wyoming | collected... | reverse complement strand
CGAAGAAGCGTATCCCGCGGTCCTCGCCGCCGGCGCCCAGAACGGCGATCGCGGGGATCTTGTCGATGCCGAGGGCATCAGCCTTCGCCTTGTCCCGGACCAGGTCGAAGACCTCCGCCTTGACCTTCCCGCCCGAGAGCCCCGCGACTTCCTCGACAAGCTCGCGGGTTTCACGGCACAGGTCGCATTCGAACTCCTGCGTGAAGACGGCGAGTGTAACGGGATTGGCGAGCTTCGCGAGCCTGTCCTGTACGGTCTTTGCGTCCTTTTCCTTGATCAATGCCATGAAATTTCCTCCTCCTGCCGGGTACGGCGTGCGCCTATCGATCGTGGCCGCAGTCGTGGCCGTGCTGGTGGCTGCTGCCGTGCCCGAGGTTGCCGTGCCCGAGGCTGCCGCGCTCGTGTCCGGCGCAGGGCTCCCCCGAATCGGTGAGCGTTCCCGCGGCGAACCGCTCGACAGCCTCCCGAGTGCTTCCCGCGGCGCCCCGGGTCACGGTGATGCCGTTCGCCTGCAGCACGCGGACCGCCCCTTCGCCCATGCTGCCGGCGACGAGGTGGGTGACGCCCATGCGCGCGAGCACCGCGGCGATATTCGACTTGCAGCCGCAGCCCGCGGGCGAATCGACCCTCTCCTCACCGATGATCCTTCTCCCCTCGTCGAGCGAGAAGACCGAAAATCCCTCGCAGTGGCCGAAATGCTCGTCCACCTGCTCTCCGCGTGCCGGCACTGCAACCTTCATTCTTTTCTCTCCTTCGTCCCTCATGATGACTTCTCCCCCCGCGATGCGGAGGCTTTTTCCGTTGATGATCGCATCCGCGATCGTGCGCCGCGCCGATTCGACGATGCGCCCGAAGGTCTGGCGCGACACTCCCATCCGCTGGGCAGCGGCCTCCTGGTAGAGGCCCTCCAGATCAGCGAGGCAGATCGCTTCAGCCCCGTCGAGTCCGAGGACTACCTCCTCGAGCTCTCTCGCGGGCACCCCGGCGGGCTTGAATGTGCGCAGCTGCATCCCGCAGCGGACCTGTCTCTCGTTGAATGGGCGCGGCATATTGTCAATATTATGGGCATTTGCTCATAATGTCAAGCGTGAACCGAAAAAAAACGCCCCTTCGAAAAGGGGCGCTCGGGGAAAGAGGTCCTGCCGCGGGGCAGCGGAGCCTCGTCCCATCAAGGGAGGGCGGCCGGGATCGTGTTCCAATCGAAATCTGCCGCCGTTGCCTGGCCTGCGCTCACCACGACATCCGGGATGCACCCCTTCACCGTGTACCAGGTCTCGGTCGCGGGATCGCACGACGCGACGACCAGATCGTAGGTGCCAGCCGCGAGGAAGGCCAGGACGTATCTCCACTCACCGCTCGCCGCATCGAGCTTCAGGGTGGCGCTGGTCACCGTGCCGGCGAACTGCGTCGTGCTCGTCGAGTCCGCCGCGGGGGGGGTCGCCTCGGCGGCCGTATAGGTCCCGTCGGCGTACGCGAACACGGCGACGGTCTGACCGACGGGGAGGTTCGCCCCTTTCCCCGTGATCCGGCCCGCCTCGTTCTCGACGACGAGCCGCAGGGTGGGGCGCATCAGATAGGTCGTGGCGGAATGCCTGCCGGTCGTGCGGATGGAACGGCGCAGGTCGAAGTCGGCGGTGATGCTCACGTTTCCATTGACGGGCACCTGGAAGGCGTTCACCGCCTTGAAGCCGGTTTTATCCGCGCTGGGTATGAAGAGGGCCGCCCATGAGTCGTCGGTGAACAGGATGTAGCTGGACGGTTTGGCGGTGACGCTCGTCCCATCCTCGGGGGCGTCGAGCATGAACCTGATCTGGTTGTACTGGCCCGCCGGCAGCGCAAGGGCCCCGAGAACCTCCGCGACCCCGTCGGTCTTCGAGAGAAGGTTGATGGTCCGCGGACCCTGGAAGTCAGTGAAGGTCCGCCAGTTGTCCGCGCCTCCGGTGGAGAGGTTGTACTGGATCTCGGAAACGGTGATGTTCACTTCCTTGACGCTCGCGACATCGATGGGCGCGTCCGTCAGGCTGATGGTCACGGTCCCCTTCTCGCCGAAAAGCGAGCACCCCGCAAGCCCGATTGCGAGGATCGCTCCCGCCGTGAGAAGGAGTATCCCTGCCGTGCTCGTTCTGGATTTCATCTCATGCCTCCTCGTTCCGATGGTCTCAACCCGGTATACCCATGTCGATCCGCACCGGTTGCACGGCCGATTGCACGACCAGCTGCACGGCGCGGGTTTTGATTTTTCCTTGCGGCGGCAGGGTTCAGTGCTATACTCGTCGGGGATGGGTGAAGGGAAGCAGGCTCCAAGCAGCGATGCCGAGGACCTCCTCGCGGTCTCCGAGGTGCTGCGGGGGAACGTCGACGCCTTCCGCGTGATCGTAGACCGTTATCGCGGGCTGGTCTTCCGCCTCGCCCTCTCCTCGCTCGGCAGCAGGGAAGAGGCGGAAGAGGCCGCGCAGGAGGTCTTTCTCAGGGCTTTCCGGTCTCTTCGATCGTTTCACCTCGGGAACCGCTTCCTGCCCTGGCTGTACTCCATCGCATCGAACTACCTGAAGACCACGGCGGTCCGCGTGCGCCGCATCCAGGAGAGACTGGTCCGGGGAGGAGAGCAGCGCCTCCTCGCGTCGGAATGCGACGATCCGCAGGCATCCACCCAGAGATCACAGTCCCTCGCCGAGGTGCGCGAGGCGGTGGCCGCGCTGCCGCCGTCCATTCGGGATGTGGTCAGGCTGTACTATTTCGAAGGAATGTCGGTCGAGCAGGTCGGCGGCGCCCTCGGCATCGGAGGCGAGAACGTGAAGTCGCGCCTCCTGCGGGGCCGGAAAAAACTGAGGGAAGCACTCGAGCCGGACGCAACGGGGTCGGGCATTTCAGGGTATACTGGTGATGAGGGAGAACGAGGAAGGAGCGGGGAGAATGGGTGAGTGCGCTCGCATCGAGCAGCTCCTGAACGCATGGGAGGACGGGCAGGCGATCGGCGCCCGGGAGCTCGCTCGCATCGAGGAGCACTGCGCCTCTTGCCGGGAATGCGGGGGGCGTTTCGCCCTCCTGCTCCCGTTCCTCGCCCGCGACGCCCGGGGAGTGCCTGTCGACCCGTCGGAGGATCCTTCACCCGCGTTCACCGAAGCAGTCATGGAAAGGGTGAAGGAAAAAGCGCCGAGGCGGATGGCTCCGCGGCTGTCGTGGGCCCTGGCCGCGGCCGCGAGCGTCCTGCTCGTCGTCGGGATCGGGATCGCGGCGTACAGGCTGGGAGCGGGCCGCGGTGGAGGCGAGGTGCTCGTGCATTTCGAGCTCGCCGCCCCAGGGGCGGCAAGCGTCGCCCTGGTGGGCAGCTTCACGGGCTGGGAGACTTCGAAGCTCGCGATGAGCGACGCCAATCATGACGGGATCTGGGAAATCTCTGTGAGGCTGAGGAAGGCCTCGATGTACACGTACAACTTCCTCATCGACGGAATCCGCTGGGTGCCCGACCCGGGCGCCGAGAGCCAAATCGACGACGGCTTCGGCGGGCGAAGCTCCGTCATGACCCTGTAGGGTGGGGGATGGGCATGCGCACGAATCGGATCGGTGGATTGCTGCTGGCAGCCCTGCTCGCCTCCAGCGGGTCCCCTTGGAGCCCCGCGCTGTTTGCCGCGGGGACAGAGGGCCCGCTCTCGATCGAGGCGATTGCGCTGCTCTCTCGATCGCATTCGGTCGAATGGCTCGGCTCGCTCGAGAAGGGCATTTCCCAGCTGCAGGCCGATGGACCGCTCCCTTCGGCCGCCTTCGACCTCGTGCTCGAAGCTGTCGGAGACGGCTCTCTCGCGGAAGACCCTCTCGAGGCTGCGCGGGACCTTCACGATGCCGCTCGTGAGGCCGACCGCGCGCGCCGGCGCGGCGTTGCCTCCGCGCTCCTGCGGGCCGAGATCCGCCTGGCCTGGCAGGCATCCCGGGAATCCGCGAGGGGCTTCCTGCTTCGGGCGGACCCGCGGGGTGAAAAGGCCGCGCAGGGTTTTTCGGCGAACAACCGCCGGGCGTGGGATCCCGACCACAAGGGAAGGAGCGCTCCAGAGGCCGGCTCCCAGGGATCCGGGGTCGGGGGACGCCGCTAGGCCATGCTGAAGAGGGTCGCGCTCCTGATCTTCTTGGCCCTCCTTGCCCCCTCCCTCTTTGGCGAGGACCCCGATCTCGCATCCTGGTTCAGGACGGATGCGAAGGCGCGCGCTTACCGGGACGTCGAGGGGCAGATCTCGGAGACCTTTAACGCCGCACGGGGTGCCTCGGTGCCCCTCTGGATCCTCATGGAGAAGCTGCGCGAGGGGGCGGCAAAGGGCGTGCGTGCCGACCGCCTGTCGTCAGGGCTGCGGGCGGAGGTGGCGCGGCTCGCCGAGGCTCGGGACATCCTTGCCAGGGGGAAGGTCGCCATCGCGGACCGCAAGAGCCGTGAGGAGACGCTGAAATCCGTCAGCATCGCGCTGCTCTCGGGGCTTTCCTCAGCGACGATCGAGGAGATGTTCGCACGTGCCGTTCCGCCCGCGCGCGGTCCGCAGGACGCGGTTGCGGCCTGCGCTGCGGTGATCCCCGTGAGAGAGGGGAGCAGGCTGGCGGAAGCCGATATCCGACGGCTTGGCGCGGCCCTCCTCGCGAGCCGGCTTCCTTCCGGCGCGTTCAAGTCTGTCGCCTCGTTCTTCGTCAAGGCGGGCGCCCGGGGCGTTCGCGAGCAGGACATCCTTGATGCGATGGTGATCCACGCCCTCGAATCTGGCGGAGGGCTCGTGCAAATGGAGGACGAGCTGAGGCTTTTCCTGATGAGGAGAAACAGCCGGTGAAAATGAAGGCATTCCTGTGCCTCGCGCTCCTCGGCAGCGCGTGCTCCACCTTCGCCGACGCGACGCTCTCCGTCGGCGCGAGCGGCGAGTCCTCCCTGGACGAAGCGATTTCGGCGGGCGTCGAGCCCTTCCTGAAGGGAACGTGCAGCATCACCGCGCCCCTCTCCGATGCGGCGAGCATCCTCTCCGACGGGGCAGTCCGGCTCGGCTACGGCTGGCCGGGTCAGGGTCTGACCTGGTTCGGCTTCGCCGCGGCGGACCTCTCGTACAGGAGCGGGGCGTTTTTCGGCAAGCTCGGCGCGGCTGCGACTGTCGAGGGAGACGCCTCGGGGAGCCCGCCGTCGATCGAGGCCTCCTCGGATGTCGAGATGACCCTGGATCTTTCGCGGTTCACCCTCTCGTTTGTCCCTGCGCTCCGCTGGAGGGGAGGGCAGACGCGCAGCCTGACGGCCGACGGCGCGCTTTCGAGCATCATCTCAGCCGGCGACGCGGCCGTGCTTCGCGCAAAGGTCGAGGGGGGAATCGAGCAGCCGGAGGGGGAGACTCCGGAATGGTTCGCAGGGGCGGGTCTTGGAGCATCGTGGTACCCGGGGGCGGCGATGGTCGTGTCCGTGGACGCGGGCATCGAGAGGCGCGTCTCGACCAACCCCGCCGATGAGATCATCGACGGATCGAGCGTCGCGATACCGAACGCGGACAGCTTCATGGACGTCTCGTTGCTGCCCGAGCTTTCCTTTTCCCTGGGCCGCGGGGTCCGGCTCGGCATTCTCGCGCCGCTTGCGCTGCGCCTGATGGATCACGGCGCGGTGGAAGCGGGAGCGATCGTCGCTGATGCCGAATGGCTGCTGAGCGCCGCTCCCGAGATATCCCTTTGGTTCGAGGCCACGCGCGCTTTTACGATCAGGACGGTCCTCGGGGGCGACCTCGCGTTATCGAACAGCTCCTACAGGGAGAAGAGGGTTGCGTACCTCACGCTGGAGGCTGTCCTGTCGCTCGAGTGACCCGCTCCGCCGGGCGTGCCGTTTCCGCCCGGCGCATCCGTTCTCCTCAGCGGGGAAGCTTTCTTGACCCCCGTCCCGCGCAGTGCTACGATTCTCAGCGATGACAAAGTGCGCCGGATTTCCCGGGCTCGAGGTGTCCACCGAGTGCGCGGGAACGGGGGACGTGAGAATACGCTGGCTGTTGACAGCCGGTTTTGACTTGACGACGAGCGGGACGAGGCTCCTGATCGACCCCTACCTCAGCCGAAATGACCGTGCGGTACCGAAGCTCTCCCTGCGGGTGGAAGATTTCACCGATGTGCGGTGGATCTTCGTCACCCATGGGCATTTTGATCACGCGCTCGACGTGCCGGCCCTTGTCCGTGCCGGCGAGGCCATTGTCGTCGCCTCACGCTCTGTGTGCGAGAACCTCGTAAAGCGGGGGGTTCCCAGGGGCAGGCTGCATCCCCTCCGGGCGGGTGAGTTCCTGCGGGCGGAGTATTTCACTGTCAAGGCGATCCGCTCCCGGCACGTCCGTTTCGATCTTCAGCTCATGGGGAATACCCTCGGGCGCGTTTTCTCCTCAGGACGTGCATCGGAAATCCTTCCCCTCCTCCGTTTGCCTCCCGGCGAGGTGCTCGGCTATCTCTTCGACTTCAAGGGTTTCACAGTGGCGCACTTCGGCAGCCCGGGGTACTACGAGAACGAGATACGGAGCCTGACGCCCGACCTCCTTCTCCTGCCGATCCAGGGGCACACCCGAATCCACCGGATCGCCGCCGCGATGGCGTCCCTCACGGCTGCGAAGGCTGTCTTCCCGATGCACTGCGACGATTTCTGCCCCCCCTTCAGCCAGGCGATCCCGCTGGAGCCATTGCTGCGCGAGATGGCACGCGTGGCGCCCAGCATCAGGATTTGCCTGCAGGACAGGTAGTGCCCGCCGCTTGAGGGGAGACGGCGAGGGTTGCAGCGCCCCTTCGATGGGCTTGAAGACGGCTCGCTGGGCCTGCGCGGGGGCACGGATGCGGGTGGGAATTTATTTTGTTGGTGCTTTTGCGGGTGCGGGAAGGCGCCAACGGCTGTGGATTCGCGCCCGGGATGCAGAAAGCACTGTCGCGTTCGGGTTTTGCTAACTTTTAACTTGGTGAACTCTTTCACAGGCCTGCACCTTCCCGCGCCCGCCCTACCAACTTTTCAAAAGCGCTCCCCACGGATGCTTGTCCTCGACTTTCACCATGAGTATGATAGAACCGTGCAGAGCCCTCTCCGAGCCCGGGCTTTCTTCGTTCATGCGTTTCTCGTTTTCTGCCTCTTCAGCCTTGCTGCCGCGCTGATCGTGGCAGGCTCCGGCCCGGCGCTCCTTGGCCTGATCCTCATCTTCGTTTTTCCCTGCATCGTCGCCCCGCTGCGCCGCGCCTTGATCCATATCGCGGCTGCCTCGGGACGCTCCCATCCTCCTTCCTCCCGCGCACCTCCGTCTGTCTGACCTTCGGCACGACCAATCCTTCGAGAACGATCGTTTGCATCCGTTCCGCATTGGGAGGTGAGATCAATGGAGAGAGGGAGGCTTGCCGGCCCGCGCCTCGGCGACAGGGTGGCGTACAGCTTGAGCACGGCGAGGGGCGTCACGATCGAATACGATCTTCGGGAGTATGAAAAAGTAGTGCGGGAGATCAGGGGTCTCGACTTTTCAGGAAGAGCCGATGCGGAGCTGTCGGAGCTGGCGTTCGCGCTGCGCGAGCGCGTCAGGGACGGCGCAACGCTCGAAAGCGAGCTCGTCCACGGCTTTGCGCTCGCGGCGGAAGGGTGCAGAAGGCTCCTGGGCCTGCGGCCGCACGACCAGCAGCTCGTGGCAGGAATCGCCATGCATCGGGGAAAGCTCGCGCAGCTGCAGACCGGTGAGGGCAAGACGCTCGCGGCGGTTTTTCCCGCGTGCATGAGCGCGCTGGTGGGCCGGGGCGTGCACGTCATGACCGCCAACGACTATCTCGCGCGCCGGGACGCAGAGTGGATGCGGCCGGTCTACGAGCTGCTGGGCCTGCGGGTCTCCTCGATCGGGGAGGGCACGGCCGCGGCCGAGCGGAGGGCTGCCTACCGCGCGGATGTCACCTATCTCTCGGCACGGGAGGCTGGCTTCGACTACCTGCGGGATGCACTCGCCTTCGACGCGGGGGATCTCGTCCAGCGCGAGCTGCACGCGGCCATCGTGGATGAGGCGGATTTCATCCTCATCGACGAAGCGCGGATCCCGCTGGTCATCGCAGGGGCGGGCAGCCCTGAGCAGATCGACATCGACCGCGTGGACAGCTTCGCGCGCGGACTCAGGCCGGGGCTGGACTACGAGGCTGACCGCCAGGGCCGCAAGGTCTCGATCCTGCTGGCAGGGCACGGGCGGATCGAGGAGGCTTTCGGCATCGAGGGCATCCACGTTCAGCGGGGCGCGGAGGTCTTTGCGCGCGTCTCCGCCTCGCTTCACGCTCATGCCCTGCTCCGCCGCGATGTGGACTATGTCGTGAAGAAAGGCCGGGTGGAGCTTGTCGATGAGCTCACCGGCAGGATCGCCGACAGGCGCCAGTGGCCGTATGGCATCCAGGCCGCCCTCGAAGCAAAGGAGGGACTCACGATCGGCGCGGAGGGCCGGGTGTACGGCAGCATCACGGTCCAGCATTTCATGGGGCTGTACGAAAAGCTTGCCGCCATGACCGCGACGGCGGTGCCGTCGGCCGAGGAGCTGGCCGGCTTCTACAATTTGGCGACCGTGGTCGTTCCACCGGTCAAGCCCGTGCGGCGGGTGGACCTGCCCGACGCGGTCTTCAGGACTCGACGCGCGAAGCTGGCCGCCGTGGTCCGGGAGGTTTCCGCGGCGCACGCCGTCGGCCGGCCCGTTCTTGTCGGCACATCCTCGGTGCGGGAATCGCAGGAGCTGGCCGATCTGCTCGCGGAGGCAGGCGTGCTCTGCGAAGTGCTGAACGCGAAAAACAACGAGCGCGAGGCCGAGCTCATCGCGGGAGCAGGGCGCCTGGGCGCGGTGACCATCTCCACGAATATGGCGGGGCGCGGCACCGACATCCGGCCGGATGAACGATCGCTCGCGCTCGATGGGCTGTCTGTCATCGGCACCAACCGGCACGAAAGCCGCAGGGTCGATGATCAGCTTCGGGGGAGAGCCGGCAGGCAGGGCGAACCGGGCTGTTCTCGTTTCTTTATCAGCCTCGAAGACCCGCTGTTCGAGCGCTATGGCGTTCGCGAGTTCCTGCCCAGGGAGCGGCCGGCCCGGTCGCCGAGCGGAGCGAGCAGCCCGCAGCGACCCGAGGAACCGATCCGTGATCCTCGGGTCCTGAGGGAAATCGACAGGGCGCAGGCCATCATCGACAGGCAGCACCACGTCATCCGCCGCACCCTCCGCAAGTACTCGCAGCTCGTGGAGCTCGACCGGCGCCGGATCCGGATGCTCCGCGACGACGCCCTCCGCAACGGGTGCCTCCCGCGCGAGCTGGAGGAGGCCTGCGATGCGGCTGGCCGGCGCGGCAGGGACGACGGTGGTTGCGGGACCGGTCTCCGCCCCCTCCTCATCCGGGGTTTTCTCAGCCGGCTCGACCGCTTCTGGGCAGACCACCTCATGCTCGTCGACGACATCCGCGAGGGGATCGACCTCGAGCGCTACGCGGGACGCGATCCTGGCCTCGAGTACATTCGGCGCGTCGGGGATGCATTCGAGGAGGGGCTCCGTGGAGTCGTGCAATCCTTTGCCGCCGCGTGCGAGCGCAGCGGGGGCGATCCGCGCGCCCTGATCGCCGAGGAGTGGGGAATCAGCCGTCCGTCGAGCATCTGGACCTATCAGATCGACGACACGGCGCCCGTGCGGTTCAACCTCTCCGCGATCGCGAGCTCCTCCATCGGAGCCGCGGCCCTCGCAGCCGTTCCCCTGCTGGTCTTGAAACTGGCGGTCTGGCTCTTCGGCATGCTCTCCCGTCTCGTGCGCAGGATGCGTGGGGGTTTGGACCGTCCTGTCAGTGGTGATGCCGAGAGCCCCGGTCGCCCGCCCGGGCCTCGGCGTTGATGATCAGCCTGCCCTGCTGCACGCCGCGGGCGCCGATCAGGGAATCGGACATGGCGCGAACGTCGCCAAGCCTGCCTCGGACGACGATCACCTCGAGACAGTTGTGAGCGTCGAAGTGGACATGGAGGGTGGACACGATGGAGCGGTGGTGGCGATGCTGCAGGTCCGTCAGCCGGGCGGGCAGGTCACGGGAGCCGTGGTCGTACACGAGTGAGATGGTGCCGATGACCTCCGCGTCCGGATCCCCCTCAACCCGCGTCTCCAGAAGCTCGGAACGGATCATCGAGCGAAGCGCGTCGGATCTGTTGGTGAAGCCCTTTTCCCCGACGAGCCTGTCGAACGCCGCCAGCAGGTTCTCCTCGATGGAGACGCCGAATCGCGCAAGCCGCGCGCTGTCATCGTGTCGCCGCATGGCCCGAGTGTATATCGGCGGCTCGCGGGTACGCAATGGCAGCCCCTTCGAGGAACGTTCGCTTGACTTTTCCCGATCGTTGCTCTCCCATGCTTCCATTGAGGAGGGAGGGCGGCTTTGGAAGATCTATTACGCGCCGAGGAGGAGTTGAAGGGCATTCTCTCCAGCTTCGACACCGTGGGAGTGGCATTCTCGGGAGGCGTGGACAGTTCCCTCCTGCTTGCCGTAGCTATTGATTCGCTCGGCCGGGAGCGCGTCATCGCTCTCACCGCGGTATCGGAGCTCGTCCCAAACAGGGACAGACTCGGTGCGAACGAGATCGCCGCGCTGCTGGGCGTTCGGCATCTTTCTGTGCGCTTCCCCATTCTGGAGAATGCCCTCGTCGCGGCGAACACTACGGACAGGTGCTACCACTGCAAGAGGGCCATCTTCACCGCGCTCCTGGAGGAGGCGAAGCGGCAGGGCGTGGGCGCTCTCGTGCACGGGGCCACGATCGACGACGCGAACGACTTCCGTCCCGGCCAGAAGGCAGCCGACGAGCTCGGCGTGCGGGCGCCGCTGCGCGAGGCCGGCCTCGGCAAGGCGGAGATCCGCGCCCTCGCACGAGCCCGCGGTCTTCCAAACTGGGATCAGCCCTCCATGGCATGCCTCGCCTCGCGACTCCCGTACGGCACGCCCCTGACAACGGAGGCCTTGCGCAGGGTGGAACGCGCCGAGGAGTTTCTGCGGGAGCGCTTCGGGCTCGGCCAGGTGCGGGTCCGGGACCACATGCCCGTTGCCCGCATCGAGTGCGAGGAGGCGGATATCCCGCGGCTTCTGGAAGCCGGTCCGCGCGCCGAGGTCGAACGCGCGCTGAGGGACCTGGGATGGCGATACACGGCGTTGGACCTGCGCGGCTTCCGCACTGGCAGCATGAACGAGGCGCTGAGATGACGGATCGCACGATTTGCGATTTTGCCCTTCCAGATTTCACCCGAGACTCCCGCAAGGGCGTGCCCGAGGTCATTCTCGCCGACCGCAAGACTCCCGAGCAGAGCCTCGCAATCGCCCGGGCGTTCCTCGAGAAGACGGGAAGGGCGATCCTCAGCAGGGTCGGTGAGGAGCTTGAGGCCCAGATCAGGGCTTCCTTTGCTGCTC
>Ga0315294_10008336_pt1 | contig 11396 bp, 11 predicted proteins | sample YL17G13_40_MG_FD_203626 | JGI IMG/M metagenome (GOLD analysis project Ga0315294, IMG submission 203626) | Sediment microbial communities from Yellowstone Lake, YNP, Wyoming, USA - YL17G13_40 | ecosystem: Environmental > Aquatic > Freshwater > Lake > Sediment | place: USA: Wyoming | collected... | reverse complement strand
AATATCAGAAAATACTGATAGATATATGCCACTGTATTACACAAGAGCAGGAGATACTGGTAAGACCAGCTTATTTGATGCTACCCGTGTAGGAAAAGATAATTTGCGGATAGAGGCCTTTGGCTCTGTTGATGAATTAAATTCATTCATAGGTGTTGCGCGCACTTTCTCTGAGGATAAAGAAATCGATTCTGTTCTGGAAAGAATCCAGAAGGAATTATTTATTGTCGGCGCTGATTTAGCGGCGCCCAATGCGAAAATGCACAAAAAGATTTCAAGAATAACTCCGGACCACGTTCAGTATCTGGAAAAGACAATTGATGATGTTGCAAAGAAAATCAAGCCTTTGGAGAAATTTATTCTGCCAGGGGGCAACTTATTAGCAGCGCACCTGCAGGTTACAAGAGCTGTTTGCAGAAGAGCTGAACGCAGAGCTGTGATTTTGGACAAAGAGGAAAGGCTGAACAACAATGTGCTTTCATATTTGAATAGACTTTCATCACTGCTCTTTGTGCTTGCCAGATATGCAAATGCAAAAACGCACACAAAAGAAATTGAGTGGAGTAATTAGATTTTTAAGACTGAGTTTTTGAGATTCTTATATGCTGTTCACGCTTTGGGAAGTAGTTCAGATTGCAATTACAATAGCAGCACTTGGCTTCATTTTCTCAGGAACATTCAGGGCACCTAAAACAGAATCCGAAATCGACCTTTACACTGAAAAACCTAACTGGTTTTCACAATTTAATCTGGAAGACCTGAAATACGCCGCAATGATCGCAGCCCCCGCAGTCATATTCCATGAACTGGGACACAAGTTTTTGGCGCTGAGTTATGGTTTTACTGCCGTTTATAATGCAAGCTTCTGGGGCCTAGGCCTTGGAATCTTGATGAGATTATTTTCACCCGGATTATTGTTTTTCATACCGGGCTATGTCTCAATGTCGGGCATCGGCTCAACATTTAATTTTGGATTAGTTGCTTTAATGGGCCCCATTATTAATTTAATCATCTTTGGTATTTGCACATTAGCATTAAACCAGGGCTGGGCTCCAAAGTATGACCGAATTTTTTACCTCAGCAAGCAAATAAACCTCTGGCTCTTTGTCTTCAATATGCTCCCTATTCCAGGTATGGATGGTTTCCAGTTCTACCGCGGACTGTATAGCTTATTGTGAGCTTGAGCGAAGCGAAACTCACGCTCGATCGAACGGAGCGCCGTTCGTGAGAAAATTTAAAAGATGCTATTTTGAATTGATTTTATGGTTAAAGCTTATGATGTGATTATTTTAGGCGCCGGTCCTGCTGGCTTGACAGCCGCAATCTATTGTTGCAGGCGCGCTCTCAAAACTCTTGTTATCAGTAAAGATATCGGCGGACAAATTGCAAAGGCGCCTGAAGTAGAAAACTTCCCTGGTTTTGAAAAAATCTCTGGCGCAGAATTGTCACAAAAAATGCTTGCTCAGGCTGAAAAGCTTGGCGCTGAAATTATTTTTGAAGAGGTCAATGCTATCAACAAAGAAAAGAACTTTGTTATCCAAACTGCAGGCAAAAAATATGAAAGCAAATCATTGATACTTGCTTACGGGAAAACGCCGAGGAGCATGGGTGTTCCTGGCGAAGAAAAATATTCTGGCAAGGGCGTAAGTTACTGTGCTAACTGCGACATGCCTATGTTCAAAAACAAAACTATCGCAGTAGTTGGCGGTGGAGATTCAGCGCTTGACGCCGCTATTTATGGCTCTAAGATTGCAAAGCAAGTTTATCTTGTTCACAGAAGAGAAGGATTCAGAGCAGCTGAAATCACAATGAGAAACGCAAAGAAAGCAAAAAATCTCAGCTTTATTCTAAATGCTATCGTCAAAGAAATCAAAGGCAACAAATTCGTGAAATCATTTGTTATTAAAGATGTAAACACAAAGGAAACAAAAGAAATTCCAGTTGACTGCATTTTTGTTGAAATAGGCTACGAAGTCAAAACGGATTTAGTCAAACATCTTGTGAAATTAGATAACTACAAACAAATCATAACTGACAATTACTGCGCGACCTCTCATCCTGGAATTTTTGCTGCCGGTGACGTTACACACACACCAATAAAGCAGGCCGTAGTAGCTGCGGGCGAGGGCGCTAAAGCAGCTTTGTCAGCATACAATTACCTGCAGGGAAATAAGCCCATAATAACAGTAGACTGGGGCCACCAGAAGTAATCACAATACTTAAGAAATTTTACAATTCGCAAAACACATGAATTACTGCCAAAGATTTGCTCGCGACATGATTAATGCAAAAAAGGTGGCGCTTGTAGCTATGTGCTACCTTGCACCTTCTTTACGCTACGACAGTAAATGGCCAGATGCTCACCAATATCTAGAGTTCGTGGAATTCTTTTGGTATCATAAAATACCAATGGTGCAAGTGCGCTACTGCCCTGAATCAGAATATATGCGTTTGGGTGCCGAAAGACTGCCAGCAACAAAAAATATGTATAATAATAAAAAATTTAGAAAAATCTGCGGGGACGTAGTTAGAAAAGATATTTTGCCTGAAGTTTTGCCTTTGAAAGGCCAATTATTTTACATTGGCGTTCAGAAATCACCGAGCTGCGCATGCACCATTACTACTGTAGGTTCGGATATGGAGCATTCTGAAATTGTAGCTGGCCAAGGCATTTTTGTTGAAGAGCTCGTAAAGATATTAAATGAAAACAACAGACACATTACTTTAGTTGATATGAGATTTAAGCACAGGGATTTTAGCGCTTTAGAAAAAGCTCTAGGGCTTTAATTATGTTATTTTCTTTATTGCATTCAGACAATATTTCCTGAATTTTTTCCAATTTATTTGCTTTTTGATTCCTTCGTATTCCATTTCTTGTGGACTGTCTGAAGAGAAAAGCATCACGCCGAGAGGATATTTCCTGAGTTCGCTTACAATTTTCCAAGATTCCATTTCTATAAGTGATGCGTATTTTTTCAAATAATCTAAAAATTCAACGTAACAGAACTCGCAAAACCTCTCTGCAATTTGTTTGCCTTGCATTTTAATTGTTTTGACACCTTTCTTTTTCAAAAGATAAAGTATGTCTGGCCATATTTTCGCATACCCTTCTTTTTCTTTCGGCCCAAAATGCCAGTGCGTAACAAAAGTAGAAAGAGTTAGGACTTTTGATTTGTCCGTTCCAAGAATATTTTTTATTACAATTTTATTTTTAGGCCTACATTCTTTTCCTATGGGGTGTATTTTCTTTATCTCAATAAAAGAAAACTGATTTGGATAAAACACTTTGTTGATTTTGTCGTTTAAATTCCCGCACGTTCCTAAAAACAGAACAACGTCAGGGTTATATTTCTTGATTTCCTTTGAAACTTCGGCTGCCGTAGGTGGTATTTTTTTCTCTTTCTTTCTTAGATTAAAAATCTGGTCTGTTAGAGCCTTACTTCTCTGCGGTCCAAAGCATATGAAAAATTTGAACTTAGTGTCCTTGGCCTTGAATTTTTTAAGATTCGGAAATAGTTTCGCAAATCTTTTGCGAGTCCCGCCAAAAACTACGGCTATCTTTTTCATTTTAGTAATTCAATAATTTTCTTAGGATCTGCTTTGCCGCGCAGCTTGCCCATTATGACGCCTTGCAATTTTTCTTTTGGTATGTCTTTGAACTGAGCTTTCAATTTCTCAATTTCTTTTTTTAGTTCTGTGTCAGAAAGCTTTGCGAATTTCTTTGTAATGTCGTCAAGTCTTTCACCTTTTGACAAGTCAACAAAGACATCGAGCAAGGCTTCTTTTGCTATTTTCCCTTTATCCAATAAGTTCAAGACTTCATCATACTGCTCGTTTGTGAATTTAACTTCCTTACCTGTTTTTCTTTTGACTTCAGATTCTATTGAAAAGATTGCTGAAGCAATCACTGAAGGTTTCACATTCTTGAATTTTGAAAATAGTGATTCTATGAATGAAAATCTGACATCATGAACAATTTGCTTTGCTAAATCTTCTGATAAACCTAACTTTATGAATTTCTTTTCTTTGTCTTCAAAGGATTCAGGTATTTTCATTCTCGCCAATCTCTCTTTGTCAATTTTTACGAGAGGAATATCGGTCTCTGGATACATTCTTGCTGCTCCTGGCATCGGCCTGAGGAATTTAGTACTTCCATCTGGCAAGGCATTTCGCACTTCAGGAGGAACTTTTTTCCCCGCTCTGATTATTTCTAGCTGGCGTTCAGCTTCTTTTTCTATCAATTTTGGAATTTGTTCTAGTTCCTGAACTAGTTTTATCTCAACTCTTGTTCCGCCGGTAATTGAAACATTTACATCTTGTCTGATTGTTCCTATTCCTCTCCTTACTTTTCCTGTAGAACGAAGAAGCATTCCGATTTTCTCAGCAAGTTCTTTTCCCTGCTCTGGTGTTTTGATATCGGGCGCTGTACCAATTTCAATTTCTGGAATGCCCATTCTATCAAGTCTAAAAGTTACAGAATCTTTATCTTCCTCAATTCTACGGCCAGCATCTTCTTCAAGAATTACATTTGTAATTCCAACTTTGCCGAAAGACGTGTCAATATAACCATTCATCCCGATTAGCATAGTTCTTTGAAAGCCAGAGGGGTCTGAGCCATCTACAACTGTCTTTCTCATTACCTGAGCAACATCAAGAATCTCGCAATGAAGCATTTTTGCGATCAGCAAAGCAGCGCTCAATGCATCTTGATTTACCGGATGTGGAGGCTCTTCATCTAATTCAACAAGACATGTCGTGTCTGAATATGCTTCATAAATGTAGAACTTTCTTTTCTTTTTTTCAAAAAGAGCTGCAGGGTCAATTTTCCCTGTTTCTCCTACGAGGGGCCTAAGCTCCCGTCTTACCATTATGTTGGGCTTGTCTTGCCGAATTTCAGATGGACAGGAGCAAAATAACTTGTGTGAATCGAGATGCTGGTGGATTTCCAATCCTGATTTCAGACCTAGTTTTTGATACTCCATTTTAATACAAAAATGCTTCTGGCTCTATTCTTTTGTTTATTTCGCCGGAAATGTTCTCAAGCATTAACTTCTTTGCCTGGGCAATGTCTTTCGTCCTTCCCAAAACAATTCCTAATTTCACGTAAGCTGTTTCCGGAAGCATATCTTCCAAGAATATGACTCCCGCATTTAACAATAACCTTGCATTTGCATAAACAAAAGGATCAAGTCGGCCATAAATTGTCTGCGGAGCAAAGCAAACCAAGATTCCTTTTTCAACAGCTGCTTTGATTGCTGGCAGCCATGAATTCTTTTTCTGCAAAGGATTAACGGCAACATGGCCTAAGCCTGTTGCTTCGATTACAATTCCTCTGTAACCCTTTTCAACAAGATTTTCAAAAATTTCAGGATCTGCGCCAGGGAAATATCTCAGCAAAGCAATTTTTGATTCAAATCTCGTATCCAAAACCGTTTCTGCGTGATGGTCTCTGCGCGGACAGAAATTTTTATTTATGATTTCCATTTTTCCAGAAGGCCATATTTTTGCAAAAGGTAATTCATTGATAGGTCTGAAAGCGTCACGTCTGCTCGTATGCATTTTTCTGACTTTTGTTCCCCTTGTTGCAAAACAGTAATCATCGGATTCTGTGGCATGCATAACAATTGCAACTTCTGCAATTTCAGATTTGCAGTAATGAGCTGCACAAATCAAGTTTTGTGCACCGTCAAAAGAGCCTCTATCTGAAGAGCGTTGACCGCCAACTATAGCAACTGGTTTTGACAGATTTTTCAGCATAAAACTCAAAGCAGCCGCAGTGTAGTGCAAAATATCGGTACCATGTGTTACAATCACTCCAGAGATTTCATCGTCCTTTAATTCCTGTTCAACTAATTCTGCAATCTTTTTCCATTCTACTGAAGACATATCTTCTGATAGTAAAGAAAAGGGCTGGTGAATTCGCTTTATGTTAACAATATCATGAAGTTCTGGAACTGTCAGCAAAAGTTCATCAGCTGACTTCAAGGGAGCAACTGCACCTGTTTTGTAATCAACTCTTGATGTTATTGTTCCTCCCGTTGTAATTATAGAAATGAAAGGCAAGTCCTTGAAAGGAGGCCGGTATGTTGGCAGGCCTTCAAATTTCTCTTCCCCTATTTTTATAGCTGAAATCTCTTTGGTCAGCTTTATGGGCACGTTATAGCCTGATGATAGTTTGAGAATAAGCAGGTCTTTCTCTTCTTCGGGAGCTGGCATTACAACGCCAGTAAAAGTTTCTGTCTTTGTCTTGACTTCAACTCGGTCGCCAACTTTGAACATAGAACTCTTTCTTATTAGAGGTATATAAATTTTAAATCTTCGAAAAGCTTTGATATGTTACTTTCGAAGACCATCTGAGCTTAGCTCAGATTTGTATTGTAAACTTTAATCAGATTTAATTTGCAATAGTGCGCAGTTTGTGAAAAATTTACTAATTTTCAATAACGCAAACTAGAAGTTTGCGGGACAATCTGACGCGTCAGATGCCCAACTGAAGCTTTGCTTCAGTTTGGATAGAAAAATAAATTTTTCTATATTTACTGCACTTTGATTTTCAGTTACAGCTTTTCACAACTAATGAGTTCATTGCAATATTCATTTTCGAATTTTTCCAAAAGAAATCTTGGTTTAGTTTGAAAATTTATGACTAGGTTATTACGTCAAAAAATCGCATCGCTGAAACCACGTACCATGTTTGCTTTTGGATTTCATTTGGATTTCAAATGCGTTTCCTGTAGAAAAATCAGACAAAGTTGACTTTGTATACTCGAGAAAACGATGCTTTAAATATAAGTGCGTTTCATAATATGAAACACACAAACTAAAAATGAAACGCTGATGGGGTGCTTTTCATACAAACCTGCGCGTTCATAAGAGGTTTGGAGGGACCGGAAAAACCCGGAAAATTTGGCCATGGAATTTATTGTGCAAGACGCTTTAAAAGCAGCGGCTAGTAAGCCGGAAGACGATTTCGTCGTGGGACACGCCAATATAAAAGTATTTGGAGTCGGTGGAGCGGGTATTAACGCAACAGACTGGCTTTACAAGAAGGGAGTCAAAGGCGCAGAAATAATTGCTTCTAACACAGATAAACTGCACTTGGACAACCGAGAAGCCGACAGAAAGATTCTGATTGGTAAAGATCTTACAAGAGGTCTTGGTTGTGGAGGCTTCCCAGAAAGAGGTCACGAAGCAGCCAAAGAATCTGTCACTGAAATTAAAGATGCCCTTAGAGGCGCAGACATGGTATTTGTCACAGCAGGTATGGGTGGAGGTACCGGAACCGGTGCAGCACCTGTCGTAGCACAATGCGCAAAAGACATGGGCGCGATAGTTATTGGTGTCGTTACAATGCCATTCGGCATAGAAAAAGCAAGAATAGACAAAGCTGAATGGGGCTTGAAACAATTAAGAAACGTATCAGACACTGTTATAGTTATTGACAACAACAGGCTAGCGGACATAGCAGGCAACCTGCCAATACAGCAGGCATTTGCAGTTGCAAACGAATTGATTGCAACAATGATCAAGGGAATTGTAGAAGTAATCGCAGTACCAAGCTTGATCAACCTGGACTATGCGGACGTTAGAGCCATCATGTCAAGAGGTGGCGTATCAGTTATAGGCATAGGCGAATCTGACACTGAGAACAGAGTTGAAGAAGCAGTGAACAGAGCACTTGCAAATCCACTATTGGATGTAAAATATGATGGTGCAACCGGTGCTTTGATACACATCACTGGCGGACCAGATATGACGCTGGACGAAGCAGAAAAGGTTGGTGCCTTAGTAACAGGCGGCTTAGATGAAGACGCAAATGTTATTTGGGGTGCGAGAATCGACCCGAAATTCCAAGGAAAACTACGCGTTATGACAATCATAACCGGAGTCAAATCTCCTTACGTGCTCGGGAAGATGGACTACGCAAGACCATCCGAAAGAACAGTGGAGTTTAACAAAGAACTGGGCATCGAGATGCTCAGAGCTTAAGGAGGAAATACCTCCAATAACCGGAGAGGGGAGCCTTGCTCCCCTATCACTTTCTTTATGGAAATAAGCGATCATGAATACAGGTATGAGGCGTTCCTTAAGTCCCTAGAGACAGTAATAAGCACCGAGGAAGTGAAAAATATAGACCCAAAGCTGACGCATGCGCTGCTTGCTAACTGGGCACTGAATGAGGTTCTGGTAGACCTCAAGCAAAAGCTCCCATACTTTCCCGCAAACGAAGACTCTGTACGGAAAATGTTTACCCTCATAACCGAAGCTATACCAACAATAAACGGCGGTTCAAAAAATTACATAGAAAAGATGTACGCGCTGTTTAAACAGTACACTGAAAAATATAATCCATTAATTCCACTAAATTACTTACATCACCACATCCAGGCAACAAATACCTAATCATACTCCCACAAGCACCTCCAAAGTTGTCTTTGGCGCGGCGGGCTGTTGAGTTCTGTGAGGAGCGGTCCCCGCGCACCCATTTTCACTATTAAAACAGCCTAATCTCGACTAACGCTGCTAATGCTATAATTGCGACCGCAAGCAAGAACAACAGGCTCGCATCATTAAGTGCCAAATAGAACTTTTCGCTGCGATATTTTGTCCTGCTTTCATCAAATGCCATTGACAGCAGACCTCCAGCCATTGCACCAAAAAAGAAACCAATGAACTCGAGAGCAGCATGCGGTACATATGCTGCGAAATTAACAAACTTGCCAAAGCTAGCTGCAAAAACTCCTAACACTGAAGCGTTCCACGTTATTATGAGCACGGAGCCCATGCCATAAATGAAAGATAACAACATAACAAGGAAAAGAATTTTCAAATTATTAATTACAACTGGCGGAAACTGCCCTAGCTGCGTTTGCAAAAAGAAACCAAGCGTTGTTGGTTGCGTCAACGCTATGATTTGCCTGTTAAAGAAAAATTCTGCAGTGTTTGGCGGAAGCACCTTATACCAGATAAAATAAGCGATGGAAACGCCAAAGAAAAACAGGCCGTAAACTAATGCGATTTCCTTGTTGCGGTGCCAGAAGTTTTTGCTTATTTTGCCTTTCTCAGTTTTGAAATCAACAACCTTTGCAAGGAAGGGCACTGCAGCAATCGTAATGAAAAGCAAGCCAGCAAAGCTAGCCTCTTCTGGAAATATGAACAAACCGATAGAAGTTCCAATGAATGCCAGCACAATTCCAAGGAAAAGTGCGTAAAGCGGATTCTTAACAACCCATGCTGGCTTTATCAAAGTCTCGACAACCATCAAAATACATTTAAACAAACCTTGCTTTAATAATTAAGGTGCCACTGCAATAAAGCAAATTAAAAATTAATTTGCTAATTTCATTGCGAATGAAATGGCTAAAAAGACAAAACTTAAGCTAACCACGGGAACAGCCTTAATTGTAGCAGTAATAGTTCTGATTATTGTAATAGCATTTGGAGCATCTGGGCAGACTGCGAAATTCTTTGCTGCCCGTACCCAAACTGCGCAATATCAAATACAAACACCCGCAACAACTCAGCAAGTTCAACCAGGATTGCCAGATTTGATTGTTTCTGATACATCTTGGAGCTTTACGTCGTTACAAATACCTGGTGGCGGTATGCAACAAGTCTATCTTATCACTGTTGCAGTAAAGAACCAGGGAACCGCTGGTGTCAATAAAAAGTTTGATGTAACTCTTACAGATGTAGCTAATAATGTTCAACTGCCACCCATTCCAGTATTTATTGCAGGCGGTCAAACCGTTTGTACAATTCCTAACTTAGCGGTTGGGAAAACAGATAATTCTTGCGTGTTTGTTGCTGCATTACCTGGAGCCCAAAACGAACCGTTCTCGGTCAAAGCGCTTGCTGACGCACCTAGTGGCGCATTTTTAATAAATGTTAGAGAATCAAATGAGAACAACAATGCTTTAACGATAAAAATGGGTTGCGAACTCTATCCGCGTCCGGTATGCGGAAATGGGAGATGTGAGAAACACGACGTAAAGAATAATTGTGATGACTTTTCAGAAGCCCTTTCCCCAGTTAGCATTTGTCCAGACGATTGTAGTGTGTGTGGAGATGGTATTGTAAGCGGCAGTAAAGAGCAATGCGATGATGGCAATAAGATAAGCGGTGATGGTTGCAGCTCAAAGTGCATTAATGAGCTGAGCGGACCCATACAACCACAGGAAATACTACCATAAAAATGGCTAAAAAGAAAACAAAATTCAAATTGACAACTGCAACAGCTTTGATAATTGCTGTCGTGGTTTTAATTATCGTTATAGCTTTTGGAACATCAGGAAATACTGCGAAGTTCTTTGCTGCTAAACAAATTAATGCGGTAATAAATCCCCTACCTATTTGCGGAGATCATGTTTGCCAGCGCGCTTCTGAAAATTGGGTAAGTTGCCCTGTTGACTGCCTTGTTTGCGGCGATGGCTTTTGCGACGACCCTGAAGCTTGCGCAATCACGAAAAATGCTTGCATAGCCGATTGTAAAGGTTTGATAGGTGATAAGATTTGCATGGCAAATATGGGAGAAAACGCACAAAATTCTCAGGATTGTGCTGTATGCGGAGATGGAATTTGCACAAGAGATGAATGTGGATTTACAGAAAAATGCGCCAAAGACTGCTTCTGCAAAGATTCTGACAACGGCATAAATCTTACAGTAAAAGGGACATGCACTGATGGTTTTGGTATTACTGGTGGTGGCGGTACTGATGCTTGCGCGGGCGGCAGTCCTACGAGTCCTAGCAATCCGAATCCGAGCGCGGCACCTAGTGTAAGAGAATACTATTGTAATGGAAATGCGTGCACGTCAGTTGTAAAAGATTGTCCAACAGGAAAGGTATGCATAAACGGGGCTTGCACCTTTAACTTAACCGCTAACCCATCATCGCATATAATCAAGTAATTATTTTTTCTTTTTGGTACGTTTTTGTATGTGTTTTATTGCTGTGCTGACTTCCTTTGATGCTCTTGCCAGATGTCTTTGCAGTTCTTTCTTCACCTTAGGCATCGTTTCTTCGAGAGGGAACATCTCTGGAGCTCTTTTCAGGCCAAACCACTCATTCCACCAGCAAACATCTGCGAAATGGGGCTTTGAAGGTTGAGCTGGCCTTTCAGCAGGATAGCCCAAAGGTATGATTGCGTGAATTTCAACGCCGTCAGGAATCTTGAATTCCTTTCTCAAAGGTGTTTCTGCAAAAGCGCCCACCCAGCAAGAACCCATGCCAAAATTTGTTGCCGCAATAAGCATGTTTTCAACGGCTGCCGCTACATTTTGAATTGAATAGAGCTTTTTCGCCCGCTCTCCAAAAGCTTTTGCTATTGCTATGGGGTCCGAACAAACAATCACAACAACGGGGGCCTGGGCAATCCAGTCCTGCTTCATTGCTGCT
>Ga0315294_10008334_pt1 | contig 11397 bp, 10 predicted proteins | sample YL17G13_40_MG_FD_203626 | JGI IMG/M metagenome (GOLD analysis project Ga0315294, IMG submission 203626) | Sediment microbial communities from Yellowstone Lake, YNP, Wyoming, USA - YL17G13_40 | ecosystem: Environmental > Aquatic > Freshwater > Lake > Sediment | place: USA: Wyoming | collected... | reverse complement strand
GCTGTTGAACTTTCCAAGAAATATGGAATACCCCTGCATCCTAGTTATATTTATTATTGGAGAGAAATAAACTATGAACATTTTCTTGGATTGCTGGACTGGCTTGCTCATGGAAATATTGCTGAGAAGAAAATTGTTTTGCCATACTCGATAAGCGACAAGGAAAGATTTGCAAAAGGCAAGAGGGCGCTTGAATTGATAGGATGCGAGCATAAGGTAACAATAGAAAATGTTGTTATTGACGGTGTAAACTCAAGAGCTTTGCTGTTGAATCTTGGGATGGATATTAATATTCTTAATCTTGGGAAAGAGATAGATTATATTGCAAAAATTATCTCTGAGAAGCCGATTCTTGAAATTGTTTCTTTCCTGTCCAAGTTCAAGATAAAAGACAAATCAGGGACATTTATTGGCGCGAGAATGGGGAGGCCTGAGAAATCAAAATTAAGAAAGCTCAAGGGAAGCCCTCATGTGTTGTTTCCTGTTGGGCGAGAGGGCGGGCGCTTAAGAAGTTTCCAGGAAGCTTGCGAGGTGGGGAGTGTTGTTGCAGATTTTCCTGTTTATTATTGCGAGAATTGCAAGAAAGAGACAATATATCCTTCGTGCGAAAATTGCAATAACAGATGCATCAAAATGAATTATTGCCCTGAATGCGATTACAATTATGCTGGAAAGTGCGAGGAGCATCCAAGTGTATTTGATTTCAAGGAAAAAAGACTTGATGTCAAGCATTATCTAGATTTGGCTGAGAAAAAGGCGGGTTGTAGGCTTTCTGAAATTGGCTCGGTTTTGAAAGGAATCCGAGGGACGAGCAGCAAGGATCATAGCTGTGAAAATTTAGCCAAAGGAATAATTAGAGCAAAGCATGGCTTGAATGTAAACAAGGACGGCACAATAAGATATGACATGACTGAGATGCCTATCAGTCATTTCAAGCCAAAAGAAATTGGAACTTCCATTCTAATTTTGAAAAAATTAGGGTATGACAAAGATATGTCTGGGAAAGAGCTTGAGAGTGATGAGCAAATACTAACTTTGTTTCCTCATGACATTGTTCTGCCTTCTTGCCCTGAAAGCGCAGACGAGAGAGCTGACGATGTTTTTATCAGAATAACTAAATTTATTGATGAGGAGCTTGAAAAAATTTATGAACTGCCAAAAATGCACAATGCGCAGAAAAAAGATGACTTGCTAGGGCAACTTGTTGTCTGCATTGCACCTCATATCTGCACTGCAAGCGTGGGAAGAATAATTGGATTTTCAAAAACGCAGACATTGCTGGCTTCACCTTACATGCACGCTGCTATGAGGAGAGATTGCGATGGCGATGAGGCCGCTGTAATGCTGCTTATGGACTTGTTGCTGAACTTCTCTAGAAAATTTTTGCCTTCGCATCGTGGCGGAACACAGGATGCGCCTCTTGTTTTGAATACTTGCATTAAAGCTGGCGAGGTTGATGACCAGATTTTAGACTTTGAATTATGCGGGCAATATCCTCTTGAACTTTATGAGTTTGCAGAGCTGGGCAAACATTCTTCTGAGGTTAAGGTTGATAATGTAAAGAAAAGATTGAAGGATGGAACAGATCCTTTCTCAAATATATCATTCAGCCATGGTTGTTTTGATATAAACAAGACATCTTTGAGCTCTTCGTACAAGTCATTGCCTACAATGCATGACAAAGTTGAGTCGCAGATGAGATTATGCAGCAAGATAAGGGCTGTTGATGTCAAGGATGTTTCAAGACTGATTATTGAGAGGCATTTTATCAGAGATATAAGGGGTAATCTTAGGAAGTTTTCGCAACAAGAATTTAGATGTGTTAAATGCAATACTAAGTTCAGGCGTCCGCCTTTGGTTGGGAAGTGCACAAGCTGCGGCGGAAAGATTATTTTTACAATTCATGAGGGGAGCATTATAAAATACATGCTACCTGCCTTGGAATTAGCGAGAAATTACAATGCTTCGCCTTATTTGCTTGAGAATTTGGAGCTGACTGAAAGTTATATTCAAAGCATTTTCGGAAAAGAAAAGGAAAAGCAAGAAGCTTTGGCTAAGTGGTTCTGATAACCTATATCCTGGAAAGGATATATTAAATTTCTATTTAATTTAAATAGCTGTTAGTTATGGATTCAGAATGGGCAAAGGAACTGGGAGCGGGGAATTTGGACTTGGATTTGAGTTTCAAGCTATTGTTAATAAAAGAGAAAGAGAGGGGAAGATTCATGTTGTAACGCCTGCGAAACATGGCAATATTCCTGTTCTGACTGCTTCTGGAGTTGGATTGGCTGAGGCATGGGAGAATTCAATGATTGCTTTATATGCGCATGGAGGAGAGATAAGAACTCAATATGACGCAAAGGATGCTGATGGGAATTTTATTGATCCTCCGAGCAAAGATTCAAGTTTAACTATCGTGGTTGAGGAGCCGTCGTCAGAGCCATTGATTCATATGGCTTTTCCAGGAGGGTTAGATTCCTTAGAAGAATACAGGCAAGAGGTATTAGATGGGATTAAAGACCATTGGGTTAGGGATCCGACTGATCTTAGAGATAATAGATGGGAATATACTTATCACGGAAGATTATTTGATTATGAAGTGCCTCTTGACGGAATTAATGGATTTCTGGCTGAGACGCCTGAAGAGAAACGAGAGGAAATAAATTTAGAGAGAAAGAAAGACAAGCTGAAGCCGCTGGAATTTCTGCTTGATAAGAATTTTGCGCATGTTGAAATAAGAGAAGCTAAAAAATGGCTTAAGGATGCAACAGGAGAAGTTCTTGCGGTTCCATCTAGAAAGCAGGAAGTTCTTGTCATAGACCAGATAGAATACACTCTTCAGAAACTTGCTGCACAGCCATATACAAGGCAAGCACAAGCAATAACATGGCAGCCTTGGAATGATTTGACTTGTTTTGATCCTCCTTGTCTGCAGAGCATCTGGATGAGAATGATGCCTGATGAAGAAGGTATTTACAGATTAAATATGAATGTGAGATTCAGAAGCAGAGATGCTTATGATGCTGCTTTTATGAATTGTTTTGGGTTTGTCAGTTTGCAAGAAAATTTAGCTGCTGAACTTGGCAGGAGAATGGGGAAGGAAGTAAAAGTTGGAAGATATGTTGATAGCTCTGATTCATATCATATTTATGGCAGGAGAAGACATGAATTTGAAGAGGGATTTTTGAAATTATTAAGAGAGAGAAGTTTTGAAGATAGAACTTGGACAAGAGAGTTTGCACAACCTTTCTTTGAGGAAGCAAGGTCTGCTATTGTTGCGAAGGTGGCTGCGCAGGACGAGAACTGCAGGACACAATTAGCTAAATAAGCTGAAAGGTTATTTTTGAGGGCGTTTTATATTCTGGATAAAATTAAGAGGATATAATGGCTTTTGCGATTGGTTAATGTTATAGAAGTTGTTTAGATATTTTGATCTATTTACATGAGATAGTACAAAATTGCTGGGATAATCAGAGCACCCATAAGATTTATTCTTCTTGATTCGCTGGAAATTGCAAAAATTCCCAATGAAGTTGATGTGATGAGAATTAATAACCCTAATCCGCCTGAGAATGAGAAGATTATGTTGAAGATTATCAAGATTGATATTGTGAACAGGGTTATGTATGTATAATTTAGCTTGTTGATGTTGTTTGCGCAGAATTTTGATATTTTTATTCCTAGGATTGCTGCTAAAATGCCTGAAACGACTATTGTTGCGAGGATTATGATTAAATTTTGTGTTGATATTGTTTGCAGGATTTCATTGATGGCTGCTGCTGAGCCTGAGCGGGCTTTGTTTATTGCAAAAATTGTTATGAAACTCAAGCCCATGATAATTGTGTTTGTTGCGCCCACAAGAAAGAGAAAACCCTTTGTGTCCTGAGGGATTATTTCTGAGCCAATTGTTGCGGCATGGCCAGAGCCAATGCCTGGCAAGAAGGCGCAGAAAGGGGAGGAGATTAAAACTGCTGCTAATGACTTGAAGAATTCTTTTTTTCCTAATCTTATGCTTTTAATTGGCTGAATTTGCTGTTTTGGAATTTTTGATTTTGTTTTTAAGCTTATTATTAGTGACGAGAGTCCGAACATTCCTGACAACAAGGGCATTAATGGCTGTTTGACTGGAAGATTGAATGTTAGAAATCCTAAAAATCCTGCGAGAAGAAAGACAATCAACGAGAGAACAAAATCTTTTTCCCTGAAAATTAAGTATAATGAGATTAGAATTAAAATATAAGGGATTGCTGATTTTGCAAATTCATAAATGCTTGGAAGAAACAGGAGATAGAGAGGAGTGAAGATAAGGATTATGATTAGAGCTGTTAGAGAGCCATAAATTGTTATGACAAATGCCTCATAGCCTCTGCCTTCCTGAAGCATTCTATGTCCTGGAAGAATTGAGAGGAAAGAGTCCTCTTCTGGAGCTCCCAGGAAAATGCTTGGGATAAAATCAAGAAAAGTATGGGTGATTGACATTGCAACAATAAAGACACCCAAGGCAATTAGCGGAATGCCTGCGAGAGAGCCAAGTGATGCGACAAGGATTGAGGCAACAAGATTTATGTGGATACCTGGGGCGAGGCCCGTGAATGTGCCTGCGAGGACGCCGAGGATTAATGCCAGGATTATTTCAATTAACATATATCAAATCAACAACAATCGTTTTTATTAAGGTTTTTTGTTTATTAGTTTTATGGTGGTTTTATGGCGTATGTAAGATGGGCGCAGAAATTGCCTTCTGGGGCTGAGAGCAGATATTATGTTTTTGGAGGGCCTGATGGGCTGATATGTGAGGATAGTGGGAGGATGATAAGCTATGATTCTTTAAGAAGATGGCTGAAAGATGGTAATGATGAAGAAGTTAAAGAGATGCTTGGAAAGAGATTAGAGATTAATGGCGAGGAACTTGATGTTGTCTGCGCTCGGCTGATTGAGGAGAGAGATGCAGGGAAATGGGATGGGGCAAGAACGAACGCCAATGAATAAAACTGCTGATTTTATTTCTTAACATCGCACTTGCGGCAGAACTCAAGGACTTGCTGCTTCCTGCTGGAATACCTGTAAACTGTAAGGCCTTTGCATCCTAATTGATGGGCAAGAAGGAAAACTTTTTCAATGTCTTCTGGTGTTGCGCTATTTGGAAGGTTAACTGTCTTGCTTACTGCGTTGTCCGTGTATTTTTGGAAGGCTGCCTGGATTCTAATATGCCATTCTGGAGAAACATCATGGGCTGTTCTAAAGAGTTTTTTTATTTTTTCTGGCAGAAGGGTGTGCTTTAGCGTGCCTTGGGATTCTATTTGCTCCAAAGTATCTTGCTCTATCTTTAATTTTTTGATTAGATGCTCAAAAAGAATATCTGTTTCTGTTAAAACGCCATAGGTTGAGTGCCTGTGAAGAATCGGGCTGAATAATGGTTCAATGCCTTCTGAGCAGTTCGCGATTATTGCTATTGTTCCTGTTGGTGCAATTGTTGTCAGTGTCGCATTTCTTAACATTTTATTTTTATAGATGCTTGCTCTGATGTTTGGGAATGGGCCTCTTGTTTTTGCCAACTCCAAGCTTGCTTTTACTGCTTCTGTTTTTATGAACTTCATTAAATCTGATGAGAATTTTTCTGCTTCTTTTGAATCATATTGCAATTCTGCTTCAATTAAAGCATCTGCAAATCCCATAACACCCAAGCCAATTTTTCTGTTGCCTTTGACGACTGTTTCTATTTCTGTTATTGGATAGCTTGAAGCATCAATTGAGTTGTCCAAGAAGTGAACTGCTGTTTTGATTGTCCTTGAAAGAGATTTTTTATTTAATTTTTTGTTTTTTATGAATTTTGAGACATTAATGCTTCCAAGGACACATGATTCATATGGCAATAAGGGCTGCTCTCCGCAAGGGTTGGTTGATTCTATTTCTCCGAGCTTTGGAGTTGGATTGAATTTATTTATCTCGTCTATGAACAGAACTCCAGGGTCGCCATTTTGCCATGCGTGTTTGCAGATTGAATTGAAAAGCTCTTTTGCCTTTATTATCTTGTAGATTTTTCCGTCAAAGATTAAATCAAAGTCCTTATCTTTTTCAACTGCTTGCATGAATTTGTTTGTTAAAGCTACTGAGATGTTAAAATTAGGCAACTCACCTCGTTCCTTTGCTATTATGAATTTTTCTATATCTGGGTGGTCGATGCGGAGGATGCCCATGTTTGCACCTCTTCTTATGCCGCCTTCTTTGATTGCGCCTGTTGCTGCGTCAAAAACTTTCATGAAACTTACCGGGCCTGATGCAATGCCTCCTGTTTCTGAGACATACGAGCCTTCTGGACGCAACCTTGAGAACGAGAATCCTGTTCCGCCCCCTGTTCTTTGAACCAGAGCGAGCTCTTTTATTGCCTGAAAGATTCCTTCTGTGTTGTCAGGAACCGGGATTACAAAACAAGCTGCCAGTTGCTGCAATTTGCGTCCTGCGTTGGCAAGTGTTGGGAGATTTGGCAGGAATTCAAGCTTGTCCATGACATTATAAAACTCTTTTTCTGCTTTTGCTATTTCTTTTTTGCCCGCACCATAGCGAAAGTCCTCTTTTGCTATGTTTTTTGCAACTCTCTTTAGCAATTGCTCTGGTGTTTCTATTATTTTTCCTTCTTTGTCTCTTGAGAGATATCTTGAGAGCACAATTTCTGCATTTTTTGACAGTTTCAAGCTATAATCTCCTCTTTTTATGATTTATCGAGGATATTAAGATATATTAAGTTTTGTATGGGTATCAATAGACAGGAATGACAAATTGAATAATTTTATAAATGCCAATAGACATGTATTATCAGAAGGAGGTGAAAGATGGCAAAAGCAAGTTTAGGCGATGTTGTAGGAGGATGGGCTTTCTTGATTGGAGTTCTCCTAGCCATAGTTGCGGGATTGTTCCCTGCTGTTGAGACTCCTGCTGTAATGACTGCATTAGTTGTTGCAGGTTTAATAGTGGGTTTCCTTAATGTTGGCGACAAGGAAGTTACTCAATTCCTATTTTCTGGCTTGGTATTGGTTCTGATAAGTAGCGCAGGAGCTGCATTGTTATCAAATGTCCCGTATGTTAGCGGCATTTTGACTGCTCTTCTCGCAATATTTATCCCAGCTACAGTCGTAGTTGCTGTAAAGAACGTATTCAGCTTGGCTAAGAAATAAGTTCTCTTTTTATTTTTCTTTTTTTCTTTTTATTTTTCTTTTGTGATTTTTAATGCCTTAACCTGGGTTCTATTTTCGTAAGTTTCTGTTATCCCCACGACTTCTATTGTCTGGTTGAGATAGTCTGGACAGGAGTTGCAGATGATTTCTATATTGTTGTCTAATTTGATTAGTTTTGTTCTTTCGTAAAGAGTTCTTTCTGAGATGACTTTGCCCTGGATTTGGACTTTTGTGTTATCTTCTAAAGATGAAAGAGACGAAGAATTATCGACTACAATCGGGGCTGAGAAGTTAAGCAGGATTAGGAGGGTGAAGATGCCTAGCAGTGTTATTGTGAGGGTTACTTTCTTTAACATAACAATTAGATGAGAAAGGTTTAAATTAAGGTTTGTGGTTGTAGGGATATGGATGTTCAAACAAGAGTTGACTTAATAAAAGGAGTAGCTGAGGGTGGCGAAATAATTACAGAAGAAGAGCTGAAAAAACTTCTTGAGACAAATAATCATCCAATAGCTTATGACGGATTCGAGCCTTCTGGTCTGGCGCATATTCCGTTTGGACTTTTGAGAGCTGAAAATTTGAAGTCAATGCTAAAAGCTGGGGTCAAATTTAAGCTGTGGTTAGCTGATTATTTTGCATTTATTAATAATAAACTTGGTGGCAATATGAATAGGATACAAATGGCTGGAAAATACTTTATTGAAGTTTGGAAAGCTTGTGGAATTGATACAAAAAAAGTGGAGATTATATGGGCTTCTGATAAAATGAATGGGCTGCCTTATTGGGACAGAGTCTTGACTGTCGCAAAGGAGACAACATTAAATAGAAGTTTGAGAGCAACAACAATAATGGGAAGAAAACAGGGAGAATTGCAATCTACTGCACAATTATTTTATCCGAGCATGCAAGTGGCAGATATATTTGAGTTGGATGTTGATATATGTCAATTAGGGCTGGACCAAAGAAGAGCAAATATCCTCGGGAGAGAGATTGCTGAAAAATTGAGGTGGAAAAGGCCTGTTGCAGTGCATCATCATATGATAATGGGACTTCAAGGCTTGCAAAAAGGAGCTGACGAAGATGAAACTGTAATGGCAAGCAAGATGAGCAAGAGCAAACCGGATACTTGCATTTATATGCATGATTCTGAAGAAGATATAAAAAGAAAAATAGGCAAGGCGTTTTGCCCTGAAAAAATAGTTGAAGGCAATCCTTTGTTTGATTATCTTAAATTTTTAATTTTTAAGAGATATAAATCTATAAAGATTGAAAGACCTAAAAAATTTGGCGGGAATCTGACTGCAGACTATGACAATCTTGTTAAAATTTATTCTGGAGGGAAACTGCATCCAATGGATTTAAAAAATTCAGTTTCCTTTTACTTGAATGAGATGATAAATCCTGTAAGAAAACATTTTGAAAAAGGAAAAGCCAAACAAATGTATGAAGAAATCAAAAAATATGCTGTAACTCGTTGATTATTTTTTATTTCGTTTTGAACTCAACAATATCCTTGTCCTTCAAGATATGGTCGAGGCCGACACGCTGGTTTGGGAATTTGCTGCTTGGGCCTGTTACTCTTGCTTCTTTGACTTTTTGCGAGAAACCCTTAAGGATTGATTCTGCAATATCTTTCACTGTTGAATTTTTTGGAAGAGTCACTGGGTCAGGGCTTGGAGGCTTGCCTGGCTCTTTTGTATAAACTCTTATTGAATCCATATAATTGAATATTCTTTTTTTAAGCGCTTCTAAATTATATCCTGTCTGCGATGAGATGATTATTGCATCCAATCTTTTGCTCTTTATTCTTTCATTTAATTTTCTAATCTCTTCTTCTGACAACAAATCTGATTTGTTGATTGTGATTATCTTTTTTCCTGTTGCTCTTGTTATAAATGGCGAGATTTTTTCCAAATCTGCAATGTTTTCTATTACTATGATTAAGCAATCTGCTGTGTGGATTGTGCCAATATCAAAAAATTCACTTCCTATTGAGGGCATATCTACAATCTGGGCTTTAATTCCTTCGTAATCCATTGTTCCGACTTCTGGTTCTTTTGTTGAAAATGGATGGGATTTTATTATTGGCTTTGCATTTGTTAATCTTGCCAGCAAAGAGGATTTTCCTGAATTTGGAAGGCCGACAAGAATGCATTGATAGCCTTCTTTCTTTATGGTTTTTCTTGTTGTTTTTCCAGATGATTTTGCTTTTTCCTGCTTTTCTGTGAATCTTTTTAATCTGCTGTGAAGCTCTTTTCTGAGATTTTCTCCTCCTTTATGGGCTGGAGCATGTCTTATCATTTCTTCTATGGCTGCTATTTTTTCTTCAGTGGTTTTTGCTAGGGAGTACTTTTTTTCAGCTGCTGTATATTCATAACTTACATTTGTTGTCATGATAATATTCTGTTATAAGGGCTTTTATAATTTTGCGGATTGGTTTTAATTCTTTCGGTAGCCAAATTTTTTATCATAGTCATCATGATTGATTATGCCGAGCACAAAAGCAATTATTTCTATTTGTTCGTTATTTGTTAATGTGTAAAGCATTCTCCAGAAGGCAGGCAGTTCAACTCTGAAAAGATTTGTTGTGCTATATTTTAGCTTATATTCCTCTGGAATCAAATCTTTAGCAATTGGATTTCCATAGTGGACGTTCATTTTAATTAAATCAATTTTTTGATTGATGGCTTTTAGAAGCATTCTTGCCATTTTTGATTTTTCAGCTTCTCTGTTGAGATGCTTATATACTTCTTCTGCTTCAGGCATTAGAATAATTCTTACTGATTTCATAGTTCGAGGCCTGTTGCAATAATTCTTTTAAGATTAGGATTTGCGTTATATATCCAAGTTATGCCTTTCAAGGTAACTGCAATCTTATTGCTTCTTTCTAAATATGCAAGAATTACCATCAATGTATTATGATTGACTTGTCTTGGCAGTTTTCTTTTTAGTTCTGCAATTGTGATAACACTTTCTTTCATATTTTTTAATTTATCTTCTACCATTATTACTGTATTTAATGTTGGCCAGTGAGATGGTTTTTCTAATTGTTGTGTCATCTTGATAATTTTTAGTTATTTACTTATAACTATTAGATATTAGTTAGTATTTAAATGTATCTGTGGAAGATAACAACTGCGTCAGAAGATTTATTAACAATCTTATTTCTTTTCAGATATGAAACTACTGAAAAAGAAGCTGTCCAACGGGATGATTGTTATAATGGAGAAGCGCGAGCTTCCTGTTGTCTCGTTTTCAATTACCAATAGATTTGGGGCTGCTTATGAAAACTCTGAAATAAAGGGAATTGCGCATTTCATGGAGCATCTTGTTTTTACAGGAACAAAAACAAGGAGCCATGAAGATATTTCCAGGGAGATTGAGAAGAAAGGCGGAGTGCTTAATGCGTTTACTTCTCATGAAGTTACTTCGTTCTGGTTTAAACTGCCTTCTGAGCATTTATTTGCTGGAATGGATATTATAATTGACATACTGAAAAATCCTAAATTTGACGAGAAGAAATTTGAGAAAGAGAAAAAAGTTATTCTTGAGGAGATAAAAATGTATCATGATGACCCGAGATTATATGTCAGCGACCAGATAGAGAAAAATCTCTTTGAGAAGCCATTTGGAGAGCTGGTTATAGGAAGCAAGGAGACAATATCAAAAATGAAAAGAGATTTTGTGGCTGATTATTTCAAGAAAGTTTATTCGCCTGAAAATTACATTGCGACAATTGTTGGAAATGCTGATTTTGAGAAGATTTGCGCTTATCTTGAGAAGAATTTTAAGGCAGAAGGAAAGAAAAACGAGGTTATTAAAATAAAAAAGAAAAATGCAGAGACTTTGGAAGAGAGGCATGGAATTGACCAGGCGCATTTGATATTTGCATTTCACGCACCATTGATGGGAACTAAAGAGTTTAATGCTCTTGAGGTTCTTGATGCTTATCTTGCTAATGGAATGTCTTCTCGCTTGTTTTTGAAGATTCGCGAGGAAAAAGGCCTGGCATATGCTGTCAAAAGCTCTGTAAGTGCTGAGAAAAATTATTCTGTTTATGAAGTATATGTCGGGACAACTAAAGAGGCGGTTCCGGAAGTCAAGAAAATTATTCTTGAGGAATTAAAAAATATAAAAAATATGAGTGAGAAGGATTTGAATGAGGCGAAAGAGAGAGTTATTGGATTAAGAAGAGTTACATCTGAGGAAAGCGCCAATGTAATGA
>Ga0315294_10008331_pt1 | contig 11401 bp, 7 predicted proteins | sample YL17G13_40_MG_FD_203626 | JGI IMG/M metagenome (GOLD analysis project Ga0315294, IMG submission 203626) | Sediment microbial communities from Yellowstone Lake, YNP, Wyoming, USA - YL17G13_40 | ecosystem: Environmental > Aquatic > Freshwater > Lake > Sediment | place: USA: Wyoming | collected... | reverse complement strand
CTTGTCAAATCTGTCAAATAAAATACCATCTCCTCTAACAATCTGTTCTCCTCTGATCTCAATGGTGGCTAATCGAGATCCATTCATAGTAGCATTAATACATGTCAATCCTGCCAAAATGCCTTGAAATACGTGTGTTGATTGAGATTTGATATTTGTACCCGAGAATTTCTGCCCATCGATGTCAACTGTGTAATTTATCATTCCTTGATTGCCAATTACAAAGGGCGTAATCATCTCTGATTTGACTAACATCGCGCCATCAAAAAGGAAGTATGTTCCCGCAATTTCTCTTTGGTCCGAACAAGTCAAATAGAAACGTATGAAATGACACGATGGATCCGTCGTAATATTCTTGGCAAATCTAATCCATTCCTGTATATTGATTGCATAAGACCCCAGAGAATCTCGCCTAATAAAGGCGTATTGATCAGTATATTCTTGGACATACATGATCAGACTTGGATTCGTTGTGTTAACCATACCTATGTTCTTGCAGTAGACTGAACCTATGTACTGCGTGGAAGGATCTACTGCGAGCCACGCCTTTGATTGAATTTTCTGCGTTCCGTTTGTGATTCTTGCCACATGTTGTCCAAATGGAGAAGTTGCATCGAAAATAATACTAGAACCTTTGTCTACGTTCCACCCCTCAGAATCATTTTCAAAACTTGGATTTGTCAATAGATTATTTTGAGCGACCGGAGTGATAGTTACCGTAACGTTTTTCAAAGGCTTCTCATAATTACTGAGCCAGGCGTTTCCTCTGTCTGTCAGAAAATGCGTTTCAATATTGTATGACTCGACCCGATAGTTTCCAATCAAATGCCTTGCTTCATTGTTGGTAAGTGTCGATATTTCATAGGCTTCATGGTCAAATGTCACAAACCAAATCTTCTGATGCAAAGGATCAAAATTGACGCTCTTAATACTGAGGTTGGATTTATATAGAACTCCCCAATGATCACCCATGTCAGGAGAACACATAATAATATTTTCTATCCCAATTGCATTACTCGTTGTGCCTGAACTAGTTGCTGCATACATCACATTGTTCTTGTTATCATATTCTAGCGCACTAAGCCAGCCAAAAGTATCCGTATCCCTTAATTGATTCCACATTTTGCAATCCCAATCTATCCAATCAGATGTCTTCCATATTCCTCCCCCAGAATCTGAACCCATGTAGAAACTACCGTTTACTTTTATCATTCCAGTCCAAGCATCAGCAGTTGATATTGTCGAAAATGTGACGCCTCTATCTATTGATTTCAATGTTTGTCTGACTGGGGTTTGTCTGCCATCTCCTATCGTGACATATAACTCATTATTTCCTGCAGAAAAGACAGTATGAATGTGGTTAAAATTAGCCCAATCCAAAGTCCACATGTAGTTTGAGATATTCGTTGAGTTCCATGTTAAACCATGATCATAGCTACGATAAAGATACCTCCCCTTCTCATTTCCTTGTGCATACTCACCGATGAAAATATCGCCATTCGGGGAACTGCTTATCCCTATCGAGTTCCAAATTTGTCCGGTCGTTGTATTCAGATGATTAATCCAATTCGCACCATAATCTCTACTAATCCAGACTTTGGCCACGTTTCCCTTTTGTCCAGTTGCAATTAATGTGTCATCAGAAAGACAATTCAAGCCGCCTGAGTATATGCCAAATAGCACAACATTCCACGTTTTCCCTCCATCCGTACTCTTGCGCACACTGTTGCTACTTTGATAATAATAGTTCCCCTTGGAATCGATTATGAAATCGAACACGCCCAATCCCCCTATATTAAATTCCGGATGGGCAGTAAGGTTCAAGTGCCAATCGTCAGTTTTCACATAGGAATAATCCGGAGCAGTGGCATGTCCTTCGACAATGGGGATCATATTTATTATGAATAGAAGGAAAATAATCCATGCGATGATTATTGATCCAGTTGATTTTCTTTTCCCTTTTTTCATTTCCCCTTCCTCTAATCATTTTTCCAAAAATACAAAGATAAAGACTAACTCTATCAACACATAAGGAACCCGGTTGCTGATTCTGTTCGTTATCCTAAATACTTTTACAGGCATCGAAGTGCGTCTCCATCAACCGAATCGAGGATTTTGTTCAGCGAACTAGCTATTTCTCTGCCATCTTCATCTGTCAATCCTAAGAATCCATATCTAAATGTCCTGCCTTTGATATGGATTGTATTGAGAAAGACATTTTTCGCGAATTCTCTTGATTCACTCTCGTCTCGCTTTTCATTTGATATGAGATGCAATATTTCTGGTAATTCATTCATATCTCTGACAACATGACATAAGTCCTTCCTGCAATAGAAATCATGCCCGAACGTAATCACAGGGATGTGCATTATTAGAGCTTCAAAGCCAGTTGTCGAATTTATCGTAATCACTCCCTTTGACCTCATCATTAAATCTACGGAGGGGATTTCAGGATTGATTATTCTCACATTCTCGAGCCTAGACATTCTCTTGAGGTCAGCAATTCTGGAATCCGTTCCAAAATAATGTGGATGAGGTTTGAGATATAATTTGTAAGAAATCGGTAATGATCGAGAAACACTCTCAACGAGCCTCATCTGATCTATGAATGGTTCTCTGAAAGTAATTTGTGCATCTATCGTATAGTGCAAAGGGAATAGAAAGAAATCTTCATTGGTAGGCGGATTCTCGAAATATCCCCTTACAATCATTTTTCTTAAGAACTTCACTGAAAAATCAAGATAAGCTCTCCAAAGGTTCCCACCTGAGAAATCTCTAAAGACTAATTCCTCATTTGGCAGCATCCTTCTGATTTGTCTCACATAATTGTCATATTCCCCTAGGATTGAGAATCCTTCTAGTCGATTAGGAAATGATAGTAAGTCCCAATGCCCTCTGTTTCTTTCTAGAACATCTCTCCCTGCTATTGTCGAGGCTTCATATAGTGACTCAATCTCGCTCCAGTTGACCTTGCTAGTATTCCATAGACAGACGTCGGAAAAATTCTTTGCAAACATTATTCCTCTTCCTGGGAACCGTCCCCATACGGATCCAATGATAATAATCCCCATTTTTCGTGCAACATAATGGGCAATAGTAGAAACGACATCATCTTCAATTGTATTCATCAGGATATTTATTTCATTTCTATGAAAAAAGTCCCTGAAATAATATACTAGTTGGGCTGCAAACAATCGTCTTCTGATAATGAAATGATCATCATCCCCTGATCTATTTTTCATACTTGAGTTCAGATCTGTTAGAAAGTCAAGAGAGACACCAAGAAAATCCTCTGCTTCAATGATTTCTTTGGGACTCAATTCTCTCTTGAGAAACGACGAATCATATATCGTTTCAAATAATGAAGAATTCAGTTCAATCTCAGACACCATGCTTCTGATTGTTACAAATTCCTCATCGCCTATTACCTTTCTTAGATTATCATTATAATGAATAGCTGGCTTGATTCTAGATGTGACAAAGATGTGATGTCTACCAGATATGTATCGAATCCATGGGGATTTGTATAATGAATCTTCTCCGAATGGTCCCGTACCGATTATTATGCCAATATTCGACATTTTGCTTCTCCTTAAGGAATGTCCAAATACGTATGACAGTCGCTAATCATATCAAATCATGGCCAGATATCATACCACTCATAAAGCTTTTTGTAAAATTATGTTCTAGACCTGAGCACTCTTGAATTGTGTCTCTCCATCAAGAGTATTTCGTTGTGGAAATCGATCCACAGTTCTCACAATGGCTAGGTTCAATGTGCAAGTTCTCGCAAGTAGCGTGTTGATTATCGAATCTATTATTTCCCTTAGCTCTTCTGCATCCTAGTAATCGACAAGTTCCTAAATACCTTGAATGCTTTGGATTAGAACGTCTATACGATATCAGATTATCATGAGTTGAGAGTGAACCTTTGAATCTAAGCTCAGTTCTGAATAAATATCGTCTTAGAAATCTGAGAGATCCTCTCTTTCAGAATTCATTTTACCTAATGTCGACATCGATTTCGTCAGCAGTATTCGGATTCATTTTCTGGGCATTAGTTGCCCGTCTCTACATGAAAGAAGAAATTGGACTGGCCGTCGGATTAATCTCATTATTATCACTCATGTTGCTCATTTCCCGTCTTGGGGTAGATCAATCTATGATAAGATTTCTGCCAAAAGGGAATCGAAGCGGCATTTTTTGGACCTCTGTGTTTATAACAACGTCAATTGCTGTGTTAGTCGCTATCGTTGCAATCTTGGTAATTAGCCAGTTCATTCCCGCCCTCAGAATTGCAGAGAATAATTCTCTTGAGTTTATAGGAATTTTGGGTGTCGCATCAATCGTAGGAATATCCGGACAGGCATTCATTGCCCTTCGAAAATCAAAGTTATATTTATTACAGAACCTAATGATGCAATCGAGAATTATCTTCATTTTTCTTCTAGTGTCTATGGGGTCTTTTGGGATATTTGGGTCCTACGGTTTGTCCTTTGTTGTCGCTTTAATCTTCTCAATGATGATTCTTCCGAAATTCGGTATAAAATTCTCATCGTTTGATAGGCAATTCCTAAAAAAAACCTTCAGTTTCTCCCTTGATAATTTCATTGTATCAATCTTACTTACGATTCCATCGATGCTTCTCCCAATAATGGTACTGGGTACATTAGGACCTGCGAGTGCAGCGAATTATTACATCGCATTTACCTTTGTTCAAATAGTCTTTATTATCCCAAGCTCATTTAGTATATCCCTTTTTGTAGAAGGAAGCCACGGAGAGCCTCTCGGAAAGATTGTACGAAGTGCCCTTCTTTCAATCTTTATTCTACTTACATTCCTCGTTGCGATGATTATTCTTTTTGGAGGATTTGTCCTAGGTCTTATTGGTGGAAGTTATCTTGAATCTCTGCCGTTACTTTATATGTTGGCGATTTCGAGTTTCGCTATGGTTGCCCATTCAATATATTTCTCAATAAAACGTATCCAAAAGAAGACACGGATTCTTATTCTTCTTAGTGCAATTAGCTTCTCATTATTATTAATACTCGGTCAATTGTTTATGATCGCCTTCGGTTTAGACGGATTGGGATTTGCGTGGCTAATCAATTTTTCAATTATGACTTTGATCGTAATTATACTTGCAAAAAGAGAAGGTCTTTTTATGAAATCAAGAAATGCAAATATCCCTTAATAGGCTCCTAATATATCTCTTGCCTGGCAACAGAGCTGTATTGAATAGATAGCTGTCCATTTTTCGAATCATTCTATTAACATACGGAATAATTGATCGAATATTGAATCAATAGTTGGATCCATATCGATGACTAATTTCGTTTCATCCCTTGAGAATAATTCTTCGTGCAGCTAATTGCCTTTTCTCTTTCTGATATTTCTGGATCTTCATTCTCATTTTCGTTGAACTTCTTTTATAGATGATCTTTCGCTCACGACTTCTACAGGTTAATCAATTAGATTGTCGGCATTTTATGAATAATTATTAATCTCCCATCGCAGATTCATTTGAAGGTAAAAACCGTAGTCTCTCCATTATCACAGATAATATTGAAATCGACATTTGATTTATATTTTTCGAGAAAATTCAAGGGAGCCGGTTTGAATTGGTAATTATATCCGAAGATACTCGGGATTTCATTTGTCATCTGTTCGGAGAAGAATAAATAATTGCACTGCAGTTGCGAAAGAACACGAATGGATTGGCTTGCATTATCTGAATAATATATCGCATCGAGTTCATAGATTGTGCTATTGGCCGTTTCTTTTTCATATATGCCCGTGATATTTATAAATCCAGATGCTACGAAAACTGCTGTGAGCCTATGATCCGTAAAGATTATTTTTCCACTTTCGGAAGTCGACATAAGCCATTTTGCTGCGCCTTCTTCCGATGTCGTAATGAGACGATTGGGAATATTTTCATCTGTGAGAAAAACGTAACTAGATGATAGAATCGCTAAGACTGCAATTACCGCAATGAACTTCTTCTTTCGTTCTTTCATCATAGGAAACAAACAGGCTATGCATATCATGGAAATTATAGAACCGTATTCGGGGATACGCCCTATCGAAAGTCCTCCCAGCCAAACAAAAAGCAAGAGAGTCAATATGGGCAACGCAATTATTCCTGCAAGCACCGTTGTCTTTCCCTTAAAATATCCCGATCCTCTTCTGGTTGCGTAGATTAGGAAAAATATTACTGGTATCGCCACAAATATCGCAGCTACGAGATTATTAATCTTATTTAGAGTGGATGTGCCCGTCGATAAGTATTCATTCGGTAGGACGAGACCTGTGGGTTCAAAACCTGCGAATCCGTTTCTTATTGTCTCAATAAGGTTTACCCATATGTTCACAAGGCTCTGAGTTCTCGCAAGCGATATAAATATTGAATATGAAATATAGAACATTGCAAAGAGTAAAAATATTCTCCAAATGACTGCCTCATTCTTCCTTTCAAATCTAGGGATTAGCAAGATTATCGAAAACCAGAGTAAAGCGAAGCTCGCTCCTGTAGAATATGCAGCCGGCAATAAGGCAAGAAACAATAGGGAAATTATTATTATTTTAATGTCTTTTTCCTTTCTGAAAAAAAGAAAATAAATCGGATATAGGAAGAAAATCCAACCGGGAGCTCCCTGCTGAGTGATAAGGGCGGTAGATGCAAGCTGAGAATACAGTAATCCAATGCCTAAATATACGATTGGCAAATTATTATTCAATCGTTCATGATTTCTTTTCTTAGATATCGAATTGAGAATCGAATATACGATGAATAGAATCGGTAATGCAAATATCAATGAAATTGCAATTCTGAATTGCCAACTCTCTTGTTCTAGTCCGGTTACACTGAGAATACTGACATAGAATATTGGGAATATCGGATGTTCTGCGCTATCTAAGAGACTTCCGGCAAAGATGTTCGATCCATTTAGTATAGGGGAATAGATTATAGATTTCGCTTCCCCTGGCGATGGGTAGTGGCCAGTTTTCAATGCGTAATTGTTTCCATAAGTAGCTCCTCCTGCATAGGTGGTCGGCTCCGGCGAGTAACCGACGATTGGTGAGAATCTAACCAATAGTGAGAAGATAATTATCAGAGCAAGTAGAACGAATATCTTAGTCTGTCGATTTGTGATCGATTTCGCCCCCATCATCTTTCTTTGATATCATGAAAATTCCTTCTTTGGATGCCTTCCATATCTTCCAACAAGCAGGAATTCGAAAGTCATCATTAGAATAATCCCAGGCAATAATTCCAGATTTCGAAGCAGAAGTCTCCAATTTTCAATATAGACCTTAATCACCAGAGGCTGTTCAGATATACTCTTGACATTCTTAATCGCGTACGAATTTGCTGATCTTCCATAAAAGCGATTCTTTGCAATCATTTTCTTTAAAGTCAATTTTCCTTCATGATGCTTGATAAATGAGTGAATTCTCGATATTCTTAATTGCTCGCTCTTCAATCTGAAATGTAGATCAAAATCCTCACCGGTTTCAAGTTTTTCATCATATCCGCTTATTTTTTCAAAAGCCTTTCTTTTCATGAACCTAGCGGATTCGAATCCTTCTTGATTGACGAAAATCCTTTTCTGAATCGCTCTGCATCGAGAAAAGTAGCCTTTTCCAATCGATATCTCAGGAATTATTAACGCATCAAAATCTTTTTGGCATTCTTTAACGCACTCACCTACGACTCCACCAGTGAGTTCCATATCGGAATCTATATGTAGTAAGAAATCCCCCTTCGATTGTCTTGCTCCGTGATTTCGGGCGCTACTTCTCCCACCTTCGAAAACAACGACACATGCGCCGCTCTTCGAAGCGATTTCTGCGGTATTGTCGACACTTTTATTATCAACAATTATGACTTCTATGTTACGATAATCCTGATTCTTTATCGATTCTAAGGTGATGACAATCGTCTTAGCAGAGTTGAAAGTGGGGACTATTATCGACACGAGGGGACTTGATTGCATTCTCCATACCTTCAAATCTCAATCATAGGGATTCATATTTAACCTTGCTTTTTCCTTGATTTCTAATCAAATTATCTGTATTTTCATAGAGGCAATTGCTTGGAGATGGCCTGATCTATTTATTCTTTGTATTCAAGAGGTGTTCTAGATGTATGCCTCTGAACTTCTCTCTCCTCTTTATGGTGATTCTTTTCCATTCTCTGACTCTCGAATGACTGCTTCAAATAGATCTATGGTTTGCTCAGCCGCAGAATGCCAATCATATGAATTCGCCGTCTCTTTGCCACCTTTCACAAGAGCATCTCTCAAATCTTCATTTGTCAATATTTCAATGATGTTATTCGCCAATCCGTCATAATCGTCTTTGGCAAACAATAATCCGTTCTCTCTATCCTTGACGATTTCCGGTATTGCTCCGATTGCTGAAGCGATAACTGGAGTACCTGCGGTCATGGCTTCCAAAGGGGTAAAGCCAAAACCTTCTAATCTGGAGGGACAAACATGAACACTGCATTCGGAATATAGTTGGTGTAGAATTTTTTCATTTACATATCCAGTGTGTATAATGTTATTTTCAATTCTAAGTTCATGTTCCAATTCCGATATTCTCGTCTTATCTCCTTTTCCGACAATAATGAGCATAGAATCAATTCTCTGAAGTACTTTTTTGAAAGCTCTTAGAAGAATATCGAGCCCCTTTCTTGAATCATCAATTCTACCAACGAAGAGTATCAATGGTTTATCTGGAAGACAGAGATTCTGTCGCATTGCGTCGATCTCATCGGCAGTAAATTGCCGATCAATGTGATTAATTCCGCATCGTATTGTTTTTACTATTGCGGGTTCTATACGATATTCCTCGATAAGTCGCCTACGAGTATAGTCACTATCTGCAATTATCCTATTTACTGATGCTACAGCTCTCCTCTCTAAGAAGGCCATCAATGGACCGTTCTCTCCATGAAGATCTCTCACTCTTGAAGCCCATGATGAATCTCCACTTCTAGCAGCGTCTTTTGATAGATGATGGATTGTCATTATATGAGGCGATTTCGTGAGTTTCCTACGGATGAACCAATAGGATAATCCATTAATGTGAACAATATCGAATGCTCCTTCATTCTTTTCCTCTCTCTTAATGCCTTCCGGCAACTTCATCCAGAACTGTAATGCATGCATCGGTCGAGATTTTCTTACATATATGGGGGATACTCTTAGAGGTTCGACATTGCAGTCCATTTTCTCCTTGTCAAATCTTGGAGTGAATACTGTGACGTCATGTTCAAAGGAGGACAATCCGCGAGTAATCATGTCGGCATATATTCCAGCTCCTCCATTGATATGCGGGGAAAATTCAAAAGTCACGAATGCAATTCTCATAAATCTCCTCCATATTCGCTGCAATTATCTCCCATGTGAGATTATTGATAATGTATTTCTTTGCATTCTCCACCAACTTCCTTCCTTCTGCCGGGTGATTCAAGGAATAATCCATTGCGCGCGATAGGCCCGCAGTGTCTTTGAACTTAACCAGATAACCGCCATCCATTCTGTGGATTAAATCACCACAACCGCATTCATCAGTAACAATTACTTGAGTGCCGCTTAGTAGGGCTTCCAGAGGAACCAATCCGAAAATCTCATTGCTTGCTGGGTTTACAACAACATCTGCGTCAACATAAGCTTCAGATACATTTTCGACGAAATCTGTGAACCTTACACGACCTGCTACTCCAAGTCGCCTGCTCCTCTCCTTAAGCAACACCAACTCACCGTCATCTGGACCTGAAATCGCCAAAATGCAGTCCTTATTGTTCATCAGAGCAAATGAGTCCAATAGAAAATCAATGCCCTTTCCTTTGTGCAATCGACCCAGATAAAGGATTAATTTATCCGTCTTATTGATTCCGATCCTTCTTCTGAAGAGACCCCTTTTCGTGTTCTGATTGAATTTTGCTGCATCCAATCCGTTCGGGATCATCACTATCTTATTTTTTTCTGCTCCGGCGGTTTCATATTGCTTAACCTCTGTTTCTGTGACTGCCAAAAAAGCTGAAGCGTCACGAAGAATAGATTTCCCCCAAATCCAGTCATATAGGCTTTTCAGATTCCCTTTCTCCACAATTCGAGGGGTTGATCCATGAGCCTGTAATACATATGGGATCTGCAGTTGCCTTGCATAATGACAAACCACACTGTTCTGGTAGGAGCGAAAATTGTTGAGATGAATCACGTCATAATTCTTGAGATTGTGGGCTAACCATTTCTTCATTGAAGGGGAATAAAGAAATAGTCCGATGTCTGCAAGGCAGCGGAAAGGAACAACTCGCATTCCAAGATCAGTTATTTTCTTAGCATATCTCGCATCATATTCGAAATCCGAAGTTATTATTGTGACTTCATGTCCTCTCCTTGACAGTTCCTTCGATAAGTCGTATGGAACAGTCACGGACCCACCGCGAGCGGGCGTGAAGAATGGCAACACTTGGAGTATTCTTATAGGTAATACCTCCGTAGATCGTCTACTACTTCACTTTCGTCTTTTGTCCTGAGATGCCCTGCGATTTTGTATATCAATGGAGTGGCGCGAGAATCCATTACCAGCTTCGCTATCATTTCGCTGTTGAACAGCAAATAGGACATCCTGTCAATTACAGTCCTTTCAATTTCGAATTGCATCTTGAATCCATCCGGATCCGCATTCATGATTATCTCTTTCCGATCTTTAGGCCCAAGATCTTCATTTTGAGCTGTAACGATGTGCTTTGCCCGTGTCAAAGGAATTCCCATAATAGAAGCGCCGATCATATCAGCTGCAACTGGGTTGTTGGAAAAGAGGAGTAGATTCGTTTTCTTTGCGGTTCCATACATTGGTCCATGATTATCAAGAGCATAGCTGCCATCTATCGCAATCAGTTGAGGATTCGTAAGCTTGGTTATCAGAGCCAATTTTCGATCTAGGTCTTTATGGTGAAGACATCTCATCGCATCAGGGTAACATCCCCAGAGATTCTTCATGCTAAGACTCACTCCTGTCATAACATGAACCTTGAGGACCGGTGCAGATATCATGCAATCGATATCTCTCAAGAGCAGATTCGGTAGTCTGACCATGACATCTTTTCCTTGTATCTTCTCCGTCACCGCGGTCGAAGGGATCTTGGAAAGATTCACATATTCTGATCCAGTCTTTCTGCATATTTCTGGAATATTATGGCCGGCGAATGAATCATCAGCAGAAAAGGAGTTATTCCCTCCATCTGATTCTCCAATTATGACTCTTTTAGCTCTTCCTTTCAGCAGATACAGGAATTCTTCAAGAAATTCCGGGGTTGTTGTTATCCCTTTCTTATGATACGGGTATGTGAAATTCGGTTTTAAAAAAACTGTCGAATCATTCT
>Ga0315294_10008330_pt1 | contig 11401 bp, 9 predicted proteins | sample YL17G13_40_MG_FD_203626 | JGI IMG/M metagenome (GOLD analysis project Ga0315294, IMG submission 203626) | Sediment microbial communities from Yellowstone Lake, YNP, Wyoming, USA - YL17G13_40 | ecosystem: Environmental > Aquatic > Freshwater > Lake > Sediment | place: USA: Wyoming | collected... | reverse complement strand
CAGAGCCCTGTTCCAGCAACCGAGCACCTGAACGCCATGAACGCGTTTGGCGCGCATCCTTGGGAGCTCAGCTTCTCCTACGGCCGCGCCCTGCAGGATCCAGTCATGGAGACCTGGCGCGGCGAGGAGAAGAACGTCCCCAAGGCACAGAAGGCCTTTCACCACCGCGCCAAGTGCAACAGCGCGGCGCGGAGCGGGAAATACACGCAGAAGTTGGAGATCACGGGCGTCTGAGGATTTCGCCGGCTGGGATTGGCCTGCGGCGTCCAAGGTCAGCACCAGGCTATAACCAGGGCGTGATGTCGCGGTCCCGCAGATGGATCGGCCCGTTGGACCATCGGATGACGCCTTGCCGGTCGATGAGGAACGTATGCGGGATGTCGATTCCGTAGAGATCCTTCACCTTCTCCGCCGCGTCATGCGACTCCCACAAGGTGATCATCTCGGAGTAGCCTCCTGTGGCAAGGAAACGCGCGATGTCCAGGGCGTTCTCGTCTAAGCTCACGCCAACGAGGACCAAACCATCCGCAGCGTAGCGCTTGCGCAGGGTTTCCAGGTACGGCAGGGTCTGAGTGCAGGGGGCACAGCCGCTCGCCCAGAAGTCAAGCAGCACGACGTAGCCTCGAAACTGCGAGAGGGAAGTCTCCTTCCCGTCCAGGTCCTGGAGGGTGAAGTTCAAAGCGGCCTCTCCCACGTGGGTTCCCACAGGAATTGCAGCGCCCGGCTCCGTGACAGTAACCATCCGAATCGTCGTACCATTGGCTCCCCCATCGTCGGTCAGCGAGAGCTTCGTCTCGTAGAGGCCAGCTGAAGCGTAGGTGTGAGTCGTTGTGACTCCGTCCCCAGTTCGGCCATCCCCGTAACTCCAAGCGAAGGTCACGATCGTCCCATCCGGATCGGCCGAGGCGCTCGCGTCGAAGAAGACGCTGAGCGGCGCGTTGCCGGCTTCCGGACTGCGCCGGAAGCTGGCCGTGGGAGCGGCATTGAATAGGGAGCAGCCCGACAAGAGGTAGGTGAGCGAGGCGAGAAGGACTATCGCAGACACAGCACGCCGACGGCTCACTCTCCCTCCCTTGCGGCCAAGAAAGGACGAGGCCCCTTGCGGAGCCCCGTCTTGATTTCCTGTGTATGTGGTGCAGACTCGACTCACGTTCCGAAGGTGCACCTTGTTTCCTCTCGTACGCTACAAAAGTACGTCTTCCTTGTCAACCAGGCGTGAACGTGGCGTGGAGGTTTGGTGAATCATCGTGAGGTGACGACGGACGCCGGGCGCTCGGTCTTTCGCGAACGCCGCCTCCTGCCGGGCGAAGCTGCGCGGGTAGTCCGCCCCTGTTTGGGAGTCCATCCGCGGTAGGAATCATGGCCGGGCCCCATTTGTGAGGGCTTATTCATACAAGTGATGCACCTCTCAGCCACCTCATCCCACTAAGTGAACTAGCCAGAGATGGCCCGTTCCTGCCAGGCTTCCGTCGCTTGTTGCTTTTTTCATCTAACCTGAGCTATGCTGAGTGGAGCACGGGCTCCGTTCTCGGTCGGCTTTGCCAACCTCATGGGAATCGGCTCTTGAACTGCGGGAGGGGAGGATGAGAGTCAGAGAGAGGGCAACTATGCTGCGGCTGAGCCTCCTCCCGCTGCTTCTCCTCGCTTCCGCCATTCTCCTTGCGGGTCCCGCTGGATGTGAGTTCTCTAACCCAGCTCCCAGATCGGGTGAGCTTTCAATCGTGACGTGGAACCTCAGAGGCTACCCAGAGTCCGATCTGAACGATAGAAGTTGGTTTCACGCCCAATTGCAGAAGCTCGCGCCGAGCGTCCTGTGCGTTCAAGAGATCGCCAACCACGAGGACGTGGAGCAGTTCATGCAAGCAGAACCGTTGTTCACTCAGGTGGCTTTCGTCGACTCAGGCGATGGGCAGGACAACGCCATCTTCGGGACAATGTCGGTCAGCATCGAGGACCTCTCTGATTCCCAGGGTTTCCAGCATCCGATACAGTGCGCCCGCGTGTCGAGCAACGGATTTGATGCAGTTGTCGTGACCGTACACCTTTCCTGGGCGAACACAACGCAGAGGGAAAAGGAGAAGCAGTTGCTGCGGGGTGTAGTCTCCCAAGCTCTTGCGATTGATCCAGACGTCGTGGTGGTTGGTGACTTCAACACGGAAGGCGCAGATATCGAAGACCTGGCCCAAACCATCGGACTTGTGGTGATGAACCCAACTGGCCAGGCAGGTGTCGGAACGACCTATGCTGGCCACCGATACGATCACTTTCTCATTTCGCAAGATCTTGCCACCGAGGAGTCTATCGCGTGCCAGATCCACATATACACAGGGTCGGATCTCGACACTGCGAGACGTGTGTCCGACCATCGCCCCGTTGTCGCCCGCTTCAGGACAGATCTGATGTATCGTGACGGTCCGTAGTTCGCCGCAGTCGCCCTCGCAGTGCCATTCTCGTGTGCTTCCTCGAACAGGTTTCCCGGAGCAGCGGCCCTTTCGAGCTTAGTATCGGTCATGGTAGCGTCGTTCGCGGGAAGGCAGGAATGCAGAGCAGGTCACCGAGTAGGGTCACGTGGGTTGCTGGCCATCGGTTGAGCTGAGACCCGACATACGTGTAGGTGCGTGAGGATCTGCCGTCATAGCAGAAGAGAGTGCGCTTACGTGATGCATATCGCTGAAGCTTCCGCAGCGCCGTTGACCCAGGAAGAACGCGTCCTATCGATCGGGATGTAATGTATATCACCGAAAGCGCCGCGGTGCGGTCTAGAAACAAGCCTTCGTCCAGCCCATGGCGTGGGAAGCAGGATGCCACGTCGGTCAGGCAGGAGGCTCTACTGGACGATTGAGCCTAGGTTGGGCGAGCGTTGTGGTCGGCAGAGCCTAGGGATGTGACGCACGGGAACTACCTGGCACAGCCAGAGCGACGCGATCGGGGTTCCTGGTGACTTCCTCCAGGATGCGCGTGAAGAGCCTGTCTCGCTGCGCGCGGCGCGTTCTGTAGTCTGTTACGTAGCGGGTTGTGAATTCCACGGACTCTTTGGCCGGAGCCATCGTCACGCTGGGATCGGCGCTTGCGTCGCCGACCGGGTACTTCACCGTCAGCCTGCGCCACTCGGCCTGGGCGCCTGCAGCGTCGTCCGTCGTCACTTCCGAGGCGATCTGGCGGAGCATCTCGCGCACGAACGGATAGTCCGAGCCGTAGCGAACCGGGATCGTGATCTCGTCCCACAGGTACGGGAATTCGGCCGAGTAGTTGTGGACGGGAGTCTTGAAAGAGGCGCTGTTGGGCACCCTCACGATCGCGCCGGTGTACAGGCCACCCTTGTCCCAGTCGCCTGCTTCCATGATCGTCGTGCGGAGAACCCCGACCTCGACCACGTCTCCGCGGATGCCGCCGAGCTGCACGCGGTCTCCTACTTTGTAGAAGCGGCCGAAGGCGATCACGAACCAGCCAGCGACGCCCGCGACAAGGTCCTGGAGGGCAAAGGCAGCTCCTGCGCCCGCCACTCCGAGCACCACTCCAAAGACCCCCAGCTGATCGCTGAAGATGGAGATCGCGGCGACGACAACCGCGACGTAGCCGACGAGGTTGGCGAACCGCCGGGTCCGATAGCGGGTCGAGGCCTCCTTGATGCCGCGGACGAGGTAGGGTTGGAAGAGGCGCACGAGCCCGAGGATGACGAGGGTCGTGAAGGCAAGGAAGGCGAACCGAGCCGCCGTCTCGTTATGGATCCACTTCAGCAGGAGTTCCATCGCCTACCTCTCTCTGTTGATCTCCAATCCATCCACGGGCCAGCTTCAGCGGGCGAACAGAGACTAACGTGGCAAGCGACTCCAAGACAAGGGTTCGTGCCTGGCGGCGGGTCTCGTTCACTCTCCGCGAGATTGGCTGGCAGTTGGACTTCAGTAGGCCCGCGCGAAGTAGGCCAGGCCCTGAGCGGGTTTCCCGCACACGGCGCAGGTCTCTCCCTTGGGGAACCATTCGGCATTCCGGTCCAGTGGGAAGCAGCGAGAGCTCGCCTTGGTCTCCTCTTGGATCTTGGCCTCGCACTCGGCCGTCCCGCAGTGCCAGAGGAGGGCCCAGCCGTCGGCGACGATCTGCGAGAGCTCGGCGAGCGACCTAGCTTCGTGAAGGTTCGCGTCTCTGAACCGGGTCGCCTGTTCCAGGAGACCCGCCTGGATCTCGGCGAGGCGCGTCTCGACCGTCGGGATGAGCTGGTCGATCGGGACGGCTTCCTTGCCTTCCTTGCCGGGAACGTCACGGCGTGAGAGGAGGACCGTCCCCTGCGCTACGTCGCGCGGGCCGACCTCCATCCGGAGCGGCACGCCGCGCATCTCCCAGTCGTTGAACTTGAATCCGGGAGTCATCCCCTCGCGAGCGTCCACGTGGACGCGCATGCCCGCGGATACGAGGCGGTCGCGCAGCCGTTCGACAGCCTCAAGGACGGAGGTCTTCTCGTCTTGTGTCTTGAAGATCGCCACGATCACGACCTGAACTGGTGCCAGGCGCGGAGGGAGCCGTAGGCCCTTGTCGTCGCCGTGCGCCATGATGATCGCGCCGATCATCCGCGTGCTCACGCCCCACGAGGTGGTCCAGCAGTGCTCGAGCTTGTTCTCTTTGCTCAAGTACTTGATCTCGAAGGCCTTGGCGAAATTCTGTCCAAGGAGGTGAGACGTCCCCGACTGGAGAGCCCACTTGTTTCCCATCATCCCCTCGATCGAGTACGAGGCCACCGCCCCAGCGAACTTCTCCTTGTTGCTCTTCTTTCCCTTGACGACCGGAATCGCGGCCTCGTTCACGGCGAAGTCCGCGTAGATGTCGAGGATCTTCATCGTCTCCCCGAAGGCCTCTTCCTCGGTCGCGTGAGCCGTGTGCCCCTCTTGCCACAAGAACTCTCGCGTGCGCAAGAAGAGGCGTGGCCGCATCTCCCAGCGAACCACATTCGCCCACTGGTTGATGAGGAGAGGCAGATCCTGGTAAGAGTGGATCCATTGTGCGAAGGAGTGGCCGATGACCGTTTCCGACGTCGGCCTGATGACGAGCGGCTCCTCGAGTTCCTTGCCCCCTCCGTGCGTGACCACGGCGAGCTCGGGCGCGAAGCCCTCGACGTGCTCGGCCTCCTTGTGGATGAAGCTCATGGGGATGAGGAGAGGGAAGTACGCGTTCCGATGGCCGGTGGCCTTGAATCGCTTGTTGAGCCCAGCTTGGATCCCTTCCCACAGCTCGTAGCCGTAGGGTTTGATGATCATGCAGCCGGGGGTCGGCGCGTACTCGGCCAGGTCGGCCTTTTGGACCACGTCGTTGTACCAGCGGGCGTAGTCCTCGCTCTGTGGGGTAACGGCTTGTGAGCTCATTTCCTTGTCCTTCTCCTTGTTTGGTTTTCGCTTATCCCTTGAGCGGTGCGCTTGGTGACGCTTCGTTCGCCCGAGAGGCACTTGGCGGCGCCTCCGAAGTGTATCCGGTCTTTCCGAGAGAGCGAAGCCGAGCCCACGTTGCAGAGTCGCTCGCGGGACGGGAGAGATGCCACCCGGGGCCAGGATGTGACAGACGTCACAGAATCGCCCACAGAGCTGTTAGAAACAGACTTTCCGGATCATGGAATCCATGTGATAAACGTCACGGAAGGCCTGGAATGGTCCTAGAGAAAAAAAGGACACACACGTGCTCCGGATGCCGCGGTCAGTCAAGCGGGGCTTCGTCTCCCCTGACAAGGGAAAGCTCCGCGGAGTCGCCTACCCCGATCGTCCAGGTGTGGGGGCAGCTACGTCAGGGGCGCGTCCGAGGATCTCGAGAAGCCGTTGCGGCCAGTCCGTGATGATTCCGGACAGGAAAGAGTCTTGAGCGAGGTAGGCCAGGTCCTGTGGTCCGTTGACGGTCCACACGTAGACGCCGTATCCGCCCTGTGCGAGGGTTCTGGTGGCCTCTTTCTCGAAGGCCGGAAGTCGGATTGCCACGCCATCCGCGCCGATCTCCCCCAGAAGAGCGCTGGCGTTTGAAGGAAGGGTGTGGAAGAGAAGGACTCCCGCGATCTCCGGGGCGATGGCCTTGAGGTGACGGATCATCTCCCTCTCGAATGAGGAGATGAAGCCGCTCTTCTCAAGTCCAAGCTCGCGCACGAGAGAGACCGTGCGTTCGACGATGCGACGAGTCTGATCGGACTTGTCCCGGGAACCGTCGTTGCGCTTGAGTTCGATGTCCGCCCCCAGGGTCCCTCCTGCGCTCCAGGCAAGCGCCTCGCGCAGGGTCAGCACCCTCTGCCCGGCCAGGTGCTCCCGGCAGGCCAGAGGGATCATCCCTTGAGCCAGGGTCCCGAAGGGGTCATTCCGGAGGAACCACGAGCCCGCGTCGAGGGTCTGGATCTCATCCCAAGTGAAGTCGGCCGCCCGCCAGGGAGATCGGTCCGGGTAACGAAGCGCGACGTCCGTCGTACGGGAAAGGGTCTCGTCGTGAAGGAGGATCAGCTCTCCATCACGGGTTGTGGCCACGTCGAACTCCCACAGATCCGCTCCGAGCGATTGAGCGGCTTCCGCTGCGGCAAGCGTGTTCTCCGGGGCCAGAGACCGGGCACCTCGGTGGGCGATCACGAGTTGCCGGGGCATGTCGCTGCCGAAGAGAAACGGGCTTCGCGACACGGCTGTCCCACGATGCTCTCGTCCGAACGACGAAGCTCCCGCGATCTTCCCGATGGCTGCCTCCCCAGGTTCTCCTCCCATTATAGCCAGGCTAACGCAAGACGAACCTCCTTCCGGCGGCAGGCCAGTTCGATGCCAAAGGAAGGGCGTTTCCTTTCACAGAGAGAGCGGGAGGTTACCCTTTCGTCTCGTTGTTTCACAGAGGACGCCTCGTCCTCTTCCCCCGCCCACTTGTCATGTTCGGCCGTGACAGGGCGCCTCGCCACGAGGCTCGCCGTCTCGTATCCTGCCGGCGGACATCACAAGGAGTGATCGCTGATTGGCTCGACCTACTAGACTGACGTTCGTCCTCACCGTCCTCTTCGTGTGCATAGCGGCCCTTCCGGCAGGGGTAAGTAGTCCAAGCGGCTCGTGCCGTTTCACCGTGGTGATCGATCCCGGTCACGGCGGGAAAGACCCGGGCGCGTCCGCGGCAGACGGGACCTGGGAGAAGGATGTGACCCGGGCGATCGCAGATGCGGTCTTCCTGAGGCTTCTCGAGCATCCCGATGTGCGCGCGATCCTGAGCCGTCAGGGCGACGAGTACATCTATCCGAGCGACCGGGTTCTCGAGGCGAACCGGATTGGGGCAGACCTCTATGTCAGCATCCACTGCAACGCGCACTCTCTCACCTCGATCTGTGGGGAGGAAACGTTCGTCGATGACAGCATCAGTCCGGGAAGCCCGAGCTGGCGGCTGGCGCAGCTTCTCCAGTCGGATCTTGTCGCCCAGACCGGAGCGGACAATCGCGGAGTCAAACAGGCCTCCCTCTACCTGCGCCATGCAACCATGCCGGCCGCGCTCTTGGAAGTGGGATTTCTCACGAACCGCAGCGAGGCGAAGCTTCTGGAGAGCGCCACGTATCAGAGCCGGATCGCGTATGGCATCGAGAAAGCGGTCTACGAGTTCCTCACGGGGCGCTAGAGGCGGCGAGGAACTGCAGGCGATCTACAGGATTCTCCATGCGGCCTACGGGGCTCAACACTGGTGGCCGGGCGCAAGCCCTTTCGAGGTCGTCGTCGGAGCCATCCTCACGCAGCGGGTCGCCTGGTCGAACGTCGAACGCGCGATCGCCTCGTTGAAGGAAGCGGGCCTGATGAGCCCGGCCTCCCTAGTTCAGGCACCTCTCGACCGGGTGACCTCCCTCATCCGTCCCTCTGTGTACTTCAACGCCAAAGCAGAGAAACTTCGGGCGTTTCTCGACCTGCTTTTCGAGCATCACGGCGGGGATCTTGGCCGCCTCTTTGCTCTCCCGGTTGACTCGCTGCGGCGCGAACTCCTCTCTGTGCGGGGAATTGGAGAAGAGACGGCAGACGCCATCATCCTCTACGCCGCCGGCAAGCCCAGCTTCGTCGTCGACGCCTACACGCGCCGTATCCTCTCACGGCTGGGTCTGGTCGAGGAGAAGGTCCGCTACGACGAGCTTCGTGCCGTCTTCATGGAGAGCCTCCGCCCCGACGCGGCGCTGTACAACGAGTACCATGCCCTTCTCGTCCGGCACGGAAAGGAGCGCTGCAGTCCGCGCCCTGTGTGCGCGGACTGCCCGCTTCGGGCACGATGCGTCTTCCCCGACAATTCACAGGGAACTCCACAGGAGGCGAAGGAAGAGTGATTCGATTCGACCGTTCGCGTCTGCGTGACGTCGTGGCCCGAGCGGAGGCCCTTTCCATTCTGGAGGAAACGCTCGAGGCCGTCTCCCCGTGTCGCTTGATCCGGGCCCACGTCTCTCTGCGGGGAGACGTCCTGCAGGTCGGAGAAGCAAGCCATTCCATCGCCAATCGGCGGATCTTCCTTCTCGGGGCAGGCAAGGCGGCGGCGGTCATGGCGCAGGCGCTAGAGATGATCCTCGGGAACGCCCTGACAGCCGGGGTCGTCGTCACTCGTCACGGCCACTCCGTTCCCACGAGGCGGGTAGAGGTGTTCGAAGGCGGACACCCGCTCCCTGACTCAAGCGGAGCGGCCGGCGCGCTGGCGGTGCAAGCTCTGGCAAGAGAGGCGCGCAGGGGGGACCTGGTCCTCTGCCTCTTCTCCGGCGGGGGCTCGGCTCTCCTCTCGCTTCCGTCGCCGGGGTTAGACCTGGCGGACTTGCGGGCTCTGAACGACGCGCTTCTTCGTTCGGGTGCGGCGATCGACGAGGTGAACACCGTTCGCCGCCACGTGGTGTCCCTTCTGGGAGGCGGGCTGGCCCGACTTCTCGCGCCCGCGGAGACCATCACCCTTCTCCTTTCCGACGTCGTGGGAGACCGCCCCGAGGCGATCGCCTCAGGTCCGACCGTGCCCGACCCGACCACCTTCGAGGATGCTCGGGAGGTCCTCTTGCGTCGCAACCTCTGGGAGGCGGTCCCTCGTGCCGTTCGCGATCGGATCGAGCAAGGTCTGCGCGGCGAGGCTCCGGAGACGCCAAAGCCCGGCGATGCGGTGTTCGCACGGACGACCACGCTGGTCGTGGGGAACAACCGGACCGCCGTCGCCGCGGCTCTCGGCGCAGGAGAGGAGCGCGGCCGCGTCACCCAGGATCTGGCGAAGCCGATCGTCGGAGAGGCCCGCGGGGTCGGAGAGCACCTCGCTCATCTTGCCCGCGACCGCGCTGCGGCGAGCGCCGGGCGGACTCTCTTTGTGGCAGGAGGGGAGACCACGGTCACTGTCCGGGGATCCGGCCGTGGCGGCCGCAACCAGGAGGTCGCCTTGGCCGCCGCGGTGGCGCTTGAAGGTACGGCGGATACCGCTGTCATCTCCCTAGCGACGGACGGGACGGACGGACCAACGGACGCCGCCGGCGCGATCGTCGACGGGGAGACGGTACGCCGCGCGAGGGCCGCTGGGTTCGATCCGGCCGAAGCGTTGGAGAGAAACGATTCCTATCCCCTCCTCCTTGCGACCGGGGATCTGCTCTTCTCCGGCCCAACTCGCACGAACGTGGCCGACGTCTTCTTCGTTTTTCGGGGCTCTCTTCCAACGAACGCCCCGCCCTCGCGCTAGTCTGAGTCTACGTGGCATGCGGCGTCCCAGGCCGGTCTCTCTTCAACCTGTCGGTCTGCACGCGCTTCGTGGTATGATGCCCTCGCGACGGCGTCCGGTTCGTCGCGGGGAGGATGACGTGAATCGCATCTGTGAACTCCTGCACATTCGCTACCCCGTCTTCCTCGGCGGGATGGCGCATGTGTCACGTGCACCGCTCGTGGCCGCGGTCTCCGAGGCGGGGGGATTGGGGATCATCGGCTCGGGGGGAATGTCTCCTGCGGCGTTGGCCGCCGAGATTGGAGCGGTGCGCGAGAGGACCGGCAAGCCCTTTGGAGTGAACCTGATGCTCCTCGACCCCAACGTCGAGACCCAGGCGGAGGTCGTTCTGCGCGCGGGTGTTCCCCTGGTGACGACCGGCGCAGGGAACCCCGGCAAGTATCTGGAGTCGTTCAAGAAGGCCGGGACTCTAGTCTTCCCCGTGATCGCGGCCGTGGCGCTCGCACGGCGAATGGAGCGAGCTGGAGTGGATGGAATCATCGCCGAGGGCACCGAGTCTGGCGGTCACGTGGGTGAAGCGACCACGCTGTGCCTCGTCCCGCAGGTGGTTGATGCCGTCCGCGTTCCGGTTGTGGCCGCAGGAGGGATCGCCGACGGCCGCGGCCTCGCCGCGGCTCTCGTCTTGGGCGCACAGGGGGTGCAAGTCGGGACACGGTTCCTCGCCTCGGCCGAGGCCCCCGTCCATCCCAACTACAAGGAGGCGATCCTCAAGGCAACCGATCGCTCGACGCGTGTCACCGGTCGCAGCCTCGGGGCGCCGGTGCGGGCGATCGAGAATCGGATGACAAAAGAGTTCGCTCGCTACGAGGACGAGAAGCGGCCGCGGGAGGAGTTCGAGCGCCTGGCCGTGGGGGGGCTGCGCCGCGCCGTCCAGGACGGCGATATCGAGACTGGATCTCTTATGGCGGGCCAGATCGCCGGCCTGATCACCGCGGTCGAGCCTGTCGCGGCGATTCTCGAGAGGATGGTGAGCGACGCGCGGGCGCTCCTTCCCAGAGGAGTCCTGGACTAGTGTCTGTCGCCAACGAGAAGACCCTGCGCGACCTGGAGTACGATCGCTTGAAGGACGTGGTCAAGGGGTTCGTCTCGTCCTCGCTGGGAGAGGAGGCGATCGACGCGCTTACTCCGCTCTCCGATCGGGCCGAGATCGAGGAAGCCATCGCCGAGGTGAAGGAAGCGACCTTGTTCCTCGAGCCAAGAGTCCGGTTCTCTCTCGCCGGCGTGCACGATATCGCCCCGCTCTTCCTCCGGGCGAAGGAGCAGGCCCTCTTGGGAGGGGAGGAGTTGCTCCTCATCCAGGAGACGATCGACGCCACCGGTCGCGTGCGTGCCGAGCTCTGTGGTCAGGAATCCTGTCCCACGCTGCGGAGGTTTGGTGAAAGGCTGTCCGAGGAGCAAGCCCTTGCGAAGAGAATCCGCCAAGCGATCGACGAGCACGGTGCGCTTCGCGACGACGCCTCGCCTCTCCTCACGCAGCTTGTGCGCAAACGTCGCGCTCTCGAGGACCGGATCGAGCGCAAGCTGCGCGCCCTGATCGAACGGAGCCCGGAGCTCATCAGTGAAGCCGTGGTCACCCGTCGCTCCGGGCGTCTCGTGATTCCGATCAAGAGCGGAGCGCAAGGGCTGTCCTCGGACTTCGTCGTCCACGATCGTTCGGCGACCGGCCAGACCCTGTACGCCGAACCGATCGCTCTTGTCCCTGAGAACAACGCCA
>Ga0315294_10008328_pt1 | contig 11401 bp, 10 predicted proteins | sample YL17G13_40_MG_FD_203626 | JGI IMG/M metagenome (GOLD analysis project Ga0315294, IMG submission 203626) | Sediment microbial communities from Yellowstone Lake, YNP, Wyoming, USA - YL17G13_40 | ecosystem: Environmental > Aquatic > Freshwater > Lake > Sediment | place: USA: Wyoming | collected... | reverse complement strand
CCGGTGAAAACCGGGGTCCAGTCAGTTCGTAAGGCCCTGAAAACACTGGATTCCGGCTTTCGCCGGAATGACGCAAAAAGGAACCAAATCGATTTTTTCACACCTTCGGGGAGGGTAAGGGTGGGGGTGGTTGAATGGATCAATCCCCCTCCCCTTCATCCCCTCCCGCCAGGGGAGGGGAGATTGGGGGGGGAAGTAATTCATGAATCGCCCCTGCGAATTCCCGCTTTCTTTATCTCTTTATACCGGAAACATTCGACCACATGATCGTTCACCATTCCCACCGCCTGCATGAAGGCGTAGCAAATCGTTGAACCCACGAATTTGAACCCTCTCTTCTTCAGGTCCTTGCTCAGAGCATCGGATTCTCCGGTCCGGGCAGGGATATCTTTCAGACGGGCCCGCCGGTTCTGAATGGGTTTCCCTGCCACAAAACGCCAGATATAACGGTCGAAGGACCCGAACTCATCTACGACTTCCAAAAAAGCCTTGGCGTTCTGAACGGCGGCCTGGATTTTCAGCCGGTTGCGGATGATTCCGGGATTTCGGAGCAATTCCCGTATTTTTCTTCCATCGTATTCTGCCACCCGCGAAGGATCAAAGTGATCGAAGGCCCGCTGGAAGGCCTCCCGTTTCCGAAGGATGGTGAGCCAGCTCAACCCTGCCTGCGCCCCCTCCAGCATGAGCATTTCAAAGAGGCGGCGGTCGTCGTGCACCGGGACCCCCCATTCCCGGTCATGGTATTTTACGTAAAGGGGGTCTGTTCCGCTCCAATCACAACGCCGCTTCATGAGGCCTCCCGGAAAGAACAAAAGCAAAACTTAACCACAGAGGTCACAGAGCACGCAGAGAGAAAGACTGGAAAATTGGAATGATGGAATGTTGGAATATTGGGAAACCAATTGTATTACCCACCATTCCATTATTCCATTTCTTTTTTTCTGTTTAAACTCTGCGGTCTCTGCGTGCTCTGCGGTGATATTTTTTTCTTCATCCCCGGAGGGCGCAGAGACTTTTATAATTTCCTAAGCGACGAAAAATCCCCGTTCCCGAGTACGGGAACGGGGATGGCATGCAGTCTTGATCCTGGGCAAGGGTCTTTACAGCCTCAGTTGTCCAGCCGCTTCAAGACGGGAAGTTTGAGGAAAGGAACTCCTTCCTCTTCCAGGACCTTTTCTTCCTGGGGCAGGGCCGTGCCTTTGATGTTGCGCTTCTTGGACTCTCCCCAGTGGATTTTCAGGGCTTCCTTGGTGAAGTCCAACCCCACGTCCTCAAAATTCTTGTTCACATATTCAGTGATGACCCGGAGGGCCTGGTGGGCGTTGATTTTTTCTTCGGGGGGTTCAGCGGGACTTTCCGGTTTGGGGGCCGGGTCGCCGTGTTTTTTTATGCCAAAACTGGAAACGGCCTTTTCAATCCGGTTGTCCTCACAGACGGGGCAGTGAATGACCCGGAAAGCCTTCTGCTCTTCAAAGGCCTTGCTGCTCTTGAACCAGCACTCAAATTTGTGACCCTGGGAACAGATCAAATCAAAGATGATCATGGATGAACCATCTCCTATAAATTTTATCTTACCTCTTTTACGGGGCCCCGTCTACCCGGATCTGTTCCTTGCCCACCCCCGGTTTTTGAGGGAAGAACGCATGTTCGAGAAGAGCCAGGAGAGAGAGGGGCTAGCCCATGGGGTTCAGGCTGAAGGAATTCGGATCATCATCCTAAGGCGGTTATTCTTTCATTGGGTCGGGCCTGTCCCGGGGAGATTCGCAAGCGGAGATGGTTTGGCTCCGTCTTGCCTCTGGCGCTATTTCCTCGCAGGCCTCTTTTTGCGGAGGATCGGCGGGGAGGGGATTAGAAAACGATGATCCCGCCGAGCCTGATGATCCGAATTCCTTCAGTCTGAACCCCAACGACCACAGAAAACTCGGGATGGGCAAGGGATCTGTTCCTTTCCCATTCATCGGGGGTACCGGCTCGTTTTAAAGGCGTTTTGGGGATGGCTTCGGGGTTTTGGGATGCGGAAGGAATCAGGGGAAGGAAAGTTCATTCCTTTTCCGCATTACCCGCGGAAAAAGGTGGGAATAAGGCCTAAGAGGCGTTCTCCGAGACTGGAAAATGGAAAAGGTGGGGGGTTAATCCGCCTCAGAGAGAAATCGATCCAGGACATCCGCCAGGTCGATCGCCTGGATTGGTTTGGGAATATAATCGTCCATTCCCGCTTCCAGGCATCTCTCCCGGTCCTTGCCGGCAGCCAGGAGGGTCATTCCCACGATGGGGATATGCTGACCCGTTTTCTGCTCCTTCCGGCGGATAGCGGCGGCAGCTGCCAGACCGTCCAATTCGGGCAACTCGGTGTCCATGAGGATCAGGTGATAAGGGGCCTTGTCCAGGGCCGTCAGAACGGCGTTCCCTCCGGCCACCGTGTCTGCCCCATAGCCGATCTTCTGGAGCGTCTGGAGGCCCACTTTCTGGACATGAACGTCATTCGAAGCCAAAAGGATCCGAATCCGGTGCTTTTTCTCCTCGGCCAGAGAATAACGGGTGATGAGGGGAACCCCCGCGAAGTCAGCGGGAGAGGTTTTCCGGCTCACCGCCAGGGCCAGACAGTCCCGGAGCTGAGAGCTTTTCACCGGCTTGGTGAGGTAGCCTTCCACCCCGATCTCCTGCATCAGCAGGCCGTCTCCCCGGTTCCCCTGGGAGGTCAGCAAGACCAGAGTGGTTTCCGACAGGACGGGTGATTTCTTGATCTCCCGGGCAAGGGCGATGCCGTCCATTTCCTCCATTTCTTTGCTGAGGACGCAAAGCAAATAGGGGGTGTGGTCTTCCACTGCCTGGCAGAGCTTGACCAGGGCTTCATTCCCCCCGGCAGCGCCTTCCGCCAGGCATCCCCAGGATTGAAGCTGTCCCTGCAGGGCCTGCCGGTTGGCAGAATTTTCGTCCACCACCAGGATGCGCTTTCCCTGGAGAACCTGGGGGGTAATCCAGGGGAGGGCCCCATTCGTTTTTTGCTTGCGGAAAACGGCAGTGAACCAGAGGGTGGAACCCTGTTTCTTGTTTCCCTCCATGCCCACCTTGCCCCCCATCTTCTCCACCAGCTTTTTAGCCAGGGCTATTCCGATCTCCGCTCCCCCCCACTTTTCCTTTCCGGACCTGCCCGGAGGCAAGGGGAGGTCAAAAAGCCGGGCCTGAGGGCCGGAGGAAATTCCTTTCCCCGCCTTCATCACCGCGAAATGGACCGTGGCCCGGGTTTTACTCTCCTTCTCCAGGGTCACCTGGATCAGAATTTGCCCTTTCTCCTTGCAGCGGAAGGCAAGCTGGGTGAGATTGACCAGGATCTGGCGGAGTCGCGCCGGGTCACCGAACAGAAGAGAAGGAACCTCATGATGAATCAGGCAATCCAGCTCCAGCCCCTTCTCGCAGGCCCGGAGGGCCAGCAATTGAACCGTGTCTTCCACGGTCGTGCGCAGGTCGAAATTCATCCTGGCCAGGGTGAATTTCCCCTCTTCGATGAGCGAGTAATCGAGGAGGTCATTAACCAGGGTGAGAAGAGAATCGGCTGCAAGCCGGGATTTTTCGGCATACTCCCGCTGCTCGGGACTCGGGTTCGTTTCCAGGAGGGCCCGGTTCATCGCCTGGAGGCTGTTCAGGGAAGTCCGAATCTCCTTCGCCAGATCTCCCAGGGAATGAAGCTCGGGGGGACGAATTCTGCGAGTCGCCCGGGGGTTCGCCCGCCTTCTCTGCCCTTTCAACCCACGGGAAACGGAAATTTTTTTTAGGAGGCTGCCTTTTTTGGTTTTCACCGCTTTTTCTCCTGAGTTTCCGTGCTGAATATTGAGGTTGCTCTTCCGTCTGGCAGTAAATTCTTTCCTATTCTTCCATTTTTGGAAAATTTTTTCAACCGGACTTCGAGTCTTGCCCCCCTTACACTTTTGTTCTTTTCGTTTCTGCCGAAAAGCAAGCTTGTGGCCCGGGAGGAAGGGCGTTGCGCGGAAAAAGCATCGGCGGGAAAAGAATTCCCGCCGGAGATCCCCCCCTGCTTCCGCAGGGTGAGGCGGGCCCACCGGGCGCCCGGTCACGCGCTTCGCGTGACGCCCCTACATCGGACTAACCGTGTTCTTGGGGAAAGAACGGCTTGCCCGCCCGGTCCAAGAAATGAAATGCGCCTCATGGTTTTTTCGCGCAACGCCCTTCCTTCCGGGCCGGGCAAGGCCTGAAATTCAATAGGGCTTACGCCTACCTGCCGAAAAGTGAAGGGGGCAAAGACTTCGATTTTATCTCTCCCGGTCTGGAGCAAAAAATTTTTCCCGCCGTGGGTATCCGGAGGGGAACGGAGAGGGTGACTCTCCAGGTTTCACTGAGCCTTCAAAGGTCCCAGGATTTGGATGAGGAGAGGGTATCCATCCAATTGGGGAGGGATCCGGGCCTGGGTCTCGGCTCGGGGGCTGTCCAGGCCGACGATCATGGCCGGATTCCCCTGAGGATCCCGCCCGATCCCCACGGAGACCACCCCGGGGAGGGACATCAATCGGGCCTCGTGCTTTTTCTTCACCTCCTGGATGGAAGGCGTCATGATCTTATCCCCCGGGTAAAAGAAAGCGCAGAGGAGAAACAGAGGAATCCACAACCATCGCTTCACCGGCTCACTCCGAGGGCCGAGAAAACGTGTTCGATCCGGTTGATGATCGTGCTGTTTTCGCTGCCCGCAAAGAGGAGCCCGATCAGGCGATTCTGCGTATCCAGGATGGCTGACCCGCTGTCTCCCCCCTGGCTCATGGCCCCGGCCAGCAATTGATCGGTGAAACGGGCGGTTTTGTTCTCCCCGTATTGTACGGTAGAGGTGACATCCACCTGCTGAATCTCCCCGGTGGTCAGGCCGGTGGTGCGCCCGCTCTTCTTGATGGCCATCCCCAGGACCCCCGATCCCACTCCTGAAAGGGGGCCGATTTCCAGGATCTCGTCCTTAACCTCCGCGGGATTCAACGGTCGGGCGATGGCCGCATCCACCAGGTTGTCTTCCGCCTGGATGGTGATGGCCTGAAGCCGGGCGTCGCTGCCCAGGGCCCTGGCGAGGGAGTTGAGGAAATCGGCGACTCCCCGGGCGGTGGAGCATCCGCTGGACCCGCCGGTGAAGGAGATGGGAACGAAGGCCTCCAGGTTGGCAAGGTGGTCGTCGGGAAAACGGCCACCGTCGTAGGGACCCGGCTGAAGAATGGGGTCTCCGACCTGGGCCGCGTTGCTGTTGGCCAGGACGTGGTTGTTGGAAAGAATGAAAAATTCCCCGCCCTTTTTCACCAGGCATCCCAGGGTCCCGGCGGTGATGTCTTTGTGGCCGATGCTCACTCCCCCCGGCGCCGGCCGATAGCGCGCGGTGTGGGACTGAAGAGCCCGGATCACTCCGGTCTGGACAACATCCGTGGGGAGTCCTCCGATCGCGGAGGGGATCATTTCCCGGGTCGACAGTTTGGAGGGAGGGAGTTTTTGAACGACCGAACAGATGATGGAAAGAGTGGGGGTCTTCTTCCCCCCGGAGGATTTATAACCGATTCCTGTAGCGACCACGTTCGCTCGGGTTAACAGCTGGTTCCGATTCTCCTGCAGAACACCCTTCAGGTTAGAGAGTTCCTTTTCCATGGCTCCCTCCTTTTAAAAAAGTGTTTTTTCGCTAAAGGGTTCGGATTCTTGCCGGGGATCAGGCAACCTACCGGCTCGATATTGCTACGCGATCAGCTCTCCTTGAAAAATGGTTACCGCCTTTCCACCCAGATGAACGCGGTCCCCGGCTACCCGGACGCGGAGGGTTCCGCCGCGCTCGGAAGCCTGGTAGGCGAGGAAATCCTCCTTTCCGAGGTGCCGGCTCCAGAAGGGGCCCAGGGTGCAATGGGCTGACCCGGTGACCGGATCTTCATTCACCCCCACGGCTGGGGCAAAGAAACGGGAGATGAAGTCATAGCCGGGGGAAACAGCCCGGCTGGTGACGATGACTCCGCGGACCGGGATGCTTTTCAGGGCGGCAAAATCAGGATTCAGGCCGCGGACGGCTTCTTCCGAATCCACCTGAACAAGGTAATCGAACTTGCTCTTGCCGATATACTTTGCTTTTACCTTCAGGGCTTCCAGAAGGCCGGCCGGAGCATCGGCGGGCTCCTCGGTTTTGGCCGGAAAATTCAGCTCGATTTCTCCCCCTTTGGAAACGGCGGTGAGCAACCCGCTGCGGGTGTGAAACCGGGCCTGCTCCTCCCGGTGCAGAATGCCGGTCTCCCATAAAATGTGGGCGCTGGCCAGAGTGGCATGTCCGCACAGATCCACTTCCACGGCGGGAGTGAACCAGCGCAGGTTGTAACCGTCTTCCTGTTTGAGGAGGAAGGCGGTTTCCGAGAGGTTCATCTCCTTGGCCACGGCCTGCATCCAGGCCGCCTCCCGGGCCTGGGGAAGAAGGCAAACCGCCGCCGGATTGCCGGAGAAGGGTTTTTCCGTAAAAGCATCAACTTGATAGATAAGTACGCGCATTTTGTTCCCTCCGAGGCAACCCCCCCCGTCCCGCGAGGGGCCTTTTGGCCTGATCGTTTGCTTATGCGGAGCAATTATACCATTTTGCCGGGAAGGATGCATTCTTCAATCTCCTGGATTCCATGGCTCCGCCGGGGGCCCTCTGAATTCTTGACCCGGGGCGAAAAGCCCAAACCTAAAAAGGAAACGGGCAAAGCGGGATTTGCTCCTTCAGGCCGCCGGGCCTATTTCAATCTGGGCTTTACAAAACCCGTCAAAATGTCGATATAATCATTGAGAACCTCCATAATAAAGATTAGCAAAAATAATGAACTTTCATGCCACCGGGGGCGTCCTTGGCAGAATTCGGCCTGAGGGGCGACAACATGGGGTTCTAAGAACAAACTTATGGTCCCGGGTGCAACTCGGGTAGATTTTCGACGGGATCGCCCTTTGGCTTGCTTTTCGCTGGTAGGTTCAGACATCCACCCGGAGGGAAAAGATGGGAAATAGCAAATCTGGAAAACCATTTTCTGAAAAGGGCTCCTTTTATCCGCCCAAACAACGGCGGCAGCAGCTGCCTTCGAGCATCCCCAAGCCCCACGAGGAAGATCCGGATGCTCCCGAAAGGGTGCGTCAGATCATGGACCATCCCAGCTTTCGACGGGCCGATCAGGATCTCGACCTGCTCAAACGGGATGAGCTCCGGCCCACCCGCCTCCAGCTCGAATTCTTGAAACCGGAGCTGATTCTCGCGGAGCAGGGGATCTGCGGCACGATCGTAGTCCTGGGAGGGACCCGGGTCATTGAACCGGTGGCCGCCCGGCACAAAGTCGAACGGGCCCGGAAAGCCCTTGAACAGCACCCCCAAATCCCCGAGCTCAAGCACCGGTTGGCGGTAGCGGAGCGGATCTTGGCGAAGAGCCATTATTACGACGTAGCCCGGGAACTGGGGCGGCTCGTGGGGAAGGCCGGGCGTGGACCCGCGGATTGCCGGTTGGCGATTGTCACCGGCGGCGGGCCAGGGCTTATGGAGGCCGCCAACCGTGGGTCCTACGATGTGGAAGCCAAATCCGTGGGCTTGAACATCTCGCTTCCCCAGGAACAATATCCCAATCCTTACATCACTCCGGAGCTTTGTTTCCAGTTTCGCTATTTTGGCCTGCGCAAAATGCATTTTCACCTTCGGGCCAAGGCGATGGTTGCTTTTCCCGGGGGATATGGCACTCTTGATGAGCTCTTTGAGACGCTCTGCCTGATTCAGACGCGAAAAATTAAGCCGGTACCGGTCATTCTGGTGGGCGAGCAGTTTTGGCGTCGCGTTTTCGACATTGAATTTCTGGCCGCAGAAGGAACCATCGATCCGGAAGACGCCGAGCTTTTCGTTTTTGCCGAGAGGGCGGAAGAGATTTGGAAAATCATCTGCGATTGGTACGAGCAGAACGGGGAGAGCCTATTTTCCTGAGCGAACCACTCTTCCTCTTCCCCCCCCTTTTCTCAACCAAAAGGATCAGTCCGTGAATTATGAAATTCCTTCCGATCTGGATTCACGGACTGACCCCAATCCCAGACAGGAAATCGAATAACCGGCGAAAGGAGAGGAACCCGGATTAATCAACTCCCGCCACCTTGCTCCGCCGCTCCATCAGGACCACGTCCCGCCATTTTCCTTGCAGTTCGCCGAAGGCCATTTTGCCCACTTTCTCCCGGATCCCCAGCACCCGGAACCCATGCTTTTTGTGCAGCTCGATGCTGACCGTGTTTTCCGGAAAGATCCCGCCCTGGAGGGTCCAGAACCCGGCTTTTTCGGAGGCATCGACCAAAGCGGCGAGAAGCGTATCTCCGATTCCTCTTCCCCTGAACTTCTCGCCCACATAGATGCTCACTTCAGCGATCCCCGCGTAGACCTTCCGGGCCGAAACCCGGCTCAGGGCGGCCCACGCGGCAACCCGGCCTTCTACTTTGACGACCAGCCGCGGCTCGGCGACGTGGGATGAATTCCACTTTTCCCAATCCGGGACCACGGGCTCGAAAGTGGCATTCTCGGTGGCGATCCCCTCTTCGTAAATAGCCCGAACCTCCTCCCAGTCTTCCGGCTTCATCGCTTCAATTTTGTATTCCATGTTTTCTCCATGCAAGAATGGTTAAGAATAAAGGCGTGAGCGGTGAGTGGAAAAGCCTCTTTCCCCTCTAACTCTTTTCAATCTCCCCTCCCCGCTTTTCCTCGAACTGCGCGGGCGACCAGCCGGTCGCCCCTACAAACTCCGAGCTATCTTTTCCCCCGATATATTTCAAATCGCCCCCGAAGTCAAGAATTTCAGGTGAAAATTGGAAAAAAATCTTTTTCGGTACAGATTTGCCTGCAATCAGGAAAACATGCCTAATAAAAGGGCGCTGAAGCGGACATTTGATGGGCCGAAAAGCAGTGGGACTGGGTCTTGATGGTGGAGGGGCCCGGGGGGTAACACCTCGGGAGTTCTCGTTTTCTGGATGGAGGAGAGGATTTATTTCCCCCATGTGATCGGGCCGGTGAATTGGCAGATGGTGGAACCATTTCCTGACCCCGGACCGGCAGAATACCGGCGCTTGGCCGGCCGGTTAGCTCTGGCGGCCACCCTTGCAGACAGATAGGACTCAGCAACCATAAAAGTAATAGCCGAAGCGTGGCAAATATGGGATAGTTAATCATGGCGGATTCGTAAAAAGTCGAAATTCCATAGAATGACGGAAAAGGGTATTTTTAGAATTTTTGCGAGACCATCCATCATGATTTGCCCATGTTTTTGAGTTGTCCACAATAAGGGAAGTCTTCCCCAAAAGGATTTCTGGACAGCTTTTACAGGAAGGAATAAAGGCAGAGAAAAAATGTTAGCCCAGAAAAATCCTCACCCTCATCGGGAAACGATGGGGGAAGAAATCGCCAATAGTATCAGTCATGGCATCGGTACGCTTTTCAGTATCGCCGGCCTCGTTCTTCTCATCGTCTGGGCTGCGGGATCCGGGAGCGGATGGCAGATTGTCAGCTTCTCCATTTTTGGGGGTACCCTCATCATTCTCTACCTGGCCTCAACGCTTTACCACAGCCTTCCGATGCCCAGAGTCAAACAGGTTTTCAAGATTATAGATCATTCGGCGATTTTCCTCCTCATCGCGGGGACCTACACGCCGTTCATGTTGCTAAACCTCCAAGGCCCGTGGGGATGGAGCCTTTTGGGAATTATTTGGGCATTGGCCATCCTTGGAATCCTCATGAAGATTTTTTATATCTCTAAATTTCGGAAGATTTCAGTGGCCCTCTATGTTTTTATGGGCTGGCTGGCCATAGTTGCCTTTAAAGAAATATTCACCCACATTCCACCCCTCAGCCTGACCCTGCTCATTTTCGGCGGGCTGTCTTATACGATCGGCCTGACTTTTTATGGCTGGCGAAAATTGCCGTACCATCACGCGGTTTGGCATTTTTTTGTGATCGGCGGAAGTATTTTCCACTACCTGGCGGTATGGTATACGTTGTGAACCATTGGAAATCGGGAAACGATTTTCAGCGCCCGGCAATGGCCTGGAGCCCGTGAGGGGGGAATAGTAGACCGGATGAAGTTCGATTCCTTTTGCAAACCCCAATAAATGCCGGATCCCAGTCTTTTTTTGAGGATCTTTATAAGATGATCTTTCCTCTTGACACCCTCCCCCCGGTCTCCGTATCCTAAACCACTCTAAAGCATGCTCGATGAATTCGTAAAAAGTCATCCTTCCTGCACAGGCGGAAATCCAGGATATAGGAAAGGCATTGAAAAAACTGGATTCCCGGTTTCACGGGAATGACGGAAAGGCGAAGGGAAAGACTTTTTAAGAAACACCAGCATGCTTTTTTTCCAATTTTTAGACAGAGGAGGAATTTCCATGGTTCACAAAGGTCGCTCAGCTGGTAGGTATTTTCTTGCCCTCATCTGCCTGGTCACCCTGGGGCTTCTGGCGCTGGGCCTGACGTCCGCACAGGCCGCTTATCCGGACCGGCCGATCAAGATGATCGTGCCCTGGGCGGCGGGCGGCGATACGGACGCCATCTGCCGGGTCATCGCCAGCAACATGGAGAAGCACCTGGGGAAGCCCGTGGTCATCGTCAACATCACCGGTGCCTCGGGGACCGTCGGGGCCCGCGAAGCCAAGAAGGCGGCCCCGGATGGGTACACGATCCTCTCGGTCCACGACTTCATCCACACGACCTATTACACCGGCGTGTCTGAGCTCTCCTACAAGGACTTTGAGCCCGTCTGTCTCCAGACCTCGACCCCTTCGGTCTTCGCCGCCCATGGCAAGACTCCCTGGAAGAGTTTTAAAGAACTGGTCGAGGACGCCAAGAAGCGGCCCGAACAGATCACCATGGGAGCGACCCTGGGGTCCACCAGCCACTTCTTCCCGGCCATGGTTGCCCAGGCGGCCGGGGTCAAGTGGAAGTTCGTGAGTTATGAGGGAACCGCCCCCCGGATGACCGCCCTGCTGGGGGGGCACGTCCTGCTCGGGGAGACGAACCTGACCCAACTCGATAAAGTCAAAGCAGGACAGTTGAAAATGCTGGCCATTGCCACGGCCCAGCGACTTCCTGAAATCCCGGATGTCCCCACCCTGAAGGAGCTGGGGATCGACATTGTGTACGCCGTTAACCGGGGAATCATCGCCCCCAAGGGAACCCCGGAGGCCGCGCTGGCGAAGCTGGAAGAGGCCTGCGCCAAGGCGGCTAAGGACCCGGCAGTCATGGAGTCGATGAAAAAACAGGGAACCTTCGTCGAGTTTATGGACCGCAAGGCCTACGCCGACTTCCTTCAGAAGAACGACAAGATCAACGCCGACCTGGCGCAGGCCCTGGGCTATAAGCGGAAGTAGGGAATATCATGGGACGCGACACCTCGATCGGGGTCGG
>Ga0315294_10008327_pt1 | contig 11401 bp, 12 predicted proteins | sample YL17G13_40_MG_FD_203626 | JGI IMG/M metagenome (GOLD analysis project Ga0315294, IMG submission 203626) | Sediment microbial communities from Yellowstone Lake, YNP, Wyoming, USA - YL17G13_40 | ecosystem: Environmental > Aquatic > Freshwater > Lake > Sediment | place: USA: Wyoming | collected... | reverse complement strand
CGCCGATCAGTTGCTTGGGCACGTCGGGGTCGGCCACATCACCAGCCAGGCCGATAACCTTCGCGCCGGTCTCTTGAGCCAGGGTGTTCGCCGCGTTAGAGATCTTCCCCGCGTCGCGGCTGTTGATTGCCACGTGGCAGCCCTCGCGCGCCAGGCCAAGAGCAATGGCATAACCCAATCCGCGGCTGGCGCCGGTGACCAGGGCGCGTTTGTCTTTCAAATGCAAATCCATTTTGCCTCCTGGAAGATTTTATTCTTGTCTACCGAAAAAACTCACCACAGAGAACACAGAGTTCTTCTTTGTAACTCTCAGTGTTCTCTGTGATCTCTGTAGTATAACAACCTCTTTGCAATGGGGTCATTTTTCTTTTTCTTCGCGGTGAACTAACGCGCCCCCCTCCTCCCGAATTGCCTCTCCAGCATATCCACTGATAAATGGATCATCGTCGGCCTGCCATGTGGACAGGTGCGCGGCGAGGCGCAGGTTTCCAGGTCGTTCAGCAGGGCGCGCTGCTCTTCGGGCGAGAGCACCTGTCCGGCCTTGACCGCCAGCCGCTTACAGACGCGCCCAGCAACGCGGGCTTCCACTTCAGCCTGCAAGGGGGTCTCGTCTTCCTCGAAATCTTCCACCACGGCGCGCAGCGCGGCAGAGGGGTCGCTGTCTACAAACAGGAGCGGCACGGCGCGCACCTGGAAGGTATTGGGGCCGAAAAGCTCGACTTTGAAGCCGAAGTGCTGGAGGATGGGCAGATTAGAAACCAGTGTCTCGGTAGATTGGGGGGGCAGGTGGATGACCGCTGGAGTCAACAATGCCTGGGACGGAATGATCTTCAGATTATGTTGCGCCATCAGCTTCTCGAACAGCACCCGTTCGTGCGCGGCGTGCTGGTCAATCAGGTACAGGCCGTCCGGGCCTTCGGCGACCAGGTATGTTGCCCCGATCTGACCGATGAGGCGGAGCAGGGGAACAGGGGGACTGTGGAGCGGCGGAGCAGGGGGGCTGGGGAGCAGAGATGGAGGGGGGACTTCTGGTGGCTCAGTGCCAACTGGCAACTGATCACTGGTCACTGATGACTGGTCACTGGCGAATGACCACGCCGGGTCAACCTGCCTGGCCGGAGTACCCCACAAAGTGGGCGCGACCTGTGGCACGGGGGCGTAAGCCAGCAGGGCGCGGCGCACGGCGCGCTGCACAAAGCTGAAGACGCGGTCCTGCTCCCGGAAGCGCACCTCAGCCTTGGCCGGGTGGACGTTGACATCCACATCAGCCGGCTCGACCTCCAGGAACAAGACCGCCAGCGGATAACGTCCGACCATCAGCAGGGTGTGATAGGCTTGCAGCAGCGCGGCGGACAGGGGGACGTTTTGCACCCAGCGTCCATTGATGAAGAAGGTGATCTCGCGACGATTGGAACGCGTCAGCGCGGTCGGGCTGATGAAACCGGTCAATTTCATACCCGTTTCTTCGGCCAGCACTTCGAGCATCTGCTTGCCAACCTCCACCCCATAGAGCGCAGCCAGGATGGCGCGCTGGTCGCCGTCACCGCTGGTCTGCAGGCTGGATGTCTTCCCCTCGGTGAGCTTGATGCGCACATGCGGATAAGCCAGGGCGTAACGGGCCAGCAGAGCGTCAATGGCGCGCCGCTCGGTCATATCCTTTTTGAGGAACTTGAGCCGCGCCGGGACGTTGTAGAACAAGTCCTCGGCCCGCACGAGCGTGCCTACCGGCGCGCCAATGATCTCTACACGCCCGGTCGCGCCACCCTCCACGTGCAAACGCGCGCCAGCGGCAGAGTCCGCCGTGCGCGAAGTAATGGTCAGCCGCGCCACCGAGCCGATGGAGGCCAGCGCCTCGCCGCGGAAGCCCAGCGTGGAGATGGCGAACAACTCCTCAGCGCGCGCCAGCTTCGAGGTCGCGTGACGGGCGACGGCCAGCGGCAGCTCGTCAGCCGGGATGCCGCAGCCATCATCGGCGACTTGGATCAGGGTCCGGCCCGCCGCGCCGATCGTCACGGAGACGGATTTCGCACTGGCGTCCAGGGCGTTTTCGAGCAGTTCCTTGACCACCGAGGCGGGACGTTCCACCACTTCACCAGCGGCGATCTGGGAGGCAACCTCAGGCGGCAGTAGTCGGATGGGCATGTCCCTATTATAGTAGCTTCGAGCTACTATTGTACGAGTTTTCCACTATAATGGTAGCCTAAGGGCTACCATAATAACCCCATGCCTTTTACCACCATCTTCTTCGACCTGGACGAGACCCTCTACCCGGCCTCCTGCGGCTTGTGGCCGGCCATCAAAGAGCGCATCAACCTGTACATGCGGGAACGGCTGGGCTTCACGCCGGAGCAGATCGAAATCCTGCGGGATAGGTACTTTCGTGAGTATGGGACGACCCTGCGCGGCTTGCAGGCCAACCACAACGTGAACGAGGAAGACTACCTGACCTTTGTCCACGCTCTCCCTTTGGAGGAGTACCTGCAACCGGACACGGAACTGCGCGCCATGCTGGAGGCTTTGGCGGCCCAAAAGCTCATCTTCACCAACGCCGACGCTGCCCATGCCTATCGAGTCATCCACGCCCTGGGGCTGGACGGCTGCTTCAACGCCATCCTGGACGTGCACGTCGTCGAGCCTTACTGCAAGCCGATGCGCCAGGCCTTCGAGATCGCCCTGGAATTCGCCGCGGAAAGCGACCCTGGCCAGTGCGTCGTCATTGACGACCTGCCGTACACGACGCGTGCGGCGCGTGAGATGGGCTTTTTCACCGTGCTGATGGGGGAGAATGGCTCCCCTGCGGATGCCGATGCCAGGCTTGCCCGTTTGGTGGATCTGCCAAAGATCCTCGATGGGCGATAAGAATTCGGCTCTCCCGTTTTTGGCAGGAAAACTCTACAACAACCCCCAGAGAACGGGGGCAAGAGGGCACAAAGCGGAAAACCCAAAAACTCTTACGTTCCTTTTACACAAGGCGGCTACAATTTCATCTTGCTTTAATCACGGCGTGATAGGCTATTGCTCAGTTGTACCACAAGGAGATTCTTGGTATGAATAACAAAGTCCTGCGCGTTATATTGGTCTTGTTCGTCGCTGGCGTGCTGGTCGTCGGCTCGTTCGGTGGAGGGTTTGTTACGGGGCGCCTGCTGCCCGCCAATACGATTGTCCCAACGCTGGCGCCACAGGTCACCGCCACGCCGGGCGGAGACGAAAGTTTACAAACGACCTTCCAGCCGTTCTGGGAAGCCTGGAGCATCGCCCACCAGAGATATGTGGATCAACCGCTGGACGATACGGCGCTGATGCGCGGCGCCATCCGTGGCATGATGGCAGCCCTGGGCGATGCCCATTCCGCCTATTTGGATCCACAGGAATACAAGGAAGCTGAAACCTCTATATCCGGCGAATATGAGGGCATTGGCGCCTATGTGGATACCACCAAAGACTATCTGACGGTTGTCAGCCCAATTGCAGGTTCTCCTGCCGAAAAGGCTGACTTGAAATCCGGCGACCAGATCATCGCCATTGACGGCCAGGATATGACCGGCGTGAACCCTGAGCTGGCGCGGCAAAAAGTGCTGGGGCCGGCAGGCTCGACCGTCCACCTGACCATCCTCCGCGAGGGCATAGACCAGCCATTGGAGTTCGATATCGTCCGCGCCAATATCGTCATCCCCAGCGTGGAAAGCAAGATGCTGGATAATGGCATCGCCTACGTCAAACTCTCGATCTTTGGCGATAACACGGCGACTGACCTCCACCAGGTGCTCAAAGACCTGATGGCGCAACAGCCAACCGGCCTGATCCTCGATTTACGCAACAACCCCGGCGGCGTCGTACCGACCGCCATTCAGGTCGCTTCCGAGTTCATCGGGGATGGCGTCATCATGTACGAACAACAAGGCGATGGCACCCGCACGCCTACCAACGCGCTTTCAGGCGGCCTGGCAATAGACATCCCTCTGGTCGTGCTGGTCAACGAAGGCTCGGCCTCGGCGTCCGAGATCGTCGCTGGCGCCATCCAGGATTACAGTCGCGCCAAGCTGGTGGGTGTAACCACATATGGTAAAGGCTCGGAGCAGAATTGGGTGCCTCTCTCCAATGACCAGGGCGCGGTTCTCGTGACCATCGCCAGGTGGCTGACCCCCAACGGGCGCACCATTGACAAGATCGGCCTGACGCCTGATCTTGTCGTCAAGATAACCGACGAGGATATTACCGCTGGTCTCGATCCGCAGTTGAACACAGCTACTGCATTCCTGCTCCAAATGGTTGCGGGTATCCCAATCGCTCCACAAGAATCTGCCTTATTACCCCAATTCCCGCATTCGTCGGTTGAATTAATATACCACCCTGAAGCAGGTACTCTATCCACTCCAGATGGGCAGATTGCCTACATTTTGGACCAGGAAAACAATCGCTGGCTACCTTACGTTCCGGACGAAATCAAAAGGTCTCTCCCTACTGATTTTAATCTTCATGAAGATTCGATAGGTTGGGCCATTCGCTCGGCAGATGGCCAAGAATTATTTATATGGGACCCAGTCTCCTTTACTTGGATATTCGCGAATATGTTATCTACTCCCGCTTCAGAATCCTCAACAGCTACCTATTCGCTTATAACGTGTCCGCTTGCTATGCCACCACATCTGACGATTGGCAAACCAGCTCGCCTGACAATCAACCTTAATGTGCGCTCATCGCCTGGCATCGAAGACAACTGGCTTCAGACTCTGCCGGTTGGCACTCAGGTGGAGGTTCTGGATGGAGCGCAGTGTATTCCGTACGGTAGTGGGGCTTATCTCTGGTGGCAAGTGAGTATCTCCGATGGTACCACCGGCTGGTTGGCCGAAGGTTCACTGACAGGAAAATACTACTTCATTGAGGTAGTCAAATAAAATCTCGCAATATGTGCCTTAGGATTACTAACAGGAGATAGTTTATGTTCTTCGACCCGACTTATTTGATCTACATGGCGCCGGCCTTCCTGATCATGCTGCTGACGACCTGGTACATCAACTCGGCGTACCGGACATGGGGCCGGGTGCCGGCGCGCAGCCAGATGACCGGCTACCAAGCCGCGCAGCGGCTGATCTCGACTGGCGGCCTGGTCGGGATCCAGATCCAGGCCGCAGCCGGGAAGCTCACTGATAACTATAACCCGCGCGACAAAGTGCTGCACCTCTCGCGCGGCGTAGCGGAGAGCGCCTCGGTGGCCTCACTGGCGGTTGCCGCGCACGAGCTGGGCCATGCCATGCAGGATCGCGATGGTTACCTGCCCTTGCGCTTCCGCGCCGCACTGGTGCCGATGGTCAACATCGGCTCGTACCTCGGCTGGATCCTGATCTTTCTGGGCTTGTTGCTGAACTTCACGAATCTGGCCTGGCTGGGTGTACTGGCCTTTGCCGGCGGCGCGATCTTTTCCCTGGCGACCCTGCCGGTGGAATTGAACGCCTCGGCGCGCGCCCGTCGCCTGCTGACCAACTCCGGCCTCATCATCGGCGAGGACGAACAGCGCGGCGTCAACACCGTGCTCAACGCCGCCGCGCTGACCTACGTGGCTGCGCTGGTCACGGCGGTGATGCAACTACTCTACTACGCTTCATTGGTATCCGGCTTCGGTAGACGCCGGAGATGATTACTCGATGTGCAACCTCCCGCAGGGTTACAAGTCACCTGCGGGAGGTTTTTCTATGCCGACCTACCCCACCTTGGTTTTGACACTCTCGATCTTATCCGCGATCGTCTGCTCCCGGTCTGTCCTTGTCCCCAACCTGATCGAGGTCGAGACGCGCGGCACGCCCATCTCGTGCAAAGCTTCGTGGCAGCGCTTGAAGGCTGCGAAGACCGCCTCCCACTCGCCCTCCACGTTCGTCCCGTAAGCGTGCAAGCGCGGATTCAGGCCAGCGTCGGCAAGGATCCGCTCGCAGGCCGCGACGTATTTGGATACCGAGACGCCCACGCCGATGGGGATGACACATATATCTGCGATCACCTTCATTTCTGCCTCTCTTCTTGTGACTTGTCCCCCACAGTATAAGACAAATATCCCTCGAAAATCAAGCGCGACATCTCCACGCGGAAGTGTTATATATTATAGCCAAGTACTCATCCTCTCCCCAAGGAGCCTCCTATGCTCGCCATCGAAAAAATAAACACGAACAATAAATCTCAAGCCAGACGTTTCGTCGAATTCTACTACGATCTCTACAAAGACTGCCCGCAGTGGGTCCCGCCGCTGTATATGGATGCGTATCTCCCGCTCAACCGCAAGAAACATCCCTTCTTCGAGCACTCCGGGGCCGATTTCTTCCTGGCCGTGCGGGATGGCGAAGTGGTAGGCCGCATCTGCGCCGGGGAAAACAAGCCGTTTAATGAATACCACAAGACGAAAAAAGCCCAATTTTATTTCTTCGACGCCATTGACGACCTGGAGGTCGCCCGTGCACTCTTCGCTGCCGTCTTCGACTGGGCGCGGGAGCGCGGACTGGACACTCTCATCGGGCCGAAGGGACTCTCTCCCTTCGATGGCTACGGCATCCTGATCGAGGGTTTCGAGCAGCATCAGATGATGACCATGATGAACTACAACTACGACTACTACCCAAAGCTGGTCGAGGCACTCGGCTTCGAGAAAGAAGTTGATTTCGTTTCATGCTACCTGCCCTCGGAGGCCTTCAAAATCCCTGAACGCATCGAGCGCGTTGCCAAGCGTGTCATGGCGCGCGGCAACCTGTGGGTCAAGCACTTCAAAAGCAAGAAAGAACTTATCTCGTGGGCGCAGCGCATCGGCGAAACTTACAACCGCACCTTCATCCACAACTGGGAGTACTATCCCTTCTGCCAGGGTGATATTGACTATGCCGTTCAAAATGTCTTCATGGTTGCCGACCCGCGCCTCATCAAACTCATCATGCACGGCAAGGATATCGTCGGCTTCCTGTTTGCCTTCCCGGACGTATCCGCCGCGCTTCAGCGCGCCAAAGGCCGCCTGTTCCCCTTCGGCATCGTGGACATCCTGCTCGAAATGAAGCGCACCAAGACCGTCTCTGGCAACGGCATGGGCATCCTGCCCGAATTCCAGGGCACCGGCGGCAACGCCTTGCTCTATTACGAAATGGGTAAGACCTTCTTCGACTTCCACCAGTTCGAACATGTCGAGATGACGCAGGTGGCCGAGACCACCAAGCAGATGCGTGCCGACCTGAAGAACCTGAACGGCGTGGAGTACAAGAACCACCGGGTATATAGGAAACACCTATAAAGTACAGACCCTAAAGGTCTCGAAGACCTTTAGGGTCTGATCTTGGAGGAAACATGTGCCACCCTCTTGACTTCATCCCCAACGCCTCCCGCAAGCCCCTCTTCATTGCGCTGCTCCTCTGGACCCTGATCCTGTTCGCCATTTTCCAGCCGCTTTCTGCCCCGCTGACGACTCCCGCCGCCCCCTCCGGCATCGTCTCGTTCGAGCTGGCGCGTACGCCCGAAAACGCGCAGGCGCTGGTCACCTCGTGGGATGGGCGCGCCAAGTTATTCGCCGCCTTCGGCCTGGGCTTCGATTATCTCTTCATGCCCTCCTACGCCTTCGCCATCGCCCTGGCCTGTCTGCTGGCGGCTGGACGGCATCCGGGCGCGTTCGCCAAAATCGGCACGTGGCTGGGCTGGGGCGCGTTCCTGGCCGCGATCTTCGACGCCGTCGAGAACATTGGCCTGTGGAACTCATTGCTCGGCCCGGTCGGCGCGACCTGGCCGCAGGTCTCTTACTGGTGCGCGACGTTCAAATTCGCCTTGATCCTGCTCGGCATCCTCTACGGGCTGGTGGGTTGGGTCTGGCCGAGGAAACGGGGCTGAAGGTGAAAGTCACCTTTTCTCACACTTGACAAATAGACGGTTATCTATATAATATCAAATAGATGGTTATCAATATGGCAACATTCGACCCTGTCCTCTTTGCCAAAACCCTGGCCGATGAGACGCGGCAGAAGATCATGAAACTCTGCTGCTGCAAGTGGCTCTCGGTCAACGAGATCGTCGAGCATCTTAGCGTCAGCCAGCCAACGGTGTCGCATCATCTCGCCATCCTGCGCGAAGCAGGCCTGGTCGAGGTCCGCGAGGAAGGCAAGCAGACGTTCTACAAACTGAACCAGAAGCGCATCACCGTCTGCTGCGGGCAATTGCAGGCAAATTTTGCCTCCGAGAATGGACTGGTCGAGACAGTCTCTTGAAAACAAATCATCGTGTCGCTGCGAAAGGGAGTGTCGTTGCGAGGAGGGCGTTCTGTGCCCGACGAAGCAATCTCCTGGCCGTGAAGGAGATTGCTTCGGGCTGGAAAGAGCATCCAGCCCTCGCAACGACACAGTAGTCTCTTTTTTTGACCTGATATATAGACTTTCGTCTATTTGACAGATTCTCAAACTGGAGGAAGAAATGACCCAAAACCCCACCCCCATCCACGAAATTGTCCGCGAACATTATGCGGCGCAAGCCCGCTCCGGCAGTTCCTGCTGCGGCGACACCTCGAGTTGTTGCGATTCGAAGAATGCCCTCTATCCCGTAGAACTGCTCACCAACCTGCCAGACGACGTTGCCAGCTTCAGCCTGGGCTGCGGCAATCCGATCAGCGTGGCCGCGCTCCGGCCCGGCGAAACCGTCCTGGACCTCGGCTCCGGCGGCGGGCTGGACTGTTTCCTGGCCGCCAAACAGGTCGGCGAAAGTGGCAGCGTCATCGGAGTGGACATGACGCCGGAGATGCTCGAACGCGCCCGCCTCGCCGCGTCCCGGCTCGGGTTCCGGAACGTCGAGTTCCGTCAGGGATACCTCGAAAGCTTGCCGGTCGAAGCCGCCAGTGTGGACGTAGTCATCTCGAACTGCGTCATTAATCTCTCGCCGGATAAACCGCAGGTCTTCCGCGAAGTATTCCGCACTCTCAGGCCGGGCGGACGCGTCGCCGTCTCGGACATCGTGACCAATGGGCCTTTGCCGGAGGCGCTGCAAAAGGATATGGAAGCCTGGGGCGCGTGCGTGGCCGGCGCGCTGGACGTGAGTGAGTACACAACCGGCCTGACCGAGGCCGGTTTTACCGATGTCAAAGTCCAGCCGAAAGGGGATGCCAGCGAACTCATCGAGGCCGCCGGGCTGAAAGGGAAAATCTTCTCGGCCGCGATCACTGCCCGCAAACCGGCATAACCCGACAAGGAGACGATTCATGATTAGCACGGGTGCGCTCGCTGAAACCCCACAGGTTCTTTCCACTACCTCCCGCCTCACCGCCGCCGACCGCTGGGATCACTTCCTGGCGCGCGTGGGCGTGAAGCGCGGCGAACACCGGGTCGAGCCGGGGCTTTACGCCCTGGGAAAGCCCACGCCGGATTCGCCGGTCTTCGTCACTGCGAACTACACCCTCAGCTTTGACGCCCTGCGCGCCGCGCTGGATGGGATGGATGGATACATTCTGGTGCTGGATACCCAGGGCATCAACGTCTGGTGCGCAGCTGGGAAAGGGACGTTCGGGAGCGATGAAATCGTCCACCGCGTTTTCGCGACCGGTCTCAAAAACGTGGTCAACCACCAGAAACTCATCCTGCCTCAGTTGGGCGCGCCCGGCGTCGCTGCCCACGAGGTCAAGAAGCGCACCGGCTTCAAGGTCGAGTACGGCCCGGTGCGGGCGGTCGATCTGCCCGAATACCTGAAAAGCCACAATGCCTCGGCTGAGATGCGCCGTGTGCAGTTCACCCTGCGCGACCGTGCGACTTTGATTCCGGTGGAACTCGTCCACGTCATCCTGCCGACCTTGATCGTGGCCATTATCCTTTATTTCACCGGCGGCATTGTGTCCAGCCTGGCGACGGTGACGGCCGTCCTGGCGGGGACGGTGCTGTTTCCCATCCTGCTGCCCTGGCTCCCCACGAACAATTTCAGCACGAAGGGATTCATCCTCGGCGGACTGGCCGCTCTGCCCTTTGCCCTGTCAGTATTTATCCGCCATCCAGATTGGACCTGGTACCGGCAACTCGGGCAGGCGCTGGGCTTCCTGCTGGCCATGCCGGCGGTGACGGCTTTCCTGACGCTGAATTTCACCGGCGCGACAACCTTTACTTCGCGCACCGGTGTCCGGCGGGAAATGTTTGCTTACATCCCGGCCATGGCTTGGACCTTCGCGGCCGGCATCGTTCTCAACCTCGTCTTTGTCTTCGTCCGCTGATCGGAGGCCCGGATATGTTCGACGCTTACGCTGTCAATACGCTCGCCTACAACCCGGAATTGTGCAACGGGTGCGCCATGTGCACGGCAGTCTGTCCGCACGCGGTGTTCGAGATGAACGGACGAAAAGCCCAACTCGTCCGCCCGTCCGCGTGCATGGAATGCGGCGCCTGCCAATTGAACTGCGCGACCGACGCCATTGCAGTCGAAAGCGGCGTGGGCTGCGCGGCGGCAATGATCTGGGCAGCTTTGAAGGGACAGAAGGAAGCCTCATGCAGTTGTTCATAGGCCGATTACTACTTCGTTTTTAGTTTGACAGTATGTGACTGATAAATCTCTAAGGTTTTGCTAATCTCCCCACCCTTGACAGTGCAATCTTTCAGAGGTATAAAACATACCGACCAGTCGGTATGTTTTTGTTTCATCGGTCCTCACCCCCGGCCCTCTCCTTCACCCCCTTCGGGGGCGCTTCGCGGGGAGAGGGGAGAAAGAAAGGAACCATGCAGCAACGCAGCGAAGAGACACGCCTCCGCATCCTGGATGCAGCCGTCAAGCGATTTGCCATCGCCGGATACAATGCCGCCAGCGTGGACGATATCTGCTCGGCGGCCGGGGTGAGCAAAGGCGCTTTCTATCATCACTTCCCATCCAAGCAAGCTGTCTTCCTGGCCTTGCTGGAAGGCTGGTTGACGATGATTGACATGGGCATGGAGGCGGCTCGCAAGGAGACCGTCCCAGAGACGCTGGTGTACATGACCAATCTCTATCCGGCTGTCTTCGCCTCGGCTGAGGACCGCCTGCCCATGTTCCTGGAGTTCTGGCTGCAAGCCAGCCGCGATGAGACCGTCTGGCAAGCTCTCATCGCTCCTTATCGCCGTTACCAGGAACATTTTACGGAACTCGTCGAAGGCGGTATTGCCGAAGGTTCGCTCAAAGCGGTGAACCCGCAGATCGCTGCGCAGCTCATTCTCTCTCTGGCAGTGGGCTTGCTCCTGCAAGGCGTGCTCGACCCGAAAGGAGCCGATTGGCAGAAAATAGCCGAACAGAGTATGCAGATTATGATGAATGGATTAGCAATATGATCTTAGTTACCGGTGCTACCGGACACATTGGCAACGTTCTGGTGAGAAAATTGATCGAGCAGGGTGAAAAAGTTCGCGCCTTGATCTGGCGCGGCGAGGACACCACCCCGCTCGAAAAACTG
>Ga0315294_10008324_pt1 | contig 11403 bp, 6 predicted proteins | sample YL17G13_40_MG_FD_203626 | JGI IMG/M metagenome (GOLD analysis project Ga0315294, IMG submission 203626) | Sediment microbial communities from Yellowstone Lake, YNP, Wyoming, USA - YL17G13_40 | ecosystem: Environmental > Aquatic > Freshwater > Lake > Sediment | place: USA: Wyoming | collected... | reverse complement strand
CCGGCCGGACGCCGGCTTCCTGGAGGCGGCCCAGGCCGCGACGGACCTCGCCGCCGAGCGACTCCCCATCGTGAAGGGCGAGGATGGATTGCCGCGAACCGGGAACGTGCAGGCCCTCCACGGCTATTGGCAACTCCTGAAGTAGAGACCCACGGGCGTCCGCCGCCCTGGCGTTCAGGGATTCCGGATTGGGGGAACCCGTCGAAAGGGGAGAGAAGTGCGTCAGAGCTTTGACGAAGCCATCCCGCGTGAGAACACCGATTGCGTGAAATATGACGATTGTCTGAATCGGTTTGGCCGGCGCGACCTCTTGCCCATGTGGGTCGCCGACATGGATTTCCGCACGCCCGCCTGCGTGCGCCAGGCATTGCAGCGGGTGGTCGATCATGGGGTTTACGGATATCACCTGAAGACCGAGAAGTACTACCGGGCCATCGTGGACTGGTGGGAGCGGCGACACCAGCATGCGGTCGACCCCGCGTCCATTTTCTTCAGTCCGGGCGTCGTCCCGGCCGTGAGCCACCTGGTGCAGGCGCTGACCACGAAGGGCGATGGCATCATCGTTCAGCCGCCGGTCTACTTTCCCTTTTTCTGGGCGATTCAGGTCAACGGCCGGCGGACGCTGCAGAACCAGCTCCGGGAGCACCGGGGCGAGTACTCCATCGATTATGAAGATCTGGAGCGGAAAGCCCGCGAGGCCCGGATGCTGATTCTCTGCAGTCCGCACAACCCGGTGGGCCGGGTCTGGCGACGCGAGGAGCTGGAGCGGGTCGCCGACATCTGCCTGCGCCACGGCGTGATCATCCTGTCGGACGAGATCCACAACGACTTGGTGTTCCGTCCCGTGCGGCACGTGCCCACGGCCTCGCTGTCGCCTGACGTGGACCGCATCACGGTGACGTGTCATTCCGCGAGCAAGACGTTCAACCTGGCCGGACTCTCGACCGCGTACGTCGTGATCAAGGGGCCGGACTTGCGGCAGGCATTCAAGCAGGGGAGTGAGCCCCTGCACGTCGAGGCGCTGAATACGTTCGGGTTGCGGGCGATGGAGGCGGCGTTCACGCAGGGCGAGCCCTGGCTCGACGCCCTGCTCGAGTACCTCGAGGGGAACTACCGGTTGGTCCGCGACGATTGCGCAGAGCACCTCCCGCGCGTGAGGCCGAGTCCGCTGGAAGGCACGTATCTCGTCTGGCTGGATTTCAGAAGCTACGGCTTCTCCCCCCAGGAATTGAAGGACTGCATCATCCAGAAGGCTCGCCTCGGCCTGAACGACGGCCCCACGTTCGGTCCGGGCGGGCATGGATTCCAGCGGATGAATATCGCATGCCCGCGGCAGGTGGTTCGGCAGGCCCTCGATCAGCTGAAAGCGGCCCTGGGCTCGGGCGAACGATGACCCTGCGACTCACCCGCGCCGTGCACGGGGAAGCGAGTATCCCGGCCGGGTGGGGTGCCAGAAGTGCCCAGCGTCTGAAGGGTGATTGAGAAGCGGGAGAACCACACCCTCATGATGGCCCTGGCGCTGGCGCGCAAGGCGCCGGTGCTGCAGGGCGCCATCCGGCGCGGAATCTACGAGCGGGGCCTCGCCTCGCCCATGCCGGCCACCTACGAGATGACCCTCGGCCTGATCGCGTTCGGCGAGATCGGCCGGGAGGTGGCGGCGCGGGCGAAACCGTTCGGTTTCAAGCTCATCGCGCACGATCCGTTCGTCGATCCGGCGGTGGCCGGGCGCCATGGGGTGACCCTGGTCGGGCTGGACGAGCTCTTGACCCAGGCGGACATCGTCTCGGTACACGCGCCGCTCACGAAGGAGACCTTCCACCTGCTCGGCGCGCGCGAGTTCGCGCTCATGAAGCCGACCGCCTACGTGATCAACACCGCGCGGGGGGCCGTCATCGATCAGGTGGCCCTCATCGCGGCGCTGCAAGGGGGCCGCATCGCCGGGGCGGGGCTCGACGTCTTCGAGCGGGAGCCCCTGGAGGCGAACAGCCCGCTCGTCACCATGGAGAATGTCATCCTGACGCCGCACACGGCGGGCATGTCCGACTCGAGCCAGATCGCCGTCCGGCACCGTACGACCAGGAACATCGCCAATGCCCTCGTCGGCGACTGGCCGGAGACCCGCGACTTGATCAACCCTCAGGTGAAAGGGCATCCGCGTCAGTAGGCGTCCTCTCAATCATCTCAAAACCCACGTATCAACACGTAATTCACAGTTTGTCAACAGTATAGACGTAAAGTGAATACTAAGATAAGCTGTGCAACATCCGATATCTACGCGGATAGAGATCATCTCATGAGCGAACTGACCATGGGCGTCGTGGGCGGCCTGGGGAGCGCCATCACCTGGGCCGCCATCAGTATCCTGGTGCAGGCGCTCTCGGCGCGTCTCACCCCCGCGGGAATCAACGCGTTCCGTTCGACGGTGGGCGGGCTCCTCGTCCTCGCGGGGGCCGTGGTTACGGGCCACGGCGGGGAGATCGTCCGCGTCCCCCTCTGGGCGGCGCTGACCCTCTGGCTCTCCGTCATCATCGGGTACGCCGGCGGGGACACGCTGTTCTTTGTGGGCATGCAGCACCTGGGAGTGACACGGGCCCATACGCTGAGCATGGTACACCCCCTGCTCTCGACGATCGTGGGCGTCGTGTTGCTGGGCGAGGTGATGACCGTTCCGCGGGCGATCGGCATCCTGCTGGTGGTGGGCGGGATCACGCTCATCGTCACGGGGCGAGGGGAGGTCGCAGGCGAGCGGCCAGGGGCGCGGCGAAAGGGAATCCGCCTCGTGCTGGCGGCGGCGGTCGCCTGGAGCCTGGCGGCCGTGCTCCTGAAGGCGCCGCTCCGGGTGGTGTCGGCCACGGCCGCCACGGCAGTCCGGAACCCCATGGCCGGACTCGTCCTCTGGCTGACGCCGTGGGCGCGGGGGACGGCGCGCGCGGTCCTCGAGAGCCGGGGGTTGGACGCCGGGCGGTTGGCCGCGGTCTGTCTCCTGAGCGCGGTGAGCCCGCTTCTGTTCACGGCCGGGATCAAGTACGGGGGCGTTTCCGTGGGGACGGTTCTCGCCGCGACCTCGCCCCTCTTCACGATCCCCCTGGAGATCCTGGTCCTCGGGCGACGGCCGACGCGTCGGACCGTCCTGGGGGCGGTGACCACCGTCCTCGGCATCGCGCTGATGAATTGAGTCAAGGGGCTGCGGGGGCTGCCCCGTCGGACCCTGGGGGACGGCTTTCTGGATGTGTCATCCGCCCCTCGTCGGTTGCAGACGCGGCAGGTATGTGATACAAGCAACAGGAATTGACTAGCTACCCTCGGACAGCGGATCCTTCTGAGGATCGGACGGCTGCCGCCGCAATCGCCCCGGCCCCCGCACCCCGATTTTCGCGTTCCAAGGAGGGAGCCTAAAGATGGCAGCATCGCCGATTCTCTTTCCGAGGATCGGCGTTTTGTCTTTTCTGGGGAGTTCGACCGGGGGCGAAAGATGATCCCAGCCGCTGGACAGATGGTCGTCGTCCGGAACCGCCCCGGGGTGGTGCGGGACGTGGTGGCCTATGGCGGCAACGGCTCGGGTGGGGCGCTGCATCTCGTCGAACTGGAGTACCTCGACGGCTGGGAGCACCCGGCGCAGGAGGCGGTGCTGTGGGAGCGGGAGGTTGCGCCCCGCGTCGTCTCGCGCCTCGCCCTCCCCGACATCGCCACCCCCGCCTCCAGGCCCGATGCGCCCGACCGGTTCGCCGCGTACCTCGATGCCGTCCGCTGGTCCGCGACCGCCCGGGTGATTCCTCGGTCGGAGGGTACCCCGTGGCTCCTTTCCCCCTGGCAGAGCGCCGTTCAGGTGGAGGACTACCAGCTCTACCCGGTCCTCAAGGCGCTCCTCATGCCCCGCGTCAATCTCCTCCTCGCGGACGATGTCGGTCTCGGGAAAACGATCGAGGCGGGCCTGATCCTGACGGAGCTGATCGCGCGCCGCCGGGTGCGGCGGATCCTGGTGGTCTGTCCGGCCGCCCTCCAGCAGCAGTGGCAGGAGGAGCTGTGGGAGAAATTCGGCCTGGAAGCCGTGATGATGGACCGGGATCAGGCCTTTCGCATTCAGCGCGAACTTGGGACGGACGCCAACCCGTGGACGGTGACGCCGCGGGCCATCACCTCCATGGACTACCTCCGCCAGCGGGATGTGCTGGATAGCTTCCTGGCCTCGGCCACCCGTCTCACCCGGCCGGAGGGGACCGGTCTTCCCTGGGACGTCCTGGTAGTGGACGAGGCCCACAACCTGGCGCCGGCCCGGTTCGGGGACGACTCGCTCCGGACGCAGATGCTCCGAGAGCTGGCGCCGCACTTCGAGCACCGGCTGTTCCTCACCGCCACCCCCCACAACGGGTACACCCTGACCTTCAGCGGCCTCCTGGAGCTGCTCGACCCCGTCCGCTTCGCCCAGACGACGACGCTCACAGAGAGCGATCACCGCCAGATCCACACGGTCATGGTCCGCCGCCTGAAGTCAGAGCTGAACGGAGAGACACAGCCGACGCGTTTTCCGATCCGCACGGTGGAGAGCCTGCCCCTCGCGCTCTCCGCTGAGGAGCGCGGCCTCTACGACGCCCTCCGGGTCTACCGCGAGACGGGACTTGCCATCGTGGCCATCCGGTCGCGCCGCGAGCGGAACCTGGGTCGATTCGTGTTCTCCCTCCTCACCAAGCGCCTCCTCTCGTCCAGTTACGCCTTCGCCCGGACCTGGTGGGAGCACGTCGAGGGTTTCACCCTTCCCGACGGCAGCCTGGAACTGGCCGACATCGCGCGCGAGCGGGCTGAGGAGCCGCTGAACGACGACGCCGAGAAGGACGAGCGCGACGTAGACGCCGCGCGACAGGGTGCCGCCTGGCTCCGGCTGTTCGGCGACCGCTTGGTGGCCTCCCAGGTGGCGGTGGGTGACGCCCTCTCGCGGCTGGGGTGGACCCCCGCGCGGATGCGGGATCCCTTCCACCCCAAATTGCCCGCGCCGCCCGATGCCAAGTGGACCGCCCTGGCCGCATGGCTGGAGAGCCGCCTCCGATCGGCCGGCCGGTTGCGCGACGATGAGCGGGTGATCCTTTTCACGGAGTACAAGGACACGCTGGCCTACCTCCTCTGGCGGATGCGCGGCGCGGGCATCATCTCACCCGTCCTGCAGGAACTGTACGGGGGAGCGCCCGGCGAGGAGAGGGAGCGGGTTAAGGCCGCGTTTAACGATCCCAAGAGCGCCCTCCGGATCCTCCTGGCCACAGACGCCGCCTCGGAAGGCTTGAACTTCCAGACGTCGTGCCGGTACGTTATCCATCAGGAGATCCCCTGGAACCCGATGCGGCTGGAGCAGCGGAACGGCCGCGTGGACCGGCACAACCAGGCCCGGGATGTGTTCGTCTTCCATTTCCACACGGACGAGGACGCCGACCTCCAGTTCCTGTCCCGGGTGGCCGAGAAGGTGGACGTCGTTCGCGAGGACCTGGGGAGCGTGGGGCAGGTGATCGACCAGACGGTCCTGGAGCACTTCACCGCGGCCCGCGTCGCACCGGAAGAGCTGGACCTCCGCGTGGACCGGATTCGGGGGGTGTCGCCGGAACGCCAGGACCTCACGGGCCGGGATGCCGGTCAGGACAACGCATACCGGGACGCCATGGCGGGGCTCGCATCCGCCGAGGCGGCCCTGGGCCTGGCCCCGGCGGCGCTGGCCCGGCTGCTGGCCCAGGCCCTGGCCATGGAGGGCGGGGCACTGGCGCCGGCGGGGGAGCCGGGGGCGTATCGAGTCCAGGCGCCACCCGCGTGGAAGGCGCTGGTGGACGAGACGCTTCGGATCAGGAAGGGAGAACTCCAGGGCGGCCTTCCCAAGGTGACCTTCGACGCCGCCGCCCTCGAGGTGGTGGAGGAAGGGCGGCGGGTGTTTCGGGCGCGCCCGGACACGGTCCTCCTTCGCCTCGGCCATCCAGTCATGCGGCGAGCCCTTGGGGCGCTCCGCCGCCGGATGTGGGACGACGGGGGCGGGGGGCTCACCCGGTGGAGCGTCTTGGAGGGCGGCCTCCCCGACGGCGTGACCACGCTCCTCCTCGTGCACGTTCTCCTCACGGCGACCAATCCCCTTCGCGAGGTCGCCCATGCCGAGGTCATGCCGCTTACCTTCGACGCCCGCGGCGCGGGCCTTGTGGCGCTGGGCCCGACGGAGGCGCCGCTCCGCGAAGGCCACCCCGTGGCGGAGGGGCGGCTCGCCACCCTCCTGCCGGATCTCCGCACGCGCTGGCTCGATCACCGCGAGCGGGTAGAGGAGGCCCTGGCCGCCCTGCGGCAGGAGCGGACGGGGACGCTAAAGCAAAGGTTGGTCGTGCTCCTCAAGGAGGAGACGGCCCGGGAGCGCGAGAAGTTCGCCGCCCGGAAGAAGGAGCTGCAGAGCCGCCGGCTGCCCAAGGCCATGGAGCGGTTGCGACAGGAGGCCGAGCAGACAGAACAGCGACTCATCCAGAGCCCGCTCCTCTTCCGGGAAATGCAGGAGGACGAGGAGCGGCGCCTCCGCGAGATCCAGTGGGAGGTCCACCGGGCCCAGCAGGATCAGCTATTGACTTACCTGGAGCGGGAAGAGGAGCGGGTCCTGACCAGGGTCCTTCCCCGGCGCTTCGCGCTGGCCCGGCTGGACGTGCAGCCCGTGGCCGTCGAGTACCGGCTACCAATCGGGTAGCCAGAATAATCTTCCAGGGGGTGCCGCCGTGGTCGAGATCCTGAAGCGCATCAAGCGGTGTATCATCCGGGGACAGGTTCGGTTTACGTTCAAGGCCGAACTCGAAATGCTGGCCGACGAACTTTCACGGACGGACGTGCTGGAATCCATTCTGAATGCACAGGCTGTCTCCAAAGTCCTGCGGTCTCCCGCTGTCCCCGGCAAGCGCTTGCCGGAGCGTCTGTACGTGATCCACGGCTTCACCTTTGATAATATCCTGGTCTACACAAAGGGGAAACTTCAGCGGGAATCGGGGCGGGAGGTGTATTACATCCTGATCTCCTCAAAGAAAGCAGTGGAGGGATAGGTTATGGCGATTCGACAATGCCCCACATGTGGAAGCCGAAGGATCAGCCGGCAGACGATTACCATCAAGGTGACCGTTCGTGGCAAGAAGGCAGAGGTTCCAAACCTCGAACTGGAGATCTGCCCGGACTGCGGCGAGAAGCTGTTCGACCTGGAGGCCTCCCGTCGTCTGGAGGAACGATTTCTGCCGAAGCGTCGTGGCCGGCCGGCAGCCATCGCCTGACTGGTGGCGCTCCCCTCGACCCTCTCTCCCAGGTACCCTCTGGGTGTGGGAGCACTTAGAACCCCCCTTTGACAAAGGGGGGATAGCAGGAAAAGACTTCCAAGTTACCGCTTGTGGGATGTGGGGGCGGGATGAGGGCATAGGCGGGATTCAGGGAAAGGCTGGACCGAGAAGATAGATGGCGCGAGGCATGAGTGAAGGCATCGGTCAGGCCCACGCCTGGTGGGCGGACCTTCGTCACGGGGGCCTGCTCCTGTCGCCCGTGGTCCTCGCGGAGTGGCATCCCGAAGGGCCGCCGCCGCTGGAGGAGCGGCGGTATCGCCGCCTCCGGGATCGCTTCGCCGCCTTCGCCGCCAAAACAGTCGAAGGGCAGAACGGACCGGCCCTCTCCGACTGGCTGGACGCCCTCCTGGAAGAGTTCCTGGGCCATACCTCTGACCGCTGGCGGAAAGGGCCGGCCGTGCCGGAACAGGTCACGGCCACTAGCGTCACCGGCCAGCGCCTTCGCCCCCAGCGGGTCCTCCTGAATGAGCAGGGCTCGCCCGTCCTGCTCGTCGGCACGGATGATTCACCGAAGATCGGCGTCCACCGGGGGCGGCGGGCCCACGCGCGGTTCGTAGAGCTGCTACGGACAAGCGGCTGCCGGCTGGGCCTCCTGACTAACGGCCGGCAATTCCGGCTCTGCTACGCGGGCCTCGATCACGACGCCTGGTGCGAGTGGGAGGCGGAATCCTGGTTCGCCGAGGCCGAAAACCGGCGGCAGCTCCAGGGGTTGGGGGCACTCCTCGGCCCGGCGGCATGCGCCCGGGTGAACGGCACCCCGCGCCTCCTGGCGGCGGTGGAGGCGTCGCGCACCCGCCAGGGCGAGCTGTCCCAGGTCCTGGGGGATCAGGTCCGTCGGGCGGTGGAGGTGCTGGTCGCGGGCCTGGATGCCGCGGCCCGGGCCCATCCGTCGTTCCTGGAGCCCCTCTACCGGGACCCGGCCGGCGCCCGGCTCGGCGAGCGGGACGCCCTGGCCGCCATCTACCAGGCGGCCACCCGACTGGTGATGCGCCTGGTCGTCGTCCTGTTCGCCGAGGCGCGGGACCTCCTCCCCAGAAGCCAGCCGGTCTATGACGAGGCGTACGGGATCGAAGGCCTGTTCGCGCGGCTGGAGGCCGCCTACCGCCACGAGGGCGCCCGGGCGCTGGAGGGCCAGCGGGGTGCCTGGCCGCGGATCCTGGGCCTGTTCCGCCTGATCCAGGCGGGTTCCCACCACGAGGCTCTGCCCGTCCCCGCCTACGGGGGCACGCTGTTCCGGGCGGGCGATCCCTCCGCCGCCGACCCGGTCCTGCGGGCGCTGGCCCTCTTCGAGGATCCCCACGTCGAGCTGTCCGACCGGATCGTCCGCGACCTCCTGCGGCTGCTCAAGATCGGCCGCATCAAGGTGCGGCGGGGGACGGCCAGCACGTGGGTGGCCGGGCCGGTGGATTTCTCGGATCTCCGGACGGAATACATCGGGATCATGTACGAGGGCCTGCTGGACTACGAGCTGAAGCGGGTCCCCGCCGAGTCCCCCACTGTGGTCTTGGCCCTCGGCAAGGAACCCGTCCTGCCGCTCAGCCTCCTCGAAAGCCTCTCGGACGCCGACCTGCGGGACCTGATCGCCAAGCTCGGCAAGGAGAAGGACAGAGGCCCGACGCAGGGCGAGGAAGAAGGCGAGGAGGCCGAGGACGGCGAGGAGGAATCGTCCGAGGCCGAGGAGCCCGCAGAGGAAGAGGCGGACGCCGCCGAACCCGAAGCGGTTGAGGCGGGAGAGGAAGAAGACGCGGAAAGCGCGCTGAACGCGAGAGCGATGGCCTGGGCGGTGAGGGCCGTCGAGGCGGCGCGCCTCGTTCGACCGCTACGGGGGAGGGGACGGGACCCGGAGGCCCTGGAGCGGCAGAAGATGGCCCGAGCGCGGGGTCTCCTTCACCGGGTGCTGGCACCGGGCGAGATGTACCTGGTCCGCTGGGGCGGGACGCGGAAAGGGGCCGGAACATTCTACACGCGACCGCAGCTCGCCGTCCCCACGACACAGCGGACGCTGGAGCCGCTGGTCTACGAGACGGTGGACGGCGCCCGGAAGCCGCGCACACCGGAGGCCATCCTGGCGCTCAAGGTCTGCGACCTGTCGATGGGCTCCGCCTCGTTCCTGATCGCCGCCCTGCGGTATCTGACCGAAGCCCTCTACGAGTCCCTGATCGCTCACGGGCGGATCGCGTCGCAGAAGGACGAGGGCGTGGTGACGCTGCCGTTCGGCGGCAAGGCCACGGGGGGCCTCACCGAGGAGTTGATCCCCGCTCCACCCGACGACGAGCGATTCGAGCGGCTGCTCAAGGCCCGATTAAAGCGGTACGTCGTGGAGCGGTGCCTCTACGGCGTGGACATCAACCCGCTGGCCGTGGAGCTGGCCCGGCTGTCCCTCTGGGTCGAGACGATGGACCGGGAGCTGCCGTTCGAGTTCCTGGACCATCGGCTGAAGGTGGGGAACTCACTGGTCGGCTGCTGGTTCGATCGGTTCCAGGACTATCCCGCGCTCGCCTGGGCCCGCGAGGGCGGTGATGGCCCCAAAGGGGCCATCACCAAGCGAATCAAGGAGATCCTGAATACCCAGGTGAAGCCTGGAATACGCACGATGCTGGAACGTTGGGCCGGCCAGTTACCCTTGACCTTCGGAGAGGAGAAGCGCACAGCAGAGGAAGTCCAGGCGTCGAACTTGGACGCCTTCCGGCGACTGGAGGCCGTGCCCCTCACCGACCCGGACGGCGAGCGAGAGCGAATCTTCCGGGAAGAGATCCAGGGGGGCGCGGAGCTGACCGCGTTGCGCCATGCTTTCAACCGTTGGTGTGCCGTCTGGTTCTGGCCGGTCAGCGGGGCAGGCGGCCACCTGCTCCTACCATCCAACTTCGTGGCGGCCGATCCCGCGATCGACACGATCGTCAAGGACCTCTCTGAGCGGCACAAATTCTTCCACTGGGAGCTGGAATTCCCCGACGTCTTCGTCCGCGAGCGCCCCGGCTTCGATGCAACAGTCGGAAACCCTCCCTGGGATATTCAGAAACCGAACAGCAAGGAATTTTTCTCCAACCATGACCCGATTTACCGGACCTATGGCAAGCAGGAGGCGTTGAGGCATCAGGAGCGGCTATTCGAGGAAGATCCGTCCATTCAAGCCGAATGGCTCCGATACGTTGCCGATTTCAAAGCACTGGGCAATTGGGTGGGGAACGCCGGGGACCCCTTCGATGTCAGTGTGGCCAAAGGCAGGGCCGGTGAGGAGTTGAGAGAAGTCTGGAAGCGTATCCGCGCGAGTCGGCGTGGGTATTCTCCCGAAGACCATCCGTATCGCCACCAGGGTTCCGCCGACGTCAACAGCTACAAGCTGTTTCTTGAATTCGTCCACCATGTTCTGCGACCATCTGGCCGCCTTGGTTTCATTGTTCCTTCTGGGATCTACACAGACAAAGGAACGACCGACCTCCGAAGCCTATTCCTCGATCATTGTCGATGGGATTGGCTCTTTGGATTTGAGAATCGCAACGGGATCTTCTCAATCCACAGATCATTCAAGTTCTGTCCGATCATCGTGGAGAAGGGCGGCTTGACAGAAGAGGTCCGTGCCACCTTCATGCAGCGCGAGCTCTCGGCCTGGGAATCCGCTGACCCCCCGCATGTCTGGATTCCACGAACAACCATTGCCCGCTTCAGCCCCAGCACACTGTCCTTCATGGAGTTTCGGTCCAAGCGCGAGATGGAGATCTGCGAGAAACTCTACGCGGACCATCCATTGCTTGGAGACAAAGTTGAGGGCGGCTGGAACGTCGAGTTTGCACGCGAATTCGACATGACAAACGACTCCAAGCTGTTCCCGCCTCGTCCGGAATGGGAGAAGAAGGGGTATCGTCCCGACGAGTATGGGCGATGGATCGGCCCCGAAGGCGACGTGGCGCTGCCGCTCTATGAAGGTCGGATGATTGGGCAATACGATTTCAGTGAAAAGGGGTGGGTTTCCGGTAAGGGCCGGGGCGCGGTGTGGAATGAGATCGGATGGGACCATAAGGTCATCATGCCGCAATTCTTGATGGCAGAAGAGCACTTCCGTGCTCGTGAGCGTGCATTCAGA
>Ga0315294_10008323_pt1 | contig 11403 bp, 9 predicted proteins | sample YL17G13_40_MG_FD_203626 | JGI IMG/M metagenome (GOLD analysis project Ga0315294, IMG submission 203626) | Sediment microbial communities from Yellowstone Lake, YNP, Wyoming, USA - YL17G13_40 | ecosystem: Environmental > Aquatic > Freshwater > Lake > Sediment | place: USA: Wyoming | collected... | reverse complement strand
TTTCTTTGAGCGAAGTCATGAAAGAACCAATTCTCAACTTGTCCTCTGCAGGGGAAGACAATGATCGCCGAATAGAAATCTTCCAGCAGTTCGGAATACCGAAAGAAGGCCTCCCAAATCTCATAATGGAACAAATTGAAGCCAAACAAATGCAAGAGCAAAAACCGGCGAAAAAGGCGAAAAAGCTGCCTCAGAAAGAGGAACCTAAGAAAGAAGAAGAAACTAAACCGCCAGTCAATCCCCCGATGCAGCAAGTAGTCCAATTCCTAATCAACCCCGACCAGTTCATACCAGACGAAATCAACGAATTTGAACCAACACCGCAAGCTGGCAACAATGCAAATACGACGCCTCTCGTGAGAGGTGTGACGAAAGCCGATCCTGTTACGAGAAAGCGGACAGTCACGTTAACTATATCACCGCAGATGCCAGAGGATGTTGGGCTCGACCTAATTAGAAAATTTGAGCAATCTCAAGGCAGAACTGTCGACACCTCATCCAGGGACCAGAAGAATGTTGGAACTGACTTTACATCTACAGACGGCGTAACAAAACGTTTTGTTGAAGTGAAATCCTCAAGACATGACGAAATTAACATACCCCTACAACAAAAGCAGTGGAGGAAAGCAGAACTCGAAGGCGACAACTTCTACATCTACGTCATAACTGGACTAAGACGAGGAGGAGCGCCTAAGCTTCGCATAATTCAAAATCCCACAAAGCATCTAAAACCAGACCTGCCTTCGAACATGACCTTCTCAAAATGGACGCACGCAGTGAAGTTTGAAGTCACTTTCTCAAAAAACCCTGAAGAAGACACAACAGTTGCAGAAAACAAGTCTGATAATGAAGAGCAACGTAGCTCTAACGTCTGAGCGCGCGCGCTAAATGGAGCGGTCTAAACTCTTCACCATCTTTTCTCTTTTCCTGCAGTATTCTCAAGTGTGCCCTATTAGTCCCTTCAAGAGTTTGCCGAGGCTAAAGCTATGTATAGGTAGAAGGCGAACAACTGATTCTGGAAGCCGCGGAGAAGGAGTAGCCATGATAAAAGAGCGGGAATGTTTAAGTCGACCATGTGATGCTTGCGGCCGTCCAGTTGGCGGAGGCGTTCATCGCTGTCCGAAATGCAACATTTCCTTCTGTTTCTACTGTGTGACAGTGCTCATTCGGAAAGGTTTTGATTCTCCCATAAAATGCCCTATGTGCGGCGGAAAATTCGAATAACGACACTTCTAAAGCAAATAGGCGCACGCGAAGGAGCGTACGCGAAGCCAAGTCGACTAACTCGATATGCTGGTTGGCTTATGGACATCTTTGCTATAGTTCGAGAAAGTACCAGTTCCTGACAAAAGCTTCGATTAGTTCTACCGTCAAAATGGCGATTTGCGAAGGCGACTTGATTTCTCCTTTTTCGTGGGACATAGGAACTCTCAGCTGAAGTATTGTGCTTACCAAATGACTTACTACGCCATTCTCTCTGAAAATATTGAGTCTTACACAGCCTTCCTTTAGTGTTCCCAGAGACGCTCGTTCATATGGTTCCAGTTTTAGATTGGGCCAGACATCTACTAGGGATCCACTGAACTTGGATTCAAGTCTCTCTCTAAGGAGGGTTTCGAGCAACTTCGTCGATTTGTTAGTCACGCCGTCATAATCTTCCTCTTTGAATGCTGATCTAATCTCTGAAATCCTTTTGTCAATCTCTGGAGGGACTTTTGCTGACAGAACACTCGGTGGAAGATTTATTGTGTCAACCCCAAGAGACGTAAGCAGGATTTTTCTTGGAGGCTGCAAAATCAGAAATCCACGCACTCTTAATCTAGCTAAGCGTGACAGTAAAATGTTTAACGAAATGTACTTTAGAACTTCTGGGATGAACTCAGTATAGTCGCCTCCATGCGTTTTTACTGCTTTCAGAATCTCTACATCAATGCTGTCAACGCCTAGCTCAGTCGTTACCAGTTCAGGCATTCCTGTTTTTGAGTGAGAAAGAATGGTTTCAGTAATAATATTAATATCCACATCCCACAAATACGGATTCTCCTGGAAAAATCTTTTCTCCATATCCTCGATAGACGGTTTTCTTGTTACTCTTCGAGAATCAATCTTGAAGCCTGTGGAATGATAAAGCCATACTGTGGCAATCTGGGCATCTTCTTTGAGGTGTATAGTTGTAGCGTTGTCAGATGGTTTCACAGTGCCGGCTTCTATTGTTTTGTAATAAGATGATCTTTCATCAGGACCTTCTGTGTTATACTTGAGCCTGACATCTTGAGCGCCAACTAGGTTGAAGTCAGTTTCGACGAACAGCTCTAAACCGGATAGTTCAGCTTTCCTGATTTTGGCGTAGTACAACGGTGCGACTATATGTATTGCATTTTCGAGACTGCTATCGCTCTTCAAAGACATGCTTGTGTAATAACTAATGGCGTCTTTGGTGTCGCTAAAGGGAAGGTCTTCTGACTCAAGTTCTAGACTTCTGCTATCTGGTAAGCCAAAATTCTCCTTTCCAGTTAAACGCCAAGCATTAGCAGCCCAACCGATATCGAATGATCTCTTGGATAGCTCGCTGTCGCGAAAATCCTTCTGACAAAGGTTAAACGGACCATGCACTGTGTATCCATCTTCCTCAAGAACGTAATCGTTGACAAGATGCTGAAGGATTTCCTTAAATTTATCTATCGTTACAACCGCTGATAAAATTAGCAGGTTGTCCTTTTCCAATTGCTTCTCCCAAGATTTCTGAGTGCCTGATTGCATCATCGTAATAAGGGTGGCAAAGTTGTACCATTCCTTTTCTCTTGTCTTAGCTAAAACACTTTTAAACTCGACAAGTCTATAAACCTCTTTATGTCTATCAATTTCATTTAAGATATCATTAAGAAACTGTCTCTGCTCGTTTGAAGACATGGGTTTATCATCAGAAGCATAATAGCATGATTGAAGAAAAAGGTTTGTTTCTCGGAAAATTCGTAAGTTCAAACAGCGGGCAATAGGATGGTATCGGAATCGAATATGTGTATCTCTGAGTGCAACACCAAGTTTGTGTAAGGGCTTCTGAGAAAGAAGGAAGGTTTTTTATCAGTAGCAAAGTCATATCGTAAGTGCGAAAGCGCTTAAAAGAATGAAGGGTGAAGTCAAAAATGCGCTATTTGAATGCACCAGAGAATTTTGAGAAGTTCAAGTGGACACTGCTAGTCACCTTCTTGGGAGTAATCATCTCGATTATGGCGAGCTATCTTGGAACAGGTACTCTCGACCCTGTGAAGCTTTTGATGGGTTTGATAATATCTGTGATTGTCTCTCTTGTTACGAGTAGATACGAGGAAATAAAGTATAACAGCGAGATGATTAATTCAGCGATAGACAATCTGTGTAGCGTTTCCAATAGATTTGAAGGTCTGATATCCTCTGTTAAGGTTGTTCCATCGAATCGAGCTGGAATGTTCACTGAAGCTGCTGCAACGCTTAAAAACCTCATAGAAAAACATGAGAAAAATGATCAAACCATTCCTGGGTCGCTGCTTATTGTGCAAAGGACGCCCACGCCTATTTTTCATTCTGAACTGCAGGCACAAGCTCCTGGTTATTACGAGGAAAAGGGTTTCAGAGAACTCCTTGACAGAGCAATTGCGTTGGCAAAAGATGCAAAAATAAGGATGGTGTTCGCATTTTCCGTCACTGAGCCGGCGTTTCGAGAAAAAATTAGGCAGCTTTTGTGCAATGACCCAAGGGCTGCTGAAAGAATTAGAGTGTTTTTGTCGTCTTTTTATGGCGAGGGTAATTCTCATAAATACTGGAGTAATTTACGTCTGTATCCTATGGAAAACCGCAGGGGTCACCCATTTATGGTTGCTGACGATGTCGTGGAAATGTGGGTTGAGGAGACAGAAGACGATAGGACATACATCAGAGCGGTAGATAGAAGCACGGCTGGACAATTCTTTGAGAAATATTGGACATTAACAGGCGACGTTCAGCCAGCAAAGGCAAGGCGATTGCTACTAGCTTTTGAATGAGAAGCGAAAGCAGGCGCAAATATGTTCGGAAATGCGCGCTGTTTTCAAACCATTCTGTTAAACTTGAATTGGATCTCATACGTGAAAAGCTTGCAGTCTTTTAATGCTCTGGTCGCATACTTTAGCTCCTCGCTAACGCTTCTAGCGACCAATATGCTTTCAACAGTCTTGCCTTTGCCGATGTTCTCCTGAACCCATCCAATGTATCTTGCTATCTGTCCAACTGCTTTGTCTGGAGTATCTTCAGTTCTTTTCAACTCCACAACCAAGAGACCATTATTGCCATTTTGATATAGCAAGTCGATTTGACCCACGATCTTTGTATCGTAGAGTTCACCAGTTATTCGGCCATCCGATTCGGTATACAACCTATAATCTCTGTATTTTTCACCCCATATTGATTCCAAAGAGGGCAGCCCTGCAATATAGCGCCGCAGGTCTTCTTCCAGAAGAGAACCAATTGAATATGAAGGCTCGGGAACTTGTCGCTGATCCCATTCTGCTATGGTCTGGTAGTCATTCCAACCGACCTCACATATATTGAAGCCAAGTCTCCCACAGTTGTTCATCGCTGAGGAAAACGTATTGTCTTCGACCCATTTTCTTATTAGTGAAAGTTCAAGACCCTTCTTCAAGGTCAAGTGTATTCTCAGTCTAATAATGTGGAATTGCTTTTTCAGCTGCTCAGCTTCTTTCTTGTCAATAGTTCCTTTCTTAAGCGCTCTATCTACATCATCGTCGATCTTTTCAAGGTTAATAACTTCATAGATGTTTCTTATTTGCCCGGGATATGATTCTACATCGTTGGTGCAATATTGAATAACGTAGTCGCCAACGCTTACCTTCCCGAAATCCTGATCACGCCCCTTCACGTCCCATGAGTCATTGCGGTAGTAGCCATGTTTTATTGCTTCGTCGGCATAGGTTCTATCTTTGAAGGTAGCCGCTGCATGCTCAGCATTCTTTCCACTGCTCTGGATAAGAAAAACTTGTCTGCTTGCCATTTTTTGCACCATCTTATTCAGTTTATCCTCACTCTATTTTAGAGTATTGTCTGAGCTCTTCATCAACATTTCATGCCGAAGCCAACCTCGTTAAGTATCCAGACCTGAACAAATATGAAGTGAGTTGAGAATCATTTTTGCATCACTAAACCCGCAAAAGCAGGAATAATGGTTATGGATAGATATTCAATCAAAACCAGAATCTGCAAATATGTTAACTAGGCTCGTCTGTACCCTTTTCCTTCCTCATATTTCAGAGTGAAGCTGTGTTTTCCGTCTTTATCGTAGTATTCTCTGAATTGTGTTTTGCAGTTTGTGCAAGAGTAGGCTTGGACTCTAAAGTGCCCATGCTTCCAGATCTTAGTCTGCCTCGCGACTTCTTTCTTGCAGTTTGGGCACCTGACCATAATGATCAAGTAGCATTTTTGATATGTGTTGACTTAAAAGGTTTCATTCTTGAACGCACAAATCTGTCCTGTCTCCATCAACCGGCCAATAAGCTCCCAAACGGAAGGCTCGTACAGCGTGCGAAAATCGCTGATAACTTTGAAGTATTCGCGCTCATTCACTTCCGAACACGTCATAAACTCCGGAGATCCGAAACTTAGGTCAACCCGGAGAAAACAGCAGTTAAGGCAGCCCGGGAGGGCTAACTACTATTTTCCGCGCGCGCTACACGACGGCTACAAGTTGATTTAGTCGTTAGGCCCCGAGAAGTTTCTGCTTGAAACAGCAGATTAGCACGCGCACTTTTCACTGGTACTTTGAGATTATGCGAAAATTCATCTTCCTAACGCGACACCATTCCCTTGCTCGATCGACTTTTCTTTTCGTTATAGGGTTACTCAAGAGATGTGTTCCTTTCATCTCATGAATCTCCTTCGTCCCATCTGCAAGCTCTACAAGGAAATCCGGTTTGTATGTTCTAAATTTTCCATCATCGTCGAAATATGTAATTTGGAGCCCGTGGTTCTTTGTCCATTTTACAATATTAGAATCATCCTCAAGTTCTTTCATATATTCAAACTCCCAAGAAGAATCATAGTATTCAATAGAATATGCGCTTTTTTTAGGGTTTTCAAACTCTCCTCTATCAGTTCTTGGCATTCTTCTCACCTAGAATTCCTGCTATTATTGATTTCGTAAACGTCTTTCGTATCTGCTCCATGATCAGGATGGCAAATTCTATGTCCCCTGTGTCTGCCTCAGAGAGACCTTTGCCGCCGAATATCTTCTCCCGTATATGATCCATGATTGTACCATAGAGTTTTCCCTTCATTAACCCTCCGAAGCCAGCCTCCACCAACAAGCCGGAGGCGATGTTCAGAACTTCCTGTTTTAGACTGTCTTCCCACTCCTCTCTCGTTCTCTCGGTCAATGTCTCTGTTCCACTGTTCTCGAGTTGGGGTCCTTCAAATAGCTCTAATCGTTTGTCATCAAGTCGTTTGCCCTTAACCTGCTGAACCTTGGTCTTCGTGATCGTCCATAGGTTCTTATCATATTCTATCTGGGAAAGTGACTCACGCCAATTGGGATCTACAGTGTCCTCCGGGACTTCTTTTGCAATCTTATCCAAGTCTATTGATGTCTCATACTCTGCGCCGGGAATAACGATAAACTTCTCTGGTCTAACCAGCTTCTGAATCTTCGGTCTAGCAGGTAGATCTTCATCACCGAATTTGTCTTCAGGTAAGACGCCTTGCCTGATCTTGCTAACGGCAACCAGCCTCCAGAGCCAATCGTGCTCTAGCTTAGGATGGTCGACGACCGCGAGTATTTCTGGCTCTGGTTCATCACGTATGATCCGTCTTAGTCCTCTGCCTATGACCTGTTGACCATAGACTTGTGATGAGAATTTCCTTAGTAGAAGTATCGTTGAAACTTCTGGGACATCCCACCCCTCGCGTAACATCAGAACGCTCACTACTGCGCTATATTGACTCTCTTTCGAGCCGATCTTCCTAGCGTTCTCTCTATCTTTCTCGTCAGATTCTTCTGTGACCAGGAGCGAGTTGACCTTGAAGGTTTCTTGGAGCATTCTCTGAGCTTTCTCCGCCTCTTTGATGCTCATTGTTACAACGAACAGAATCGGTTTATACCGATCCTTTGCCCGCCGCTTTTGTTCTTCAAGACGTTGTAGAGCTATTGCCATCTGCTTCTTCATGGGCTCTGGATCTAGAATCCATTGGAATGGCTTAAGATGTTCTTCAGCTTCTCTGAATTCTTCATCCAGCTCTGTTACTTTCTTCTTCTCGCCAGTTTCGAAATTGGTGTAAGTGAGTTCCAAGAGTTTGACTTCTGGCTCATAGACCACTATTGACTTGATGATTTTGTCCTCTAAAGCTTTGGAAATATCGTAATGATAAATCATCTCTGAGTCTGGTGTTTGTCCGTCCGCTCGATCAGGAGTCGCTGTGGTGTCTAGTCGGAACTTGGCTTTCTGGGAGAGTGTACTGAGAACATTGCTGTATTCAGGAGCGGGTGTGTTGTGCGCTTCATCGTTGAATATGGCTATGTCGCCTATTTTGTCCATTACATATGCGAGGTTTCTCTGACCAGTGATGTGCGAGGAATAGAATTGCTGGATGTTCCCCAATATTATGCCCGACTCAATCATGCCCTGCGGAGTACTACCTGCTTGCAAAACGTGAAGCCCGACTTCATTTATCAAGTGCGATTCTTCCTCAGGAAACAGTTGAAATCTCTTGAATACTTTCCCTTGAGAGAAATCGTCTTCTAGCCTATCACGGACGATCAGATTTGGAACCAACACCAAAAACTTATTTATTTTATGTGACATCTTTAGCCAAGCTATTACTGCGCCTATTATTGCAGTCTTTCCACCGCCTGTTACTATATTCAGTAAAACGTTTTTCTTCCCGAGAATCTCGTAGCAGTAGATAATCCTTAGAATCGACCATTCTTGGTGTTTCCACAACCTAAATTGCCTTTTTTGGCTAAGTATGTTGTCGATGAACGCTCTCGTTTCTTCTTTGACTCCTAGGCAATCCTCCATTACCCATTCATCAAACTGCTTCTTGTAAGGATAGAATGTGTCGAGCATTACTGTATCACAATCTCCTCTATGTGAGTCTTTTCTCCCCCCAAGTTGTCCTGAATCCTACAGGCAATGGATCTTCTACTTGGTCTTTCAAATTGGTACTTTACTTCGAGCACGGGTGCGTTCTTGTCGTCTCGCACGAAGGAATAACCTGCAGTGGAGACGAACCTTCCCTTGAAGTCGAAATCCCACTGCACATTAGCAATTTTCCCACCTGGATTGACTGAGATAGATTCGCTTATATCCAACTCGTAAGTCAATGGTGCAATTCGTTTGTGTCGGAAACGAACCTCTGGTGGCAAAATGAAGGTGAGCAATTTCTCGTATTCCTTGTGTTTGCTAGTTATGTGCTCACGAAATTCGTCTGACTCGATGCGCACGAGGCTTAGCTTTATGAGCTCTAAACTAGCTGAGCCATCTGCTTGGAGACGATCGGCGACTTGTTTTGCTGAAGGAGCGAACGCCCATGACAACATGATTCCCCTTTTCAGGCCTCTCCTAGTGGTTATCTCCCTTGTAAATTCTATTACATCATCCTTTGTCACGGGTCGTTCTTGCGAGGCCGGGCCTACATACAATGGAACGCCCTGCTTGTATCCGTGAATGTACTTTCCACCTGTTGAGATTCGGCCGTTGTATGCTGAGACAATGAATCGGGTGAATTCTTCTTGATTTAACTCTATCAATGCAGGGATTTCGTATGTGCCCCAGTATTCCACCGAAATATCAGGAGTCTCCTGTAGCTTTGTGTGCACTTCGGACTTGGTGCTGTTCATTTTTGTCATTAAACGATCCAAGGTTACTGCTATGGCTATCCTAGATTGATCACAAGCCACCCATCGTCTAGTTAGACGTTGCGCCACAACTGCTGCCGTCCCTCCTCCAACAAAGAAGTCAGCGATAACATCTCCTAAATCTGAGCCTGCCAAGATAATCCGTTCGAGTAGAATCTCCGGCTTCTGAGTAGGGTATCCAATTCTCTCTGAGGTGGCAGAACCAACAGAAGGTATTTCCCACACATCACGAGCATAGACTATGCTGTATTGACCTGACTCATCTTCTTTGAAGTCGCTCTTCTTGAAACCGTACTTATGCATCATGTAGGACTTTTCTTTCTGGGGGTTGAATTTCCAATTATCAGACTTTGTATATACGAGAATTACATCGTGCTTTCTTGCGAACCTTTCTTTAGTTGCTCCACCTGTTTTATAATGCCAAATTATTTCGTTAAGAAAACGATCGTAGCCAAAGATCTTATCCATCTCAATCTTGACGTAATGACCAGCGTGCCAATCCAGGTGAACCCAAATGGAGCCAGTAGGCTTTAGCAGTCGCTTCATCTCAAGGAGTCGTGCGTTGAGCCATATAAGGTAGCCTGGCATCCCCCCTTCCCATATGTCCGTGAATGATCGTACTTCGTTCTGGTCTCCGAAAATAAGATTGTAATTCCTTCCGGAGAAAAATGGAGGATCTATATAGATCAAGTCAATTGATTCCGAAGGCAGCATCCTCATAACGTGCAGATTATCTCCCCAGAACAATCTGTTAGGTTCAAGCTTGGGATGCCCGAAAGAAATCCTGTCAGCTTGTTGGAATGGAAGCGGAACTCTGGGATATATTTTATAGTATTGTTCGTCCTTGTCGCAACCTGTAGGAAGTTCGTCAACTGGAATCGAGCCAAACCGCTTGGGAACTCGATAGAATTCAAATTGTTTTGGAATCTCTATTCGTGAAAGTCCTTCTGGCTCTGCTTCTTCTTCTATGAAATCCTCTATTCTATTGTTGGACTTGTCCTTGCTCATATTCAGTTGTCTGTGGTGGCTGTATATATGTATAGTGCGCGCATGGCTGTTCCGAAAATGGTCAAAAATGGTTTTAATTCTTTTTTTCACGGTTTCTTCAGTTCAGGAAGAGCAGATGCCCCAAAGAACTCAAAGACAGATGCAGGCCCTTGGCCATCTCCAAATCACGAAAGGCGAATAAAAACCATTTTTAGCCAATTTGGGAGCAGGCATGCGCGCTACGTGTTTTGAAGCTACCCTGCAGTTTTTTCCACAAGAGCTCTCATGATATCGAACCATATGCTTCTGTGCTCCTCCAGTTCTTTGATTTCTAGCGCACGCTGCCTATTCAGCATCAAGCCCTCCATGCCTCTTCCTCACCCCAAACTTCCATAGCAAAACCCGTCAAGGCCCAGTGCCAGCCACGCTTCTCAACAAGCCGTTCGCCGATCTCCTTCTCAAGCAGCCGATTCATACGAATGATCCGACGGCTCACCTGATGCCTCCTAACCTTGTACGCGGACAACCGTGCAGCCAGATCCTTCGGCAACAATCCCTGCCCACCCGCCTCGCGCAGCAGCTCCAAGATCTCCTCATCAACCTCGTCCCCACAGGCTATGCGCTGAATCATAGGCTTCTTGAAATGGAAAAGACCCTTCAAACCGGCGAGAATAGTCCGCTGACTCAGCTTAATCTCCTCCATGTCCCGCCGCATCTCCTTGATCAGCTGCAAAGTGTACTTGACACGGCCGATTCTAGCTTCCTGAGGCCTCTTTCCACGCTTCTGAGGCTCCGTTTGAACGGGTACAGAAGCGGTCTCCATGCAGCTATGCACACTCCAGTATTTCAGCAATGTTCAGATACGCGGAGAATAAGCGTCCATAGGCTAGGATAGCGACCGTTGAAGAGCATGAACATAAAAAGCATGGACTTTTCCCATGCCTAGAACCAACAGTCAAAACATGGTTTGAACGGGTAACAACAGACGAAAACGACCCCTCAATGTACGTGGTAAACTCAGCTGACATAGTCTTTCATACTCCTCTGACCTTCAACCGGCGCCGGCTCCTCTTCGAGGCTGAACAGCTTACCCAGAGCCCCAGCCAACTTTTCAACACTCAACCCGAGCGCTTCAACCCGCTTCTCGATCTGCTGAACCTTCTCCGGCATCTGAAGGTAAGCAATAACGGCGTCCTTCTGCAAATGCTCAAGCTCACCCACATTCCAACTGTGATCAATCTTCCGCCTACCAGTACGAACAGTGAAATACCGACCGAACAGCGTGGCAATAGGATCCTCAACGGCGAGCTCACTAGCAACTACACGACCTTCACCGAGCACACACCCATACTTCCGCACAAGGCCGTCACGAACACGATTCGCCAAGTTCAAAGCCAAATTCGTAACCTCAACCGGACTACGGCCACGAATAACCTCAACATGCACAATCCACGAACGACTAGTCTTACGGACCTTAACACCCTGCTCCAAACCCAACAAAGCCGTCCAATTCACCATCTCAACACGCCGAAAATCCA
>Ga0315294_10008322_pt1 | contig 11403 bp, 6 predicted proteins | sample YL17G13_40_MG_FD_203626 | JGI IMG/M metagenome (GOLD analysis project Ga0315294, IMG submission 203626) | Sediment microbial communities from Yellowstone Lake, YNP, Wyoming, USA - YL17G13_40 | ecosystem: Environmental > Aquatic > Freshwater > Lake > Sediment | place: USA: Wyoming | collected... | reverse complement strand
GAATACTGGAAGAGCGCCGACCTTTGACAGAAAAAGTTCCCCGACCCTGTCCATCGCGTCTTCCAATCTTACCAGTTTTTCCTTTGCTTCGGTCATTTGTCTCTCGGAGGGCGTTTTCCAGATGCCTCCAATCACAAGGTTAACGGGGTGAGTTGTTCTTCCACATATCATGTCCGAGAATTGATTAGCCACTTTGTGCATTCCTATGATGGCCTTCAACGCCTCCAAGTTCGACTCTATCAGCGGAAAGACGCTGCCAACGCCGAATAGGTCGGGAGCCGTCAAGTAACCGAGGTGTAGAATGTGACTCTGCATGTTCTCCGCGTGTATTGCCAGCTTTCGTATCTCTCTGCTCTGATCCGAAATGTCCAGTCCCATAGCAGATTCTGTTGCTTTCAATGATGCTAATGTGTGGCCTATGGAGCATATGCCGCAGATTCGAGAAACTATCTGGGCAATTTGGTGGTAGGGTTTCCCTATGACAAAAGCTTCGAAGAGACGCGGTGCTTCGGTGACGTTCCATTGTACTTTTTCAACATGTCCTTTTTTTACGTTCAGCACGATGTCTCCGTGGCCTTCTACTCTGGTGAGGTGTTCCACGTGTAGATTCACGTTTTCTGTCATCGATTGCCCTCCGTGGGTTTGATTCCCATTTTTTGCATGACATTTTCGATGCGTTTTACGCCGTCGAAGCTGAAGACTTTAGCTGCTTCTAATACTTCTTCAGGTCGGAAGCCTGCGTTAGAAAAAGCTTGGAGCCCAAACTTTATGACGGTTTCCTGTCCGACTGTGGTGTGGCATCCTTCGCATTTGTATCCTCTTCTAGTGCAGTAGGCTTCGCAGTTGGCGTATGTTATCGGTCCTAGGCATAAGACTCCTCTTGATAGAAAACAGCCTTCTTTTTGGTTCGGACATTCGGCGCAGACTGGTACACCGTTCAGGTCGTATTCCCTACAGTACTCTGCGAAGTTGCAGGCGCCGCTTGTGGGGCAGTTTCTGCAGTCTTGAGTGTGTTCGGACAAAAGCAGTTCGACTACTGTCCGCCTAGCTTGGTAGACGGCTTCGCTTTTTGTCGAGACCTTCAGTCCGTTGCTAATAGGGAGGGTGCAGCTTGAGTAAAGACCGGGTCTCCCGCCTCCTGTTACCTCTACGATGCACAAACGGCAGGCTCCTGACCTGTTCTCGTCGTAAAGCGCGTTATAGCAGAGAGTCGGAATTCTGAAACCGTTCCTCAATGCCACCTCAAGAACCTTCTCGCCCAGCTTGCAGGTCAATTCTTTGTCGTCTACGGTTATTTTGGCACTCATTGTCTTCCCTCCAGGGTCATTATGTCGCATCGAAGGCAGCGCTTTCCTTCCTTTGAAGCGCAGTTGTCTCCCATCCTATGCACTACCTCACCAAAACCCTTCGTGTGTATTGAAACGTGGAGCCGTGGCGCCCTTTTCCTCTCCATTGATTCCTCATTTTTAGGTGTCTTCATTGAAAATTTGATCTTAGTTTTCCTCCTTAGCTCTGGAAAATGGTCTTTGCCACTAAGGAACTTGTCAATGCTTCTAGCAGCCAGTTTCCCATGAGCTACCGCTTCTATTGCGCTGGCTGGACCAGTGACAGCGTCGCCGCCTGCGAAAACATTTTTCTCTTTTGTGGACAGAGTGTATTTCTCAGCTTGTATTCTACCCGAGCGGTCTGCGAATCCTTCTGAGAAAGCTTCAAAGAATTCTGTATCTATTGCTTGGCCTATTGCGGATACGATTGTGTCGGCTCTAATTTCCATAGTCTCGTGGGTTGACACTGGGATCCTGCGGCCAGTCTTGTCGTGGCCTGTCATTCTCATTTTCCTGAAAACGACGCCGATTGCTCTGCCTGGTTCGAAAACTATCCTCTGGGGTGAGATTAGAGTGCGAAATTCGATTCCTTCCATGCAGGCAGATTCTTGTCCTTCTCTGTAGGCGGGCATATCTTCCATGCCTCGTCTGTAGCAGATTATGACTTGTTTCGCGCCAAGGCGTTTGGCTGTTCTTGCAACATCGATAGCAACGTCACCTCCGCCGATTACCAAGACTTTTTGGCCAAGGTGGGGGTTTTTGCCTTTTTTGACTTCAGCAAGGAATTCCAAGCCTGAGATTACGCCGGCGAATTCCTCTCCTTCAAGGTCAAGCTTCTGGCTTTTCTGGGCGCCTATTGCCACATAAAACGCTTCATATTGCTTAGCTATTTCTGAGAATTTTATGTCGACCCCAATTTTGGTGTTCAGCTTGACCTCAACGCCGAGGTTTATGATGTTTTGGATTTCTTTCTGCAAAATTTCTTCTGGTAATCTGTACGATGGTATGGCCCACCGCAGCATGCCGCCTAGGGCTTCAGAGGCTTCGAAGATGGTTGTGTTATAGCCAAGTCTTGTAAGAAAGTAGGCGGCTGAAAGTCCGGAGGGGCCTCCTCCTATTATGGCTACCCGTCTATTGTTAGGTTTGAGTTTTGGCAGCTGGGGTATTTTGCCTTCTTCTAAGGCTTTGTCAGCCAGGTATCTTTTTAGTTCCTGTATGTTCATTGGTTCGTCGATTTGTCCTCTTTGGCATCTTCCTTCACATGGATGTTCGCAGATTCTTCCGCAGACGGAGGGGAAGGGGTTGTCGGCAAGATTGAGGGCATAGGCGGCTGAGTATCTTCGCTCGTTTATTAGTTGGATGTAGCCTGGGACGTTGGTTCCGGCTGGGCATGTATTTTGGCATGGAGAGTCAAACAGGGCTGCGCATACGGATGCTTCGCACTTATGTTGCTTTATGTGCTCGAGGTATTCTTCTTTGAAGTATTTCAGTGTGGTCAACACAGGGTTTGGCGCTGTGCCCCCTAGCGCGCAGAGGCTTGCGTCTCTAATCTGGATCGCCAGGTGTGAGAGTGTTGCAAGATCTTCTTCTGCGCCTTCTCCCATTGTGATCCTCTCTAGGATCTCTTGCATTCGTCGCAGTCCGAATCTGCATGGAGTGCATTTTCCACAGGATTCTTCAGCAGTGAATTCCAGGAAGTACCTGGCGAGGTCTACCATGCATGTGTCCTGGTCCAGGACTACCATGCCTCCTGAGCCCAGTATTGCGCCTAGTTCCTTTAGCGTTTCATAGTCTATCCCCACGTCGAGGTGCTCTGTCGGGATGCAGCCTCCAGAGGGTCCCCCAGTCTGCACGGCTTTGAACTTTCGTCCATTTTGGCAACCTCCTCCCACATCGTATATGACCTCTCTGAGTGGGGTTCCCAACGGTATCTCCACGAGTCCAGATCTCTCTATCTTGCCGACGAGGGAGAAGACTTTTGTTCCTTTGCTTTTTTCAGTACCAATTCTAGAGAACCATTCGGCTCCCCTGTCCATGATGAAGGCGACGGTATTCCAGGTTTCGACGTTGTTTACGTTTGTTGGTTTACCGAAAAGACCTGATTCGGCAGGAAATGGAGGTCTAGGATGAGGCTCTCCCCTCTTTCCCTCTATTGAGGCTATTAACGCCGTCTCTTCTCCGCAAACGAAAGCTCCTGCTCCTTCCATTATTCTCAGCTTGAACGAGAATCCTGAACCGAAGGCGTGCTCCCCAAGGATACCCAGTTCTTCGGCTCGTTTGATTGCCTTCGTAAGGGTTTCTACGGCCAATGGGTACTCAGCTCGAACATAAATGTAGCCTTCGTCGACCCCCATAGCATAGGCGCCAATTATCATGCCCTCTATTACGGTATGGGGGTCGCCTTCAAGGACTGCTCTGTTCATGTAAGCGCCCGGATCTCCCTCATCCGCGTTGCAGATGATGTATTTCTTGTCTCCCAACGATTTCCGAGCCAGCTCCCATTTCAGTCCAGTCGGGAAACCGGCTCCCCCACGACCCCTTAAACCTGAACGTTTTATCTCATCTATTACCTGTTCCGGTTTCTTGTAGTAGAGCGTTTTGAACGCCGCTGTGTAGCCTCCTCTTGCAATATACTGCTCTATACTGTCTGGATTTATTATGCCGCAATTTCTGAGAACTATCCTGAGTTGTTTGGAGAGGAAGGGAATTTCTTGGTATTCAGTGATCCCAATCCACATGTTCTCACGCAGGATCGGGTAGTGGTCGCTGACTGTTGGTTCCCTTGTTATCTGACCTAAAGCGTAGTTGGCTATGGGTTTTCCGCCGACAACGTGCTCGTCTATTACCTTTTTCATTTTCTCCTCGTTCATTTCTCTGTACGTTACTCTTGGTCTGCCTGGCAGCTCTACATCAACCAAGGGTTCTGCGTGACACATGCCTATGCAGCCAACGGTCGTGATTTCGACCTCAGCACCGATCTGCTTTAGATAATTTTTAGCAAAAGCCATTATGGATTGACCGCCGCTGGCGATCCCACATGTCCCTAAACCAAAGATTATCCTAGGCTTGGTGCAGCTAATTTGGGTCCTTCCTATTTTTGCGAGCTCTTCTAAATCATCAATAGTTTTGACCTTCACACAACCACCTTATTCAAACCTACAAAAGATACTTGCAAGATCTGTTGATCTTACTCTGCCGAAAGTCTCATTGTCAACCATTATAGTGGGCGAGATACCGCAGCATCCTAGGCAACGGACAACCTTTAAGGTGAAGCGTTTATCCTCAGTGGTTTCCTTAACTTTGACATTCAAGAGTTCGCCGATTTTGCTGAGGAGTTTTTTCCCGCCTTTCACGTGGCAAGAAGTGCCTTCGCAGACGTAGATGGTATGCCGTCCAGCTGGGTTGAGGTTAAATTGGGCGTAAAAAGTTGCTATGCCATAAAGGTCGGTGTAGCTGTCGTCTATCCTTTTGGCAACGTACCTCATGTGTTCTTCACGAAGATATCCGTATTTTTTCTGGAGCTCTTGCAGCAACCTTATCTTAGCGGTTTTCACATCCTCTATCCTTGCAATTATCTCCTCGATTTCCATTTTCTCTTGTTCGATCATGTTTGTGCCTCCCAAAGAGATTCGAGCCAGTTACAGCGGTCCTCAACAATATTTTTTTCAACCGTTGGATAATTGCCCCCGCCGTTGAGACATCTAGCGAGACATGGAAACAAATCAACGAAGTCCCCTTTTGTTCTCTCTATTTGGCCAATCACCTCTTTGGAGAGTCTAATGCTAGTAACGTTAGCCTCCACCGTGACTTCGACTGGGCTGAATCCCGGATGATTCTTACCAATTTTGACCTTACTTTGATAGTTGTCTTGCTTTGTGAATTCAGGGTCGATTTCCATCTTCTTGAAAAGTTCGTCGAGCTCCATCACTGATAGTACGTGTTTGAATCCGTCGACACCTTTCAGGGCTGTGCATGGGCTCAGAAGGCAAATGGGTTCCTTGCTTTCCTCTCTGAGCAGCAAATTCCACGGGGCGTTTTCCTCTGACCTAGATAATTTGGAATCTGGAACCCTGTCTTGAACATAGTTGAATGCTGCTTTGCACCATGAAAGCATCTTCTTTTTTCCTGGATTGACTGTTTTTGTGTCCATCGCTATGGATTCGAGGAGGAAGCGATCGTACTGTATGACTTTGTCGAATCCTGCTTCTTTGAGGGCGCCTATTAGGTATTTTTCGGCGGTTGAGGGTTCGATCTCTCTGAGGAAGAGATTTTTCTCTACGTAGGAGGATAGGGCAATTGAGTCAATTGCTATTTTCATTCCATTTTTCTTTTCTAGATCTGTAATTAGCTGTGGGATGCAGGATGTTGTTTCAAGGGAGCCACATGAGCATGAGGATATACATTGTCCGCATCTTATGCAGCCGTTGTTGTCGAAGCCGATGTTTTTGGGGGTGCTAATTACGATTTCTGGGCCTTTGCCGACCATTCCGAGGGCGTCCACGCCAAGGGCATCTCTGCACATAGCGTCGCATCTTCTGCAAAGGATGCACTTGTGAGGATTATACAGCACTAGTGAGCGGTTGTCTATTGGTATTGGTTTCTCTGCAACTCCAAATCTGCTGTCCATTGGCGTGTGGAGGGGCATCCAGCTTAGCCTGTTGATGTAGTAGAGAATCTGCTCTTTCCTTACGGGGCAACCCCTGATGTAGAAGTCAACAGTCACAACCTCGTTTAGAGCCTTGGTCTTGCTGAGGTCGAACAGCCTGCTTTTACTAGGATAATGCTTCGCGTATACCTCCTCGAGTGAGGCATTAATGGGTGAAGCGTTTCTAAGCTTGTTTACACAACCTGTTGAGGCGCAATCTCCAAGCGCAACCAGAATCTTGGCCTTAGATCTAATCTCTTTGAGGCGTTTTATGTCCATGGGTCTTTGGATGGAGCCTTCCACGAATGCAAGGTCGTATTGATCCGAGTGCTCCTTCATCGCCTCGCGGAAAGAAACTACATCAACCTTCTCAACGAGGTCAAGGATCTGCTCCTCTAAGTTCACTATCTGCAGCTGACACCCTTCGCAGCTGGCAAAGTCATAGATGGCAACCTTTGGTTTCAATTAACTAGTTTCCCCCGTAAAAAACGCTCTCTACTGGTAGCTGGTAGGTTTCGATAGGCATTTATTATCTTTCAAAACCCACTCACTCTTCTATTTTAGCTTTTCCCAAGCATCAGTAGTTCCGAAAGTGTCCTGAGAAGTTAATGTTTTATGTGGTATTTCTATTAGTGGTGAAGTCACCCGCGCTTTATTTCCTTTCTCTCTTTTTTCTTTTTGGTGGGTTTCCGTTGAGTGACGCGGAGTTTTCGGTTTCAGTGTTCACACAGCGCAAACGTGCGGGGTCAAGGAAAAGTATGGGAAATTGGCCGAGGTGAGGTATTTTGGTACGTTTTGTAGCTGCCGTAACCTTTTCTCTTTTTTGTTCGACCTATAACTGCTCATGCGAGTACCCCATAGTCAACTATGAAAACTGTTCTCTCTGCAAAGGAACTCAAGCGATCAAAATTTTCAAGGAACCTAAAAAGTCAACAGAGCGGAGAGCCTAATGGCTGGTTCCCCTGAAAGACCAGAAAAGGGAGTGCCATAAGGGGCTGCATATAGAGGCGGTTTACGGTTTCCTGAAGACGCAGTACAGCCTGGCCATAAACAAAGTCAGAGGCTTAAAAAACGTTGCTTCCTACGCACTATTCAGCATACTTTGCTTGGTTCTGAACAGGGAAGCGGCAGAAAACATCAAAAGACCAGACAAAGCAGTTTCACCAACCTGCTTCAACACATAATATCGGAACAAGGCAGCGCGCTTCCTTAATTCGCAACAGCGCTACTCCACGTGAGACAGGAGAAGGTACCATCGGCCAGAACACACTGGAGTAAATCTGACAACGCACGAAACATCATCCTGAGGTACTGCGACAACTTGTACTTCGTCAACAAAGTCAATGTCCAGATCCAAGAAGGCACACAGAAGCAAACGGCTGTCTTTCACGCGAGGCGAATTCTTGACAATCAGCCTTTAGTACTTGGACATCGAAATCAGCCAGCGGGTTTACGACATGCTTGTAGAAATCGCAAAACTGGACCCGATTCTCGTGCTGCACATTGACGGCGAAGAGTCGAAGCGGTGCGTCATGCCCGAGAACTGGCTCAAAAACCAAACAGGCACAAACAACAAAACATAGTACATCGTCTAGTCGTTAATAACAGCGTTACAAAGAAAAAAAGGAGTTGGTTTTGTGCTGACGGAGCTTTTTATGGTTTGGGCTTCGGCTGCAGCGCAAATGCCATAGGCAAGCCATAGCGGCTCAGATACCAAAGAGTTGACCAGCCGTCGGTTGCGAGCGGGTACACGGAGAGGTTTTCGCCGAAGGCTGCTGTGCCGTCTGGGCATGCTTCCACTAAGTTGGGTATGGGCATCTGTTTAGAGTAGACACTTGTTGCGTCGCGTATGAAGGCGTTGACTGGGGTGTCCTTGACCAGCGGAAGAGACGTCCATGCAACGGCGGGGTTGGCGGGAGCGCAAGCATTGTTCACGTACCAAGTGCTCCCCTTCACTATGGTGAAGACGAACCTGGCGAAGTTGTTGGGGTGTGCCGCTTTGAAACTGATAAGCGCCTGCGCGGGTGGAGATGCTGGCGTCGCTGGAAGTGAGTAGCGTATGAAGCCGCAAGTTCCTACGGTCTCCCATGTTCCCGGGGTCGCGCCTGTCACCTTTACTGGATAGATCTCTGCTTGGCACGAGTTGTTGTCTACGTGAAGGACAAGGCGGAAAGCAACGATTTTGTTCAAAGGCCCTTCCCGTATTACTCTGTCCTCCATATCTGGTGTTGCAGTAACGTCATGGGGTACTACTCTAGTCGGTACTGTTCCAGCGCCGAACGGCGCCTCGGTGGTCGGAACTTTCAGCAGAACGCCTTCATCTGTGAGGTTGACTTTCGCGATAACATGTGTGGTGCTGTTGTACCTGAGCAGTTCCAGTTTCAGCTCGTACTTGCCCGCTGCCTCTTCGGAGTTGCCTCCCTCCAGCAGGTACGAGAGGAAGAAAGCGCTTGCAGTGTTTTCTCTAGCATCGACTTGGGGTGCCCAAGCCACTGAGACCGCACCGAAGCTAAGCGGAGGATTCTTAGGCTGAAGCTTGAACAGAGCTGCACCGGGTACGGCGGGGTCGGGACCAATAGGGAACGGCTTAAAGACGAGCGTGCCATCAGCCAATATCTCGCCATAATGTCTGATCACTCGGTAGTCGATCACATGCCAGACATCCACTGCAGGCGTGCCTCTAGCGTCTGTGAGGCGACGATATGACCATCGATAGTGCGTGATGCCGCTTGCTGCAATGCCATCGCCGAACCAGACGGTTGGCTCCAAGCTGCCGCCGAACGGTTCGCCAGCGGTAGTTAATCCTTCGTTTGCGCCTGCCGTTACACGTTGAATTTCTGCCATGCTCACGTCATGACCTATTGTGAGAATCGCTACTTGTTTTCCTGGAATGGCTGAGGGCTCGCTGTACCATGGGACGCGCGGGTCGCTGATTGGTAAGATGATTTCGGTGCCGCAAGCGTAGTTCCAGTAGGTGTGGCAAATCATTGGCGGGCGGTAAACCGTTGTCCAAGCGCTTCCTATCTGATATTCTACCCAGAAGTATATGTCGGGGTGGTCTCCAGCACACAGATACCACATGTTTGCGTTGAATTGTCCTTGTTTGTCAGTCAGTACGACAGCAACCTCGTCGCAGTGCAGGAAGAACGGCCAAATCCAAGGCCACAGGCACAGGTACGGGCGTATCAAGTGTATGTTGGCTGCCAATGCTTGCTTGACTGTTTCAGCGGAACGCGATGAGAGTGCCGCTTTTGTCTTGGTTGGTATCGACAACTTTTCTGCGGTGGATAATGGCTGCGGGGTAACTTTGAGAACAGGCGTTTTTAGGCGATATGGCATTTCCATTTTCACGCGTGCAATGTTTTCGGGTGAGGGGTCAATAACGCTTGGGTCGAAGCGGAGCGGTGGTTCGGGTGGATGGGGAATTGGTTTTCCAACTTCCTTTATTAGTTCGTCGCGTATTCTGAAGATTTCGCGTTCGGGTAAGCGCCTGAGAATTAGCCAGACAGGGTCGACTTCGCAGATGTGTACTCTCGATAGGTAGACGGGCCATTCCTCTGTGGTGGTTCCCAGTGCGACTTTTTTCACAACTTTTCCGCGGACTATGCACTTGCACCACAGCCAGTATTTCCAGAGAATCTTCGGAATAGGTTCCAGATCATACTTTCGTGTTCTCGGATTGAACACCCACTTGGGGGTGTAGGCTTGTCGGCGCTGTATCTTGTCGAAGTTAGGTTTCTCTTCAACCACGCCTTCAGGCGGCGACGGCGCCAGAACTATGCGAGCTTTCTTCGCTTGGTCATCAGTTAATTCAAGCTGCACTTGATTTCTTTTCACAGCAGCACTGGCGATGAGCTCGCCTTTTTCATCAAAGGCGTACGCCGTGATTGCAATAGATTTTTCAGGTTTTTCCTCAAACTTTACAGCAAAGCCTATTGGGTTGTGACTCATTTAAAAGTCCTCATCGTCTTTCTTTGGAGAGAAGACACTAATAAGCTTTGGCATCCATAGATTTCCGCATCAGACCTGACAGAAAACGCCCTGTGCAAGTCAAAACAGTTCTAGCGCGTTTGTTTGGGAGACAATATTTGGCTTCTCAGCTTTTTCAAAACTTGTTCAGGTGTCAAGCCGTAGATTTTTGCGTTCTTTTTGAAGCTCTCAATGTTAGGCTCAAGAAGTTTCGCGTAATGGGAGAGGAGTTTCGGAACCGCCTCAAACACTACGACGCCATGACTGACATAGTATCAGGCTTAGTAAACTTCAGAATAATGGGGACAACAACCGCATAGACAAAGGCCAAAAACATGCAAAAGCACATAACAAACAATAACGACTAAGGTCTATTCTCATAAATTCCCAATTGAAGAACTTTATTTAGTTTTGGAAGGCACTTTAGACGTAGAAATAGAAGCAAAGACTGTAAGGCTTAAACCAAAAGAAATACTACTCGTTTCGCCTGAAAAAATCATAAAATCAAAGATTTTTCTAACAACATTGAATTTTTGGTTATTCGTACACCAATCTCTAATGATGAAACAAAGATATACTCTAAACAAGATAAGTGAAAGCGTCCTTCTAACAAAACCTCCATTTTATACAGTTGCTTGAAAGGCGCGGGAGAGGTTCTTACACAAGTTTTTTATTTATTAACTGTTTGATAGGTTATTGTTGTCTGTTTTTGTGTTGTCTTAGGCAGCTTATTCTCTGTTGTAGCTGTCAGCGTTGTCCAAAGAACTAGAGGTTACGTACGCTGTGAAGGAAAGCTGCAATTTAAGGGGGACAAACTGAGACGGAAGCGGCTTCTAGGCGCTTGGAATTGCTAAAGCTCGAAGGTTTGGGGTTTTCTCAAGCTGAAATAGTGAAGGGGGCAAAAAACTCTTCAGAAAACGCAAATGACAAAGAAAACGGAAAAGAAAAAAATATTACATACTATTGGATTCACTTACGTTTTATGTGGTATTGGTCAATTACGTCTTTCGCTTTCTCTCTGCGCTCACGGTGCTCTTCAAGGAACTTGTTCAGCTTACCCACAAGGTCAATCTTACATTCGCCACATAGCATCTCGCCTGCTCGGCATCTGCGTTCTCTCTCCGATAGCTTCGAATCGTCTTCTTCGAAGAGGTAGAAGTAATATTGGAATATGCTGCACACGGTGGGGTCAGCGCCTGTTTTACGCTGCTCCGCCGCCGTGCCTTTGCCGCCCGTGAAAGCATTCCAAATTTTCTTTTTCACAACGTCTGGCGGGTCCACGGTGAATATGCTTGTTTCAGGCATGGAAGCACTCATTTTTCCGCCTGCACCTAAACCAGGCAGGAAGCGACAGTGGATTTGCGCGGGTTTGTAGTAGCCGAGTTTTAGGGCAATGTCGCGTGTGACTCGCCAGTACGGGTCTTGGTCTATGGCGGCGGGTATGAGGGCGGGCACGTTTTCGCC
>Ga0315294_10008321_pt1 | contig 11403 bp, 8 predicted proteins | sample YL17G13_40_MG_FD_203626 | JGI IMG/M metagenome (GOLD analysis project Ga0315294, IMG submission 203626) | Sediment microbial communities from Yellowstone Lake, YNP, Wyoming, USA - YL17G13_40 | ecosystem: Environmental > Aquatic > Freshwater > Lake > Sediment | place: USA: Wyoming | collected... | reverse complement strand
ATCGTCTAGTGGCCTAGGACATCTGGTTCTCAGCCAGGAGACCGGGGTTCGACTCCCCGTGGGGGTAGGCGTGAGTGATATGATCTTTGGGTTTACAATAGAGGTGCGAGACATGAGCCAGATGACAATAGCCCGGTATTCGTACCGGGGCATGGAAGTCGAGATCGAGCCGGGCGTGTTCCAGCCGAACCGGACCACCGAGCTCCTCCTGGACGCCGTGCTCGGGGAGAACCTTGCCGGGCGGGACGTGCTGGATCTCGGCTGCGGCTCCGGCGTCGTCGGACTCGCGGTGCGCAAGTTCTCGCGGGCCCGCGCCGTCGGCGGGTCCGACATCTCGGAGAAGGCCGTTGCGTGCGCCGGGCACAACGCCGTCCGGCTCGGGCTCGAGATCGACCACCGGCGCGGAAGCATGTTCGATCCGTGGAAAGGCATGCTGTTCGACGTGATCGCGGACGACGTTTCCGGCGTGGCGGAACCGATCGCGCGCATCTCGCCGTGGTACCCGCCCGAGATCGTGTGCGATGCCGGCGAGGACGGCTCGATCAACTCCATCAAGATGCTCGAGGCGGCGCGCAGTCACCTCAGGCCGGGCGGGGTCATTTTCCTTCCGACCGTTTCGCTGTCCAACGAGGCCAAGATCCTCCAGGTGGCGCGGAAGCTGTATCACCAGGTCGATCTCCTGCTCAAGAAGAGCTGGCCGTTCAAGGAAGACATTTGGCAGAAGATCGTGGCCAATAGCGCCTGCAAGCGCCTCATCGACCAGGGCATCGTGAAGGTGTTCCCCCGCGGAAGCCGGATGCTCTGGGACACGAGCGTCTACAAGGTCTGCTTGAACCCGTGACCCCGGGGCGGCCGGTCCGTGTCGCCGTCCTCGGCGCCACGGGCGCCGTAGGGACTGAAATGCTCCGGGTTCTGGAACAGCGCAGGTTCCCCGTCGCTTCACTGCGCGCCCTCGCAACCGAGCGCTCGGCCGGCCGCCGTCTCAAGTTCGCGGACGGCGAGGTCACGGTCGAGGCGGTGGGCCCCGCGTCGTTCCAGGAGATCGACCTCGCGCTGTTCTCGGCGGGCGCCTCGGCGAGCAAGCAGTGGGCTCCGGCGGCCGTGCGATCCGGCGCCACCGTCGTGGACAACTCGAGCGCGTGGCGCTCGGACCCGAAGGTTCCGCTCGTGGTTCCCGAGGTCAATCCGCGCGCGCTCGAGTGGCACGGCGGGCTGATCGCGAACCCGAACTGCTCGACCATCCAGATGGTGGTCGCGCTCAAGCCCCTGCACGACGCGGCGAAGATCAAGCGGGTCATCGTCTCGACCTATCAGGCCGTCTCGGGCAAGAGCGGGAAGGCGATGCTGGAGCTTGCCGAGGCGACCCGGGCGGCGCTCGACGGGAAGACTCCTCCCGCCGTGCTCTTCCCCAAGCCCATGTGCTTCAACGTTTCCTTCGACTGGCCGTTCGCCGAGAACGGTTTCACGGAGGAGGAGATGAAGATGACGAAGGAGACGGTCAAGATCATGGAGGATAACTCGATCAAGGTGACCGCCACCACGGCGCGCGTGCCCGTGTTCCGCGGGCACGCCGAGGCCGTCTACATCGAGACCGAGCGGCGGCTGTCGGCCGCAGCCGCGCGCGACCTGCTGGCCAAGGCGCCCGGAGTCGTCGTCCAGGACGACCCGGCGGCGAAGAGCTGGCCGACTCCCCTCGAGGCGGAAGGCCAGGATCCCGTCTACGTCGGGCGGATCCGCGAGGATCATGTCCAGGACCGAGCGTTGTGGTTCTGGGTGGTATCGGACAACCTGCGCAAGGGCGCCGCGTTGAACGCGGTCCAGATCGGCGAGATCCTGCTCGCGAAGGGCATGTTCAAGCCGAAGCAGCCGCTGTTCGTCTAGCGCCATGGGTGACGGCGTTCTCCCGTTCTCCGATCCCGCGGGACGCCGGATCTTCTGGCACAGCGCCTCCCATCTCATGGCCCAGGCGGTCAAGGAGATCTGGCCGAAGGCGTTCCTGACCATCGGCCCGGCGGTGGACGACGGGTTCTACTACGACATCGACGCGCCCGAGCCCATCACGGAGGCCGACCTGCCCCGCATCGAGGCGAAGATGCGCGAGATCGTGGAACGGGACGTGCCGATCGTGCGCCGCGAAATGCCGAAGGCCGAAGCCGTCGCGTTCTTCGAGGCGCGCGGCGACAAGTACAAGGTCGAGATCCTGAACGAGATCCCGGACGCGACCGTCAGCCTCTACGAGCAGGGGGGCTTCATGGACCTCTGTCGCGGGCCGCACGTGTCCTCCACCGGCGTCATCAAGGCCTTCAAGCTGACGTCGATCGCGGGCGCGTACTGGCGGGGGAGCGAGAAGAACGAGATGCTGACCCGGCTCTACGGCGTCGCGTTCCCGACGCAGGCCCAGCTCGACGAGCACCTCAAGCTCCTGGAGGAGGCGAAGAAGCGAGACCACCGCGTGCTCGGCCGGGAACTCGACCTGTTCTCGTTCCACGAGGAGATGGGCCCGGGCCTCCCCGTCCTGCATCCGAAGGGGTCGATCATCCGGCGGGTGATCGAGGACTTCTGGCGCGAGGAGCACGAGAAGAACGGGTACGAGACGATCTTCTCCCCGCACATCGGCAAGGCCACGCTCTGGGAGACCTCGGGGCATCTCGGGTTCTACAAGGAGAACATGTACGCGCCGCTCGAGATCGAGGGGCAGAAGTACTATCTCAAACCCGTGAACTGCCCATTCCACCTGCTCGCCTACAACAGCAACCAGCACTCGTACCGGGAGCTCCCGATCCGGTACTGCGAGCTCGGGACCGTCTACCGGTACGAGCGTAGCGGCGTCCTGCACGGACTCCTGCGCGTGCGCGGGTTCACCCAGGACGACGCGCACATCTTCATGCGGCCGGACCAGGTGGATGCCGAGGTGACCGGGGTACTCAAGTTCGTCCTCTACATGCTCCGCACTTTCGGATTCGCCGAGTACGACGTCTGCCTGGCGACCCGGCCGGCGGAGCACATGGGGACCGAAGCGATGTGGGACATGGCCGAGGGAGTGCTCGCGCACGCGCTGGAGGAGGCCCGGAAGGCCGGGCTCATCTCGTCGTTCACCGAGGACAAGGGGGGCGGCGTGTTCTACGGCCCCAAGATCGACGTCAAGGTCAAGGACGCGCTCGGCCATAGCTGGCAGTGCTCGACGATCCAGGTCGATTTCAACCTCCCGGAGCGGTTCAACCTGACCTACGTCGCCGATGACGGAAGCAAGAAGCGGCTGGTCATGGTCCACCGGGCCCTGTTGGGCTCGATCGACCGGTTCCTGGGCGCCCTGATCGAGCACTACGCCGGCGCGTTCCCCCTCTGGCTGGCTCCCGTGCAGGCCCGCGTGCTCACGATTACGTCGGACGTGGAGGCTTACGGCCGCAAGGTCGTGGATGACCTTAAGGCGGCCGGGCTCCGTGCCGAGGGCAACTTCTCCGCCGAGAAGATTGGCCACAAGATCCGGAACGGCGAGCTGGAGAAGATCCCGTACATGCTCGTCGTGGGCAAGCGCGAGGCAGCGGACGGGAAGGTCGCCGTTCGGAAGAAAGGCAAGGGCGACGAGGGCGCGGCCGGCGTGGCCGATGTCGTCGCCCGGCTGGCCGCGGAGGCAAAGGAACGCCGTTGACGGGCCCCCGCATCGGGTGCCACGTCTCGATCGCCGGAGGCGTTTCCAAGGCGATCGAACGGGCCGGGGAGCGGGAGTGCGAGTGCATCCAGATCTTCACGACTTCCCCCCGGATGTGGGCCCACTTCACGCACGAGGAATCCGAAGTAGCGGGATTCCGCGCCGGGGTGGCCCGGCTCGGGCTCGATCCCGTGGTCACCCACGCGAGCTACCTCCTGAACCTGGCCTCGCCGGACGAGGGCCTGCGGGCGAGGAGCGCCGCGCTCCTGGCGGCGACCGCGCGGTGGTCGGCGATCCTCGGCGCGTCGGCGGTCGTCGTCCATCCCGGATCCTGCGCCGACTTCGACGGGGGAGCGTGCGTGTCGCGCGTGGCGGAGACGGTCCGGGCCGCCTTCGCGGAATGGCCGGCCGGCGTGGCGCTCGCCCTCGAGCAGTCGGCGGGCGGGCCCACGACGGTCGGGAGCCGGTTCGAGCACCTCATGGACATCTTCGCGGCCCTGGGCGGCGACGCGCGGCTCCGGGTCTGGCTCGACACCGCCCATGCGTTCAGCGCGGGCCACGATCTCGCGAATCAGGCCGGGATCGACGGGCTCGTCGCCGAAGTCCGGCGCACGACGGGCTGGGACCGGGTGGCCGGGGTGCATGCGAACGACTCGAAGGAGCCCCTCGGGTCCCGCGTGGACCGTCACGAGAACATCGGCTTCGGGTTAATTGGAGACGCGGGCTTCCGGCTCCTGCTCCGCCATGAGGCCCTCCGCGCCCTGCCGTTCCTGCTCGAAACCCCCGGAATTGACGGGGAAGGCCCGGACCTCGAGAACGTTTCCCGGCTCAAGCGGCTCCGGGACGGATCGGGGTAACGGGTCCGGGTTGGCCTCTGCCGGACGTTGCCGCCGAGACGGCGGTAAGATGGTTGCACCATGAAACTCCGCCTGACCGTTTCCTTCTGCCTGTTCCTGGTCTCAGCCGCGCGCGCCGCCGAGGCGCCGCCGAGAAAGATAGTGACCGGCGACACCCTCCCGCTCATCACCGACGGTGGGACCGTGAAGGCGGGCGACAAGAAGGCGGAAGCCCTCGAACTCACGTTCAACCTGCCCACGCGCGGCGTCTGGTACCTCTGGCTGAAGGCGACCGCGAAGTCCGGAAGCAACAGCGTGCTCGCCTACGGGCTCGACGGCAAGGGCTACCGGAGCGCCCGGGGCCGGATCACGATCCAGCCCTCGACGAAGTCGCAGTGGCTGTCGCACTCGGACTACCAGGAGTTCAACGCCGAGGTCCACGCCGACGCCCCGGGCGAGCACGTCCTCCGGATCGCGGCGCTCTACGGCGAGGTCGAGATCGAGAAGGTGGCCCTTACCCTTTACTTCTCCGCGAGGCCCGCCGGCGACACCCTGGACCACACGGGCGATCCCGGGGAGGGCAGGGCGGTCTTCCCCGACAGCCCGAAGCGCGTGGACGGGTTCCGTCCGGACTGGACGTCCCCTGCGGTCGTGGCCGACCGCAGCTTCCACGTGGACGCCAAGGACGGGGACGACGCGAAGGACGGGCTGTCGCCCGCGGCGGCGTGGAGGACGTTCCGGAACGTGAACGGCCGCGTCTTCCAGCCGGGCGACGCGATCCTGCTCAAGCGCGGGTGCGCGTGGGATGAAGGGCTTTCTCCCGCCGGATCGGGCACGGCGGATAGGTGGATCACGGTGGGGGCGTACGGCGACGGGCCGCGCCCGCGCGTCAACGGCGTCAACCGGGATGGCCTGCACCTCGAGGAGCAGTCGTTCTGGACCGTCCAGGACCTGGAGCTGACGAGCGATCCCGCGTACCGGCGGTGCGGCCTCCGCGCCGAGACGAAGGAGGGCCACCCCCGGCCGAAGGGCGTCCGGGTCTGGAACGTGATCGCCTGCGACAACGGCCCGGCCGGCATCACGGTGGGAAGCAGCCACGGCGGGGGCAACGGCTACGACGGCGTCGTGATCGAGAACTGCCTGGCCTACGCGAACGACTCCGACGGAATCGTCGCGAGCGGAACCGACCAGAACGGGTGCCGGAACACGGTCATCCGGTACTGCACCGCGTATTCGAACCTCTACGCCGCGGGCATCTGGATCACCTCGGGCGAGAACGGGCTGATCGAGCATTGCCTCGCCTACAACAACGCCTGCATCAACATCTGGGCGTGGAACGCGATCAACATCACGATGCGGCACTGCGAGGCGTTCCGGGGACGGACGCCCCGGGACGCGGGAGGGTTCGACATCGACTGGAGCGTGGAGGCGAGCACGCTTGAGTACTGCTACTCGCACCACAACGAGGGCGTTGGGATCCTGCTGATGGGAGGCGGGACCGGGACGTACCGCAAGTTCCCGATGGCCAGCCGGTACAACCTGGCCCGGTACAACATCTCCGAGAACGACAATCCGGGCATCGGCATGGTAGAGACGTTCGAGGACGGCAAGGTCGTCCACAACCTCGCCATCGCCTCCGGCGCCGGGCGTGACGGCAAGCCCCGGACCGCGATCGACGTCTCGGGCTGGCCGATCGCGCCCGACTGGGGGGTGGAGGAGCGGCACGGCGGCTGGCCCGCCCGGACCCAGTACTTCGACAACATCTTCATCGGCCGGCACGGCGCGCTGCCCGCCCTGTACGACGATTGGGCGGCGTCGAAGAAACACGCCAACGTCTACGACGCGAACCTCTACTGGCGCGACACGCCGGGCCCGCTGATCAAGTGGGACGGCCGGCGGAACGGCAACGGGTTCTGGATGGGCACGGAGTCCACGGACCTGAAGCCGGCGGAGGAGTACGCGTCCCTCGAAGCGTTCCGGAAGAAGACCGGCCAGGAGCGGCGCGGGGTCAACGCGGACCCCCGGTTCGCGAATCCCTACCGCGGCGAATACGGCCGCCTGCCGATGGAGTCCTACCGGCTCGGGCCCGGCTCCCCGGCCGCCGGGGCGGGCCGCCCGGTCGAGCTCTCGAAGGCCTGGCTCAAGGGCCGGGCAAAGTACCTGACCGACACCGGAGCGACAAGCTACGGGATCCCGATGGCGCCGGCGGAGGCAACCGAGGACTTCTGGGGGACCCCCCTGACGGCGGGCGAGCCCTCCGCGATCGGACCCGCCGTCCGGTAAAGTGCGCCCCCTCTTCCTGGCGCTTCCCGCGCTCGCGCTGGTCGCTGTCTCCGCGCGCGCGGACGAGTCCGCCGTACTGGGAGCCATGCGCGGAGAGGTGGACCGGCTCTATGCGAAGTTCTCGACGCTGCCGGAGAACCGCGTCTATTACCTGTCCTCGGGGCTGGCCGATACGCGGTACGTCCGGATCACGGCGGCCTGGGGCGGGTTGGTGGAGAGGAAGAGCGACGCGGACCGGGTACTCGATCTGGACATGCGGATCGGCCACCCCTCGCTCGACAACGCACACCACGCCTGGGGGGAGGGCGGGCCCGGATTGCCGGTCGTTTTGGACGACGACGGGTCGGCGCTGGCCGCGGACCTCTGGCTCGAGGGCGAGCGCCGTTACCGCGATGCGGCGGAGAAATACGCCAGGATCGTCGCGGACCGGGCGGTCAAGGTCAAGGAGGAGGATCCCTCGCCGGACTTCTGCTCCGCCCCGCGGGTGGAATACGCGGAGCCGCCGGCCGTCCTGAACGTGGACGAGAACGGCCGCGAGGCCGAGGTGCGCCGGATCTCGGAGGTATTCCGCCGGTTCCCGGAGGTGCTCGAGTCCTCGTGCGCGTTCACGGCGCAGGCGCAGACCAGGTATTTCGTCAACACCGAGGGTTCGGCCATCGCGCAGTCGCAGGCTCTCCACGAGATCCGGATCGTGGCCAGCGCGCGCGCGGACGACGGCATGGAGTTCTCGCTGTACCGTCACTGGGTCGCGCGCGATGCGGCGGCCCTCGTTGCCGAGTCCGTGGTGGCAGCGGAGGCCGAGTCGATGGGGCGGACCCTCGCCGGGCTTAAGGGCGCTCCGCTGGTCGATCCCTTCATCGGTCCCGCCCTGCTTTCCGGGCGCGCCGCGGCCGTGCTCTTCCACGAGGTACTCGGGCACCGGCTCGAGGGACACCGGCAGAAGGACGAGAACGCTGACCAGACCTTCACCAAGAAGCTCGGGAGCCGCATCCTGCCCGAGTTCGTCACGATCGTGAGCGATCCCACCCGGCAGACGGCGGCGGGCACGACGCTGATGGGGTCGTACCGGTACGACGACGAAGGGGTGGCGGCCCGCCCGGTAGTGCTCGTGGACCGCGGGATCCTGAAGTCCTGGATGATGTGCCGTTCCCCCGTGCGGGGTTTCCCGGAGTCCAACGGCCACGGGCGCAAGCAGCCGGGCACCGGGGTCGTGGCCCGGCAGGCGAATCTCCTCGTCCAGGCTTCCCGGACGATGCCGGTCGCCCGGCTTCGGTCCGAGCTGATCCGGCTCTGCAAGGCGGCCCGGAAGCCGTACGGCCTCTACTTCGAGGACATCGAGGGCGGGTTCACGTTCACGGGGCGCACGATCCCGAACGCGTTCAACGTGATGCCGATCGTCGTGCGCCGAATCTACACCGACGGCCGGCTGGACGAGCTCGTCCGCGGCGTGGACCTCATCGGAACGCCGCTGACGACGCTGGCCCGGATCGTCGCCGCCGGGGACGACACGGGCGTCTTCAACGGGTATTGCGGAGCGGAGTCGGGATACGTTCCGGTCTCGGCGGCGTGCCCGACCCTCCTGATCGCGGAGATGGAAATCCAGCGCAAGCAGAAGGGGGAGGAACGCCAGCCGCTCCTGCCCCAGCCGGAATGGGTGAGGCCGTGAGGTCCCGCGCGGGCATCCTTGCCGTCGCGCTCGTGGTCTCCGCCGGAGTCCGGGCCGCCGAGATCCCTGACCCGGTCGTGCAGGCGCTGGAGCCGGAGTTGAGCCGGAACCTGGCGAAACTGCTCCTGCCGGACCAGCCGCGGCCCTACTGGTTCGCCTTTAGCGAGATGGCGATGGAGAACCTCAATATCGACTCCCGGCTCGGGGATCTGGTGCAGGACGACTTCTCCCGCTTTCACTTCCTCCAGGCCCGCATTCGGGTGGGGTCCACGGTCATGGACAACACCAACTTCCTCGGATACGGGGACGGCGGGAACGTGCGGATGACGACGGGCGAAGACACGCCCCGCCCGATCGTGCGCGACGCGTGGCTGGCCGCCGACGGCGCCTACAAGCACGCCGTGGCCGCCCTCGCGGCCAAGACAGCCGCCCTCAAGCGCGAGCAACAGGAGGATCGGGCGCCGGACTTCTCGCCGGCCGCGCCGGCCGAGGTCTGGGAGGATCCCGCGGTCCTGTCGGAGGCGGACCGCGCGACGTTGCGCGACCTCGCGCGGAAGGCCTCGGCGGCCTTCCGCGCGTTCCCGGCCGTCCAGCGGGGCGACGTCCGGATCGGCGCACGTGTCGCGACGTTCCGGTACGTCGACACGGAGACATTCCGGTATCGGGCGGCACAGCGTTCCGTACGTGTCCTGATCACGGCCGACACGCAGGCTGCGGACGGGACGCCCCTGCAGGATATCGCTTCGGTCATGGCGCCCTCGGCGTCGACGTTGCCGAAGGCCGATGCGCTTGCCGCCGCGGTCCGGGCGCTGGGGGAGCGGCTGTCCCGGCGGGTGACCGCGGAGGGGCTCAAGGACCCCTACCTGGGGCCCGTGCTCTTCACCGCGTCCGCGGCGGCCGAGTTCATTCGCCAGACGATGGCCGGGGAGCTCGTGGGCACCCCGAGCCCGGTGGCGGCCGAGGATTACATGAAGGCGTCGGTCAAGGGCGGCCTGCTGACGAAGTTCCTGGACCTCCGGATCTTGCCGGAGTGGATGGACGTCGTGGATGATCCCTCACGTCCCGCCTGGGGCGGGACGTGGCTATGCGGCGGGTACGCCGTGGACCGGGAAGGAGTGCTCGGACGCCGCGTGGATCTCGTCCGCGAGGGCCGACTGGTCGGATTCCTGATGTCCCGGGCGCCGTCGGACAAGTTCAAGGAGAGCAACGGTCACGGCCGGATCGTGGCCGGCAACATGGTACGGGCGGCGCCTTCGAACTTGATCTTCACCACGCGGAAGGCGGCGAGCGAGAAGGCCCTCGTGGACCGCCTGCTCAAGATGGCCCGGGCCGACGGGCTGCCCTACGCGATCATCGTCCGGCACCTGAACGAACCGCCGACCGGGGAAGGGGGGCCGAGGCGGATCACGATGGGAACGGGCCGCGAGGACCCCTCCGAGGCGCCGTCCCGGTGGGGGATCGCCCCGGCGCTCGACGTGGTCCGGATCGACGTCAAGACGCGCGTCGAGACCCCCCTCCGCGGCGCCATCTTCGGCCCCATCGGCGTCGCGGAACTGCGAACAATAGTCGCGGCGGGCGAGGACTCGGCGGTCTACTCGTTCATCATTCCGCCGGAGATGGTCGGCGTCTACCAGTGGCCCGCCGAGGATGTTCCGGCGTCGATCGTGGCGCCGTCCCTGCTGTTCTCCCAGCTCGAGGTCCGGCCGACCGCGAAGAAGCGCGTGCCGTTGCCGTTCCTCGTGAACCCGCTGTTCGCGAAAGGAGCGCCCTGATGCCCGAAGATTCGCGGACCGCGAAGCGCGGGTTCTTCAGCCTGCCCCGGAACGTCGTCCTCCTCGGCTGGACGAGCCTCCTGACCGACGTCGGAAGCGAGATGATCCTGCCGATCCTGCCCCTGTTCCTGAAGGGCGCCCTCGGCGCCCCGATCGCGGCCATCGCGTTCATCGAGGGCGTTGCGGAGGCCACCGCCAACGGGTTCAAGCTCGTGAGCGGCGGCCTCGCGGACCGGCTGGGCAAGTCCAAGCCGTTCGTCTACCTCGGGTACGGGCTTTCGACCGTCGTGAAGCCCGTGCTCGCCATCGCTCCCACCTGGCACTTCGTCCTCGGCGTAAGGTTCCTGGACCGGGTCGGCAAGGGGTTCCGGACCGCGCCCCGGGACTCGATCGTGGCCGCTTCGACGCCGAAGGAGCAGTTCGGCAAGGCCTACGGGTTCCACCGGTCCATGGACACGACGGGGGCGCTTCTGGGCGGCACGATCGCAATGATCGTCATGTGGTTCGTCACCGACGTCACCTCGCCGGCCATCCGGTGGATGTTCGCCTTCTCCGTGGTCCCGTGCGCGGCGGCCATGTTCTTCATCGTACCCGTGCACGAGGAGGCCGCCCCCCAGAAGGGGAAGAGCCTTCGGCTCATGTTCGACTTCCCGGCCCAGGTCTGGCTGCTCATGGCCGGGATCACGCTCTGGGAGCTCGGGAACCTCTCGTACGCGCTCGTCCTGCTCCGGATCAACGATCCCGCGGTCGGCGTGAGCGCGAAGTGGGTGCCCGTCGTCTACTTCGCCTACAACCTGGTCTATCTCGTGGTGGCAATGCCCTTGGGGATGCTCACGGACAAGTTTGGCATCAAGGCGGGACTCCTGATCGGGCCCTTCCTGGGTGCGGCCGCGTTCTGGACGCTCGGCGCGCCGGTGCCGTGGGTGGCGGTGGCGGGGGGCATCGTCCTTTACGCGCTCCACTCGGCCGCGATCAACACGATCCCGCGGGCGGCGGTCGCGCACTTCGCGACTCCGGGCGCCCGGGGCACGCTCTTCGGGCTGGTCGGCGCGTGGGCCTTTCTCGGGAACACGCTCGCGGGCCAGATCTGGCAACGCGTTGACTCGGCCACCGCCATGTATGTCGCCGGGGCGCTTTCCCTCCTGTCCCTGATCCCGTTCTCCCTGCTCAAGACCCGCCGGCCCTAGCGGACCCGCC